>Ga0315306_10001192_pt1 | contig 12526 bp, 12 predicted proteins | sample TDP1_MG_FD_203803 | JGI IMG/M metagenome (GOLD analysis project Ga0315306, IMG submission 203803) | Freshwater sediment microbial communities from Lake Towuti, South Sulawesi, Indonesia - TDP1 | ecosystem: Environmental > Aquatic > Freshwater > Lake > Sediment | place: Indonesia: South Sulawesi... | reverse complement strand
AGCTGGAAGGCTGTTCCTCTCGTCACTGGTCTTCTCTTACTTTGCGACAGGGCCTATGGGAATCTTGACAGGCCTCCTCCTAATCGACATCGCCCTCACATTCGAATGCCCTGTCGGCACCATGGGACAGATAAACACGCTCTATTACGTTGTAGCTGTCATCTTCGCATTGTTCATGGGTGTCTTGAGTGTTCGGTTTAGACACAGATCGTTACTGATGACAGGTCTGTTGTCGCTCAGCATCTCAGCTATAGGGTGCTTCTTCGCTTCAAACTTCAACTCGATGCTCATAGCCTATTCTCTGAGTGGGGTGGGAACAGCCATGGTTACGCCAATGGTTTTTACACTGATCGGGGAGCATTTCCCTCTGGAAAAGAGGGCGAATGTGATTGGATGGATCGTCGCCGGCGGGTCCCTATCCTACGCCATTGGAGCTCCAGTCATCGGCTTCCTCGCAGGTCTTGGGGGCTGGCGCTTCGTCCTCTTCGCATTCGTGTTACCTGTTTCACTTGCCGGTCTCTTATTGGCTTTTATCGGTCTGCCATCCACATCACGGAGCACTCAACCTGTAATGAGCAGAGAGACTTATCTGGGGGGTTTTAAAGTGGTCTTATCAAACAAATCTGCCGCTGCTTGTCTAGTCGGTAATATCCTTCGCTCGATTTCATTCATGGTTATTCTGCTTTATGGAATATCATTCTTCAGGCAACGGTTCCTAGTGTCAACAGATCTTGCATCCATTGTGATGGTGGGAGCAGCTTTGTGCTATACCTTTGGCAGCTTGGTTAGCGGTCGATTTGTAAACAGGTTTGGAAGGAAACCCCTAACGGTCTTAACCACTCTCTTGGCGGGTATATTCACTGTGTCCTTTGTTTATCTGCCCAATCTATGGCTTTCTTTGGTGCTGAACTTCCTAGGTGCTTCGTTTTTCGGTGTGGGGGCTTCAGCGTCTAGTAGTTTGACTCTCGAACAGGTTCCAAAATTCCGCGGCACGATGATGTCGATAAACTCGGCTGCCATGAACTTGGGCTCAGCTCTCGGTGCAGCACTCGGAGGACTGGCGCTTCTCCTGTTCGATTACGAGGGCTTGGGAAGTAGTCTCGGGGCTGTGGGTATAGTTGCAGCCATAGTCTTCTACTTCCTAGCAACAGATCCAACCAAAAATCAGGCATAAGTTGGAATTACGGTGTCTTCTTTCTCTCCCTCGTATTAACAAGATTGGAATGTTAGCGAGCAACAGGACTGCGCCGAAAAAGAAGCAAGCGAACGTGTTAAACGCCTTCAGCACCAAAACAATCAGTACGGGACCTATCACTGCACCAGCATCCAAGAATGTGCAAAACAACCCCACAGCGCTCCCCATGTACTCCGAGGCCCACTTGCTCCGACATCAAGGTAATCCAGAAGTTTTCTTATCAACCACTTCCTCTCTTGAGGTTCTAGCCAACCGACGACGTTAGAGTCCCCATTTTTTCTCGTGCGCCACTTTTAGTTTTTTTAACGGAACATTAACCTTTGTCTCTATGGCGAAAATGTGCCTTAACTTGCCATTGGTTATTACCATGTGCCTCGAGGTCTTAGGGGGAAGCTTTTTCTCGCTTAGACCAGCTTCTACAACCATCTCTTTCGTAACCTTCCAGCCGCTTCTCCAAGATTCCACTCTTATTTGAGGCGAGTTGTAGTCAACGAAAACAGCGGGAATCTTCTCGCATCCCAGCTCCCTAAGAGCGTCAAACCTATGATGGCCATCAAGGATTATGTTTGTGTCTTTGTCGACGGCTATGGCAAATTTCAAAACCCCGTCCGATTCTATTTCCTTCCTTAACTCTCTCAAGTGCCGCAAGTCTACTTCTTCGTGTGGGTTTAACCTTTCCACCTCAATCAGTGTCGCCTGTGGAGATTGTTGAATGACAGCGCTGTGAAGATTTCTCTTCTTCAATTGAAGCACGGATTCCATCTCATTTAGGGAGCGCATATGCCGTCGCAGGTTGAGATTTTGAATTGTGTAGCTACTTTTCATCCAGCCATGGATACAATTCTCTGAGTTTTCGCATTGACTCGTCTACTTTTTCTTTAGGATACTCATAGGGAAGCAGCTTGCCGCTCAAGTAGTCGTCGTAGGCTTGCATGTCAAAGTGGCCGTGTCCGCACAGCAAGAACAAGATTGTTTTCTCTTCGTTGGTTTTCTTGCATTTTAGAGCCTCGTCAATCACAGCCTTGATAGCATGGGCAGGCTCAGGAGCTGGCAACAATCCCTCAGTCTTAGCAAACAGAGTTGCTGCCTCGAACGTTTGAACTTGGTTGTAAGCCCTACTTTCTATGATTCCTTCCCTGTTCAACAAACAGAGAGTTGGAGCCATTCCGTGATAGCGTAGGCCACCAGCATGGATGGGTGGAGGTACAAACATGTGCCCTAGCGTGTGCATTTTAATCAATGGAACCATTCGAGCGGTGTCTCCGTGGTCATAGGTGTAGTATCCTTTTGTCACTTTGGGACAAGCCGTGGACTCAACGGCTATGAACTCCGCCTCCTTAGAAGCCTTTCCCGACACCTTGTCGTGGTAAAAGGGCCAGTACAGTCCAGAAAAGCTGCTTCCTCCACCGATGCACCCAACAATCAAGTCTGGGTAATCATCCACGAGTTCCAATTGTTTCTGGGTTTCAAGACCAATGACTGTTTGATGCAGAAGAACGTGGTTGACAACGCTCCCAATGGAGTACTTAGCGTCTTCATGGGTGAGTGCGTCTTCTATAGCCTCACTTATGGCTATGCCAAGGCTCCCGGGACTTTCTGGGTCTGTTTCCAAGATTGCCTTGCCACTCTTCGTTTTGTCTGTTGGGCTCGCGCAGACCTCTGCTCCCCAGGTTTCCATCATTACTTTTCTGTAGGGCTTTTGATAATAACTCGCCTTGACCATGTAAACCGTCGATTTTAGCCCAAACAACATGCAACCAAAGGCTAAGGCAGAACCCCACTGTCCAGCGCCGGTCTCCGTCGTCAGCCTTTTCACGCCATCCTTCTTGGCGTAGTAGGCTTGAGCAACGGCGGTGTTCGGCTTGTGGCTTCCTGGTGGACTTACACCTTCGTATTTGTAATAGATTTTCGCGGGGGTCCTCAGCGCCTTCTCAAGATTGGTTGCTCTGTAGAGCGGTGTCGGTCTCCATGATCGGTATACCTCCCGCACCTCTTCAGGAATGTCTATCCAGCGTTCCTCGCTGTACTCCTGTTTCAAGCACTCGCTTGGAAACAGTCGGGGAGGCAGCTTCACGGGTTCTCTTGTCTGAGGGTGTATCATGGGGGGCAGCGGTTTTGGAAGGTCGGGTAGAACGCAATACCATTTTTTGGGTATTTCTTCTTCATCGAGTAGTATCTTTCTGGACGCCATGGGTTTTCACTTCGTTCAGACATTTAAGGACAATATTTATACCTTAAAGCATAAATATAAGCTTTATCGCACAATATTATACTATGAGGAGAACAGACATGTGGAGCCAAATTGAAAGATATCTCAAAGATTTACCCGCACAGTTAAGAGTTGCAAAACTCCTCTTCGAAAGAGGCTTCCAAGTCAGAGAAGACGGCAAAGTCGTAAGCGATGGAATAGAAATAGCCCACTCTCAGATCGCGAAAGAAGTGGGAGTCGAGCGAAGAGCCGTCGACAGCACCGTTCAGACCATTCTCTCAAAACCCGAGCTGAAAAAAATTTTCATGAACCTTAAACAAGTGTGTTCGCTGCAGGAAGTCGCTCGACAGTTCAACTTAGGCGTAATCGTCTTTATTCCAGAGAACGCCCGACAAACAGGCATCATAGCCAACGTCACAAGAAAAGTTTCAGAGAGAGGACTGAGCATCAGGCAGGCTCTAGCGGAAGACCCCGAAATGAGTGCGGAGGCTAGACTAACTCTTATCATTGAGGGAGAAATCCCTCCAGAACTCATCAATGAAATTAGGAAGCTACCTGGAACCCGAAGCGTTACGGTGTATTAAACTTCTTGGGACAGGTATAGACTCAGAAAACGTAAAGAAGCACCAAACAATGTCAAAAGTTATCAAGGCCACACAGAAAGTAATCGCGCTAAGGAAAAAAGTAACAGGGGTTAACCAGAATAGTGGCCGGGGTGAGGTAGCCTAAAAGCCTATAGGCCTATGGAGCCTAGCGCCCGTGTTCAAATCTGTCTCGCTGCGGTCTCCTGTTGTGAAAACTCGAACTTAGGCTGTTTAGGGTTAGTCGTATTGTTTGTGTTTCACTTTCACTCGCAAATACGCCTGCTGATATCGGACTGCATCATTAATCTCTTTGAGCCTGATTGCCCTACGGTCATCGCTGCCCAAATGCGTTCTGCTCTCCTTCGCGCTAGGCTTCTGAGAAAAATTCTTATTAGCGGTTATGAATTCACAATAAACATTCTAATTCAGTTCTGCCCAAAGGTTATGCAAGAGATGAGAGGGGTCTCCAAAATAGAAATGCCCAAGTTGAGTCTAAGCCCGAACGGTTCAACACAGCCCAATTAGCTGATAATTGGCTGCTGTGAATCCGCCTCAGTTGATGCCATCTCTTGAGATGGAATCGCAGCAGTCGGTTGTTGAGCCAACCGTTCTGTGCTGAGTCGTCCAAGCGTGCCTCTCAACTTGGGCGAATTCCTTAAGTGCTCGGAATTTATTTAAGGCGTTTGCACAGCCTCGCTTTGAACTATTCTTAAGAAGCCGTTGATTTTTTGACAGTCTTAATAAAAATCGGTAACGTGAGGTTGGGTCTTCTGCTTAGGTTATGTTGGATATTTAAGCTGAAAGTGGCTGCTCGAGTGGAATTCATGGTCATTCTTCAAGCGTTTTTTCTTTATATCTGCGCAAAGGCTTAAGAGGTTCTCTTGTGAAGTCAAAAAGATTCTAGTAGAGTAGGAAACCTCTATGGCGAAAGCAGAGAAGTTTGAAGACGACCTGAACTCCTTATTGTCAAAGCTCACTCACGACGTGAAGGAAGAGGCTGCTGAGGAAAAGCTGAATCGTCTCAAAGACAGACTAGTTCAGTTACACAGAGAGAACGTGGTGAAGATAAATCACTCGGTCATGGAGCTCGTCTGCGCCAAACACCTCGTTCTAAAGGGTTACGAAATCCTTGTGGAACATCCGTTAGCCGGAGGGTTGACATGCGACTTATACGCCACGAAAGGTTTTGGAACCCTAATCGTGGAGATAGAGACGGGTTTCGTTCCGCCCGAACACGCATTAGACCCGACAACCTACCTTTCGGCGAGAATAGCAAGCAAGATAGTTCGATACAGCAACCATGCAGACAAGTTCGCATTGGGCATACCACCATACTACATCTTGCAGATACCACAACCATTCGGCACGCCGCCTCGACAAAGGAAAATGGAGGATTTAGATAGAATAAAGTGGCTGTGCGACCTTTATTACCAGAATCCTCCAGTCAGCCTCGATGAGGTCAAAAACGCCCGACTGCACGCTATCTACGTAATCGATGTGGACGGCATGTCCATCGAAGAGGTTAACCCAGAAGCCTATGTGACCAGGACCTTCGCAGCTGGCAGCGCAATCACTTAGACTTTTATTACCTGTGTATGCCCTCTATGCTCTTCTCGCTACTCTTCTTCTCACTCTTCTGCTGGTTCCTCTTCTTATCGGAGGTTCACTTCGTTATTTCTCTGCCTATCACAGCCCTCATGACCTCGTTTGTTCCACCCGACGAAATAGCCTCGAGCGCGTCTCTCAGGTAGCGGATGACGTGAAACTCTGGAAGGGTTCCGTAGGCGCCGTGAATCTGAACGGCTTTGATGGCGTTTTTTCTCGCAACTTCGCTTGAGAACGCCTTCGCTGACGCTATTTCCTTCTGAATCTCTCTGCTCTTTTTGCCTTGATCCAGTAGCCAGGCGGCGTAGTAGGCTAGCCACCGTGCAGCCTCCAGCTCCATGCTCATGTCGGCGAGCATGAACTGTATGGCTTGGAGTTCAGCTATGGGCTTTCCGTACAACTTTCTCTCTTTAGCGTATTTTAGTGCTGTTTCATAGGCTGCTCGAGCTATGCCCAACGCCACGCCGGTGTTTCCCATCCTGCCGATCTCCGAAATTGTCGTCAAAGTAGCCTTCAATCCTTCTTCCTCTTTGCCGATCAGGTTTTCTTTGGGTATTCGGCAGTTTTTGAAAATTACCTCAGAGACAACCACAGATCGCATGCCTGCGTGCTTCTCTCGAGTTCCGTATTCAAAGCCTTCTGTGCCTCTCTCAACCACGAAGGCGCTCAACTCCCCCGGTTTCTTACCCGTGTTCGCAACAAAGACGCAGGTGTCGGCTATTCCAGCGTTTGTTATGAAACACTTGCTCCCATTGACCACGTAGAAGTCGCCTTCCAGTTTTGCCTTGGTCAACATCGCACTGGGGTCCGAACCTCCAGCTGGCTCGGTGACAGCCATGCACATTAGTTTGTCTCCCTTGACAACAGGCGGAATGTACGTTTTCTTCTGCTCCTCTGTCCCAAAGTTGAGTATAGTCCATAGGCCGAGGGGAGTGGCTTGAAGAAACAGTCCTATAGAGGCGCAGGCTCGAGACAACTCCTCAATGCTAATCATTCTGGCTAAGTGACCCATGGGAGAGCCTCCATACTCAGCTGGAATGACTATGCCGATGAGACCCAAATCCGCAATCCTCTTGATGATGTCTCTCGGAAACTCTTCCTTCTCGTCGAGTTGTTGAGCCCTTGGCTCCAACTCTTTTTCTGCAAACTCTCGCATGACCTTCCTCAGCATCTCTTGCTCTTGCGTCAGACTGAAATCCATGTTGAATTCTTCACCTCATCTTGTTTGATAGCACACTTTTGCATGAAAGTTTCTCATAGAGGTTGTCTATCCTCATCCGTGTTATGTACCCCTTATGGGGTCTGAACCCTCCGGAAAACCCTTTCGGGATGTGGAGGAGCTCGTGAATCAAGATCTTCTCCTTCTCGGTCTGACTGAGGCTGTCGTAGCGTTCTGAAATGACTTCAACAATGTAGCTGGGATGCGTGTGCAAGGCTTTCTGCCAGAGCTTTCCAAGAGCGTGAACTCTGGCCACAGTGCGCTTAGACTTTGAACCAAAGCTTCGAAAACAATGGACTCTGTTAATGTCGATGTGGTTGAAGTCTAGTTCAGCAACTATTCTCTCCACGAGTTGTTTGATGTCTGATGCTTCAACGTACCTGATTTTCATGAATCAGAGTTAAACAGGGAGAAGATAAAGTTGTTTCTCTCTCAAAGATATGTCTGCTCGAGCTCGGTCAACCAAAGAAGGTCTTCGCCATCTTGTAGAGTTCAGGGCTTACGCTCTTGCTCTGTAGTCAAGCCTTCAAGTTTGGCAAACGCAAGGTGTTTAAAAGCAGAAGCAGGGTTACGCCGTCGTCTCCTGCTGCTACTGCAAACCATAGAGGAATCATTCCCAGAAAGCCCAGAGCTCCTAGGACGAGTTTGACGCCTAACGAGACAGCTATGTTCTGCCAAGCTATTTTCACAGCCTGCTTGCTCAACCTCTGCAGGTAGGGGATTTTGGTCAACTCGCTCTTGACTAGGACGATGTCGGCGGATTCGAGGGCTACGTCTACTCCACCGCTTCCCATGGCTATGCCGACGTCTGAGGCTGCCAACGCGGGTGCGTCGTTGATTCCGTCGCCAACCATGGCTACTAAGCCATGCTCAGCTCTTAATTGTCCCACAATCTTTAACTTCTCTTCTGGAAGGACTTCAGCATGGAACCTGTCTACTGATAGTTCTCTTGCAACTTCCGTAGCTACGTCGGCTCTATCTCCTGTCAAAATGACTGTCTGAGTCCCATAGTCCCTTAGCGCCTTCACTGCCTCAGCCGCGTCGCTTCTAACCTCGTCTACTAGGCAGAAGATAGGGGGCGTGCATTGGTCTATAGATACGTAGACTCTCGTGTGCTTCTCGTTCTCGACTCCTCGCAACTCTCGACTTAGTCCCTCCCTCTTCATCAACTCTTCACTGCCCACAGAAACGCGGCATCCACCGACAAAGCCAGTTATGCCTTCGCCTGGGACCTCCTTCACGTCAGTGACGTCCAGTCTTTGAAACTCTAAACCCAGCTCTGTTGCTTTTTTCACTATGCTCTCGGCGAGTGGGTGATGGGAATACTGCTCTAAAGCGGCAGCGTACGTGAGAGCCCTCCGGTCGTTTCCTTGGCTTAGGCAGTTGACCTCTCTTACGGCTGGTCTGCCCAGCGTGAGCGTGCCCGTCTTGTCGAAAATAATTGTTCGCACCTTGTCCATTTTCTCTATGTAAACTCCCCCTTTGATAATCACGCCTTTTCTAGCCGCTGTAGCTGTGGCTGTGAAGAATGTGGCTGGCACAGAGATTATGAAAGCGCTTGGACAAGAGATCACGAGCAGTATGAGAGCTCGATAAATCCAGTTTTCCGCTGGTCCGCCAGTGATTTGTGGCATGAGGAAGGCTGTGAAGAGGGCTAAGGCTACTATTATTGGCACGTACACGCGGGCGAACCTGTCGACTAATCGCTCGATGGCTGCCTTTCTCTTCCTCGATTGTACGACGAGCCTCTCGATTCTGGAGACAAGGGTTTGCCCCGCCTCTTTGACAACCCCGATCTTCAGAACGCCGTCTGTGTTCAACGTGCCAGCGAAAACGGCGTCACTCCTCTTCTTCCAGACTGGAACAGACTCGCCCGTCACGAGAGACTGGTCGACAAAAGAGAAGCCGTCGACGATAACACCGTCCAATGGAATTCTCTCCCCTGGCTTGACCAAAATCGTCGTTCTAGGCTTCACCTGCTTCACGCTCACTTTCTTCTCCGAAGCAGCTTCAACCACTGTTGCCTCTTCCGGCATGTATCTTGAGAGTTTTTCCACAGCCCTCCTAGCCCTGTCTTCTATGTAACCCTCAAAATACTCGGCTAAGGAGTACAGGAAGAGAACTGTGGCGCCCTCGAACAGGAGACGGAGGAAGGCTGCTCCGATGGAGGCTACAGCCATCAAGAATTCTACTGAAAACCTTTTTTCCAAGATTAACTCTTGTAGCCCCATGTATCCAACGTAGGCTCCAACCGTTATCACCGAGACATAATAGAGCAGTTTGGAGATTGTTGCGGGCTCGTTTATGAGAGGCAGAACGAAGCCAAGAGGAACACCTCCAGCAAGCCACTCAAGTGAGCTCGACAGAATTATTGTGAGCCCCAGCACAAGGGCTAAGGAAATCCAAGGTGCTCTCTCGCCTCTGTCAAATTCTTCGCTTTTGTTGTCGACCAATGGAGTCTTTCCTCTCGTGTTGGCTTGTGTTAAATGAGGGGTGGCGTTTGGTATTAAACTAGTGCTAAAAATTACGTAAGAAATATTAATAAGAAAATACAAAGGAGGCTTTACATTAATAGTTGGTGAGTACCTTGACCGTTGTCAGCATAACCTTGCCAAGCGAACTCCTAAAGAAATTCGACGAGTTTTCCAAGGCTAGGGGATACTACAGCCGCTCCGAAGCCTTCCGAGACGCCATGCGAAGTCTGATAGCCGAGGCTGAGGTGGCTAAGGCAGAGCCTGGAACGGTGGCGTCTACGATCATGACCATCTGTGAGTACGCCAAGAGGGACATAGACTTGAGGATGTCCGAGGTGAGACACGAGTTCGACGACATCGTGGTTGAAAACGTTCACAGGCACATCGATAAGCAATACTGCCTGGAGGTCTTCATCGCCGGAGGAAACTATCAGAGAGTGCTCGAATTGATTGGGAGAATAAGGGGGATGCGTGGCATCCTCGAAGTCAAGACTGTCTTTCTGCCACTGAAGCCGCAGCCACAAGACTTGTCATAATGAACGAATCTGGAATAATGATTTCGTGTTCTCTCAACTTACAAGGTATACGAATGGTGGGTTAGAACTCGGTGTAGCCCATGAGGTTCAGATTATCGCTGGACGCTTGGCTCCTCCAAGACGCATGTGGATGGTCATCGACTACTACGTGATTTGAGCTTCGCTTTTTTCACTTCTTCTTCACGCTTGCAATGAACTCGTCTACTGGAATGGCGACTAGACTCATTATTTGGATTGTTCCGCGAGAGCCCAGCTCCAAGGACACGCGTGCTATGGTCTTGTTGTCCGGTGCTTCCACAACGTTGATGAAGTCGTAGGGTCCGAGCACTGCGTATTGAGCCACGACTTTGACTCCTAAGGCTTCGATTTCCTTGTTGACTTCCTTGATTCTTTCTGGTCTCTCCTTCACTGTTTTTCTTCCTTCGTCCGTCAGTGTTGAGAGGAGAATGTAGGTTGGCATGTTCAGATTCCTCCTAAAATACGTTCTACTGCGTCTACGCCTTTTCTGTTTTTCGCACACTGTTTTTTTGGTGATGTTTGTTTATTTTGTTGCCTAGTCTTGCGCGTGTGAGACCCCCTCTACCTACGGGGGGTCGATGTTGAGAATGTCGATGTGGGTTGGGAATAACTTGGATTTGGGTTTGATATCGGTTTGACCTTTTTTGGGTATCGAAAAGGTTTACTTTGTACTAGTCAAACAGTTAGTCACAACAGAGGGCTGGTAGTTCAGTTTGGTATGAACGCCTGACTTGCACTCAGGAGGTCGGGGGTCCAAATCCCCCCCAGTCCACTACAACAACCCCCAGTCATTTTTGCAAGTCTTCAGCGCTATTTGCGTTTTCTGAGAGTTCGTTTCCGTCATGGTCGCAAATCTTAAATGCGGAATTTTGGATAGGCAACCAGAAAGGGGTCGCAGTGCAATGACTAATTTTTCCCTTAATGCTGTGAATTTTGGCAACATTCTGAAAAGGGCTGTCGAGTCATTTAACCCAGGGCATCTGGCGCAAGCTAGCCAGAGGAGAGTTCCTGAAAATAAACTGGTGGAACATATAAGAACTGAGCTCTTGCGAAAACCAAATACACAAGTCACGAAGCATTTCTCTCATCAATATGATTATTTTGGCGCAATCACTTTTCTATATCAGCCTGGAGTCGACCTGTTTGTTCGGTATGACGGGTTCTTGCATGGTGTTGAAGTGAAACTGCCTACCGAGAAGAACAATTTCGTTTTTTACAAGGGAGCTGATGAAGCACTAGCGCAATCTACTTACGGATTAGATTGCAGTTGGATAATTCACTTCTATCCAATAGGCTATGCGAACTTGCATTCCTATCAGAAATGGATGGAATACACGATTAAACATTCTAGATGCCCCAGCATTGGGTATATCGCTGCCACTACCAAAACATGCGAGCTCTGTGTTTGCCCAACGAAACCTTTCTCAAGGTCTCTCCAAGTCGACAAAGACCTCATGGAAGCTGTTTCACACATAAGAAAGAACCTTGAGAGAATATTAGAAAATTCTGCGAAATAACTTTGAGTGCTATGCCTGCACTGAAAAAAGAAAAAAGGGAATTTTCGGGAGAAATCTCTACTGTCGTGAGGGTTCAAATCCCCCCAGTCCACCAAACTTCTTTTTCATTAAATATATTTGTTCGTTTCACTGATTATGATGTGATGGGGCAGACTTTGAGTTCAAGTTATGAAAGGGGAAGGAAGGCTGAAGAAATAGCCAAGGAATGGCTACAAAAGAAATTCAATGTTTCATTCTCTAGAAAGAATTTGCAAGTTGGTTTAAGGTCTGACGGAAAACCTGCAATGCATAATTTCGACTTTGTTTCTGAAGATAATCAAATGGTTGCTGAAGTAAAATCCCATCAACTAACAAAGAGTGGAAATCCACCATCTGGAAAAATATCTGATACTTACAAAGCTTGTTTCATGCTTGAAAAAGCAAGTGCGAGAAAGAAACTCCTTATCCTAACCAACCCCAAGTTTTATGAAATTTTTAAGCGATATTCTGACGGAAAGATTTCAAAGGAAATTGAAATAGTGCCTCTGGCAGACGGAAGTGTAAGCAACGAGTCAAGTGGTGTAAGAGTAGTGTCCTTACAAAGCAAATCAGAAAAGCCCAAGAAAACCGATTTTGACATATTCTGGACCAAACTAATATCTTGGCTATCACATAGACAACACATCATAAATTGGACTGTAAAAAGCGGAGAAATAGGTGAAGACTTCGAAGCAGTGCATGGCGGTGGAAATTACATAATCATCTATCCTAAATCTGCAGGAGTTCAAAAAGTACCTAAAAATGATTTCAGGATCATCTACGAAAACTGGAACGGATATGTGGCAGAAGCAATTCCTCGATCACACTTTGTTCATGGTCCAATTTCAAAAAGTCGGTTTACAAAATACGTCATAAGCATTATTCATCAATACACGAATTACAAGCGAAAAATTTAAACGAAAGTATAAACCTAGCCCAGTCCACCATGTTTTTGCTGGGCTATTTCTTAGTTTTGACTAGCTTGGTGTATTCGAGTGGTCTAATGATCTTTACGTTTTTGATTTTTTTCCAGTCTTTGGTATCCTCAGTTATTATGGTGTCTAAGCCTTTCCTCCGCATGCACGCGGCGTGGATGGAATCATAACTAACGCCTGATTCAAGCATTATGCTCGAGGCGTCTCGAAGGGTCC
>Ga0315306_10001190_pt1 | contig 12535 bp, 16 predicted proteins | sample TDP1_MG_FD_203803 | JGI IMG/M metagenome (GOLD analysis project Ga0315306, IMG submission 203803) | Freshwater sediment microbial communities from Lake Towuti, South Sulawesi, Indonesia - TDP1 | ecosystem: Environmental > Aquatic > Freshwater > Lake > Sediment | place: Indonesia: South Sulawesi... | reverse complement strand
AGCAAATCAACAAACCCGTTTTCTCTCAAAGGGTCTTCTATCCAATGCTTTCTGACTTCTGTAAGGCCTGTTACACGGCGCCATGAATGCAAACCGTCAGGACTTTTTATTGGATTGCAAACCAATATCACATCGGTTGCTTTAAACGATGTTACAGGAACGCCTAAATCATTCACGACTCTGTCAAATACACCGTATGGCGATGCACCATGTATTGTTCCAGCAACAACATTTGCCAACGCCCCCACACGCATTGCTTCATATAATGCCTTTGCCTCAAGAGAGCGGACTTCTCCGATTATAAGGCAAGAGTCTCCTAGTCTAAGCGAGGTGCGAATACCTTCGTCTGCAGCAATCTCTGTTGTTTCTTTTAACATCGCTGCTCTAACTTTCATGCGCAGAATATCGTAGCCAAGCATGCGGAGGGAATCTACAGGAATTTCTAACGTATCTTCAATAACAATTACTCTAAATTTTGGCATTATCTCGAGCATCAAAGCGCCTAACATCGATGTTTTTCCTGCGCTTCTTGTTCCTGCAACAAGCATTGTTCTTGCTCCGTCAATTAAAAATGAGAGAAGTCCTGCTGTAATTGAATTTATCATGCCGTTGTTTATGTATAAGGGAAGAGTCCATGGTTTTTCTCTGTGCCTTCTGAAAGCATAAGCAAGGCCGTAAGGTGATAAAGGTCTTTGTATCACAGCAACTCTCGCTCTTACGTCTCTTAGTGTAAGGTCTGTATCGAGAACAGGATTTGCCTCATCGAGAGGTCTTCCGCTCAACATACGGAATTTTGCAGCCCAAGAGTCTGCATCTTCAACAGCAGGAATTATATTTGTAACGCATTCATCATAGTCTTGATGCCTAACGAATATCGGAACTAAACTTACAGGAGAATTAACAATAACGTCTTGCAGTCTTTCGTCCTGCAACAAAACTTCAATTAAACCAAAACCAATAGTGTGCCTAACAATAATTGCTGCGAGTCTGTTAAGCTGCTCGTATGAAAGTTTTATTCTCTTTGTTCTCGAAAGTTCTTGTAGCAAGTCTCTTGCTATGTTGAAAAAAACCTGTCTTGTTCGCTGTGGATCAATAAATTCTTCTGCTTTTGGCTTATGCTCTATCATAACGTTTCTAGCCAAATTAATTAATTCATAGAAACGTTCTTCTAAGGAAAATTCTGGCGGCATTAAATGATAAGAGAATTTTGCCATGCCAGGCATCTTTAGAACTGTTACATGGCTTTCGTCATATTCTCCTTTTAAATCATATTCGTCAACTAGTTCAGCTTCTTTTGGTATCGCAGCCATTAATCTTGTGAAGGTAAAATTTGGTATAATATCTGGCCTGAAAAACTGCGTATAAATTTCTCTGTCGCCGATATGATGTGCTTCAACTTTTGCGTGCTTTATAAGCTTTGTTTTGCTTAGCATATCAACTATATTTGAAAGCAGTCTGATATAATGTGTTTCGCATCTTCCGCATTTTTCAGGAAATCTTTTAGCATTTATCTTTTCTTCTCTTAAAAATCTCTTTGCTTCAACATAACAGCCAATAGGGTCCTGCTTTAGCAAAGTTAAAATTAAATAGCGGGCAGCATTGTATCTCTGCGGCAAACATTTTTTGCACACAAACGGAGCAAGTTTCTTAACAGACAATACTTTCTCTTGTCTTGTTAAATATATGTAAAGTTGTGCAATCTCAACTAAAAGAGAAACCTGCGCAAAAGGATAAGAGTAATTTCTGTGTTGAACAAAAACAATTCTGCTTATATTAGGCGATTCTATTAAGTAGTCTATTGTCCTTGCCATACATAACGGAGAATCAGCAAGGGAGGGAATAGAAGGAGAGCCTATATAATTAATATACATAACGTTCTCTCCAGCTTCTCTCGCAACCTCATAATGATATAATGCTGTCCCCTTTTCAAATATCATTTTTTCTGTTTAGCGGCTTTTATACTTTTTCACCACATTCGTTGTTCTCTTTATTCTTTTTTCACAAATTTTAAATAGTGCAAAAATCTTAATACTATATAAATTAGCTAAGTAGATTAAAATAGTTTTCGTTTTGAAAAAAAGATGGTCGATGAAACTCCTGTTAGTTTATTAACAGATTTTGCCACAAAGTTAAAAGATATAGAAGAAAAACTAAATCTTCTAAGAGAAAGACTTTTATTAATAAATAGAACATTTTTAAAAGAAAGAGAGAGGTTTAATAGCGAAATTTTTGCTCTAAAAGAATCGGTTAGGCTAGTAAAAGACGACCTTGAAAGGATAAAAGAAGGCCTTGAGCATATAATAAAAGAGTCAGGAGGATTTGTAAGAAGAGAGGAGTTAAGTGCGATTCAACGTTATATGCATATGTGGGAACCATTGAAATTTGTTAAAGAGGAAGAAGCTTTAAAGGAAAGGAAAAAAGGAAAAAAATAAATAGCTACAAAAAATATTACAAGAATAAAATGGCAGGCGCCGAAACACCAACAGAAATTGTGCTTAGGATGATAGAAGAAGGTAAAAGTGATGCTGAAATTGTTGCGTTGCTAACAGAACAAGGATTTAAGCCGGCGCAAATTTCTGAGGCTTTAAATCAAGCAAGGATAAAACAAGCCGTTGAAGCTAAAGCTGAAGAAGAAGCCAAATTAGCTCCTAAAGAAGCAAGAGTAAGGGAGGTGGAGGAAGGGCTAGCGCCGTCTATATTTACAGCAAAAGAGGAGGCAGAAGAAGCAGAAGAAATACCTAAGCCTAGTATGGAGATGAGAGAGGAGAGAATTGGAAAAGGCGTACCGTCAGAGGTATCATATCCATATGAGTATGAAGCTGAAGCTACGGCAGCTGTTGATACAGAGGCTATCGAGGAAATAGCAGAAGAGATTGTAAGCGAAAAATGGGAAGAAGCCAGAGCTAAGATTTCTTCCATTATAGAATGGAGGGAGTATATGGAGAACAGACTTAAAAACATGGATGACAGAATGCGCAGAATAGAATCAGCTTTAGATAAAATGCAAGCAGCAGTACTTGGAGAGGTTGATAAATATGGTCAAACTATTAAAGGCTTAGGAGCAGAGGTGCGCTCATTAGAAGGAGCATTCAGCAAAATTCTCTCGCCTCTTGTTGCAAACATAAAAGAACTGCAGAGAATAACAGGAAAGCTTAAACCAAAAGGCAGAGAAAGCAGCCAGCAGATTAAAAAAGTCAAGCAAGCAAGAAAAGGAAAAAAGAGAAAATAGATTTTTATTTCTTTGTTAAAACATAAGAGACAATTGCTGCTATAGCAAGCAGCAACAACGCTCCCAAAACAGCTGGGTGAAGAATTATGTGTTTAACTTGCAGTATTGTTTCAACTCCGCCCGCTTCTGCTTGGCCGGGTAAATATGGTTTAATAGCAGGCCCAAAAACTTGTATCGCTGCTGAAAGAAATATTATAATTAATACAACAATAATAACCTTTGCAAGTGTACGACTTTTTACTATATTTTCTAATTTGCCGCCTGCAAAAGTTAATATAAGTAAAATAAATACAAGACTGACAATAAAAACAGCAATCCAACTCAAGGCTAGGGTTGTAAATTCTGCTGCTGTCGGACTGACTATAAATATAATCGCAGCAATAAAGCTAACTAAAAGATTTACAAAATTGTTTTTGCCAAGAAGATTTGTTTTTGCAAGAAAAGCATAAACAATTACAAAAACAAGTAAGAACGCAAATAAAGGCATAAAATAAGCCAAATTTATTATCATCTTTTTAATGTTAGCAATGAAAACAAGTCCTTAACGATCTCTTGGTGCCATTTTTATTTTTTTACTTCTACAGGTACTACAACCTTTTCTTTTTCTTTTTTTCCTCCAGTTGTGGTCAATATATAAGTTACAACTATAGCTGCAAATGCTACAGGGATAACCCAATTGGCGTTATTCCACCACCATAACTTTAGAGAGAAATACCATGGATAGCCAACATAATAAGGTGATATAGCAGTAAGCAACCATATAAAAAGTCCAATACCGCCTATTGCTCCTATCGTCTTAAGAGTTTTGCTAGGCTCTTCTCCTGTCATAAACAAGCCAACAATTATTAGCATTGCTACAAGAATAATTATAGCAAGTCCTGCTTTTGAAAAGATGGGTATGAAAAGTTCAGTAACGTAGGGATTTGCTATAACAAAAAGTGACACTATGCATGATACAACAGCATCAATTGATTTATAGCCACCAAGAATTTTTGATTTTTCCAGTATTGCATAAACAAGAGCAAATACAAGCAGCAAAGGCAATAAAACATCAAAAACTCCCACACTTTGCCATTGTGCTATTAAAAATCTAAAATCTAAAAATGCCATTTTTTAACATCCACGTTCCATTTTATAAAGGGGCACTCTCCATTTTTTTTAATGTCTTGTTGCAGCCATTTTATTTATTATGTTGCTCTTTCCCTCGCCGCAGGCACTCTTTCTGGCTTTTCTTCTGGTGCTGGCTTTGCTGTTAGCACCACAGCAAAAACCGCTATAATAAAAGCTATAAGTATTAAGGTAGGCCAGAATTGTTCAACGTCACCTAATTTTTTAACATAAGGCAAACCACCAGTTGCCTCTAATACTGTTATAACAAGTGTTATTCCAAATAAAATTCCGACTGTTACCTGCAAGCCTTTACTAAGCCCGCCTGCTTTTGTTCCGCCTACGAAACCAAGTACTAACATAAATGCTAATATTATAACAATCGAAATAGCAACAACAGGAATTATTTGTGTAGTAACAGTAACAGCATATGGAACAGCAATAAAGATTAAGGCAAAAACAAAAGAAACAATTGCGTTAACTTGTCTTCTCTCTTTTCCCAAAATAGCTGTTTTCTCGAGTATCGCAAAAACAACTACAAATATTAATAAGAAAGGTAAAATTACCTGAGTAAAAAAAGGACTTCCCAAAACTCCAATATCAGTTGCCATATTATTTTTAATGTCCTGCAGGTTTTGCTCCTTGCATTTTATTTAACGTCCATGACCTCCGCCCATTTTATATTTAACGTGCTCCTTTTTCTTCCATCTTATGTAGCCGGTTTCTCTTCCATTTTAGAGAGGGGTGTGAACCATTTTAACATAATTGTTCCATTTTATTTATTTTCCTGGATTTGGCATCTTAACCATCTTGAGAGTCCATTTTATTTTTTAACGTTTAACATCCTGGTTTCATTTTATTTTCCTGGTCCTTCTTTACCATCCATTTTATAATTTAATATTAAACGTCTACGGGGTCCATCTTCTCGCGTTTTTTTCACTTATTTTCCTTTCTTTTCTTCTTTCTTCTCTTCCGCTTCTTCCTCTACCTCTTCTTCTTTTTCTGGCACAACGTTTTTACTGACTATAATAATCTCGCCCATAGCTTTGATAAATTGATGCGGCACTATAAGTCCCTTTGCTCCTCCCATAGAAGGGGCGAGAACAGAATCCCTAGCAATTTTAATGCGCCAGCCGTCAATTTTGTTACCAAGTAGATTTACTTCTTCTATCTCACCAAAGTATTCTCCGGCATCAGTGAAAACCTTTGTTCCGATTACTTCCTTAATCTTTTTTATCTTTAACATTTTGCTTTAAATTATATTTTTAAGTAGCTAGTTGTCTTTATATACTTTTCCATTCACGACAAGAAAAGCTTATAAATGTCGTTTTTTTGTAAAAGATGGCAAAAATGAAACAAAAAAAGCCGAGAAGTATAGAAAATATAATTGGCTTTGGTGCTGTTGAGCGGCTTGGTTACAATCTGAGCAGCTATGAAATAGAATTAATAGCAGATTATGCTGCTCAAAACGAGAAAGAAAAGGCTTACATTAAAGAAGTATTAAGAACAAGAGGCAGACCCTACTCTTTATACAAAAGCGGTTTTAAATCCAAATGCAAGATATGCGGCGCATTAAGAAATTATTGCTCCTGCTAACGCTTTGCTTTTCTTTTATAGCGTCCTCTTTGTTCAACTTTTTCTAGTCTTGAAATAATTTCCTTTGCTTGTTTACTACTTTTTTTATAAGCATCAATGATGGCATTATAATAAGACTTGAACCTTTTGAAATGCTTTGCTTGAAATGCTTGTCTCAGCAAATGCAAATCAACAGCTTTATCTTCAATTTTATTTGAATGAAAGCCTAAGCCAAAATCAATAAAGTAAACTTTGTTTTTTGAGAAAATCATGTTAGATGTTGTTAAGTCTCCATGGATTATATTTGAGTTGTGCAAGGCAGCAATCTCGCAGCCTAGCTGTTTACAAATTTTTAAAGCCTTGCCAATCTGTAAAGAATCAAGCAGCTCTGAAAGTAGCTTTCCTTTAATAAAATCCATTTCTATCTCATCAAGAGAAACTTTTCTAACAGACGGAACATTAATAATATTTGAGACTTTTTCCAAAATTTTGCTTTCCCGACGTGTTCTCCCTTCTCTAAGTTTAACATCTAATTCATGTTGCCTATAACCTTTTTTAATGCGTTTTTTAACAAGCATATCCTTATGTTTTATAAGCAAAGCTTCAGCACCATGGGCGATTATTTTATGCATATGCCAAGGTAGCGCTGGAGCATTTTAAGCTTTTCGCTAACTCAAGAGAAAGATTTAATAATTGCTGTATACTTTTTTCTGAAAATGATGGACAAAATAGACAAAAGTTCAAGCTGGCCTGACAGCTTTGCAGGCTTAGAAAGTAGCTATGATAAATCAAAAGTTGTTATTCTTCCTGTCCCTTATGAAGGGACTGTAACTTACAAGAAAGGAGCATCAAGAGGCCCTGCTAGAATCATCGACGCTTCGAAGCAGCTTGAGATATATGATGAGGAACTTTGTAAAAGTACAGATAAGGTCGGCGTATACACGCTAAGACCCCTGACTTTGCAACAAAAAGATAAACCAGAAAATGTTATCAATAAAGTAAAAAAAATTTGTGAATCTTTAATCGCTGATAAAAAGTTTGTCGTCGTTCTAGGAGGAGAGCATTCCATTTCTCTAGGCTATTATCTTGCGCTAAAGGAAAAATATTCTGATTTGAGTGTTGCTCAGTTAGATGCGCATGCGGACTTAAGAGAAGAATATGAAGGAACAAAATACAATCATGCTTGCGTTATGGCAAGAATAAGAGAAAGTTGCAAGAAGGTAGTGCAAATAGGAGTAAGAAGTCTTTCGGAAGAAGAAGCTCTGGAAATAAAAAAGAAAAATTATAGCATTTATTATGCTCACAATATAATAGGAAAATCAGAGTGGCACGGCGAGATGCTAAAGAAACTAAGCAATGATGTTTTCATTACGATAGACGCAGATTTTTTTGACTGGAATGTTGTTTCCGAGGTAGGCACGCCAGAGCCTGGCGGAATAGGATGGTATCAATCACTTGATATTCTAAGAAGTATTTTTAAAAACAAAAACGTTGTTGGTTTTGATATTGTTGAGTTAGCGCCAGAAAAAGAAAGCAATTCTTGTTTTGCAATGGCTAAGTTACTTTACAGGCTCATAGGCTATAAATTTTTTCTTTAAAAGTTAGAAAGGAAGTTTTCCGCCAAATCGCTTTGCTAATTTTGCAAGCTTTTTTTGGCTTAGCCCCATTGCTTTTCCTTGCCCGAGAAAACTTTTGATAAGTTTGTATTGTTTTAACAAATCTCTAACATCGCTAGCATTAATTCCTGCCCCTTTTGCTATTCTCGCTATTCTGCTTCCCGTTATTATCTCAGGATTTTCACGTTCTTCTTTAGTGCAGCTATCGATAGCATACTTCCATTTTTGCAGTTTATCTTCTTGCTTTTCTAAAAGACCTTGAGGCAATTTTAATTTACCTAAACCAGGTATAAGCTCTGCCATTTTGCTTAAAGGACCCATTTTTTGCATAGCTTTAAGTTGCTCATGCAAGTCAAGTAGAGTGAATTTTCCCTCCTCCAGCCTTTTCTCAATTTTTTTCTTAGCTTTTTCTTCTATAACTGATTTTGCTTTTTCAAGCAGTGCCTGCAAATCCCCCATGCCTAATAAGCGGCTTACAAATGCTGTAGGATTGAATGTTTCTATATCACGGAGCTTTTCACCTGTTCCTACAAACAATACTTTGGCGCCTGTTGCCGTGCATGCTGCTAAGGCGCCTCCGCCTTTAGCTGTTCCATCAAGTCTTGTTATGATAACGCCGCTAATTGCACAAGCTTTTTGGAACTCGGCAGATTGCTTTTTTGCTGCCTGTCCTATGTCTGCGGACATTACAAGAATTGTTTGCTCCGGCTTTATAGCCTCGTCAAGACTTTTTATTTCTTTAACAAGTTCTTTGTCAAAAGCGTCTCTTCCCGCAGTGTCTATAAAAACAATATCAAACTTTTTTGTTTTGTCCCGATATTCTTGCCATATTCGTAAAGGATTTTTTTCTTTTTTATTAATAAAATAAGGTAGCTTAACCTGCTGAGCAAGCTGCTCAAGTTGTTCCGGAGCAGCAGGCCTGTGCACATCTAAGCCCAACATGCAACATTTATATCCTCTTTTGCTGTAGTAGAGAGCAAGTTTTGCTATGGTTGTAGTTTTGCCGCACCCATACAAGCCTAGAAACATAATTTTGTAAGGTCTTTTTCTTTTGTCAATTTGCGATTCATATTTTTCTTTACCAAGAATGTCAACGAGCTCGTCATGTATTAACTTGATAAGCTGCTCTCTTTTTTCTAGAGGGCTTCTTTCCTGAAGAGCTTGCTTTCTTATTTTTTCGCATAACTCAAAAACAAGCTTAACGTCAACGTCTGCTTCTAGCAACGCACGTTGCAAATCCTTGATAATAGCGTCGATTTTACTTTTATCAAAAAATACTGTACTCGCTATTGTTGTTATTACTTTTCTTAATGCTGAGCCTAGCTTTTCTAAAACCATATTAAACAGAACAAGAAATGCTTTATAAAACTTTATTTTCTATTCTTTTGCTATTAGAAAAATTTATAAGTGATAGAGTTTTACTTAAATAAAATGAAGAGGCTAACGGCGCTAAGCAAGCTAATTGCTAAGTTATTGGTCGTGCCTGTTGCTGTAGGAACGTTGACAGCAACACTTCTAGCACGTGAGCCTATAAAAAAAATCGAGAAGGAACCATACTGGACATGGGAGCGCATTAAAAAAGAAGATCGCAATGTGAAGGTGCAGTGGGGTTACTCCGTTAGCTTGAACGACCACGAACGTGGTTGGCGGCGTGGGCAACCCGGCCAATATCCCGGAGACAAAGAAGTACTTTATAGAAAAATTGGACCAAAAAAGTGGTTGAAAGAGGAAGGTGCTTGGGAAGCAATGTTTGGTGAACCTGAGACAGACATGCCTTGTGCTTTGTATTGGGTAACTGCTCCTTTTGAGTTATTAAAGAAAGTTTCTGAGAAGGAAATTCCAATTTATATAGAAGGCCTTTACGAGTTATGGATGGATAATGATGCGGGCGAGACTTCTGCTTTAGCCACATTCGCCATAAGCAGAGCGACTGTGTTCGAAAACGGAACACCTTTTTATGAAACAATAATCCCAACTAGAAAGGATTTAAGATATTTAGACAAACAAGCGGATAAATGGATAGAGAGGGCGCAGGAGTATTATAAATAAAGGATTATGATTAAGTAAAATGGGAGATGTAACAGGAGGATTTACAAAAAAAGAAGTTGTCGAGATGTATAAAAAATGTAAGGAAGTGGCTAATCTGAAAGAAAGAAGTTGTTATGAGGTTTTTATAGGCATAGTCTCTGGGCTTGGGGCAGCCGGTACCGGCGTGCTAGCATACTTAAAGAAGGACGTTATTTTGGGAGCAACGAGTGCTGCTCTTGCTTTTGGCAGTTATCTTTTTGTAAGGGACGCGCAAAGGGGTGAAAAGAAAGCGCAGGGTTTAGAAAAAGAAATAGAAGGGGAGTTGGAGAAGGAGGCAAAATAAAATGAGAGCAACACGAACTATTAAAAGACCCAATAAAGTCGGAACGGTCAGCCCAAGTATCATTAGAGAAGCAGCTCTTGAGGTAGTTTTGGGGAGAACTTTGAAGAAATATTGCGCAAAAAAGAAAAGGGAGTTTCGATACATACGCCTTGTACAGTATGGCAAGTCTTTATGGCATGATGCCACTCGAGACCTTGAGGCAAGAATAGCTAAATATTCAGGAAGCAGGAGAAAAGCTAGACAACTTATCAGTACTCTAAATGAAGTGTGCAGTAAGAATCTTAGATATGGGGAGGCTATAGGAGATTCGGAGGGGGGTTACATGGTAAAGGCGAAACTTAATAAGCAATACGACATGCTATTGCATTTGTTCTTTGGTAAATATACGACGTTAAATCCAAGGCAAGATTTATAAATAAAGGATTTATGATAATAAAATGGGAGCCGTTCCTGGAGTAGATTTTGAAAGAGAATGTATAAGAAGACATAATATAATCGAAAAAGAAAGATGTAATCCAATAAAAGATATATGGAAAATAATAAGCTATCCTATCTTTGGGGGTTTCTCACATAACTTTAAAAATAAACTTGAAAGAAAAGTTGGTAAAGATTGGTTTGATGCAATAGATGCAACAGTGACAAATATGCTCTTTAGCATTCCTGCTTACCCTATAATGGCAAACGTCTTGACATACCAATTTACAGGTAATAAGGAATATGCGTTTTTTGCCTTCATGGGAGGATTTGTAGCAGCGATTATTGAAGGATTCTCGAGACTTTCTATAGGAGGAAATGCAGGATCGCTTCTAGGAAAAATAGCCTCGCTTCCATTTGAGGGCAAAGAGAAAGCGCAAGAGTATTATAAATAAAGGATTTATGATTAAATAAAATGGGAGCACAAAATTTGTTAAATGAAATTGTAGAAGGTAACCCCCACCTTACGGTTTGGTCAGACGGAAAAATATGGAAAGGAGGCAGGGAAGTAGGTAAATTATATAGTAATGGCGAAGTTTATGCTGAAGGTCAAGGAATAATAGGAAAAATCTATAGTAATGGCGACATATATGCGGAAGGGAAAGGTTGCACACAAAGGTTTTCTACAATTGGTCGAGCAATTAGAAAAAAACGAACTATCGACACCGACCCAATTGAAGGGTTTTTGGAATACGGAGAGTGTTTCGTTGCTACAGCAGTGTATGGAGATGTGAATGCTCCTCAAGTTCAAACACTAAGGGATTTTAGGGAGAATGTTTTAATGCGAAGTTCAATTGGGAGGTTATTTGTTGATTTTTATTATAGTGGTGCAGGAAAAAGAACTGCAAATTTTATTAGAGAACATCTACCATCTACAATTCCTGTAATTCGTAAAGGACTTGATGTTTTGGTTGAAAGATATTCTGCGCAAAGGAAAAGAAGCATAAAGGTTTATAAATAAAGGACTTATGCTGATAAAATGAAAGCAAAAATACTAAAAGGAATGGGAAAGGAATTCGCAAAGGATATTGGCTATGTGGTAGGGCAAGCTGCAATGAAAGGAATAGGCTATCCCATATTTGGGGCTTTATCGCACAATCTAAAAAGCAGACTTGAGGACAAACTCGGCGACAAGTGGTTTAAGTCAGAAGATGCAACGATAGTGAATATGCTGGTAAACCTCGTCGCTTATCCTGCAGCAGCAGCGATACCAACATACCACGCTACGCATGACGTTCGTACAGCTATTGCTATAATTGGGGGGTTTGCATTGGCACTTGCTGAGGCAACTTTCAGAAATGACTACTATTCTAGGGCATATCCAGCGTCACTTCTTGGAAAAATGGCCTCACTTCCATTTGATTACGTGACATGGCTGTATGACAGGGCAAAAAGAAAAGTAGAAGAAGAGAAATAAGCCAACATAAAGGCACATCGCCAGGCAAATAAAGACTTGTAAAGTGTTGCTTCCTTAGAATTTAGTTACTTTTAGTCAGTTTCAGTTGCTTTTAGCCAACTCCAGCCAGCCTTTTCACCATTTCTGCGATAACTTTTCCTTCTGCTTTTCCTCTCAGCTTGCTCATTGCCATGCCAATTAAGGCATTAATTGGAGCATCTTTATGCTTATTTATTATTTCTTTGATTTCTTTTTCTAATTCTGCTTTGCTTGCTGTTTGATATCGTGAGATTGCTTTTTCTACACTTACGCCTTTGCAAATTTCTAGAAGAATTTGTTCAATTGCACTTTCAGCTATCTTATTTTTGCTGAAAGCTGTCAAGATAGTTTTTAAAATGCTGTCTGTAATTTTTTCTGTGCTTATTTTGTAATGGGATTTTATTGACGCTGGTAGCAGTACTATTGTTCTTGCGATGATTGTTGGCTTAACTTTTGTTTTTAAAAGCTCTTCAAAAAGTTGAATCTTGTTTTGCCTAATAATTTCTTTTGAAAGCTCTAAGTTAAGACCCCGACTCATGAGTTTGCTTATTTTATCTTCTTTTAATCTCGGCAGAGCTGCTTTTATTTTTTTCAGCTCTTCTCTGCTTATTTTAACAAGAGGCAAATCAGTTTCAGGATACATTCTCTCTGCTCCAGGCAAGGGCCTTAAAAATTTTGTTTCGCCGTTAGGCAAGGCATTTCTTACTGTTGGCTCAACTTTCTTGTTT
>Ga0315306_10001189_pt1 | contig 12542 bp, 6 predicted proteins | sample TDP1_MG_FD_203803 | JGI IMG/M metagenome (GOLD analysis project Ga0315306, IMG submission 203803) | Freshwater sediment microbial communities from Lake Towuti, South Sulawesi, Indonesia - TDP1 | ecosystem: Environmental > Aquatic > Freshwater > Lake > Sediment | place: Indonesia: South Sulawesi... | reverse complement strand
ACAATCTGGTCCTCATCTCGATCGAGGTAGGTGTCGTTGGGGATAAACGGCTCTTCGTTGGTGACTTCGATAACAGGATGTCTTCCTTCAGCAATCTTTATCCTGTCTCCTGAGTTTACGACAGGGCGATGATAGCTGCGAATAGAGGCAAGCTCAGCCAGGGAGGAAAGGACATCCAGCACAGAAATATCCGAAGCGATTTTCTGCAGCCGGCCGGTTTCTTGAGATATTTTTTTCCTGATTTCGAGGAAAAGGTTATATTCTAAATCCATTATTCGGCTCTCAGCGTTCACAACTTTCTCCTCATACTCTTTAAGCTCAGGAGTGGTGAACCGTTCGGAATTGGCCAGAGTCTGTTTCCGAATGTAGTCAGCAGGAACAAGATGCAGATTAGGTTTGGTGACTTCAATGTAGTAGCCGAAAATTTTGTTGTAGCGAATTTTGAGGGACGAAATTGATGTCCTTTCTCTTTCCTTTTTTTCAAGAAGAGTGATGAAACTCTTGCCGGAGCGGCTCAGGTTTCTCAGTTCATCTATTTCGGAATTGTAACCATCCCTGATGATTCCTCCTTCGCTGAGCAAGAAAGCTGGCTCATCCAGAATCGCCCTGTCGATAAAGTCCACGATGTCCTGAGCATTATCCCAGCGGCTGTGAATCTTGGCTGGAGCTTTTGCGGAAAAAACTCCAAGAAGTTTTTGGATTCGGGGAAGGGGCAAGAGTGACTTTTTCAAGGAGACCAAATCCCTGGCATTGGCAACTTCCAAGGAGATTTTTCCTGTGAGCCTCTCCAGGTCAAATATGCCTTTTAAGCCTTCTCTTAGCTCCTGCCGCTCGATGGGGTGGTTGAAAAAATCTGAGACAGCCTCCAGCCTTTCCTCTATTTCTGAGCAATCAAGCAGAGGCTGAAGGAGCCAATTTCGGAGGAGCCTTCCTCCCATGGAAGTCACGGTAAAGTCGATGATATCGAGCAGAGAACCTTTCACCCCGCCGTCCCGCAGGTTTTTGACCAGCTCCAGGTTCTTGATAGTCGTGGCGTCGAGAACCATCAGGAGGCCGGCCTGAAGATAAGAGACTTTTGAGATCAAAGAAAGAGAATCCTTCCTCACCTTTTTAAGATAATGGAGGAGAGCTCCAGCTGCCGAGATTGCCAGTTCTTTATCAGCAAGGTCAAAGCCTGCTAAAGATTTTACCTGGAAATGGCTCTCCAGAGAATTCCTGGCTTGAGCAAAATCAAAAGCCCAATCTTCCACAGCGCTTCTCAGGATAGAGGCCATGTTGTTTTTGGAAAGAATCTTGATGACTCTCTCTTCTTCCCCCTGGGGGAAGATGATTTCTTTAGGAGAAACCTTGAAGAGCTCATCATCCAGGGCTCTCTTTGCCTGAGAATCGCTCTGAGCGGTTTTCATCTGGCCAGAGGCTAAATCGATGATCGCCAGTCCCCAGCCATAATCTTTTAAATACAAGCTGGCGATATAGGTGTTCTGTTTTGCTGCTTCAAGCTCTATCTCGACAGCGGTTCCTGGAGTCAAAACTTTGATCACATCACGCTTGACCACTCCCTTTCGAAGCTTGGGATCCTCCACCTGCTCGCAGATGGCCACTTTAAAGCCATGCCTGAGAAGCTTGGCCAAGTAGGAATCAACCGCATGATAAGGGACTCCGCACATCGGAACTTTCTGGCGGGATGTCAAGGCAATCTCCAGGACGGAAGAAGCAATCTTGGCATCCTCATAAAACATCTCATAGAAATCGCCCAGGCGGAAAAAAAGAAGAGTATCCTGGTAATTCTTCTTAATCCGTAAGTATTGCTCCATCATCGGAGTGGAGAAGCTTTTCTTTTCCATTTTCTAAAATCAACTATACTTTGAGCCTTTTTATTTTTCAAGAAAAATGCAACCTTCCCCTAAAGTCACTTCCATGTCTCCGAGCGAAAAAATCAAGCCCAATGTTCAGAAAACCCGCTATAAGAATACTTTCTTTCCCCCTTTGCGAAGGGAAAGTAGCGAGAAAACCGTTTGAAGGCTGAGCGGGAAAGGTTCCTCGCAAGAAGAGGCCGAGAAGAGCGATGCCTGAAACCGAGCAGCTTTTGCCTCGCTGGGGCAAAAGCCGCGTGTTTTCGAACTACTTAGCCTTCGCTTATTCGCTTCTTCGTTTCTTATTGACAACATAAACAGGCTATAGTATATCTCACTAAAAATGAACCTGCCCAATATCCTGACCCTGGTGAGGGTATCCTTTATCCCAGCTCTGGTCGTGGTCCTCCTCGTTCCATTTAAGGGAAAAGAATTGGTGGCTTTTTTCTTGTTCCTTCTGGCTGTCTTGACTGATTCGATTGACGGGATTCTGGCAAGAAGAAAAAAACAGATAACAGTCTTCGGTCAGCTCTTAGACCCGATTGCCGATAAACTTCTGATTTCATCGGTTTTCATCTGCTTGGTAGGAATAGGCGCTGTTCAGGCCTGGATGGTTGTGATCATTATCGGAAGGGAGATAGCTGTTACCGGTTTCAGAGCCATTGCTTCTTCCAGGGGAATTAATATCCCTGCTTCGAAACTGGGCAAAAACAAAATGCTCTTAGAGACAATCACCATCTGTCTTTTGATTTTAGGAAAGAGATATCTTGGCTCCCTCTATTTTCTTTCCCAAATCGGGCTTTGGCTGGTCATTGCCTTTGCAATCATTTCTGCCGCAGAATATTATCTAAAATTCGGAAGACGTGTCCTTTCAAAGCATTCCTGAAAGAGCCTCTCTTGCTTTTTCCAACGTCGCTGAGTCTTCAGCATTCATCAGACGTGGCGGGGAAGGCCATTCGCGGCAAATTCTCCTTGCCAGCCCTGATAAGACTCTCCCTGGCCCTAATTCCAGGAAAAACTCAATTTTTTCCTGTCTTAAAAGTTCCATCGAGCTATACCAGAGCACAGGCCGGGTGACCTGCCTTTTTAAAGCCTCTCTGGCTTCTTCTCCTTTATGAATTATTTTTGCATCAACATTGGTTATCACCGGAAATTTCAAATCTTTGAACTCCACATGGTCAAGATCATAAGAGAGCTTTTCTTCTGCACTCCTCATCAGCCTGCAATGAAAAGGAGCACTCACCGGCAGGAGAATAGAGCGCGGAGGTTTAATCAGAGCTAAGGCTTCATTGACCGCTTCTCTATCTCCGGCGATGACAACCTGTTCCTGGCTGTTCCAGTTGGCGATCTCGACCACTCCCTTTTCTACTCTCTGCAAAGCCTGTTTCACATCTTGATAGCTTTGACCCAACACAGCAGCCATGGCCCCTTCGCCAACTGGCACCGCCTCCTGCATATATTTTCCTCTTTTATAGACAAGGAGGAGAGCGTCCTCAAATCTCAAAGAACCTGCAGCCACAAGAGCAGAATATTCTCCCAGACTATGGCCTGCTGCAAGCTGAGGCTCTTTTCCCAGCAGGGCATAGGCGACGAAGCTAACAGTGAGTAAACTCGGCTGGGTGTTCTCGGTTAGCTTGAGCTTTTCCTCAGGCCCTTCAAAACAAAGTTCGGAAATTTTAAAGCCGAGAGTCTCATCTGCACTTAAAAAAAGCTCACGAGCAAGGGATGAGAGGCTAAAAAAATCTTTCCCCATGCCCACCGATTGAGAACCCTGCCCTGGAAAGAGAAAAGCTGTTCGAGGCATCTTCACTCCCTGTTGATCTGGATATCAGCCCTCTTTTTTAGAGTGTTGATCCAACCTTCAACATGAGTCCTGATTTTCTCCTGCTTAAGGGAGGATTCAATCTCGCTGAGAATATCCATCATCAGCTGAGGTTCGAGCCCTTTTTCTTTTTGAGAGGGGACATAAACCAGATTATAATAATCTTCGATTTCCTTCAAACTGACAATGTTCCCCTGAGTAAATTTCACGGATATGACTTTCTGATAAATGATTTTCTCTTCAATATAGGCTTTTAAATCATCCCAATCCATGCCAAACTCTTCAAGCTTCTTCTGAACATTTTCATAACCCATTTTCTCGGTGATTTTCTTGAGGAAAGAATCCACCTCTTCTTTCTCTACAGAGACTTGTTCTCTCGCGAATTGAATAACCAATTTTTGATCGATTAGTTCTTCCAGGATGAATTGGCGGAAATCCTGGACGTTTTTCTTAGCCTCTTTATCATAATCATAAAGCCCAAACTCCTCGACAATCCTCAGGTCGGTCAAGGTTATGATCTGCTCGTTAACCACAGCCACGATTCGATCAACTGTCTCGGAAAAACTATGATAAGGAAAAAGCAAAGAGTAAACAGCAACGAACAGCCAGAAAAGAGCCCTCTCAGCCTTCGACACGGCTCTCACACAACCTGGCTTTCGCCTGGTGTGGTAGAAGCCCCCTTTGGTCTGGGTGTTTTCGAAATACCAAGCCTGATTTCTGATTTTATGTTTCATCTCAAACAGAATCTTAGAAGATATTTCCGATGGTGATGAAAGCTAAAGGCTTTCTCTCTCTTTTTGGCGCATCCAAATTCCAGCCGATTTCAAAGCGCACAGGACCCAGGGGTGTCCGGTAGCGGATTCCCAATCCCACGGCGTCTTGAAGAGCCGAAAAATTGAAATGCTTTGGCTCGTCAAAAACATTGCCTTTGTCGTAAAAAAGAGCTCCTGATAACTCTTTAATGGCTGAAAGCAGAGGAAAGGTGAGCTCAAAGTTTAGAACGAACAGGGCTTCCCCGCCAATTGGTTTCATCCGATGCGGGTCTTTCGGGCCTAACTCATCAAACCTTTCTCCACGGAAAGAATTGCTTCCACCTGCAAAAAATCTCTCATGAATCGGAATGGGCATTTTCCCTCCCCCCATGCCCAGGCGAGAAGTGGCGCTGAGCGTCACACCGGAAAAAAGAGGAATAAAATGCTGGTACTTGATGAAGCTTTTCAAATAATTGGACTCAGCTTCGAAAAGAGGATAAGCCCGCTCCAGGACTAAACTACAAAAAGCTCCTTTCCCGGTGTTAAAGGGATCATCCCGCCTGTCCCAGATGAAACTTCCAGAAACAGAAGCTGCCGAAAAAGGAGCGTGCTCGCGGTCAACTTCTGATTCTTCAATCCTCAGGTGAAAGAGAGTTGTGCTCGTCCATCTGAATGTCATCAGGAATGTAATGTTTTTCGAAACAGGCTTAATGCCCGTCAAGCTGATGCCTTTCCGCTCATAGCTGAAGCTCGTTCGTTCTTCACTCTCCCAAAAGGCGTTCAGGTAGGTCTGCATCGGGAAGCCGAAGAAGTAAGGCTGTTCCCAGGAAAGAACTCCTCTTTTTTCCTTAAGGCTCGCCTGCCCGACAAGACTGAGCTGAGCAGCCGAACCGAGGATATTGGTCCTGATTATCTCGGCCGTTCCCCTTAGCCTGACCGGATAATTCCAGATGATAAAGGCTTGAGGCTCGCTCCTAGTCTCTAAACCTAGGCCAAGGCTGGCATAATTTCGCTCGCCTTCTGCGAGGCTGATGACCAGGTTTTCTTTCTCAGAAGAAAAAGGAATCTCCTCGATTGAGACCTTGGCAAAGATACCCAGCCTCTCCAGCCTTGTCTTAGATTCCCGGATCTTGTCATAATAAGCATACTCTCCTTCTCTGATTCTGAGTTCCCTGAGAATAACACCCTTTCTAGTTACAACATTTCCCGTTATGAGCACCTTATCAATCTTGACTTTTTTCCCTTCATTTACCACAAAAACGACAGAAAAAAGATTCCCGTTGACCTTTTCAATCCTGGTTTCGATTTCTGTTCCTCTGACACCTTGGTTCAAATAGAAGTTTGAAAGCTTTTCAATATCCTTCTGAATATTGGGCTGGTAGAAAGGTCCTCCCTCAAAGCTGCTTATCTGTTCAATAAGAACCTCCCGGCCAAACAGCTGAGACCCTTCAAAAGATATCTTTTCAATTTTTTCCTGAGCTCCTTCTTCGATGTAGAAGATAGCTTTGACCGTGTTTCCTTGCTTGACAAAGTTCAAATCAACTCTTGTTTGGAAAAAGCCTTTTGTTTTGTAGATGAATTCTATTTCAGCAGGCAGCTCAAATAGCCTTGCTCCAGTGACCCAGCTCAGGAAAGGAATCTTCTCCGCAATCCCAAGCTCATTCTTTAACTCAGAAGGAGAGAGATACTTCAAGCCTTGAAAAGAAATATCCTCAATCTTGTACTTTGCACCGGGTCTAGCTTGATAAACAATGCGCATGGTGTTATCGACTTTTTCGATAGAGGAACTGACTGTGCAAAAAAGATAGCCTCTCTCCCTCATAAAGGTGATAATCTTTGCTTCCCCTTCAGCCAGCCCCCACTCTTCAAACACTTCTGCTTCCCAGATTGGCCTGAGAAGACTTAACGGAACTTGAGCACCTCTGACTTCAATCTCAATCTTCTCGTGCGGTGTGATTCTAACAGAAAGGAAAGCATTCCCCTGAGTTTCATCAAATCTTTTTTCTTCGAGCTCAATCTCAGCTCGCTGGTAGCCCTTCGAGTTATAAATCTCTTTAAGCCTTGCGATATCTTTTTCAAGAACTGAAGGAATGTACACCTGACCTTCTTTGCTCTTCATTTCTTTCTTCAGCTCTGCCTGATCCAGAATCACTTCACCGTTAAAAGCAATTTTCCTGATAATAAACTTTTTCGCGGATTGAATATCAAAAAAAACATTAACCGAGGATGTCTTGGGGTCTTTTTCGGCAGAAGCCTTAATCTCGGGATAAAAAAAGCCCTGGTCTCTCAGTGTTTCCTTGATTTCCTCTATGGCTTTAGCCAACCTATCCTCAGAAAAAAAGCTGCCTTCATGCAAGGAGAATAATCCCTCTTTTAGCTTTTTGTGGGAGACATTTTGTTTCCCTTGAAAAATAATCTTCCTGGCAATAAGTTTCCTGGTCAACATAAAAATGAGATGGATTTCCTGCTCTCCCTCCTTCAAGACTTGGACATCAGAGAAAAGCCCGGTCTTATAAATCTGTTTGATACTGTTTGTTATTTTCTTTAAAGAAAAAGGCTCTCCTTCATTAATCGGGATCAAATCTTTGACTTCTTCAGCAGCGGGCTGGCCGTCGATACGGATTGAAACTTTGGCGATGAGGGGGGAGGATGGCTCGGAATGCGCCATGGAGAGGAGGGACAAAAAGACAAAAAGCAGGCAAGGAAAAAAAGAGAGTGAGAATTTCCTTTTTCTTGCCTTTGGGTTAGAATCTCTTGTGAATCTTAACATCGAAACTCATCTGCCCCTTCTCATCCCGGGTGCCGACAATAGAAATATCATCAGATATCTCCCACTCCAGTCGCGCAATCTCTTCCCTTTGGCTGGTCAGGTTGGTGGAGTAAAGAATAAAAAAGTTTCTCGATAATTTTTTTCCTATAGTTAGCCTTGCTGACATCTCGGCAGAAGACCCCATGACAAAAGGATCGATTCTGAAGCGATCGATAACGAGAAGACCCTCAGCACGCTTTTTTGCTTCTTCTGAAAGCTGGAAAGAAACAAGAGAAGCTGTGCTCAACTGCGTGCTTGTATCATAAGAATAGGTTCTCTGGAAGGACTCTCCTAACGCCAGAAGTGCCAGGACATCTTCTGGAGGCAGAGGAGGCGAGGAGGTGAATTCTGGATTGAGCCGGCTCAAGGGACCTTCGAGGGAAAAAGTCACGCGATAATCCTTAACGTATGTTTCTCCTTTAAAACTGATATAAGGCTCATTGGTCAGCGGATTGGAAAAGCTTAAATTCCCTCTTAAAACCTTGAATTTTCTATCCTGAAAATAGACATTTCCGTCCAAGGCCTCAATATCACCCATGATGATGGGAGCATTCACGTTACCAGTCACAGTCAAATCAAACCTGCCCTTGATTTGGCCTAGGGAATTCTCCATCCAGGCATTCCCATCTGCCCTGAGCCGAATATTAAGTGCGAGGTCATCAAAAAAGCTTGGCACTGTTTCGGATTCATAATAAGGGCTCGAGTAGAAGACAAATTTTTCATCAATCTCGCGCCTCCAAGAAAGCTTTTGAATCGAAAGATCTCCCTCCAGAACAAAACGGCCGGAGCTCTTGATAAGGTTCAAAGTGCCATCAGCCAAAGCCCTTGTCCTTTCAAGGGGCGAGAGCAACAAATTTTTTCCTTCAAACTTGAAGTTGATATTTTCAACAATACCCTTGCTCAGGCAGAGCTCTCCATATCCCTGAACATCACCTCCTCCTAATTTTGCCTGGAAGGAGCGAAGAGAAAGCTTGCTGTTCTCAAGGAACATTAAACCAGAATAGTTCTGGAGAGCATGGGCAAACTTGGGCAGAGGGAAAACAGGGCCTTGAAAATCAATAGCCCCTTTGATCTGAGGAGCTGTTTTTAGCCCTCTGGCTTCGCCCAGATAGTTGACACGGCCTTTTGCCCCTCTCCAGGGAAGAAGGAGGTTCAGGTTGCTGAAACAGCCTCTCACGTTAACAGAAATTGTCGGTTCATAAACGGGAAGAGCGATGGAGACTTTAAATTCATTATCACCGGGAAGGAAGTTTCCGTTTAACTCTAATAAAAACTTTCCCTCCGAGTAGCCAAGCTTTGCCTCTCCGATTGCTTCTGTCTTCTGAAAGGGAGGATAGAGCAAGTCTTTGATTTCAAAAGGGCCAGTCGCCCTTTCCTGACCAGAAACATCTTTTCCTTTAAGGCTAAATCCCAAGCTCCCTTTGACCCCCTCGTAGAAAGAAGAAAGATTGACCGCCTCTCCCTGGAGATCGATATCAAACTTCTGGCTTGAAGGTCTGACAAGAGTGGAGCCTCTGATCTTGCCTTGGTGCCAATTGAATTGAAGCTCGGACAAAGAGAGGACACCCCCCTGCCATTCTAATTTGCCGCTAGCATCGGCCAGAATTTGATCAGATAATTTCAGAAGCGGACTGGAGAAGGATCCTTTGACTTGGACATCACCCTTTTTCTGTTTGATTTCAAAATTTCCTGAAGCCTCGCCCTGGAGAGGAAAAACAATACCCAAGGGAGGAAGAATTCTTTCGGCAAAACCCCGTGAAAGCAGGATATCGGCGTCAACTCCTTCTAAGTTTGATATCAGGCCAATTTTCCCCTTCATCAAAGGGTCGTTGACATCGAATCTGCCAAAAAAATCATTCTTGATTATCTCGACTTCACCCTCGACTGAATCGGCATCGAATTTTGCAAATCCGCCGGGAAAAAAAGAAAATTTTGCCTGAACCTGGGGAGAGTCAAGGTCTCCAAAGACACGAAGATCGGCCTTGCCTTTTCCTCTAATTTCAGGAAAAACAAAATTTTTTCTGATTATGAAGGACGTAAACTCTCTGACCTGGCTGAGGTCGATGACTTCTCCTTTTATTTCTAGATCCACGCTTTTTTGAATATTCACTTTTCCTTTAACACCGACCTTGGCAAAGCTCGAGATAAGTTCGGGAGAAGAAAAAGAAATTTCTTTCTTTTTATCCCAGCTAAATTTGACTCGGCCACGAAAAGGATACAGATTTGGCTCAGCTTTTACGCCTGTGTCCCTGAATTCGGCATCGACCTGAAGAGTCTGTTTATCAATTGTAAAATTTCCCCATGCAGGTGATGCCACTGGCCAGGGAAGAGCGAAAGAGTTTATGATCGGGTCAAGATAAAATCCTTGAGCTATTCCCTCAATCTTTTCCTTTCCAACTTGAATTCTGATATATTCTGGCGGCAGCGATTTCTTCTGGATGTTGAATTCCACAGCCTGGCCGCCCTTTTCCCTGAGCTCAATTTTTCCCTGAACTCTACCCATGAAAACCTTATTCAAGACAAGATTGCTGCTTGAAAAGTTCCCTTTAAAGACAATCCCTTCTTCGCCTCTAGTCAAGGTTCCCTCACCGGCAGCCTCGCCCTGGCTTTCAAAGGGCAGGCGAAGAAGCTTGAGGATATAAGGCGATTTGACTCTGAAAGAAGTCTTTAAGCTCAGCTCAGGGTTTAAAAAATCAGGTAAACTCCCTTCAGCATCAAAGGCAAACTCAGAGCCTTCCACTCGCATCTTTTTAATAACGATTTCTTTGCCGCGGCTCTCGGCTATAAAGCTAACTTTTCCCTCGACCTTCGGCCAGTTTAATCCAGGAGAAAAAATATTCTCCGCTGCTTCTGCCCGAAAGGAAAATTTATCCTTCCTCTGCACAAACTGGGCAGCTATTCCCCGGGATTGAAAGTTCATATTTTTTCCCAAGAAAGAGAACTCACCATCTTTCACTCGACCCTCTTCGACCGAAAATGGAAAAGGCAGGCTAAACTTCTTCTTCCCCTCCTTCGTCTCTTGGCCGGGGCTCGCATAGATTCTTAAAATCGGGTGCTCGACAAGAACTCTTAACGGCTTTTCTTTTGTTAATAATGATTTATAAGATATCTTTATCGAAACTTTTTCAGCAGAAAAGAAAGGCGAAAGAGAGCGGGTTTTTGCCTTCTCTAAGACAAGGCTCGGGGGAAAAATAGAAAGGCGAAGGTAGCTATATTCAAATCTTAATTGGATTTCTCTCTTTATCTGGCGAAGAAGGATATTTTTGATAACTATCCCCGCCCCAACCAAGACGAGGGCAATAACAGATAAAGTGATCAACGACTTAAGCTTTTTATTTAATTTCATAACTGCTTAGATTCATTAATAAATATAACATTTTTCGTCATAAATATAAATCGCCCTGTTCAGCGATATTTCTTTTCTCAATCCTGGATTGGGCCTGATATATTGAAATATATTCTAAGCGAAGCGAAGGCCTTCGGGTTCAAAAACCGTTTGAAGGCTGAGAGGCCACGGTTCCTCCCGAAGGGCGAGGAGAGCGAAGCCTGAAACCGAGCAAGCTTTGCCAGATTTGTGGCTTGCCACAAATCTGGGGAAGCCGAGAGGATGTGTCCCCTCGGTCGCAGGGCGTTTCCAAACGCCCGAGAAGGGGAGGCAGGGAGCCCCGATAGAATCGGGGCGACCGTCGGAAGGGGGAAAGCGAAGCTGTTCCCCCTCCGAGGAGTCGCTGGGGCAAAAGCTGCGTGTTTTTGAACCCGAAGGCCTGAGCTTTTTTATTCCACGGAGAAGAGGAGGGAGCCTGTTTCCACAGAATCACCGGCCCTGGGGACGATCCTTGTTATCGTCCCTGACTGAGGAGACTTGATCTCATTCTGCATCTTCATCGCCTCTAAGACCAGAACAGCCTGGCCTTCCTCAACTTTTTCACCTTCCCTGACAAAAACCTTGATAATTCTTCCCGGCATCGAGGTCACGATCTCCCTCTTGCGGAGCCTCTCCACTTCCCTTCCCAAAATCTGAGATATTGACTTCTTCTCGATCTTGAAAAATCTTCCGTTGACATAAACAGAAAAAGATAAAGAATTGGAATTGATAATCACCTCATGAATCTTGCCGTCAATGTTCAGAAGAACCTCATCAGAAGTAATGAATTCAACCGAGACATGGCGCTTCCTCTTCCCGATGGAAACGAGGATTTCGTTCTCTGATTTTTCTTCAAGGCTTAGCTTGAATTCTTTGTCTTCGATCCAGAATGAGAGGTTCATCTTAGAGCCTGTTTGAAAAGTTCTGGAGCCTACCCTGAAATTTCCAGTTGCTCCCTCTTCTCTGAGGAAGAGGCGTCGAGCCTGCTTTCCTCTCCGAATAGACTTTGATTCCAGCAGCAATCAAGGCTATTTCCTTCTCTGCCGGCTCTGCGCCGTCCTGCTCTTTTTCCAGGTTGGAGATGAAATGGGTGTTATAATCGCCTGCAAAAAACTTGGGATGGAGAAGAATGCGCTTGAAAAAAGGGATCGTGGTCTTTATTCCATAGACCTGATATTCGGATAAGGCTCTGAGCATGCGATGGATGGATTCCTCCCTGGTCCTTCCCCAGGTGATGAGCTTGGAAAGAAGAGGGTCGTACTCCATCGGAACTTCATACCCTTCATAGACTCCATTATCATCCCTGACACCCAGCCCGCCTGAAGGCGTGCGAAGATAGACAATCTTTCCCGGCGAAGGCATGAAGTCATTGTCCGGGTCCTCGGCATAGATCCGGCACTCAAGAGCATACCCATTAGGCTTGATGTCTTCCTGGCGGAAACTCAAAGGAAGCCCGGATGCAATCTCAATCTGAGCCTTGGCCAGGTCCACTCCAGTGACCATCTCAGTGATCGGATGCTCCACCTGGAGCCGGGCATTCATCTCCAGAAAATAAAAATTCTTGTTTTTATCGACAACAAATTCCACTGTGCCTGCATTCCTGTAGCCCACAGCAGCCGCGGCCTTGACCGCAATCCGCCCCATCTGGCGGCGAATCTCATCATTGATAAAAGGAGAAGGGGTCTCCTCCAAGACCTTCTGATAACGCCTCTGGATAGAACATTCCCTCTCGCCTAAATAAATAATATTCCCAAAATTGTCAGCCAGGATCTGAATTTCGATATGATGAGGCTCTTCGACGTATTTTTCAATATAGATCGAGGGATCGTTGAAGCTTGACTGGGCTTCGGAGCTTGCCAGCTCGAAAGAGGAGAGAAGGTCTTCTTTGCGGCTTACCAGCCTCAGCCCTTTGCCGCCGCCTCCTGCTGAGGCTTTGAGCATT
>Ga0315306_10001186_pt1 | contig 12576 bp, 15 predicted proteins | sample TDP1_MG_FD_203803 | JGI IMG/M metagenome (GOLD analysis project Ga0315306, IMG submission 203803) | Freshwater sediment microbial communities from Lake Towuti, South Sulawesi, Indonesia - TDP1 | ecosystem: Environmental > Aquatic > Freshwater > Lake > Sediment | place: Indonesia: South Sulawesi... | reverse complement strand
AAGCGGGCTACCCATCTCCTTTTCTACAGGCGGCACCGAAAGCCCGGCGTGAAAGGCTGGGAGTTGAGGAAGAGGCTGGGCTCCGACTATCCTAGGGTGTTGGGATTGTTAGACACCTACTTGGAGAAGCTGGACTTGCAGGTTAAGACAGTGTTTGAGGAAGAGAAACCCGCTGAAAAGCCTACACTTGAACAGTTAGATAGAGCTAGGTTTTTCATAACGCTTAGGGGTGGGCTGACGCCTAAAGAGACCAAGATGAGTGGTTGGCGCATCGACGACATCGCTGGTTTAGCCATAGCTATTTCTTACATAATCTCAAAGAAGGGTAAGGCTTCGCGAGACGAGGTAGAGGAACTGCTGCGCAACAAGTTGCCTGGCTGGAGAGTTGACATCAACATGGATCGTTACATTCGAGCGGGTTACTTAGCCCAAGACGAGAGCAGACAGTTGTATCTCGATTGGAGAACACGAGCTGAGGTGGACGAAAAAGCTCTAATAGACTTACTCCTGACAGTTGAGAAAACTGAAGGAGAAAAGGAGGCGTAGTTTTTCTTTTTTTATCTGACTCTTCTGTAAATTAGAGCTACAATGATTACTATTATGAGGACTGTTAGGATGAGGAATGGACTGTTGAGAAATATGTCCTCAAAGTATGGTGGAACCTCATATGTTATGGTGTCTCCTTGAGCTTGGACGTTTGTGGCGGTTGTGGGCAAGGTAAGTTGGAAGGATAAAACGTCGAAAAAGCCTGTTCCATGAGTTTCGATATAGTATGTTGTTTGGTTGAGTTGCCATTTTTCAACTGGTTCAGCAAAGTAATGAGCGAAGTTTATTGAAAAACTGTTTGTTAGATTGACTTGAAATTTTCTCCATTCTGTTTTTACTTGGTAAGTTTTTCTCATTGTTGTTCTGTTGACTGTGAAGCTTATGATGTCTGAGCCGCTCAAATACAATGAGACACGTATTGTCTTAGTTGCATTATCATATGTATTGGGTTGGAACCCGTAATTGACGTGGGTGAGATTTTGCTCCTCTAGGTTTTTCACTATAATCTTCGGGATGGTTGAGCTGTTAAATTGGTCGTTTGCCATTGCCTCGTTGTAGGTTGTTTCGTCAAGATTCTCAAAATTGTAGATTATGGCAATGTTGTCTCCAACTGTGCTCTCCACAGAAACAGAGGCATGCACCTGAGCAACTGAGACGAACAAGAGAACCGTGAGGCAGATGACTGTTAGGGCGGGCTTTTTCATTAGGTTTTCTCCAGTTTGTTGGTGCATACTCGTTGTGAGTTTAGGCTTTAAATGTTGTTGTGGCATGGCTTTTTGACGATAAAGTTTCATATATGCTATCACATCTGTATTTTTTAGGGGTTCTGCCTTATGAAAAAAACCAAAGTTATCATAATGGGAGCGGCTGGAAGGGACTTCCATAACTTCAATGTCTATTACAGAAACAACCCACAATACGAGGTTGTAGCGTTCACCGCCACTCAGATTCCAGGAATTGAAAAGCGCGCTTATCCGCCGGAGCTAGCGGGTTCAAACTATCCTCAAGGCATACCAATTCATCCAGAGGAAGAATTACCAGAGCTTATCAAAAACAACGGTGTTGAAGAAGTTGTCTTCGCCTACAGCGACGTTTCCCACGAAAACGTCATGCACAAAGCTTCAATAGCATTGGCAAACGGCGCTGACTTCCGACTCATGGGACCATCCACCACCATGGTTAAGGCGAAGGTTCCAGTTGTTTCAGTCTGCGCCGTCAGAACAGGGTCTGGAAAGAGCCAAACTGCAAGGAAAGTTGCCAGCATACTGAAAAAATTAGGCTTCAAAGTTGTGGTTATTCGGCATCCAATGCCCTACGGCGACTTAACCAAGCAGATGTGTCAACGCTTTGCTTCTTATGAAGACCTTGACAAATACGACTGCACCATTGAAGAACGAGAAGAATATGAGCCCCATATTGACAGCGGAATAGTAGTTTACGCTGGCGTTGACTACGAAAAAATCTTACACGAAGCAGAGAAGGAAGCCGACATCATAGTTTGGGACGGAGGCAACAACGACATACCCTTCTACAAACCAGACTTGCACATTGTTGTAGCTGACTCGCACAGACCTGGACACGAATTGACCTATCATCCAGGAGAAACCAACATGAGAATGGCAGACGTCATCATCATCAATAAAGTGGACACAGCCGACCCGACCAGCATCGCAACCGTTAGAAAAAACGCCAAGACTGTGAACCCAAACGCCACAATAATAGAAGGCGCCTCGCCCATAACCGTGGACAACCCCAAACTGATAAACGGAAAGAAAGTTCTCGTGGTTGAAGACGGACCAACACTGACCCATGGAAACATGGCATACGGCGCAGGAACAATAGCAGCGGAGAGATTGGGCGCCGAAGAAATGGTGGACCCACGTCCCTACGCTGTGGGCTCCATTGTTAAAACTTTTGAGAATTACCCACATTTAGGCGCTGTTCTTCCAGCGGTAGGCTATGGCAAGGAACAGATAAGCGAACTAGAGAAAACAATAAACGCAACACCCTGCGACGTCGTTCTCATAGGAACCCCAATTGACTTGCGTCGAGTTTTGCACTTAAACAAGCCAGCTGTGAGAGCAAAGTATGAGTTGCGAGAAATTGGCACACCAACTCTAGAAGACATACTTAAACAACGTTTCCCAAAAAGGTGACGTAAGATGTCAGAAAGTAGTGTATCTCGCATACCAATCAAATTTATAATTGCCACTGTTGGAGAGGTCGAGGGCGAACTTATCCGCCACTTGGCTCCAAGAACCGTAGATGCCATCGTTAAGAAGTTACCATTTGAGGGGCGTGCTGCTCTTTGGAAGGAAGAAGTTTACTTTGAGATTCCAGTCAGAATGGGAGAGGAAAAAGCTAGGTCTAAGGTTGAGAAGGGTGACTTAGCCTTTTGGCCAATGGGAAACGCCCTCTGCATTTTTTACGGAGATTCCCAACCCTATAGTCCAGTTAACATTGTTGGCAAAGTCACCAAGAATCTGGAACTGTTTGAGCGCGTGAAAAGTGGCTCTGTGATTAGGGTGGAGAAGCTCTAGGGAAACATCATCTTGGTTTCAGCCCATGTCTTCAGAAGTTCTTCGCATCTCTTCTTGACATCTTGACTTTTACTCTTTTCTTTGAGTTTCTCGAGAAATTCTAGTCGCTTTTCTATTGCAGAAATTTCACCTGTCCCATAATAGAGTTTTCCCTCTAAGTAGTCTTTCATCTGCTGCGCCTTCTGCACAATGTAGCTGGCAGCGTCCACAGCGTCAACTAGCATCGGCATGTTTGCCCAAATGGTCACATCTGCCTCGTGGAGTTGACTGAAACCCTCAATTTCTTGGATTTGCCGAATATACGTTCGCAAAAAATCGTAGTATCCAGCGGTTTTGATCAGTTTCAGCGTCTTTTCTATTTCTCTCTTAAACCTAGGGCTTCCAACTATTTTTAATCGGTGTTTGTAACCCTTCTCTACGAGTTCTCTGGCTCTCTTAACCTCTTCCTCGGTGAAAACTCGCTTTGGAAATTCCAATTGAACCCTCTCAAGTTACTTTCCCATGTGCGCGCTTATATACTAAAGTTGTTTCAAACAATTACTCGTTGGATGTTCCCATGAGCAGATGGTATAAAAGCATGTTTGAAGCAAAACTGGCAAACTATTGGCTGCGCTTGTCTGACCTGCGAAAAGAACAAACTGAACAGCAAGTTGCGTTTTTAAAAGATGTACTTCCCAGAGGTCTCACACTTGATCACTGTTGTGGACCTGGACGACTCTCTATAGCCCTGTCAGAAGACCGCTCAGTAGTTGGTCTGGATTTGAGCAGAGAATTGTTAAATGAAGCAAGAAAAAGAGGAAAAAATGCCAACGCAAAAAATCTCTCTCTGATTCGCGGGGACATGCGACATTTACCATTTCGACCTGATGTTTTCGACAGCGTCATCAACGTATGGACCAGTTTCGGCTACTTTTCGGAGAAAGAAAATGAGCTGGTTCTAAACGAAATCGTGAGGTCAATGGGAGCTGAGGGGATATTCGTGATGGACATTGCAAATCCAGAAAACCTCATTAGAAGGTTTCAAGAGAAAGACTGGTCTGAGAGAGAACATTTCTTTCTGCTTGAGCAACGTAACTGGGAATGGGAAACCAAACGCATGAAGTGCCGATGGATTTACATTGATAAGGCTAGTGGAGAATTAAATGAGATAAGTTTTGATCACAGACTCTACAGCTTCAGCGAACTGCAACGCATGTATAAGGCTCGCGGCTTGAAAATAATAGATGTTTATGGTTCTTTCGCTAAGGAGAAGTTTGATTCAAGCAATAGTGAAGAAATCATAATTGTGGCTCGAAAATGATTAATCTGCGGGTTTGTAGATTTTTAGGCTCTTGCTTCCAGAAACATATTGAATTACGCCACGTTGTGCCAACTCATCGAGCAGGTCTTTAGCCACACTTAGGCGTAGGTTGAAGCGTGTTGCCACTGTGTAGGGGGTGAGCGCCTTCATCTTTTTGATTTCGCCGACAACCTTGTCACTCTTTGGGTCGGGCGGAACTATTCCAGGCGCTTTCTTTTCAGGCATGCCTCCGCCTTTTCCTCCCTTCTTCTCTCTCTCGCCTTTCTTTTCTTGCATCCGCTCCATTTGTTTGAGAGAGAGTTTCTTTTTTCCGCCCATTGATTTTGCACCAATTTTTCATGAGAGGCACAGTTGCTTATAGGTTTATTCCCGTTTCATTCCAACTAGAAGGTTTTTAAAAGTCAAAAACATCAATGAAGCATGATGGAAGGGAGACAAAAGGGTGAACAAGAAGTTTTTAATCAAGATAGGAATATTGGCGGTGTTGGTGATTGGTGCAATCGCACTTTTGAGTGTTCTTTTATTTGCGATAAACCCCATAGTGCCTACAGATATAAAAATAGTACAAATTCTTGAAAAAAATAAGGATGATTTATTGGGTATCGACGGCGTTATAGGAGCAGGAATTGCACGGAACGAAATTGATAATTCAATTATTGGAATCGCTGTATATGTAGAAGATAACATGACGAATGTTCAAGAAATTCCTAGCGAATTAGACGGGTTTAAACTATTTGTTAAAAGAATAAGCCAAGCAAGCGAATTTGAAAAAGAGAACATGATCATTCGCAAGCAGTACTGACTTTCGTCGGGCAACTTTCTACTATTCTTCTATTACGGTTACTTTTTCAACGCGTTCCAGCCAAGGAATGACTGGTAGATCAGTTGAGAGTTCTTGGAAGATTTCCTTCTCGATTTCTTCGTTTGCTTTTTCGATGCTTTCTTCGACCAAGTTGATTACGATTATGACCTTTTTGGTTTTCATCCATATTTGCCTCAACAATAATAGCGAGAGGAAACGCTTCTTTAAGCGATGTTTCCATAGCGGCAATATTCTGGTTTCAGATTCCGAGGCTGTCAAGTGCATGAAGAGACTGTTTTCGCTTTGAATTTTGTGCTTATTTTGCTTAGGAAAAAGTTTAAGTGCAAGAATCGCGTCCTTAGCTGGCTTAGCTAAAAATCCATGAAATATCTAAAACAAAGGGTTTGTAACTAATGCAGGTCTGTTGGAGAACTATGTATGCGCTTGAAATTACATGCAAATGCAACGTTTATAATGTTCAATTCATACTGTTTAATTTCTAAAAAAGTGAGACAATGAAATCAATTAACAATTACGTCACATTCCCGGATAGGAGACCTTCAGCATTCAAGGACAAGGGAGAAATAGCTGAAATTCTTGCTAAATACGGTGAAGCCCTTCCTTTTAGGCACACAGCGAATTTATGTGGTGCAAGGATAAGGTTAAGTACAAATTCTAAACATGTTTCGGAATTTTGGCAATTGAATTGGTATCAATCTAACTCTGAAGATTTTAACGGAGAAGTTTACATAATCAAAGGAGTTGACGGTTACGAACCTTGCCTGTATTATGATTTGAAAAGAAAGATCGCAGTGGGTATAAATACAGAATATTATGGTCTTGCTAAATCTAAGAGCGCATTAGGTTTGTCAACCGAAATCCTTGAAGAAAAAGACAAGTATCCAATTCACGGCGCATCGGTTGGTTTTAAAAGAAAAGGTAAGCTTATTGGTGTGGCATTAATAGCTCCAACAGGAACAGGAAAAACAACTCAGTTCCATGAGCTTTTATACAATGTCAGAGCCAGTAAAGTAGTCGGTGACGACTATCTTTTTGTATTTTTTAACGAGAGTGAAAAAGAGGTTATAGCCGAACAACCAGAAAAGCAGCTTTATATGAGAACAGAAATAGCAGAAAGGCATCCTACATTTATCAAATCTTTTAATAGTTTGCCATTAGAAAACGTGGTTGTTAAAAAAGAAGACTGCAGGCAAAAAAGTGAAGATATTCAAAAAATGGGTCCATGTTATCGAAGTGTTTTTGAAAATAGAAGAAAATGCGTGTTCGACGAAGGCTTGGACAGATGCTTCTGGTCTTATGGAAATTCAAGAGTAATGTTTGCTCGCGAAAGATTTACCATGCTAGTTACAAATAAAGATGGACATGTTGAAGAAGTTTTCAAAGGTAGAAAAAATGTTGTGGATACGATAACCCTGAAATATGTTCTGTTGTTAACAAGAGATGAAGAAACACCGCCGATAAAAAAAATAGAATGTGAAGAAGCTATAAAAATATTAAAAGAAGGAAAGTTTAAAATTGCGCCAGGCAGTGGTCCACCCGAAAAATGGGGACAATATGGCAATGAACCATTTTATGATCCTTACCAGATAGAGATGGACCAAGAAAGACAAGAAAAATTTTTCAGAAAACTGTTTGATTATGGAATTCTATTTTATCTTTTGAACACGGGCTCTTATCATGGAAGAAAAATAGAGGTTCATCAATCACATGCTTATATAAGAGCTGCCTTAGGGTTGAATTAATCCGAATTATAAGTCGTAGACTATGCCAGGTATCTTAGGAAATAACTGCGTCTCTCCTATATGTTTGGCTCCAACTATCCAGCTTACCAGCCTCTCTGCACCAATTCCAGCCCCAGCTGACGGCTTTAGTTTTCCCTCTTTTGCCAGTTTCAACAATAATTTATAGTTCTTCTTTCTCACTCCGTCTCTCTCTATCTTCTTAACTATTTTGTTGTACTCCCATTCCCTTCTAGAACCCGATAGTACCTCTCCGTAGTTGGGCAACATTAAATCGTAATTATCCCACTTGCCTTTTTCAAAATCTTCGAAGTCGTAGAATTCTCTGGGAATGTTGGTAATCCATAGAGGGTCGTCGGCTTCAAATGTTATTTTTGTTTCCCAGCTTTTTCCGAATTTTTTTTCTAGTTCTTGTCTATCGTAGACTTTGAATGGTGTGTCTGGGATTTTTAAACAATCATATCTCCCAAGATAGATTAACTCCTCACCCATGTGTTTCTTAACGGTGCCTATTAATCCGCAGATCACTTCTTCAACAAGGCTTCTGATATCGTCAGAAGTAGCGTTTCTAACCTCGAAATCCAGTTGAGTGAATTCGTAGGCGTGTATTCCGCTGTTTGCCCTGTCCTTTCTTTCAATTCTTATGTTCGGCGAAAGTGTGAACAATTTTGGGTGAACTAGAGAGCAAGCAACCATCTTGTGAACTATCATACTCAACATAGTCCTAACAGTTTTTCCATAAATTTCCACTTCAATTCGTTTATCGATGGATGCTCCTGCATCTGGCCACAGAGGATCGGTTGACTGGGAGAATATTACTGGTAGCAACCATTCAAACCCTCGGTTCATAAATTCAAGAGTCAAGTGCTTTAATACGCAGGTCATTACTCTGCTAATGCAAAGCTTCCTCTCAATTTCATCTGCAGACAGTTGCTCCAAAGACTTGGGTATCTCAATCGATTTATCTCTTTCAACCAAGAAACTTTTTTTAGAGACCACCTGTTTACCGTCCATACATTGATATGCTAAATATTGGCAGCCTTGATTATAAATTTTTTACAGAAAATTTCGTAAAATATTCAAAAATATTAAGATTTATAAGCATATTATTGTAATTATTACAATTATGGAAACCAAAATTGATGAGAAGGATTTAAACATCTTAAATTTCCTCCAAAAAAATTGTAAAATGACAGCTAAGGATGTAGCCCAAACCATAGATTCTCCAGTCACAACAGTTTTTGCCAAGATTAAGAGAATGGAAGAATTGGGAATCATAAAAAATTACAAAGCAGTCTTAGACGCTCAGAAACTAAACAGAGGAACAACAGCTTTCATTCTTGCCTCCGTTTCGTACAGATTAAAAGAAGGAGCCGCATTATCCCAAAGGAAAATCGCTAAAGAAATTGCTAGGCTCCCAGAGGTTCAAGAAGTCCACATTATCACAGGTGACTGGGACCTTTTAATAAAAGTTAAGGAAAAAGATGTGGGGGCGATTGGAAAATTTGTCATTGACAAACTGCGAATGGTTGAGGGGATTGAAAAAACTTTAACCTGCATGGTTTTTGAAACAGAAAAAGAGACAACTGACATAGTGTTAGAAGAATGAGGGATAGTAGTGAGATTATGAACCATACTGTGCGTCGAATCTATACGCCATTCTTTTTTCTCTCTGTTATGGGCTTGTTCGCCATATTCAGTTCGACTATGTCAAAGAGTCCAACGTTAACTTTATTCGCAACCAGTTTAGGAGCGTCTGACCCTGAAATAGGTTTGATAGCTGCGGCTTCCACTATTCCTGGGATAATAGCCAGTTTGCCCTTTGGAATTCTCTCTGACGTTTACGGAAGGCGAAAAGTGATTCTTTTGTCAGCTATCCTCTTCGGTTTATCTCCATTTCTCTATCTTTTTGTCGCCAACCCTTTTCAACTTGCCCTTGTCAGATTCGTTCATGGATTTGCCACAGCTATATTTGGTCCAGTTTCAGTTGCTCTTGTAGCCGACCTCTTTCCCATTCGCAGAGGCGAGAAAATGTCAATTTTTTCATCTGCTACACTTTTCGGCAGACTAATGGCTCCCTTCATAGGCGGCATTCTTCTAACGTTAACCAACAAGAACTTTCACACAGTCTATCTCGTGTGCGGTGTAAGTGCAATCTTGGCTTTTGTAGCCGCCACTATGATTCATCCGGAGAAGACGGCAACCTCCCAAAGACTTGAACCCCGAAACATAGGCGTAGCTTTTAGGGAGGGATTTGGCGAAATAATCAGCGAGCACCGTATATTTGCTGTCAGTGTTGTTGAGGCAGGTCAATATTTCGCCTATGGAGCTGTTGAGGCTTTTATTCCAAAGTATGGTGAGAAAATTATAGGATTAAGCGATTGGCAGATTGGCGCAGTGTTAGGGTTAGAGGTCGCCCTTCTCATGCTAACTAAACCCTTCATGGGTCGTCTATCTGATAGAGCTGGAAGAAGATTACCTATAATCGTAGGCTTGATTTTTGGAGCGTCGTCTCTCGCTCTGATGTTTTTAGCCACATCTTTTTTGTCTTTAACTCTTGTCCTTATGGTCTTTGGCGTAGCTATGTCAATGGTTACAGCTTCCACTTCGCCTTTAATCGCTGATTTGTGTAAGCAGAAGTCGTATGGGTCAGCTATGGGAGTATTAGATACAATAATGGATATCGGTCAGACTTTGGGTCCGATAACTTTTGGATTATTGCTTCCTATTTTGTTCTATTATGTCTCGTTTGCCTTTGTTGGAGTTGTTCTGTTAATCCTTGCTTTTCTCTTCATGGTGACTGTTCGCTGATTTTCGTCTTACAGTAAGCGTAGAGTGCATCGTAAACTGGAAACTGATGTTTCATATTGTCGTAATCGTTTTTGCTGATTTGTCGAAAACCCTTAGCAATTGCATACAGTCCCGATGATTCTGGAGTTAGCATGCGGTTTGCAGTGTCGGCTCCTCTAATGATTTTAGCCAGTTCAAGTAAGGCTGGGTCTTTAAGATTATACTTTTTTATGATGGCGTCGAAGGTTACTTCTTCACCGTGATGCCCCAGTTCAACACCTGACGTGTCAAAGGGAATGGCTCCTTCTTTCTTAGCTACTTCAAGAACTTTATCAGGTGGCACAAACAGGAACTCTGCATTTTTATCCACGAAGTTTTTGATAAGCCAAGGACAAGCGATTCGTTCAACCATGGCATGTTCACGTGTGACCCACTTCATGGCTTCAACCTCGCCGAATAATGAATCGTTCAGGGATAAAATCCTTTGTAAACAGTGTAGTTAACCATGTTTTAACATTTTATACAGGGATTCTGTTATAATCACCCCAATGAATGGAAAGAAACCCACACCTAGAAAGCCCCCTATTATAGTGAAATAAATGTAGCTACCGTTGGAGGATACAGGCTTGATCGATACATATTCACGGAGAAGATACATTAAAACAATCAAAACAATCATAAGTGCCAGTGGAATAAGCGGCGGTTTAAAAAGATCGTAGAAGTCGTGACTCTTTGTACGCCTAACGGTTAGCCACCACATCACAGCTCCGGGAACAAGCAACGTGTAAAGAGTAATCAGGAGGAATGAGACCAAAACAGCTCCTATAGCGAGCGTTAGTGGAAAGACGGAGAGTAAGAGAAAACCTACGATTCCGATAAGAAGTGCGTCTCCTCCTCCTAATCGTTTAACTTCTGTTATCTTTTCTGGAAATTTCTGCAACAGTTGGGAAGCAAGTTGACCTCTTTCTGTTAAGCGGTATTTTCCATTCTCATCCTTCTCTATGAGGTTGCCAAGAATCTTTAAGTGATAGTTGAATTTGCCCGTGTTTGTAATCTCTAGAAGATTCATTAATTCCACGTATGCTAGTTGTCCTCTCCTGCTTAGATGCAACACAATATTTCTTCGGGTTGGGTCTTTCAAAATTTTGTGCAAAGAAGCAAAATCCATGTCCATGTGTTGTCATCAGACAAGATGTTGAAAAAGGTTCATTTAAGGCTATTTGACTAAAAACCTTATCAAAGATTTATCATGTCTATTAATGAACGGCTTAGCAATGGAAGGAAACGTGAATGCAAAGTAAAGAAAGAAAGTTTCTAGGCGCCACAGTCAGCGCCATTATTGAACGTTTTCACGATGGTCAGTGGGAGATTCTCCTCCAAACAAGATGGAAACCAAAAGAAGACCCGAAACATTCTGGGTTGTTAGAGATTCCAGGTGGACGCATCGAGCTTGGAGAAGACGTGTACCCAGCGCTGAAACGTGAAGTAAAAGAAGAATGCGGCTTAGAAATCGAGTCTATTAAGCCTGGAAAAGAAACTGTGACGAAGGGCAAGTTTGACGAAGTTAGCATTGCCTTTGTACCCTTTTGTGGCGAACGTTATTTGGGCAGCAACTTCGCTGGCTTCGCATTTGTGTGCACTGCAAAAGGTGAACTGCGCAAGAAAGGGGTTTACGACGCCAAAGAACCAAGATGGGTTCCATTCGCAGAGTTGAAGAAACTTGTGTTAAACGAGCCCGAGAAATTTTATTCTTATCACTTGAGCACATTGAAATATTATGTGGAGCAAAAAGATAAAGGACTCATATAGATTATCAGAGTTAGCTGCTTGAAGGGTGGAGGAAACACTTCAAAATGGAAAAGTTTGATGTAATTGTGGTGGGCGCAGGAACAGCAGGCTGCCTAACAGCAAAAACAGCCGCTAGAGCTGGTTTAAAGGTGTGCCTACTCGACAGCAAGAACCGGGAGAAAATTGGTGAGAAAGTTTGCGGAGATGCTGTGGGCAAGCATCATTTCGACCAGGTGGACTTAGCAGTTCCTAAAGGTGAAGAACTGCGCACCCGTGTTCAAGGCGTTGATGTTTATTCACCCGACATGAAGACAGTTTTCAGGGTCCAGGAAAAAGGCATCTACGGCTTCACTATAAACCGCTACATCTTTGGTCAAAGGCTGCTTCAAGAGGCTGTGGACGCGGGCGCCATCTTACTCGACTCCACAATCGCAATCGACCCAATCATCCATGAAGGCTTTGTTAAAGGTGTGGCAGCTAAAAACTTGAAAGCAGAAAAAAGGACTGAACTGAAGAGCAGAGTTGTTGTAGACGCTAGCGGCTTCTCAGCTGTTTTGCGGAGGAAGCTTCCACCTGATATCGGCGTTGACCTCGATGTGAAAAATCAAGATGTTGCAGCCCTCTACAGGGAGATTCGTGTTCTGGCTGAACCTAAAAAAGATTCGGAGTTCTGCGACATCTACGTAGATCAAACTATTTCGCCGTGCGGCTACTTCTGGATTTTCCCAGAGGGCGAAAACAGAGTCAACGTGGGCTTAGGCGTGTCGATGATGAAAGGCTTCCCCAACCCGAAAGAACAACTCTACAGAGAAGTTTTGTCAAAGCCCATGTTTAAAGGGTCGAGAATCCTCACTGGAGGCGCTTGGTATGTTCCAACAAGACGCTCCTTAGACTGTATGACTGGAAATGGCATAATCGTGGTTGGAGACGCAGCCTGTCAAGTTGGTCCGATTCACGGTGGCGGCATAGGCTCTTCGATGATTGGCGGCAAACTGGCAGGTGAAACCATTGCAGAGGCATTGGAAAAGGACGACAGGAGCCGCAGAGGCT
>Ga0315306_10001184_pt1 | contig 12590 bp, 13 predicted proteins | sample TDP1_MG_FD_203803 | JGI IMG/M metagenome (GOLD analysis project Ga0315306, IMG submission 203803) | Freshwater sediment microbial communities from Lake Towuti, South Sulawesi, Indonesia - TDP1 | ecosystem: Environmental > Aquatic > Freshwater > Lake > Sediment | place: Indonesia: South Sulawesi... | reverse complement strand
CGCATGCTTTTCCGCACGCTGTTGTGAAAATACTTCATTATTTCTTCCGCCAAACCTAACGCCTTACTGTCTTCGTGCAAGGCTTTTCCAGCAAAGGATTCAACCGATTCGTTCAATCCAACAAAACTCACGAGGCGAGTTGAGTTCTCAATTCGAGCGTATTGGTCGCCGTTCGCTTTCTGAGTGAGGAAGGGCAGCAGATTCTCTCTCGCACGCTGCTTAATGGTCAGGTACTTGATTTCTAAAGCTCGCAACGCCATCTCGAGCTGCTCATCTAACAACTCATAAAATCTGGCTGCTTTTCCCTCAGACTCGTAGACAACTCTGGGCAAATTGACCAAAACGCTGCCTATGCTGCCTGTTCGCAACGTGTCGAGTTCCCAGTCTTGTCTCCAATCGTTATTGAGGCGACAACCCGTTGCCGTGTAAGACGCATAGATTTGTTCCTCTGGACAAAGATTGGCGAAGTATGGTAGCCCACGTTCTGCGGCGAGCTTGTGCGCCTTGTAAAGGAGGGGTTCACATTCTTTGTCTTGAAGCGCTTCTGGACGAATCTTCACGATGAGGCTCGGTTGAAGCACAGGCTTATGCTGACTTTCTTCAAGCATGACATCTAGCAGAAGCGAAGCGATGAGGCGACTCTCAATGGCAAAGTCCTTGTAGGAGCCAACTCTGCTTCCGTTTGGTCCAGTGGCGTCTTTCTCCCCTAGAAATTTCGGAACAACCAGTTCCAATCCTACTGAAGCTTGCAGAGGCGAGCTTGCATTTGACAAAAATTGATTCAAGTTCAGGCAGAAGAGACGCAGATTCTCTTTAACTCTTTCCGTTTCAATTCCTCTAACGAAAGGCGCCAAGAAGACATTGAAGTAGTCGAGCAGTTGTTCCCCCGAAACCTCAGTTGCTGCAATCTTGAGCAGGTTGGACGCTGTCTGCAAGGCAGCTTCAAGACTCTTTGGAGGGTCACTTGAAGCGGCAGCTAAATCGGGTCTAGCCAAACGAAGCCCATTTTGGAAAAAGAAGCGCATGTCATGCATGAACTCGTTGGGCTTGAGTATCCACATGCCTAGGTTGTTGAGGTGTAATGAACCCGACAAATGTGCGTCGGCGATGTCTCTGGGCAAAACGTTGAGCAATGTGTATTCCTCGATAACCCTGTCGCCTGCTGCCCCGTGGACAGCTTCGACGCTGAGCGATTTGGCGCCTGCCGACCTGATGAGTTGGGTGATGTCGTAGACTGGTAAGCCTAAGCGGGTGAGTTTGTGTCTGTACTCCTCTAAGCCTTTCTCGATGAGGATGGCGTTGACGAACTCGCGGATGAGGGGCGCTGTCAAGTATTTTGCCTTGACTTCTAGGAGGCGACCTTCGGTTTCTCTGGCTATTTTCTGCGCTAGGTCTTGGGGTACACTTGCTTCTTTTACCAATGCCTCAGCGATTTTGTTTCGGTCAAATTCTTCCATGGCTAAGCGAGACGTGCGAACCATCATTTTGCGTCTTTTGAACGCGTGTTCATCGATGGTTTCAGCTATATCAACTAGCATGCGACCTAGGTCTGTTAACCTATATTTCTTTGTTTCAGTGTCAGGTTCAATCAAGTCGGCTTTGAGTAAAAATTTTAGGTGATAAGCGAATCTACCTGCGTCTCTGCTAGGGTTGAGTTTGAGAATGTTCATGATTTCTGTGTATGAGAGCGGTCCCCTGTCCAAAAGGAGGTTGAGCACCTGCAGTCGTATAGCTGAGGAAACAGCCTTGAGCACACGGGTGCCTAAACGCCTCGAACGATAGGACATAATCCCAAGCCTCCAGCAGCACCGCAAATATTAGCGCGGTCGAGTTTTTAAGTTAAAGTGTTAATCTATGAATAAAGAGCTAAGGGGCTGTCGGCTAGCTTGGTCTAGGCTATGAGCCTCGGGCGCTCGTGACGGGGGTCCAAATCCTCCCAGCCCCACCATCAAAGTCAAACGAGTTTAAAACTATGTTTGTGTTTTTTGTTGGTTTGCTGTGATTGTTTGTTGGTTGGCTTTCTTTTCTCGTTTCAGTATTTCTTTGGCTGCGATTATGCCTGAGACTGAGGCTTGGATTAGGCCTCTTGTGACGCCTGCTCCGTCGCCTATGGTGAACATGTTGTGTATGCGTGTTTCTAAGTGGTTGCTTAATTCTAGTCTTGATGTGTAAAATTTGACTTCGGCACCGTATAACAATGTGTCTTTGCTGTTGAGTCCAGGGGAAACTTGGTCTAGGGCTTCGAGCATTTCTCTTATGTCAGCTAGGTAACGATACGGCAATACGAAGCTTAAGTCGCCTGGTGTAGCGTTTTTTAAGGTAGGCACAACTAGGCTGCGGTTGATTCTTTCTTCGGTGCTGCGTCTTCCCATTTCTAGGTCGCCTAAGCGTTGGATGATTATGCCGCCGCTTAGCAGGTTTGTTAATCTTGCAATGTATTTACCGTAGGCTATCGGCTCACGGAATGGTTCAGTGAATCTTGTGCTGACCAGTATGGCAAAGTTTGTGTTGTCTGTTTTGCGTTCAGTATAGCTTTGCCCATTAACTGTTATGATGCCTTCATAGGATTCGGTTATGACTTCGCCTCTGGGACACACACAGAACGTGCGCACATTGTCGTCGAATGATTTTGAGAAGTAGACGAATTTTGGTTCATATAGGGCTTCGGTTAATTCTTCCATAACAGAGGCTAAGACTTCGACGCGCACGCCTACGTCAACTGGGTTGTTGAGTGTTTTTAAGCCGAGTGTTTGGGCTTCGGTTGTGAGCCATTCGGCGCCGCTTCTGCCAGGCGCAACAATAACGTATTTGCCTTGAAACTTCTCGCCTTTTGTGGTTTCTACACCTTCAACCACGTCGTTTTTAACTAGCAGGCTTTTGACTTCGACACCTGTTTGTATTTCCACCTTGTCTTTTAGGTGTCGGCGCATATTGCGTAGTACGTTGGTGCATTGCTCAGTGCCCATGTGCCGTATTCCTTGTTGTATGAGCTTGAGCCCTGCGAACGCTGCCTTTCTTTCGATTTCTTCGATTTTGTCTGGGTCTGTTCCATAAACGTGTTCAGGTGCGCCGAAGTTGCGGTAGATTGTGTCTGTATAAGCGATGTAGTCGGCTAGTTTTTCTTTGGTCATATAATCTGTGAGCCATCCGCCCACTTCGGTTGAGAGGTCAAGTTTGCCGTCGCTGAAGGCTCCAGCTCCTCCCCAACCCTGTAGGAGAGTGCAAGGGTCACAGTTGACACATCCAAAACCTCGGCTGGCTGGGCACTTGCGCTTCTCTAGGTCTGGTCCTTTGTCGAGCAGGAGGATTTTAAGTGGTGATTTATTGTTTTTGGTGAGTTCTAGGGCGGAGAATATGCCTGCGGGTCCTGTGCCCACGATGATGACGTCGTAGGGTTGAGGCAAACGCAACACAGCACCTAATGGTTTTATGAAAGCCCAAAACAAAATAACACAACCAAAATATATGCTAATCGGTAGATGAATTGTGGAGCCTCAAACTTGAAAAGAGCACCTTCAAGCGTTAAGGCAGACCCAGACCTTGTTAGATTCATATCATCGTTGAAAGAAAAATCCTACCTCCTGAAGATTTTCAATAAAGGGTTAGACAAGTTAAAAGAAAATATGTTTGCTGGAGACAAAATTGAGAAAAAGAAATTTCCAAAGCATTATGTTCAAAAGTTTCAGATAAACAACCTTTACAAATTGAACTTAAATTCAAGATATCGCCTTACCTACACACTTATCGGAGACAAATCTGGTGTAGCAGTCGTAGTTTTGGAAGTGTTAGATCATAAGGAATATGAGAAAAGATTCGGTTACAGCTAACGGAGTCTAACGCTTGTTTCCAACAGCCTTTTCAACTTAGGATTGTCGGGAAAAACCCACACAATTCGACGCCTATCAAAAACAATTTTGTTTGAGCCTTCAAGATATTCAAGTATCCGAAGAAATGTTTGATATTGAATCTGCTTTGGCAAACTTTTCAAAAGCTCCTTCTTAGTCGGATATGACCTTGTCTCTCTGATTGCGTTCTCAACCATCAAAATAGTATCCAGTTGTGGCTCGTGGAGAACTGTTTTTGAAGCCATGCACTTCACCCACACTTATTATTGAACCCCAATTATATAAACTTATACAATTTCCCATTCTCTCCGAAGAAAAGCTACAACAAGAAAAACAACAATTAAACACAAACAATCATTTGACTTCAAATAGACGGTCTAGACGACCCTCTACCCGTCTCAATTTCTCTCAACTTCTAATTGGCTAAAAAACCAAGAAACATATTTGGATCCTATTAGGATCCAAATAGAGGGGCTAGGTCACTTGTGCGCACACACACAAAAAATTAATTCTCATGTTCTACCTCTAATCTTTAACTCATGCAAAACCATGTCTCTTAGCTTTTGAGCATCCAAGTCTAGATTAGGCGTTTCACAAGCAATAACAGGATTCAAACCCCGCTCAGCCATAAGCCTAGCCAAAAACTTGAACTCTGGACCATACTCAACCCTATCTAAATTATGATGCCTACGCTCACCCTTATCCGTAAACTCAATACGACTAAAATGACAATGCAAATTCTTCAAAGCCTCTGTACCCAACCGCCTCTCAACTTCATCCATAACCCTACGCACATCATCAATCGTTTTAAAACGCCCACGGTCACGAGCGTGCAAATGCGCCCAATCAACATTAGGCTCAGTCAAATCAACCCGCTCACATAACGATAAAACCTCGTCTAAGCTACCAAACTGCGAAGACTTACCCATAGTTTCAGGCGCTAAATGCACCCTAGTTATCCCCAACGAACGCATAGACTCCACAACCTCCATCATAGCTTTCTCACAAGTTTGATAAACCTCACGAGGCGGTCTTCCAGCGTATGAACCAGGATGAAAAACAACAATATGCGCCCTCATCCAGTCAGCGCCAGTAACACAAGCAAGCAACCGCCTCTTACTAGCCTCAAGCACTTCGCGCTGACCAGCAGTCAAATTGACAAAGTAGGAACCGTGAGCCGTCAACCAAACATCGTTTTCAACCGCATTCGCTCCTAGTTTCTCAGCCATCTCCCGCCTAATCTGCGGCACAGGACCCCAACGAACCATCTGATACTCAAAAGAATCCAAACCCTCAGCACGCAAATACATAGGCATTTCATCAACAGTACGCCTCAAAACCTTAAACCCAAGCGGCATCCCAGCTGGACCAAACCTAGGACGATCAGCCAAACTTCAGTCACACTCCCTTCTTAAACCAATTACAGTTAATGTGGCAGTTAACTTAAGAAATTGTTCATCGCCTTTTTGGACGACGAGACGAAACATATGACCCATAAATCAAAGCGACAAGAGCAGCGCTCCAAGCAGCAACATTCTGACTCAAAACATACTTACCAGTCACATCCAAACCAACCATAGAACCAGTCAAAGCCGCCCCAACTCTAGCTAAACCATGCCGAAAACCCGGAGCAGCCCCCAACAGAGCATTGTTAATCGCTGTTCCCAAGCCACCAAGAGGAGGCAAGGCTTGACCCACTCCACGAACCAAATCTATGTTACCTGTGACAAACCCTAGAAAAGACGAATTCGACCTATACAATCCCACAACCCCTTGGTGAATTAGGTCAGGATAGACCATAATGTAGAGTAGAAGAGACATTGAAAGGAAAACTGCCAGAACAGCCAAAGCGCTTCTCACAGCCGCCCTAGCGAAATACAGTCGCTTTGAAACATAGGAAACACCGCGGATTCGTTGGAGCCCAGCCTTTACTGAAAGCCCAATTCTATGCATTCTTCGGCTTATCCTCTTGGAAAACCTTCTCAGTCCCCTTAACCGATGTTTTTCGTTTTCTCTCCGAGTCGATGGAAGCGTTCGCCTAGCAGCTTCTGCTCTGGAAGGCACAAAAGCGGTGTACTTGGTCAGATAAGCCCAGCTTGAAACAAGAACAACTATGACCGTTATGGGCAATATATGAAACAAGGGGCTGACGGAAACAATAAAAGACCAGTTTGTTGCTGGAATCTGAAACGTTCCTGTCCAAGCGTTTTTGTCAGTCAACCCAAACGACTGAAAAGAGTAGACCAGCAAAAACTCGAAAAACAGGGCTAATATTAAAAACAGAAGAAGCGCGGCAAAGCTTTTGGGCGCAGTCCACCTGAAGATTAGGCGTTTGCCACGAGTCTCAGACAATTTCACTTTTTCTCCTTTTGGTGCGCCTTGAAGAACGCTCTCCAACTTTTTACAACATGGAAACTGTTTTCTCAAGTCTTTACCACAAAACAAATACTTAAGGCAATTGGGTAAAATTAATCGGTTTATGGAATTATCAGCAGCGTCAACCCAGATATTAACGGGATGGTTAAGTTGTCGCTCACCGGCGTCGGAAGAGTCTCCATGAACATTCCTACGGCAGCGCCAACAAGTGCCTTCAACGGATTAACAATAAACAATGTGGCACCAAGCCAAGCGAAGAGGAAGCCGAAAAGAGTCCCTTCAATCTTCTTGCCCTTGTTGTATGGAAAGACGTGTCTACCAAGTTTCTTTCCGAATAATGTGGCGATGCCGTCGCCTAGCGTGAATATGGCGATTGATGCGTAGCCCACGGGGACAGGAAAAATTATCAAGGCTAACATTATGCCAACTGCGAAAAAGATTGGAGGGGTCACAAATTCGTATATTTCCGGCGTGATGGCGGCGTTCCAAGTTATGGTTGAGGCTATTGGAACGTTGTAGCCTAGCACGCGTGCTAGTTCTGACATTGTGTAGAGCAAAGTGACTAGGAAGATGAGGAAAGCCGCTAAGAGAGGACTCAATGCCAGATACGCTGAGACAACTGGCACAAGGAAGCCGATGATATGGATGGTTTCGCGAATAATGTCTCGTTTCGAAACAGCCCCCGCATCCAACTTAGATGTGGTTTCTTTTATTGGCGGCAAGACTTCATCAAAATCGCCTTTTACAACCACGTCTGATTTGACGCTTAAGACAAAGTCGGGATTGTAACCGATTTTTAGAGCGCAGAACTTAAACATAGGCAGATTGTTTCTGTCGTCGGCGACTAAGGCGCATTCTTTTGGTGTCAAACCCTCTTTTTTCATAATTTTATCTAGAACTAGTGCTTTGCCGTTTGGTTGGATGACGTCGCCGCCAATTCGACCCGTCAAGCAGCCTTCATTAACATCCAAATTTAAGCCAACGGCGTATTCTGCGCCTAATTCATTGGCTAGATGTTCAACGAAGAGCTGTGGTAGACCGGAGCTTATGAGTGCTGTTTTGTATCCTTCGCTCTTTAGTTTTTCAAAAACTTCTTTAACGCCTGGGATTAGGGGAATCTTCTTGTAGAGTTGGAACATGTCTTCGACGGCTAGTCCGCGCAGTTGTTTGAAGATTTTTGTGAGCGCCGATTCGAGTGTTATCAGTCCAGTTTCGTAGAGTAAGCCTGCCCACAGCATTTTTAGGAAACTCATAAAACTCAAGCGTCGGGATGCTTCGAAGAGGAGATAGCGTCTCTTTGGGATCAGCACCCCTTCAACGTCGAAGACTATTAGTCGTGGTTTCGGTTGGGTAGATTGTGATGTGGTTTTGGCAACCAAGCGGGATGCATCCTTAGCAGTGTGGGATGGTTGTGTCTTAAAATTCTCTTATTGGCTTATTCAAACTTTTGGGCATATTTTCTATAGGCTTGGCCGTATTGTCCTAGCAGTGGGAATTCGTGTCCGCATTTGGGGCATTTTGCCATGCTACACTGCACTATGGATGGGCAGGGTCCGCAGGCGAATGTTCTGCCGTAGCTTACGTCAAAGGTGAAGTTGCATTTTGGACATTGAATTATGTGTTTTGTCTGAGTCATGAATGGTGTCACTAGGGTTGCTTGTATGTTTTGAACATGGGTTGATTGTGTTTTAAAAATGTTTCTTGATTGTGAAATCAATTTTGTTTATGTGTGTGCGCACAAGTGACCTAGCCCCTCTATTTGGATCCAAATATGTTTCTTGGTTTTTTAGCCAATTAGAAGTTGAGAGAAGTTGAGACAGGTAAAGTGTTGTCTAGAACTGTCTATTTGGAGTCAAATATGATTGTTTGAGGTTTTATATTGTCTCTCTTTTATTTTGTAACTTTGATACTTCATGAACTTTAAATTTCACCGCAAACAATTAATGGGAAAGGTGAAAGTGTCGATTGAGCGGCAAGCTGTTGGAAGATGATGTGGCTGAAGCTTTCAAGAATCGTGGTTACATAGTGTTTACAAGGAGAAATCACTGTGATGTTTTGGCGATAAAGCCTGACATGGCTTTGGCTTATCTGGTTGAGTGCAAGGACTATGAGTTGTCGCAGAAGCAACAAAAGTTAGCGGTGAGAGAACTTAACAGAAATTACACGCATGCTTTAGAATTGTTGTTGGAAACTCATCTTAATCCCCAAAGAATATTGAAGGTTTTAGTTGCACGTTCTTTTCAGTATCAGGCTCGAGGCATCTTCCAATACACGCCTGAAGCTTTCCTCAAACACATATCGGCTAAAATCTCTAGTAGCTAACCTTGCAAACGGGTTCTCGCGCCAACTTTTTATGGTTAAGAATAAAAGGAAGGGTTGTTACATTCTATGGCAAAAAATGGGTGACATACTGTGTCTCCTCACAAACTGCGAAAGACTAGAAAGAGAAGAGGCTCCCGAACCATGGGATGGGGGCAAGTTGGACAACACAGAAGGCACAGTCAGAAAGGAGGCCGAAAGGTGGGACGACACAAGCACCTATGGACCTACGTTATAAAATATGAACCAGACTACTTCGGAAAAAAAGGCTTCACTTCGCCAAGGAGTCTAAAACAAAAAATCAACGTAATCAATGTTGGAGAACTCGACGAACTAGTCGACAAACTAGCAGAGGGAAAACAATTAGAAAAGAGAGGGAACAAGGCATTTCTAGACCTTGACAAGATGGGATACCAAAAACTTTTGGCGACTGGTAAAATCACAAAACCCGTAGTAGTTAAAGTAGCGGCGCATTCAGAAAATGCAGCCAAAAAAATCGAAGACGCTGGCGGACAGATTCTTGGCAAGGCAGAAGAGAAGCCCAAAGAGGCTGAGGAGACATCGGCTAAAGGTTAATTACCATATATTATGATTTGCCCAATGAAAGTAAAGGTGAAGACGCCACATGGCCGGTAGGTTCCTATCGCTGTTCAAACCTGTCTCAAGATTCACACCAGAGGTCAGCGCTCCGACGCGCAAGGTAAGCTTCAACGAAAAACTGTTCTGGACAGGCTTAGCACTCGCCCTGTATCTTATCATGACTGAGGTGCCACTCTACGGCATTTCAATTGGACGAGAAGACCCTTTTCTATATCTCCGCGTCATCTTCGCCTCTCACCGCGGTTCCCTTATGGAACTCGGCATCGGCCCAATCGTTACAGCAGGGCTCATCCTTCAGTTGCTCGCTGGCTCTGGAATGGTTCAATGTGACATGAGTGATCCAGACGACAGAATGCTCTTCACCACAGCCAGCAAAATATTTTCCTTCATATTGATCGGTGTTCAAGCCTCTGCCTACATAATTGGCGGAGTCTACCAGCTCACAGACCCAAGATTGGCAATTGTAGTCTTTCTTCAATTGGTTTTTGCAGGATTCGTGCTCATGCTCTTGGATGAAATGATACAGAAGGGATGGGGAATCGGAAGCGGCATAAGCCTCTTCATACTGGCGGGGGTAGCGCAGAGTGTCCTATGGATGAGTCTGGCTCCCCACGATTTCATCATTATTGGCGGAGAACCACGCGTGTTTCCAGACCGAAAGAGTTACGGAGCCATGGTGGCGCTGATTCAAACAATTATGCGCGGTGAGCCCCTAGACACAGCCTTCATCAGGCCTCAGGACCTTCCAGCCATGCTTGGATTCTTCACAACAATCGTGGTTTTTCTCATTGTTATTTACGCTGAGGGCGTGCGTGTTGAAATGCCCATATCATACGCTGGTTATAGAGGGTTTAGAAGTCGGTATCCCATCAAACTACTGTACGTGTCTAACCTACCCGTGATTTTCGCTTCAGCGCTCTTCGCTAATGTTTATTTTATATCTCAAATCGTGTGGAACAACTTTAATCGCTCTCCGTTAAATGCCAACCCATGGCTTAATCTCCTCGGCATGTACGAATTTCGTGGAGAAGATAGCCAAGCAGTGCCAATCGGTGGGCTAGTGTACTTTGTGATTCCGCCTAGAAGTATTTCCGAAATAATGAATGATCCTATGGGACCTGTGAGAGCGTTGGCTTACACAAGCATCCTTGTTGCTTTTTCAATTGTCTTCTCCCTAACATGGCTCGAAGTCGGCGGCTTGGGACCATCCACCGTAGCCAAACAACTCGTAGACTCAGGTATGGAGATTCCAGGTTTTAGGAGGTCAGAGAAACCTATAGAACAAGTTCTAAAGCGTTACATTCCAACCGTAACAATTCTAGGCGGCGCCCTCGTGGGGTTAATCGCAGCAGGGGCAGATTTCTTCGGAGTTTTTGGAACAGGAATGGGTGTCTTACTGTCAGTTGGCATACTTTACCAGTATTATCAGTTGCTCATGCAAGAACGAGTTGCAGAGATGTATCCAGCTCTGCGGCGATTCTTCGGAGGGTGACAAACCGAGTGGTAAACTTGACTGAGATCCCTTATTCAACGCTTTTTATCCTTGCCTTATCCTTCTTTCTGTCATTCATCACTTTGCTCACGAACAGACTTCTCACAAATCGAGAACAGATGAAAGCTTGGAGCCAAGAGATAGCCGCTTGGAGAGCTGACTCTCTCAAGGCAACGCGCACTGGTGACAAAAAGTTGATGGCTAAGGTGAAAAAGCAACAGAAGCACATAATGCAGTTGCAGTCGAAGATGACGTGGCAGTCGCTGAAGACATCGTTCATATGGTTTATTCCACTGATGTTTCTTTGGTTGTTTTTCCTGAACCCCTTGTATACAGGACCAGAAGGACCTATCACTGTCGCACGCCTACCTGGGATTGGAGGCGAGTGGACTTTACCATTCTACTATTGGTACATTCTCTGTTCCTTCCTCTCTCAGGCGCTTATAACTCGTTTGCTGGGCTTAGGCATGGGAGGAGACTAACCAAATGCCAAAACCCTATCAGCGAACAAGAAGCAGAAGACGGAACCCTATAAAACTACCTGGAAAAGGCGCTACCATCCATTACAAACGCGAAAAGATTGGTGCCTCTCACTGTGTTCAGTGCGGTCGGGTTTTGCCAAGCGTTCCCACGTTGGTTCCATCCAAAATGCGCAGCCTTCCAGCCAGCCAGAGACGACTCCAACGCATGTACGGCGGTCAACTCTGTCACGTTTGTCTTCAAGAAGCACTAAAGCAGGCGGTTCGGAGCGGCTCCACCCAATGACTTCAAAGCAGACGGCGAAGAGAAACGTTGTAATCTGCATTGCAGGCATGACTGCTTGCGGAAAGAGCACGGTTGCGAGGCGATTAGCCGAGAAATTCAGGCTCAAGTATGTTTCAGGTGGAACCGCGTTGAAGGAATTGGCAATTCAGATGGGGTATAAGGCTCAGGAGAAAGGCTGGTGGGAAACAACCGCGGGAAGGCGGTTTTTAGAACGACGTCAACGCGATTTCAGGTTTGACAAACAGGTTGACACAGATTTGTTGAAGTGTGCTGAGCAGGGAAATGTTGTGTTGGACAGTTGGACCATGCCTTGGCTGTTTAAGAACGGCTTCAAAATATGGATGGAAGTTTCTCCACAGGAGAGAGCTAAACGACTTGCGCGTCGAGACAAAATAAGCATAAGAGAGGCAGAGAAAGCCATAACGGAGAAAGACGGTAAGACCAAGCGCATATATGAAAGACTTTATGGTTTCAAATTTGGAGAAGACTTTTCGCCGTTTGACCTAGCGCTAGACACTGAACTCTTGAGTGCGGAAGAAACCTTTGAGACTCTCAGCCTTGTGATATACCGCCTAGTTTTTAAAAAAGAGAGTCGATGAGGTTATAAATGCGGTTGACGAATCACTTATCCTCGCTAAGCAAAATCATGGAAGCGTGAATGGAACATGTCTGCGGTTGATGTTGGCAGAATCTGTGTAAAACTTGCAGGTCGAGAGGCTGGAAAAAAATGCGTTATTGTGGATGTGGTTGACAGAAACTTTGTGCTGGTAACGGGTCCGAAGCAGGTGAACGGTGTGAAACGTAGGCGTGTAAACGTTAATCATCTTGAACCCACAGAACGCAAAATTAACATTAAGCGGGGCGAAGGCGACGAGGCGGTTGTGAAGGCGCTCGACGAGCAAACGCTTGCCTATCTACGCGAAGTCGTTAAACCCAAGTTTTGACTCTTTTGATAGGTGTCTGTTGAAACAATTTTTGTGTTTGTGTGTGCGCAGGGCTAGCCTAGCCCCTCTATTAGGCGCCAAATAGGCTCCAAATATGCGCTTTCTCATTACTGTTTCTAGACAGTCTTATCCATTTAAAGACTTCTTTCTTTACCATGAATAACGATAATATTAGAATGTAAGAAGATAAAAAATGGGAACATTATACTTTGGTTTTTCCGTAGTTTCTTGCGAGTGTGTAGAGGTCGC
>Ga0315306_10001181_pt1 | contig 12603 bp, 11 predicted proteins | sample TDP1_MG_FD_203803 | JGI IMG/M metagenome (GOLD analysis project Ga0315306, IMG submission 203803) | Freshwater sediment microbial communities from Lake Towuti, South Sulawesi, Indonesia - TDP1 | ecosystem: Environmental > Aquatic > Freshwater > Lake > Sediment | place: Indonesia: South Sulawesi... | reverse complement strand
CTTTTTTGAATTTTCAATCGTAAAGCAGAGACATTAGCCATGGTATAATAGAAAAGCAACGCGAAAGTACTTATGGTCACGACCCTTGTTAAATCTATAAATAGGACAAGCAGCGTCATCGAAACGCCTATAATCCAAACTGAATAGTAAGGCGTGTTATATTTTTGGTGTAGCTTGCTTAAGGTTTGTGGGATGTCTTTTCTCCTTGCCATTGCGTAAGCCATGCGAGATACTCCTAAAATAGATGTAAGGAGAACGCTTGCTGTGGCTAGGAGTCCTCCTGCTGAGATTAGGTAGATTGCGGCTTGGTTTCCGGTTATGCTTATGGCTTGGGTTAGTGGTGGTAAATTTTGATTTGAAAGTTTAGAGGCTCCTACGAGTCCAACAGCTATTATGCCAACAAGTATGTAAACTATAGTGGATATTGCGAGCGATAGCAGTATAGCTCTGGGAACGTTGCGCCTTGCGTCTTTAACTTCTTCTGAGACTACTGCTACTCTTGCGAATCCGCCGTAGGCAAAGAAAATGATGCATGCGCCATAGAGAACGCTGGTTTGAAGAGGCACGAACGGAGTGAAATTTGCTAGATTTACGTACAGTAAGCCGAAGATAATGAAGAATGCCAAGATAAGCAGTTTTGCCACGACGAGAAAATTGTTCATGAGGGCTGATTGGCGGATGCCGAAGAAGTTGAGCGTCGTGAAGGCTATGCAGAGGATAGCCGCAACCCCGTTGGCTGGTAAAATTGGAAATAAGGCTGTTAGGTAATAGGCGAATCCTAGGGAAACTGCTGCGCCGGCAAAAGTGTTGGATAACATCCACATCCAACCGACTAAAAAGCCTGCGAATGGCGAGATAAGCTGGTATGTATATTCGTAGATACTTCCTTCTCTTGGTTGCCACGCTGTCAGTTCAGCGAAGCTTAATGCAGTAAATAGGGAGATTATTGCTGCTATAAGCATGGAAACTACTAAGGCTGAACCAGCCAAACCAGCAGCAATACCAGTTACAACAAATATGCCTGCACCTATGATTGCACCTATGCTTATGGCTGTAGCATCGAACAAACCTAAAGTTGGCTTAAGTCTATATTGCTGAACATCTTCTTTTCTCATGTATACCCCGATTAAAGAAACTGTTCTGAAAGCATCTGACTATTAAATCTTGACGTATCAAGCGATTTTAAACTAGAAACCTTTTGCACGGTTCTCCTTGCTTTCCCAGTAGTCTCTTGTTCTTAAATACTGAATCTTCGCTTTCAAAAGGTCCATGTAAAACTCGTCTTCTTTTGGATGCATTTTTCCAAGAATTCTGAAGGCGGTTTCTGGGCCTACTCCTTTAACTTCTAATGCGGTTATTGCCTTTTTACCGTAGCTAAGTATTAGATCAGCTGTACGTCTTGCGTGGGCTAAATCCTTCAACTCTTCTTCTGTTAATTCCTTTCCTTTGAGTCTTTTCTTCAAAATTTCGCTTACATGCTTTGCGTCTTGGCTTGGGTATAAGAGTGCTAAAAGCTTTGATTTACAATTTTCGCAGAAGGGTTGTTCTGGCAAACTTCTAACCTTTCTTTCGCCGGTCCATTCGCCACAGGACATGCACAGAAGCGTTGCGGTTCTGGCTTCTATTGCCTTCTTCATTTTGTCAATGTTGCTTAGCAAAACTCTTTCAGGAGCCATCAACTCTGAAACGTCAGAATACTTTTCAAGTATGTGATACGCTAACGGCGTAGGCTTTTCAGAACGATACAATGTGCTGACCTTCATTTTTCCTTCTCTAACGTTGTGCATTATTTCCTTCACTTTCTCAATGTCCACCTTTTCCACCATTGCCTCCCGCAAAGTTTCATCATAGATTGGTGTTTCTCTGAACTGTGCTGGTAGCTGACTCTGCCTTTCCGGACCCATTGTTTTTCCACGGGGTAAAGCTCCAAATCTTTCAGCCACAAACTTCATCTTGTAAGAAAAAGGAAATCTCGCCTCCAAATAATCGTTGAAGGCATCCTCCACCTCTTCATCTGTTAAATTAAAGAGGGCTGCAGGCATCTTTTCAACTTCTTTTTGCGTTAGATTTCGTGGTGTTTCTATAAGTATGCGGTAACCATCGTTCCACCAGCCAATTATGAACTCTCTGTCCGAAAGTATCGAGTCAAAGATGCCGCCTAAAGTGCGGTTGACAATTTCGCCGAAGCAAGCATGGATTATAAGGTATTTGTCAAAAGCTTCGATTAGAATGTGATTATGCGTTGGCAATGGTGCTCCTTCTTTCAAGTGCTCTTCAACTTCATGGACAGCGTCAAACAAAGCAGTTTTATCTGTTGCAAGTTTTCTCGCTAGCTTCTCAGCCACAACTTCTGCTTTTCCGCTTTCCTTCAGTATTTTTCCAATTTCTTCTCGCAGTCTACCCGTCTCCTGTGCTAGATCAAAAGGAACTGGAAGCATTTCTCCGTCCCATCCAGGAATCGCAGCGAAAATATCCTCTGAGGGGACAACGTAAACCGTGCCCGTTTCCTCTTCTATCTGGACGATACGCCAAACCCTTCCCCTAACAATAAAGTTTAAGCCAATGCGGGCTCTTATAGCCATGAATTCGTCGCCTAGCGTGCCTATTTTTCTGTCCGAGATTATGTTTATTATTGGGTAGCGTCTCTCGTCTGGAATCATGGATAAGTTCTCGTAGTAGTAGCGCCTAGTCTTTCGGGTTTTTTTCAAAATTTTTCCTTCTTGCTCAAATCTTAATTCGCCAAGACTGTCTAAAAAGTGTATCACATCTAAAAGAGTGTTTTCCGTAAGATTTCTATAAGGATAGGCTTTCTGCACTACAGCCAAAAGCTCCTTTGGGCTTACGGTTCCCTTATCCAAAAGTATTCCAGTAGCTTGATGAGCTAAAACATCCAAGGCATTTTCGTGAATCAAAACTGGCTCAAGCTTTCTTTCATAGGCGTTTCTCACAGCTGCAATAGATTCAAGGGTGTCGTCTGGAAAAGCCGTTACAATAACTCCTTTAGAAAGCATGTCTAAACGATGACCGCTTCGTCCAACCCTCTGAATTAGGCTGCTGACCTGCCTCGGCGAAAGATATTGAATGACTAGGTCTACGTTGCCTATGTCTATGCCCAGTTCTAAGGTGCTTGTGCAGATTATTGCCTTCAAAACCCCAGCCTTAAACTCATCCTCTATCTGGACACGCTCTTCCTTCGATAAAGACCCATGGTGAACCGCTATGTCAGCCCGCCCTAGCTGATTAAATTTGAAACCCAGCATTTCTGCATTTGTTCTGCTGTTTACAAAAATCAGTGTTGACCTGTGGCTGTCGACAAGTTCGGCCACCCGCCTTATTCTCGCCGCAGCTTCTGGCGCGGTTTTAAGCTTTCCAGCCAAATCATAGTCGGCTTCTTTTGGAATTGGATTTTCCACTTGGTACCTGTAGCCTTTAGGCAGCGACGCTTGAACAATTTTGATGCTTTTGTTTGTTCCAGCGATAAATTGCGCAATTTCGTCTGGATTGCCCACTGTTGCTGATAAGCCTATTCTTTGGATTTCTTTTCTAACAACATCGTATAGGCGTTCTAAAGCTATTGCAAGCTGAACTCCTCGCTTGCTTGACGCTAGCTCATGAACTTCATCCACAATAACGTGTTGAACGTGGCTCAGATGCTGTCTCATGCGTGTGCCAGGAAGGATGGCTTGAAGGGTTTCTGGCGTTGTTACAAGCATGTGAGGCGGGAAAATGGCTTGCTTTCTGCGCAATTTTAATTCTGTATCGCCATGCCTAACCTCAACTGAGATGCCTAGGCTAGAAGCCCAAAAAGACAGGCGCTTCAACAAGTCACGGTTGAGAGCCCTTAAAGGAGTAATGTAAACTATAGATATTCCTTTTTTCGCTTCTTGTTGAATTAGTTTGGAGAAGATTGGCAGAAGAACAGCCTCAGTTTTTCCACTTCCAGTAGGCGCAATCAATAGAACATTTTCTCCGTTTAAGATTGGCGGAATAGCCATTACTTGAGGTAAGGTTGGCTCCGTAAAGCCTAAGTCGGTTAGAGCATCACGGATAGGCTTGGGAAGTAAATCGAAAACATTAGAGTTCGAAGCTTTTTTGTGCAATGTGGTTGCCAAAAATATGTTGTTGAGGGAGGGTTTATCCTTTACTTAAAATCCAGGGAAAAAGAAAGCTTCAGGCTTACATCTTCATTGTATGGAATTGTCACTTTCTCTGTAAACTTGCCTTGAGCGAGTATCTCACCAAAAACTTCTATTAATGGTTCTTTTCTAGAACAGAAAATCACTTCATCTTGCGTATTTGTCCAAATTGTTAATCCTCTAGTTTTTCCTTTATGAATAAAATGTAAGGATGCCCGTTCCTTTTCGATTCGCAATAGGCTTAACGCGTTTGGTCCCTCTAATGTTGAGAAAATGGTATCTAAAACTTTGTCAACATCAGCTTTTTTCTTCAATAATTCTTCGAAACAATGGGGAATAACTTCTGAATCAATGAGTTCAATCTTTTCGGACTCAAAAATGTGAGCTTTACCCATTCTCTCCCTAATTTCCTTATAATTTGTAACGTTACCGTTGTGAGCTGAAACCACGGTTAAGCTTGGATGGCATTTTGCCATATAGGGTTGGGCTGTTTCTCTAAATTTTGTAGTTTTCATGAAGTGAGGGCTCGGCATTCGCACATGACCAACTAAAACAGATGCCTCTTTAATCTTGACGATTTCAGACAAGCTTCTCGCAGGAGAAAAATCACAGATCTTTCCAACTTTTTCTAACATTATATGTGCTTTATCCTCAAGAATCGCTACGCCTGCACCATAGCCGCCTACAGGTTTTGATTCTAGTGGATATTGATGAACTTCCAGTCTTTCAAGGAGTTTAAAAACTTTAACCAAAGACATAGGTTTATTTAATGCAAAGCCGAATATGCCACACATTGTACGCCAACCTCTCGATTTGAAATAACCCTCTGCTTATTTCAAAGTAAAAACTCTTTATGTATGTAAAAGCCGAGTTTCCGTAAACGTAAATAGTTTGAGATGAGACTTATAAATTTGGACGATGAGGTAATCGAGGTACAATGACTTGAGAAGGATGATTGCTTTTTCCGCTCCCGAGTCCACTAATTGGCGTCAACACTAAGATTTTGTGAATAAAGAAAGAGAGATGAGGATTTGTTATCTTTCTGAAGACCCAGTGATGTAGGCCCAGACGCTTACTAGGACAAGTGTTAAACATGCTCCGGCAAGTCCAGAGAGGATGTATCTTGCGTTGAGAAATGCTGGTAAGATTGCTGCAAGCGCTGGAATAACAAATTCTGCGGTTAGGTCTGCGATGACTCCTGCCATGAATCCCAATAGCGCTACAAATACGAAGACTTTAAACCTTTCATTCATTTTTTTCACCTTTTGCTTAGAATTCAAATCTAAGCCTCTTTTTAGTTTAACTTACATTTTTTTGTCTATTATTTCAAAACCAGCAACATTATCTTTTAGTTGGAAAATTAAAGCTTAAAACCGTTTTCACTTAGGCATATAGCTCTAGGTATATACGTACATGTTTTCAACATATTAACAATGTATAAGATTGTTCTACACAACCTCTCTTTTTGGAGGTATTAATTTGTCTGAAAGATTTGCAAAAAAATGGGAAAGTAGAAGAGAAGAGCAGCCGTTTACAGATCGCATAAAGGAGGCAGTTAAGCCACCAGGCCCCTTAAAACCACGTTTAGACTTTGCTGTTAGACGAATTGAACTTCAAACTCAAAAATTGGACCAAGCGACGGAAAGGTTCAGCCAGAGAGACAGAGCAATATTTACAAGGATTGTTGATGCCTACACTAAACATGATACTGCTCGCGCAAACGTTTTCGCCAACGAACTAGCAGAGGTACGCAAAATGGAAAGGCTGATCATAAATGCAAGACTTGCTCTTGAACAGATAGTGTTAAGGTTACGAACTGTATCAGAACTTGGGGATGTGGTATCCACACTAGGACCAGCTGTGGGCGTATTAAGATCGGTGAGAGCGGGACTTGCAAGCGTCTTCCCAGAAGCAGAAAGCGAGCTAGGGGAAATAGGTAATTTATTAAGTGGCATAATGATTGAGGCAGGACAAAGTTCAGGAATGACGCTAAACTTTGACACTGTAAACGAGGATGCACAGAAAATTCTCTCGGAAGCAGCAACTGTTGCGGAACAGAGAATCAAAGAAAAGTTCCCAGAGCTACCGCCAGGAATTCCTGGAATTCCAGCAACTACGCTAGGCGAAAAAGCATCATCCGAAACCTCGTAAAAGACGGGAGAGAAAACGAATGTCACAGAACCCCAACTTTTTTCTTTCTGTTGGAAAACAAATTAAGGATGAATACGGACATGAATTAGGCAAAGTTGTATCTTTTACTCTAACTCCAGGCGGAGAATTTGACGCCGTCTTCATAGACCAAGGCGACGGAAAATTCTTAAAGCGCTCCGTGGAATACTTAAAATTCGATGGTGCCGATATCACGCTTATTTCTAGGATTAAATCGGAAGCAAATGCTTTCTGTGGTCAAATTCCTCTTATTTGGCGCAAAGATCAAGCCCTTAAAGATCTAGCTGAAAAGAAAAAAATCTCAGAGGAAGTTTACGAAGAGCTCCATAGCAATTTTGATGGTGTACTGAATCAATTGAAAAATGAGGCTCAGGCTCTCATAGAAGAAATAGATAAGGAAATTGCCAAGTGCGCTAATGAAATAAGGGAGCTGAACTATGCTCTGGTGCATCTTGAAATCGAACATGAAATAGGGAAAATTGACGACCAATCTTATGCGACAGCCTTTGCAATAATCCAAGAAAGCCTTAAACGAGTCAACACGGAGAAAAGCGATATAGGACTTACTAAAAATAAACTGTCAAACATCTTATTGGGCGAAGCGTCAAAACCGTCCGAGCATGAGGAAAATAAGGTAGAGGCAGAAGCACCAGAAGAAGCTCCTCCAACTTCTAATGCCCCTGAGCTCCCAGAGCCCCCAGTAGTAGTTTACGTTAAAGAAGTCGGAAAGTCCAGCATATAACTGCAGTAGGAAGTAGCGGGCGGAGGGAAAAGCGATTAAAGGATTTCTTCATTCTGACCCTCCACTTCGTGAAGTAATTGTCAAATCAATGCTAAGACTAAAAATTCAACACAACAAACTTGAACAAGCAAGTTTCAGACTTAAGGAGAGGGATAAGCTTCTTTTTCAAACATGTGTAAGTGCACTAAATAACAAGAATAAGGAAAGAGCAGTTATCTGCGCAAACGAACTGGCAGAGGTTCGAAAGTTAATAAAGTTTCTTTACAATGTAGAGCTTGCCATTGAACGTGTAATTCTCAGACTTGAAACAATAAAGGAATTAAGTGACATAGTCATCGACCTTAAACCAGCTCTAAAACTTCTCCAAGGAGTCTCGCAGCAACTATTTGAACTATTACCTGATGTCTCTTATGAATTAAGCAAAGTAAACGAAGCAATAAGCGAAACGCTCTACTCAACAAAGATAACGGCAGATGAATCGATAATACCAGTTGGTGGAAAAACACCTGAAGGAGAAGAAATATTAAAAGAAGTCTCCAACTTCCTTGAGCGAAAACTTGTCGAAAAGCTCCCTGAACCGCCCGCTACTTTAGAAGCTCCCGAACTCGAAAAGACTACACTAAAAGAGATGGTTGCTTTAGCTGCTAACTGTTCGCAAGCGATTGGTCACGAAACTGTCGAAGAACCCAGTGGAGATTCTTCCCAAACCCTCATTTCTTATAAAAAGGCTGAAATCCAGGAAATTTCCTTAACAGTTGAAAAACCCTCTTTAGAAGACGTACTTCTCGAATACGTTAAGAAAAGTAACGGAGAAATTGACCTAGCACGTTGTTCTATGGATTTGAAAACTTCACATGAAGAAATTGAGAAAGCCCTTGAAAGTTTAGGTGCAAAGGGGAAAATAAAAATTGAATTAAAGACAGGAGGATAACAGAAAAATTATGAGTGCTTCTCAAGAGCTTGAGAAAGCTGCAACCAATTATGCTTTGGAAGCCGTCCGACTAGATAAGCAAGGCTCAAAAGGCATGGCCATAACTATGTATCAGAAAGCCATCGAAAGCCTCTTGCAACTCGTCCAGCTATATCCCGAATACAGTCTAAACAAGGTTTACATACAAAGGGCAATAGCCTATCAAGAAAGAATAAAGGCATTACAAGGGGCAGTAGCACCTATTGAATCACGAATTGAGGCTCAAGACATTGAAGGTGCAAAAACCACTGAGGGTGGCAAGTCAAGTTACGAGGAATTAATAGTCACCGAAAAACCTGATGTAAAATGGGACGAAGTTGTTGGACTTGAAAATGCCAAAAAAGCAGTAAAAGAGGCCATAGTCTATCCCGTCCAAAGACCTGACTTATTCCCCTTAGGATGGCCAAGAGGAATACTTCTGTTCGGGCCTCCGGGATGTGGAAAAACGTTGCTGGCCGCAGCGGTTGCAACAGAAATAGATGCCACGTTCATTTCTATTGATGCGGCTTCAATAATGTCTAAGTGGTTGGGTGAAGCTGAACAAAATGTTGCTAAGCTTTTCAACTCGGCAAGAAAATCTGCTACTGATGGAAAACCAGCTATAGTTTTCATTGACGAGTTAGACTCCCTTATGGGGAAACATTCTAACGAGGTTGGTGGAGAAGTTCGTGTTCGGAACCAATTCTTGAAAGAGACGGACGGCATCATAGATAAGGGTAAAAATCTTCACGTTTACGTTATTGGAGCGACAAACAAGCCATGGGATTTAGACTGGGCTTTCATAAGAAGGTTTCAAAAGAGGATTTTGGTGCCACTTCCAGACCATCACACTCGCTTAATGATGTTCAAACTCTATACAAGCAATCTAAAACTCGCTTCTGACGTTGACCTACATGAGTTAGCTAGACTGTCAGAAGGATTTTCCGGAAGCGACATAAGAGATGTTTGCCAATCCGCACAACTGAAGCTTATAGGCGAATTCTTCGAATCAGGTCAAGCAACCAACAAGCTAGCCAAACCAAGACCCATAACAATGAATGACTTCCGACAAATACTAGAAGAGAGAAAACCAAGCGTTTCCCTCGACATGTTATCTCTATACAACAGATGGTTTGAAGCTTTTAAGGCTCTGTAAAGGGGGGATGTAGGAAAACTATTGAAAGTTGGTGGAAAGGTTTGGAGAAAAAGAATTTTCTTTTCAGATATTTCTCCTTTCTCCCCCTCAAAAATCTCCAAACCCCACAACCCAACTCAAACAAAAGTTATAGAGCAACCTTCTCTACAATATCTGCAATTTTTTCCGGATGACTAAGTACATTTATATATGGAATTTTTAGCTTCAATTCTTTCGTTGAGTAAGGTCCTGTGAAGGCCAGTATAGTTTCGAAATTCCTTATAGCTTCTAAGGCTTCTTCAGCAGATTTTACAGCCACAATTTTATGTATATTTTTGTCTCTGCTTACAAGTTTTCTAAATCCTTCTAGAAAAACTATGTCATTACCCTTACATTTTTGCAAAATATTCCTCAATGAAAAATTTCTTGCGTCTAATTTTTCTATGGTGGCTACTTCATTAGATGCTATGCTCACGATTGTTTTAGCCCCGGATCGAGCAAACCTCCAAGTGTCTTTTCCTACCGTGTCAATTGTGAAGTTTTGTTCTGGAATATGCTTTACCACAGCGATTTTGTAGCCTCTCTTCGTCAACTCCCTTGTTAAAACCTCTATTGCTGTTGTTTTTCCGGAACTCTTGCCTCCGATAACCGCCATAACGGTTGGTTTTTTCATTCTTGCACCTTTCTCGCGACATTTCTTCCATAAAGTATTAGACTTATTTTAAACATTATGGGTATAAGCAATAGATTTTTTAACATTCCTTCAACATTCTATCAAGGTGCTTTAAAACGGACATCAAAAGTTGGTTTCCTTTAGATGGAGATACCTTTGTAACTGAAGAAGGTTTCGTATTCAACGTTTTTGGATATGAACATCCAAGCGACCGAGTCTTCGCCTTCCTAAAATATATACCTTACAAAATTAGGACGCTTTTTCATGTTCAGTTTTTAGAAAGGACATGGAAATATGGAAGAACATTACTTTTTCGAGCTACAAAACTCTACACAGCGCAAAACTATCAAATATTTCTTCAAACTTTTCGGAATAATTTTTCAAATTACGTGTATTTTTGCCCTTTTAGAAGGAAGGAAGTAATTAGTATACCATTAAGCTCTGTTAAAAGAGTTTATGTTCCTAGGGAATGTTTGCGTTTTCTAGCTAAAATTAAAAGTAAGGATAGTCTACAAAAAATGACTTTGGATTTTATCAGTTTGTTGTCAAGCGAATCTGGTATAGCAGTAGAAGATTTTGGGGTTCACGGTTCTGTTGCTTTGAACATGCACACATCCAAGTCGGACATAGACATTGTCGTATACGGGTCCCAAAACTTTCGTAAATTAGAGAAAACAATAGACAAACTTGTTGAGGCTGGAACATTAAGCTACATGGTTAAAAATCGCTTAGATGCTGCCAGACGGTATAAGGGGCGATACATAGACAGGATTTTCATGTATAACGCAGTTCGTAAACCAGAAGAAATTAATTCAAAATATGGAGAGTTTAAGTATACACCAATAACTCCCATAGGTTTTTGCTGCACAGTTAAAGATGATAGTCAAGCCATGTTTCGTCCAGCTGTCTACAAGATTGAAGATTACAAACCATCTAATCCTGTTTCAGTGCTCTCTAAAGAAATGATTCCAAAGCTTGTGGTTTCTATGATTGGATGCTACAGGAACGTTGCTAAACAAGGAGGCAAAATTACGGTTTCTGGAATGCTGGAGCGTGTTGAAAACCTCAAAAACGGCAACGTGTTTTACCAAGTTGTTGTTGGAACAGGCGCAAGCGAGGAAGAGCATATTTGGCCGTTTTAAGGCTTAGGGACCGGGACGCAATTACCACGAGAGAAGGCTTAATCTTTCGTGTTTTCGGCTACTCACATCTAAAAAATGCACACTTTTGTGATGTTGAATATGCACCAGCAGAAATCTTTAAATCAAACAATCCAAGAGCAGCGAGAAGCTGCGGGCAACGCGTTTTCTACAAATTTTATGAAGATGAGGGCTCAAAGTTTATTAAAAAAAGTTATCCGCAATACCTAATTTCTCATGATATGCTTCGTAGGAAAATTGTGGGAGTTAATCATTCTGATGTTGTTGAAGTTAAAAAACCGGATGACAAACTCGGAAAAATAATGAAAATGAAGCCGAAAGATGAACTTATCGCAGCTTTACATGATGTTATAGAGTTTATTACTCAATGTTCTGAATTGTCAACGGAAAATTTTGGTGTTTTTGGCTCTCTGCTTCACGATTTTTATCATCCAAAATTCTCGGACTTAGATTTTGTCATTTATGGCAAAGAAAAATTGGTCATGTTACGCGAAACTTTGCAAGAATTGTATAAGGAGAAGCATTCGATTCTGAAAAACGAGTTCGAAAGCGATGAGCCAATTAAAAGAAAGCATTGGAGATTTCAAAATTATAGTCGAAAAGAGTATGTGATGCACCAACGTAGAAAGTTGATTTATGCGTTGTTCAACGATGAAAAAAGTGGAAGAATCATAAAGACGGAGTTTGAGCCTGTAAAGGACTGGAAAGAAATCAAGAATGAATATGACTCTAAAGCAAGAATTTCACAGAAGGGTTGGGTTAAAATGTTTGCACGCATAAAAGAAGACCATGATACAGCCTTTATTCCGTCGATTTACAGAATCGAACCTCTAGACGTTTTGTTTGGAGCAAAGTGCGCTAACGAGGTTAAACGGATAGTTTCTTTCATGGAGGAGTTTCGAATGCAAGCATGTGAAGATGAGAAGGTTTATGTTGAGGGAAACTTGGAAGAAGTTACAACCCCTAAGGGAAGCCTTTACCAAATAACGTTAACGTATTGTCCAAGATATTATGAGCAAGTTTTGAAAGTTGTCTCTTCTACTGCATTTGTTCGCTAAATATTCTCTTCAATTCTTCTTTATTCAGTTGTAGCTTTTCTGAAAGGGTTTTGACCCATTGAATATAGGCTTTGAAAATGTTTTTGAGTATCTGGGTTTTCTCTTTTCGCGTTAATTCTTTTTCCTCTGCCAGCAACAGAACAAACCATTTTCCTATATCTGTTAACTGATAGGATTTTAGCCAGACAATTCGGTTTTCGCTTTCTATCTTCTCCATGTCTTCTTCTAAAACTCCGAGTGTTGTCAATGATTTTAAGTGTTCAATTATTGTTTTGTTAGAGTAGGAAAGTTTTTCCACTAAATCTCTCTGATAGATTTTGTTGGATACTCCTTGGCCTATTGAAAATCTTAGTATGTCCACAGCCGCTTGGGAGCCAAAAATTGCTCGTAGTATTTTATGTTTCTGTTTTGAGGGAAGAAACACCACATAAGGGTAAATTTTTTCATTCATAACAGTCACCATGTTATACCTCTCTGCAGGTTAGAGTCGCGAATTTGTCTGTCAATTTTCTTTTTCTTTGGTTTTGACTTGAGTTTCTGGTGATGTGAAGAAAAGCTTTCCAAGGGTCATGATAACACCC
>Ga0315306_10001180_pt1 | contig 12604 bp, 13 predicted proteins | sample TDP1_MG_FD_203803 | JGI IMG/M metagenome (GOLD analysis project Ga0315306, IMG submission 203803) | Freshwater sediment microbial communities from Lake Towuti, South Sulawesi, Indonesia - TDP1 | ecosystem: Environmental > Aquatic > Freshwater > Lake > Sediment | place: Indonesia: South Sulawesi... | reverse complement strand
GGGACAAACTGGTTTGAGTGTTGCTTTCGACCTACCCACCCAGGTTGGATATGATTCCGACCATCCTTTAGCAGAGGGAGAGGTAGGTAAGGCAGGTGTCCCTGTAAGTTCATTAAAGGATATGGAGATCCTTTTTGATGGAATTCCCTTAGGCAGAGTAAGCACATCCATGACCATTAACGCTACCGCGCCTCAAGTGCTTGCTATGTATTTCGGCATAGCTGAAAAGCAGGAGGTCCCACTAACTAGTGTGAGAGGCACTGTTCAAAACGACATTCTGAAGGAGTATGTAGCTCGTGGCACATACATATACCCTCCCGAGCCTTCCATGAGGCTGGTAACCGACATCATTGAATACTGCTTCAAGAATACTCCAAACTTCAACACAATAAGTATAAGCGGCTATCACATTAGAGAGGCAGGAGCAACAGCGGTTCAAGAACTGGCCTTCACTTTGGCGAATGGTATTGCCTACGTAGAAGCCGTGGTGAAAAGAGGCCTGCCCGCAGATAGTTTTGCTCCAAGGATATCCTTCTTCTTCGCGTGTCATAACGACTTTTTTGAAGAAATCGCTAAATTTAGAGCCGCTAGGAGAATATGGGCCAGAATCATGAAAGAAAGATTCGGAGCTAAGGACCTTGGGTCTCTGCTTCTGAGATACCATGTACAAACGTGTGGATGCACGTTAACAGCTCAGCAACCCTTCAATAACATTGTTAGGGTGGCAATCCAAGCATTAGCTGCGGTGCTTGGTGGAGCGCAATCTTTGCATACCAACTCCTTTGATGAGGCCTTAGCCCTACCCTCTGAGACTGCTGTGATGACCGCCTTAAGAACTCAGCAAATCATCGCCTACGAAAGCGGGGTGACGAACGCTATTGACCCCTTAGGGGGATCCTATCTTGTGGAATGTTTAACGAATAGAATAGAAGAGGAGGCTATGGAGTACATCGATAAGATAGACGCAATGGGCGGAGCAACATCGGCCATTCAGAAAGGATTCTACCAGAAAGAGATCGCCAACAGCGCCTACAGGTATCAAAGGGAAATAGAGAGTAAGAAAAGAACACTCGTAGGCCTAAACGAGTTCGTTACAGACGCTAAGGTGCCCATCAAAATTCTAAGGGTAGATCCAGAAGCCGAAAAAAGACAGATAGAGAGACTAAGAAAAGTGAAGGCAGAAAGGGATGGAAAGAAAGTGAAAAAAACGCTGGAAACCCTCCAAAACGCTGCGGAGCGACATAGGAACCTGATGCCACACCTATTTGAAGCTGTCAAGGCCTATGCAACCAACGGAGAAATCTCTGATGTATTGCGGGAGGTTTTTGGCGAATACAAAGCCACGACAATTGTTTAAGAAAACTATCTATGCTGGAGGAAAATAAATGAAATCGGAAAAAAGAATAAGAGTTTTGATAGCAAAACCTGGACTAGACCTCCATGACAGAGGAGCCAAGGTTATAGTCAGGGTGTTAAGAGATTCTGGGATGGAAGTAATCTATACTGGGATCAGGCAGACTCCGGAGCAAATAGTGGAAACTGCCATACAGGAAGATGTTGACGTGATAGGCCTAAGTCACCTAACGGGCGCCCACATGACTCTATTCCCAAAGGTAACGAAACTGCTTAAGGAGAAAGGGATCAGTGACGTTCTAATAATAGGGGGAGGCATAATACCTGAGGAGGACATAACGCCATTAAAGGCGGCTGGTATCGCAGAGATATTTGGTCCGGGCACTCCTCTTGACGTCATCATCAAATATATTAAAGAAAATGTGAGGCGTTGAAATGTCCAAAATGATAAAAAAGATAAGTCATATCGGCGTTGCTGTGGAGAATCTGAACGAGGCAATGAGACTATACACTGAAAGCCTTGGTTTGGAAATCGAGGGAACAGAAGAAGTAAAAGAACAGAGGGTGAAAGTTGCTTTTATCCCCGTGGGGGAAAGCAGAATCGAGCTGTTAGAGTCTACCGACCCCGATGGTCCCATCGCCAAGTTCATTGAAAAGAGGGGAGAAGGAGTCCATCACATAGCCGTAGAAGTTGACCGAATTGAAGAAACTTTGCAAAGATTAAAGGAAAGAGGAATTCAACTCATTGATGAAAAGCCGAGAGTTGGTGCTCACAGGATGAAAATTGCTTTTCTACATCCCAAAAGCACAAGAGGCGTGTTATTGGAGCTATGTGAGAAACACGAATAGTTCCTCAACAAACAATTAGGACTCCCCGAAAAAGTTAAAACAATTTCGAGACGTAACAGTCCTAGGTGATTGAATGGATTTCAGCTTCACGCCAGAACAGGAAATGCTCAGAAAAACAGCTCGTGAATTCGCTGAAAAGTGGATTGCGCCTAAAGTAGATGAAATGGCCAAAACTGGTAAACTTCCAATGGACCTCGTAAAGAAAATGGCCGAACTCGGATTCATGGGAGTACTGATACCTCCCGAGTACGGCGGAACAGGTGCGGGACACATTGCCAGAATCATAATGTTAGAAGAGATAGGTAGAGTATACGCTGCCATGGCCAGCACCCTACAAATATTTCATCTAGGACAAGCCCCCATCATCTACTACGGTTCAGAAGAACAGAAGAGGAAGTGGCTACCTTCGCTGGCGAGCGGTGAAAAGCTGGCAGCACTAGCAGTTACAGAACCCGTAGGCGGCTCAGACGTAATGGGCATACAAACAACCGCAAAAAAAGACGGAGACAGCTACATCCTAAACGGGAAAAAATGTTTCATAACCAACGCCCACATAGCCGACCTATGCGGAATACTCGCCAAAACAGGAGAAAGGGAGCTTAACTGCTTCATTGTGGAGAAAGATACGCCAGGCTACAGACCCGGTAAAGAAGAAGACATGCTAGGCCTAAGAGGCGGCACCGTCGGCGAAATATTCCTCGACAACTGCAAAGTGCCCAAAGAGAACCTGATCGGGAAGGAAGGAGAGGGACTAAGAATAGCTTTGTCTTCAATAAGCAATGTGGGCAGACCAGGGCTGGCAGCAACAGGATTAGGCATTGCCCGCAGATGCCTCGAAGAAGGTGCGAAATACGCAAATGAAAGAATGGCATATGGAAAACCAATTGGAGAACTTCAGGGCGTTCAATGGCTCCTATCCGACATATACATGAACTATCAAATTAGCAGGCTATCATCATATTATGCAGCATGGCTAAGAGATCAGGGTGTAAGGTGCGACGCCGAAAATTCCTTGGCGAAATTCTGGGGCACTGAGGGCGCCGCTAGGTGCGCACACAACCTTATGCAGATTTTTGGAGGTTACGGCGTCATGAATGAATTTGTTCCACAACGCCTTTTGAGAGATGCTGAGACATTAATATCTGCGGCAGGCACACTACAGATCATGCGATTGGTGATGGCTGGAGCAGCTCTGAAATTCAAATAACCCTCCCCATCTTTTTTACAGACGTAGATCAAAATTCTTTTAACCTTCTTTTGAAGAGCTGTTAGCATCCTGTATTGATGGCATCTAGCAAGTTTTAAGTTTTCCACGAGTCTACTCCTTTCACGTTGGTGTTAGTAATGGTGGAAATTTTTCCTTGGTGGAACGAGAAACAGAAGAAGCTTGCTGATGAGGCTAAAAAATTTGCAGATGAGAACATACCGCGGGGAGAGGAAATAGCTTGGACAAAAGAATTTCCATTAGACCTCATAAGAGAGATTGCTAAAAAAAGATGGTTCGGCGTCATAATCCCAGAGGAACTCGGAGGAATAAACCTAGGCGTAACTGGCTGCTGCATCATAGCCGAGGAACTCGCCCGCGTATGCGCTGCTTTAACTGACGCTTACGCCGTGACCATGTTTGGGGGTACAGAAGAACTGCTCAAGTTCGGCAACGACGAGCAGAAGAAAAAGTGGTTGCCCAAGGTTGCCAAGGGCGAGCTGATGGGGGCAGTATGTATCACGGAGCCTGGCGTAGGTTCCGATGCAGCTAGCATAGAAACAACAGCGAGACTTGAAGGCGACGAGTACATAGTTAATGGGAAGAAAAGGTTCATAAGCAACGCAGGTCCAGCCGGAATCTACCTCGTGTATGCAAAGACAAGCGATAGTTCTGAGGACATAGCCAAGCATAGGCACCTCACCGCCTTAATCATCGAGAAAGGTACGCCCGGCTTCACGGTTGAGCGAATAAACGAGCTCTCAGGATGGCTGGGCTTCCCAAATGGATATTTAGACTTTGATGAGGTAAGAGTGCCTGTGGAAAATCGTCTACAAAAGGAGGGAGACGGCTGGAAAATACTTATGGACGGCTTGAACTTTGAGAGAACCGTTTACGGCGCTCAAGTTTTAGGCATCATGCGAGAAACCCTACGATACGCAGTAGCCCATGCGCAGAGAAGAATCCAGTTTGGTGAACCAACCATCGATTTCCAAGTTAACCAGTTCAAAATTGCCAACATGGTCTCGAAACTAAAAACCGCCAGTTTGCTTGTCTATCACGCAGCCCACCTGATGGACATGAACAAGGAGGCTGTTCTAGAGGCAACCAACGCCAAGCTCTTCGCCTCAGAATCTGGCAGGGAGATGGCTACCGACGCGATTCAGGTTATGGGCGGAGATGGATGGACAAAATTCTATCCAGTTGAGCGTTTCATGAGAGATGCAAAGATCAATGAAATAGCCGCCGGCTCCAGCGAGGTCATGAGAATAGTTCTCTACAGATGGGGACTGCAAGCTATGCGTGAAGATTTGAAAATGCCCCTTAGGCGTATGCACGAAAAGTTGGGAGTCCCAATTTCAACCGTTAAACCGTCAATCACCAAAGAAGCTAACGAGAAAACGGTGCTTGAGCTTCTGGCAGAAGACTATAGGGCTAACCCCGGTCTCTATATGAGCCGCGAAGACATGAAAGCTTGGCTGGCAGGCGTAAGCGACGATCGGTTGGACAAAATGTTAACATCCCTTGAGGCCAAAGGGCTCATCAAGTTGTACAAGGATAGACGAGGCGCCATCGCGCTGGCAAAAGCGACGTACAAGGGGCTGAAGGAAGCGAAGTCGCTGGAACATTACAAATGGTTCCCAGAATGGATAGATAAGAAACTGCTATTCTAAAATTCGTCACCACCCTTCTATTTTTTCCTAAAGAATTTTGTTCAAATTTTACAGTTTTTATGTTGCTTCTGCCTTTTTTCTATAATTTCTTGTCCACTTCTGTCAGTAGTCTTCACACAGTTTTTTTATTTTAGTAGAAATGTTCCTAAAGGAGGGGTGACGAAGCAATGCTTGAAGTCAGCAGCTTTGAGGATGTAACTTGCATCAGAATGAGTCCGACAATGGGAGGAAAACCATGGGCCTGGGTAGCATGCTACTTGGTAGACGGTTTGCTTGTGGATACCGGACCGGCTAACGTTTCAGAGGAATTGATGCGGTTTCTGGAAAATAAAAAAGTTCAGAAAGTTGTCAACACCCACTACCACGAGGACCACGTAAGCAGCAACGTAGCGATTCAAAAGAAATTCGGCATCGACATTTTCGCCCATCCGAAGGCCGTTCCGAAGATCAGCAAGCCTGCGAAACTGTTTTCGTATCAGGAGATGGTGTGGGGGTACCCTGTCCCCTCCAAGACAAAGAAAATTGGCGAGAGAATAAATACAGAAAACTATCAATTTGAAGTAGTACACACGCCTGGACATTCCGACGATCACATATGCTTATTCGACCCCAAAAAAGCTTGGCTTTTTTCCGGCGACCTCTACACTTCCGAAAAACCAAACGTTGCGCGTCCTGAAGAAAGGCAATGGGAGATAATTGCTTCCTTAAAGAAGGTTAGGACGCTAAAGCCAAGAATCATGTTTCCCGCACCGGGAAATGTTGTCACCGACGCTTCTGCAGTGCTGGATCGAACTATCGTCTACCTTGAAAGTTTAGGCGAAAGAGTACAGAGGCTACACGAGAAGGGCATGTCTCCCGCCGAGATTCGAGACGTAATCTTTGGAGAAGAAGCTGCCGCGCTGCGCTATATGCTGCGCGTGCGCGGGGTACAGAAGCTAACCTTTCGCGACTTTACCAACGACCAATTCTCGACAGAAAACCTCGTCCGCTCGTTTTTGAAGAATAGAATTGAATGCTTGCGTTCTTTCTAGACTTTTATGCCCCAATTAGTCTAGCTACATCCATCGTCTCCTTTTTATCTATCTATGTACTCCAAATCCGTGAGAAGTTCGTTAGCGAATAAAACGAAGAAGGAGGTGTTTTCGTGTCGTATAAGAATATTCTTTACGAGAAGGATGGCCACGTCGTAACCATAACCATCAACCGTCCTGAGGTTCACAACTGCATCAACTGGGAGACCGCCAAAGAACTCCAGAAGGCTTGGCAAACGTTTCGAGACGACAAGGATGCCTTCGTAGCCATCATGACGGGCGCCGGAGACAAGTCTTTCTGCAGCGGATGGGACTTGAAAGATGCTGCCTTCGGAACCGGCGTCCTCGACGAACTTATGGACTATGATAAATCTCGGGTTGCCCTCTATAACTCGCCTGGACCATGTGGCTACACTCGTCGGGTGGACATCTTTAAGCCTACTATTGGCGCTATCAACGGCTACTGCTTTGCCGCGGGTTTTGAAACAGCCTTGTCCCTTGACATTCGCATTGCATCTGAAAACGCTGAGTTTGGTTGCTTGGAGAGACGATGGAACGTTGTTCTCGCTGACGGCGGCACTGTGAGGCTTCCTTTGATAGTTGGGTTTGGGCGAGCCTTGGAGCTTATCATAACTGGTCGACGCTTCGACGCTCAAGAGGCTTTACGTATTGGATTAGTCACGGAGGTTGTGCCTCGGGAGAAGCTGATGGACAGGGCTCGCAAACTGGCTGAGGCTATCTGTGAACTTCCCCAAGGAGCCCTACGATCAGACAAGGAGGCTATGATTAGAGGAACTGGGCATCCCTTTGAAGAAGCTCTACACATCGAGGCTGAGATGGCTGCTTCCATGTTTATTAGAGGCGACATGTTCAGTGAAGGCGCCAAGGCTTTTCTAGAGAAACGCAAGCCAGACTGGAAACAACACGGCCTGTAGTTTCACTTAGCGATGACCGTAAACGCGCTTGGGAATGTTGCGAGTATATAAAGAAAAATCAGGGGAGTCTATCTACAGAGAGAAAGATTAAGTGTTGTGTGTTTGTGTCACAAATAATGTTGAGGCTATATATAGCCCCCTCTCCCTATTCAGAGATAGACAATCAAAAGTATTTTAATTAATCAGAAGCGACTTAACTAAATCTAGCGTGGTGTTTTCTATGGTTGAGGAGAAATTTGAAGATATAGTGTTTGAGAAGGTTGATGGGATTGCTTGGATAACTATCAACAGACCTGAAAAATACAACGCCTTCAGAGAAAAAACAATTGAGGAAATGACTAGGGCTGTCAAGGATGCAGATAAAGACCATAACACTCGAGTTATCGCTATTACCGGTGCAGGTGAGAAAGCTTTTTGTTCAGGAGCAGATGTGGACGAGTTTGCCAAAGAAATTTTTCCAAACCCTTCAAAAGCCAGAATCTATCTTGAAAAATTTATCGATCTGCGTGATGCAGTAAGCGGGGCTGGTAAACCTGTTATTGCTGCCGTTAACGGCTACTGCACCGCAGGCGGACATGAGATTCACCTATGGTGCGACATTACTATCGCATCGGAGAATGCAAAATTAGGTCAGCTGGGTGCTAGGGTTGGTAGTGCACCCATCTTTGGTGGAGCACAGCTTTTCGCCAAAAATGTTGGTGAAAAACGGGCAAGATACCAAATGTATACTGCTGAACTTTACACGGCTAAAGAAGCTGAACAGATAGGTTTGGTTAACAAGGTTGTCCCGCTGGAAAAGTTGAGGGAAACAGTTGTTGAAGTTGCTAGAAAGATTATGGCTAACAGTCCTCAATCCGTAAGATTTGTTAAAGCATGGGCAAATTTTACATCGCAGCTTGAACGTGTCACCTACGAGTTGGCTAAAGAAACACTTATCCATGTTTGGTATACTGACGAAGCAAGAGAAGGCGTTAAGGCGTTCTTAGAGAAAAGAAAACCAGAATGGGATAAGTACAAACTTGTCTGAGAAAGTACCTACTTTTTCTTTCCTACATAAACCGTCTTAACCGTTGTCGTCTTCGTTCTTCGAACTATCTTTTTTCTAGGTTATATTCTGGTTTCTTTACCTCCATATCCTTTCTTCGTTCTCTGGCTTCTAACAGCCACTCTTTAGCCAGTTCCTTTGGGAAATCATCGAACATCTTCTTCAATGTTGATATAGTGAGCCTTCCAAGAGTTTTCTGGCATACAGCGCATCTAAACTTCAAGTGTGTTTCTTCAATGCTCAATAGTGGAGAATTGCAGTAAGGACAAAACAATATTCCTTTTTTATAGATTGGTGGCTTCAACTTACTTTCCATTTTAGTCCCTCTTTGTAGTATTTTATTAGGTGTAACAGTTTTTCCTCTTCGGCTCTCTTCATTAGATATTTCCAGTCTATTCTATCATACATATTAAGTAGCACAGACATTACATCTGAAAAGTCAAATGTGTCAGGTCTTCGGGCTTTCAATTTGGTTATTATATAATCTTCTGGGCAAGGGATAGTTATTGTTAGTTCATCAATTTTCACTCTCCTAATTCTCCTCAAAGATTCTTCATTTAATCCAACCATCCTTAACGACACAAGTATATCCACTCCTGTCTTTGTCGCATTATCAATAAATTTCAATAACGTTTTACCTTCATGGTATAAACGGTACCTATCCGTCAAAACTTCAAGCAATCTTTCTTTATTAATATGCGAAGTAAGTACAATATCAATATCAGCTGATGTCCTAGGTCTACCATAGAATTGTATCGGTATAGCTCCTATAACCACATACTTAACACTGTGTTTGTTCAGTCTTTTAATTAAATCTTTCAGGCAAATTTTCACTGGTTCTGGTATGTATGTTTGACTCATACCTAACTATTCCTTCTTTTTTACATAAACCGTCTTAACCTTGTCGCCTTCGCCCTCGTAGCACTTTCTACACTCTTCGTCCAATTCGTCAAGTTTTACGGGTTCGAGACGAACCTCATAGCCCAAAGATTTGTACAGCTCAACGATTTCGCTTAGTCTGGGCTCTCCGATTGTGGTCTGCTTGATCCATCCCTTCTCCTTCAACTCTTCCTTCCTTGACTTTTTTCTCTCAGCCATCCTTTTCACCTTCCTACAGGCTTCCATGTATGGAAAAATGCTCCCTGTTCGCATACGAGCACGCACGCTGGCTTCTTCTTCGAATCGCAAGGAGCGCAACTGTATTTTATCTTCCTACGATGTTCCTCTGTCACTGCCGCCACAAGTAAGTCTTCGAGGTCAACTGTTATAGTTCTCATTTCCAAAACACCTCGCGAGCAAACTTCCACACACTTGCCACACGCATTGCACTTGGCGGTGTCAACGCTGATGAAGTATTCCCCAGAGGCGTCCTCATACCCATAGTGAATTATCAAACGTATCAACTCAACTTCAGGCAGCTCTACGTTCCTTCTCGTACAAATCTCTGGCGAAAAGGCCAGCTCCTATGCCTCCAGCAATCATAGGGTCGAATTCCTCCTTCATAGGGAGAGCTTTAACGCCTATCATATCCTCCAGCCTCTTCACGATGCCAACGTTCTTCGCTATTCCACCAGTGATGACAAAGTCCTTCTCTACTCCTACTCTTTTCAGCAATTCGGCTACCCGACTGGCCATCGCCGAGCAAAATGCGGCAAGAACCATTTCCTTGGGCCATCCTTTGCGCAGTAGTGTCAGGGCTTCAGATTTTGCGAAGACGACGCAGGTGCTGCTCACCGGCTTCGGCTCCTTCTCCACTTTTAACGACATGGGGCCGACTTCCTCAATGGGTACGGATAAGAGGTCAGCGAACACTTCCATACCTCGACCTGTGCCCGCGGCGCACTTGTCGTTCATGAGAAACGCCGTAACTTTCCCTCTCTCGTCGCAACGAATAGCTTTACAGTCTTGGCCACCCATGTCCAGTATGGTTCTCACCATAGGTCCCCAGACATAGTTTGCACCGCGAGCGTGGCATGTAATCTCCGTGATTGCTCTGTTAGCGAAGGGAATGTTCACTCTTCCATAGCCTGTGCCCACAATGTATTGAATATCTTCTAACTTGATTCCTGTTCCTTCTAATGTCCAATTCATGACCTTGCTGGCGCTGTCTGGGCTACTTGACCCTGTTCGCATGATGCCGTAGGCGTAAAGCTCACCGTCAATCATTACCACAGCCTTGGAGCTCACTGCACCGACGTCAACTCCAGCCGTGATGACCTCTGCTTTAGTCCAGTCCTTGTCGGGCACGGTTCGTCTGTATTCGGGCCATCTCCAATATTCCTTGCTCATCTTTCGCTTCTCCTATCTTTTGAGGGGTGCGAGGGCTGCTCCTAGGGCGCCAACGAATTCAGGCTCTTCCGGCACCAACAGGTCAACTCCTAGGGTTTTTTGTAAAGAAGTGAGGAATCCAACGTTTTTGGCGACTCCTCCGACCAGGACAACGTCCCTCTGTATTCCCAGTCTGCGTGCCATGGAGGCTATTCTGTTGGCTATGGCGTCGTGTATGGCCCGTGCAATATCCGCCTTTGAAATTTTTTCGTGGATCAGCGACACAACCTCAGACTCAGCGAAGATGGTGCACTGTGCGCTCATTGAAACCGTTTTCTCAGCTTTCAGCGACAGGGGGCCTATCTCCTCCAACTTTACTTCCAGAGTCCTCGCCATAGCCTCAATAAACGTGCCGGCGCCAGCGGCACATTTTTCATTCACTACGAAGTCTATCATTTTTCCCTTTTCATCGCATCTAACCGCTCTAGCTACTTCAGCGCCTACATCTATCACTGTTCTCGCTGAAGGATAAAGGAAGGTTCCTCCTAGGGCATCGGCCCCCATAACACTGATTTCGCTGTTGGCGTTGGGAGCTACATCCTTGCCTGCGCCGGTCGCCACGATGTAGTCGATGTCGCCGTGTGATAAACCAGCTTTTTTTAACACCTCGTTGAATATCTTTTCGGCTGCAGTTTTTTGATCAAATCCGCTTGGGGCTAAACCCTCCGATAAGATTTGACCGTCCTTCAAGATTACAACTTTTACATTTTTGGAGCCCATGTCTATTCCTGCGGTTATTAACCTGATCAACTCCTATTTCGCTCCAAGAATCTCTAAGAAAGCGTCTACTTCGGCCTTGGTCCTCTCTAAGTCGAAACCCCTTTCGTCTCCCATGTTTCCTTCAAAGTGCATGACTGGAATGCCCGCCTTTTTCAAGGCTAACTTGTTCTCCGCTATACCTAGGCTTAGGCCTTCGCAACCTCTGTTGTAGTGTAGCATCACGCCGTCAACCTTCCACTCTTTCACTATCCTTTTCAGCATGTCACTCTTTAGTTCAGGCGAGTAGTAATGCTGTCCTAGAGGCATGCTGAGACCCCATTCCACTAAAATTCGCAGAGCCTGTTCTCTTGTTTCTATCTGGATGCCCTTCTCCTGCGGGGTTGCTCTGGGGCCCCATGTTCCATCATCTCTTACTTCAAAATTGCCCGTAAGACCAAAAGTGTATAGGGAGCCTACGGAAACAACTCCATGTTTCTCAAGGTATCTCCATAGTTGGAGGAAGGCCCATGGTGGCTGAGTATCCGTTATAACCCTAAATTTCTCATTACCCACTGCGGCAATTTCGTTAGATACTCTGTCTCTGACCTCGTCTCTTAGTTTCTGGTAGAAATTTACATATTCTTTCCTACATCTTTCTAGGGCGCTAATTGCTTGGATGGTGTACATCGTTTTTTCGTCTAGGGGGGCAGGAATAGTCTTGTTGAGGGTGCATATTTCTGCCCATAGGGAGCTAGTAAGGCATTCGTTGTAAACTGCTTCTATCAATTTTTCGTCGTTGTACTTCCTCCCTGTGACTTTCTCCAACCATTCAATGCCATCCATCAGTTGTGAAACGATGTAGTTCAACTTTCTCTCGTTCAATTCGTTGTAAGGACCTACGCTGATGTCAATGCAGAAAAATGGGACGCCGCCCTCAAGTTCTCCGGCTAGTTGGTACCATTTGGCGTGACCGCAGCAGAGGTGGGTTGTCCAAATGAAGTCGGGCTTGGGCCACTCTCCGCCCCAGACGTATTTGTTAAGGAGTACAGACCCCCAATAGTTCCTCATGTATGCACACAAATCGCGGGAGTATCCCTTTGCCTCAATTGCTTCGTGACATTCTGCAGCGAATTCTTTGTTGTATGCCACAATCGCTCCATAAGGTTCTCCTGAAAGGCCGTGTACGTCATCACCGAGCCCAGCCGGGATAGCGCTGAATGACGCGGTCCCGCCAGCCCAGCGGATTCCACCCAATTCGTGTGCCCTCATGTAATCTTCGTAATACTTCATTATCAGCTGCTTAGCTTCATCCCAGCAATCCAAAAGCTTAGTCTTATACTTCGTTTCAGCCATTCTCTCCCCTCCTAAACAGGTCCACGGGAAGTTGAAATGTTTCAAGGAAGGCTTCCACGCGAGTTTTAAACTGACCCGCCGGGACTGTGATGTCGAATTCGAGGAATAAGGTAGGAATGCCATCCTCTTCGAGG
>Ga0315306_10001178_pt1 | contig 12618 bp, 14 predicted proteins | sample TDP1_MG_FD_203803 | JGI IMG/M metagenome (GOLD analysis project Ga0315306, IMG submission 203803) | Freshwater sediment microbial communities from Lake Towuti, South Sulawesi, Indonesia - TDP1 | ecosystem: Environmental > Aquatic > Freshwater > Lake > Sediment | place: Indonesia: South Sulawesi... | reverse complement strand
GTATCTCCCAAGAAAAGGGTGCTCAAACTTGAAGGTAAACCTGTTTATGATCAGTCTGTCAGGGGCTTTCCGTTTATTCTGGATTAACTTGCGACGACGAATTATGTATAGTGGCATACGTAATATATCTGCGTAGGCTCGAATTTTTGCAGATAAAATTCTATTTGCGAGACAATATCCTATCGTAGCGAATTCGGTGAGTAAGAGAGCTGGTAAAAGCAAAATAAACGACTGCCCCGAATAATTAGTCATGACCATAATCATTCTATTCCTTTCAGCATAATAGAACTTCGCTGGAGTCCTTAAACCCCATCCGTGCCCCCATTTGTGGTACACTAAAGCGGTAGGAACATAAGTCAGCTTCAAGCCCATCAGCAATGCCCTCCATGACCAATCGGTGTCTTCATTGAAGGCGAAGAAATTTTCATCCAGCAATCCTGTCATTTCGATTGCTTTTCTTGATGCAAAAATACAAGTTCCATGAACACCACACACTTCCTTCAGATTATCATACTGACCTTCGTCTACTTCCCCGCCTCCCCTTAGTAACCCAAAACCAGCTATATGTATCACGAGTCCAGTAGAATTAATTATTCGCTTGTCATTAATCATGAGTATTTTTGGTTGAGAAAAACCAGCCCCCGACCGAATGGCCTCCGTTACCAGCGCATTAAGCCAATTTGAATCTACAATAGCATCACTATTCAAAAGCACCAAAAATTCACCGTGAGCCGCTCGAATTCCTGTATTATTTCCTGCACAGAAACCAACATTGTACTTTTTTCTTAAAAGTAGGGGGTCATATCTCTTTTTAGCCATGTCAGCGCTTCCATCAGTTGAACCATTATCCACAACAATAACTTCGAAGGGAGAGTAGGATGAAGCGAATACGGAATTCAAGCAGGGCTCTAATACCTCTTTTCCATTATAGTTTAGAATGATGACGCTTACCATTGGATTACCGTTTTCTGACATAGTTTCTGACATATAGTGCTCCAGCCTAAGAAGCCAGTTAAATGTTGTATCGATCTTTAAGCCAAAGAGGCCTCGCGCACGTTTTACTCCCTAAGATCTGAGATAGGACTATGTTGCAAGCGCGCGACTTCTCGATTTCTTTCTGCAGGCTGAAAAATCTTTCAATGGTAAATTTCGTCTCTAGCGTACTTTGCGTGCTATAGGCATGAATTGGCGCTGGTACAATCTCCAATAAATTTCTACTATTTTCGTTACAACGCTATTGAAGTCCATTCCTTTCTGTTGCAAAATCTTTCTGCGTTCCATCTTGGCCTTTTCCGTCTTCGTGTCAAAGAAATTAATAATGGCTTCAGCGAACTTCTCTTCATCCGACTCAACAATGCTACCCACAGAGTCTTTAATAATCAGTTGTCTAACGTCTCCAACATCTGTAGAGACTACTGGAAGCCCACACGCAAAAGCCTCCCTGACAACCGTTGGTGAACCTTCACTTAACGAACACAAGGCCAACACCTCAGCGCAATTTAGAATTTTAGGAATTTCTTCATATCTCCTTTCACCCATGAAGGTGACGTTTGTCAAGCCAATCCTGTCTATAATCTTCTTTAAACCTTCAGCATATTGACGATCACCTTTCCCAACCAATAACAACCTAGCTTTCGAATACCTTCTCTTGATAGATGCAAAGGATCTTATGAGAAAATCAATGTTTTTTTCCTTCACGATTCTTCCTATATAAACGACAATTTTTTCATCCAAGCCGAATCCATATTCTTCACGAACGCTGTTTTTGTCCATAGGCTTGAATGTACTCATATCGACGAAAGATGTGGAGAGTGTAACGACCTTCTTTTCAACTTTGGGATAAATTTTTTTATAGTACCCTAAGGTTCTTCGATCTGTTATCACACAGTCAACTCTCTGCAAAAGAATTTTAATGCCCAAGAAAAGCAGTGAACCAAGTGTCTTAAATAGAATTGGGTGCCTCAAACTAAAAACCAAGAGCTGTCGCCCCCCTAGTGTGACCACTTTCGGGTTTTTGGGGTAATAAATTATGAAAGGCACCATGAATTCAAGGCGGCTGGTGTGTATTACGGCGTTTCTATGCAACTTCAAGAAGGGTAATTTGAAAATCAAACCGAAGAAATAGATATACCATTTCCAGCTTGCGGGTCCATTTATAGAAATGAAGCTGAGTGTAGGTTTTAAGTTTCTTTTAATTAACTCTTTATTAAGGACTCCGAGGAGAGTTACGTCTATGCCTTGGCTGCTTAAGTAGTTAACCAAGCCTATGGTGTACCTAACGGCTCCACCTTGTTGGCAAGTAAACACGTCAACCGGATGTGCAAAAACAACTCTTAAGCTCATTAGTGGAGTTCACCCCAATTCTTTTGAGCAAACATCGTCTAAGCAAGGTGCGGGAATTTAACCAAAGACCTCGTCTTTTGCTTCTCTTCTCATCATTTCGAGTGCCTTATTGAGTTTTAGTGGTTTCATGTTTAAGATAGCGTTGGCTCTGCTTACGTTTAGAGATGAATCTCCAGGCCTCTTTGCACTCCATGACATATCATTCATTCTAGCTGGCCTGATAAGATGTGTGTCTAGGTTGAAAACTTCAGCTAGCTTTAGTGCGAATTGGTGTCTATTGATTCTTGTGGCTCCTGCTGTGTTCAGGATCCCTGTGGTTTTTCTTTCTGCGATTTCTAAGAGCATTTCAGCTAGGTTTGTGTTTAAGGTGGGCGAGACACATTGATCTGTAAGGACTTTGACCTCTTTTCCGTGTTTCAGGTTGTTTATTAGCCATGTTGCGAAGTTGAGTTTTTTGGCTTGATTCCAGCCGTATATTGCACTTGATCTGGCAATGCACCATTCTTTGACGTGTTTTTTGACGAACCCCTCACCCTTTAGCTTTGTGTAGCCGTAATGGCTTATGGGGTTAGGTTGGTCTTCTTCGGAGTAGAACCCTTTTTCACCGTCAAAGACATAGTCGGTGGATACGTATGTTATGTGCGAGTTAATGTTAGCTGATGCTATTGCTACATGTTTGGTTGCTTCTGCATTTACTTTCCAAGCCATGTCTCGGTTGATTTCGCAACCGTCAACATCAGTGTAGGCTGCCGCTTGAACAATTGCTTCTGGTTTGAGCTTAATAATGGTCTCGGAAACCTGGCTTTGGTTAGTCAAATCTAGTTTGACGGGGTTTCCAAAATTGGTTGGGTGTTCATTGAATAGGGAATAAACTTCATGTCCTCTCTTCAATGCTAGTTGAACTATTTTATGGCCTAGCAGTCCACTCGCTCCGGTTACCAGGAGTTTCAATGTTTACCACTTTAACTTCCAAGGAGTTGGGTGAAGAACTCGTTCCGTTGCCAGGGGTTTCCACCACCACTCATTACCTATGTACCATTTGACTGTCGTTCTTAGTGCCTCTTGAAGGCTATGCCTTGGACTCCAGCCTAATTCGTTTCTAACCTTAGACGAATCTAAACTGTACCTTAGGTCGTGGCCAGGTCTGTCTTCGACAAAGGTCACTGTCACCGTGCTTTTTGACTTGCCCATAATGTTTAAGATCATTGTCACGATGTCTACGTTTGAAAGTTCATTGCCTGACGAGACGTTATAGATTTCCCCAGTTCTTCCCTTTCTCAGCAGCAAATCTAAGGCTTGGCAGAAGTCTTGGACGTATATCCAGTCTCTTATGTTTTTGCCACTACCATAAACAGGTATTGGAAGGTTAAGAGAGGCTCTTATGATGGCTTTTGGAATGAGCTTTTCTGGATATTGGTATGGACCGTAATTGTTGGTGCATCTGGCAATGACCATGTTTAGATTGTAGGTTCTGTGGTAGGCTTGGGCGAATAGGTCTGCTGCAGCTTTGCTTGCTGAGTATGGTGAGGATGGCTTTAGCTTGTCGTTTTCCTTGAAGGAGCCTTCTGAGATGTCGCCGTAAATTTCGTCGGTTGATACGTGTAATATGAGTTTTTCATGCATTTTAGCAGCTTCGAACAAAGTCACTGCTCCGATGGTGTTGCTATGAATGAAGGGCCAATGTTCTGCGATGCTTCGGTCTACGTGAGTTTCAGCTGCTATATTTACAATACTGTCCGCTTTGCTTACCAACTTGTTAACAAGTTTCCTATCAACTATGTCTCCTTTAACGAACTTGTATCTCTTATCTGTTTCAATTGTTTTTAGGCTTGCAGGGTTGGAGCCTATGGAAAGTTTGTCCATATTTGTTATTTGAATCTCATCGTATTGAGTGAGCATGTAGCGTACGAAATTGCTTCCTATAAAGCCGAGTCCGCCCGTCACTAGGAGTTTCATAGCTGAATCCTTTACTTATGAGGTGGATAGTTCCAGTCCCAAGGCTTGCCGATTCTAGGGTCATCGGTTTTGCCGTTAATTGAGTTTGGTATTATGGTTGGGTCGTTCCATGGTCTACGTTCTTCGTCTGGTTTTTCATAGTTGTAGAGTTTGTTGACAAAGTAGAGGAGCCATGCTGGCGTATTGCTGATTACTCTGAAGCCGTGCCAGTATTTTCCTGTTACCCTAATCATTTGTAAGTCATTTCCATTGGATATGATTTCGTCCAGCTCGCCGGTTTCTTCATCATAGGCACATATTTTTATGGCTCCTTGGAGGACTATGAAATAATCGATTTGGCCTCGTTGATGTCTGTGCCAAGCTCTGATAATGTCTGGGTAAGTTATGGAGAGGTTTGCTTGAACTATGTCGTCTTCTTTGAAGATTTCTTTCCAGTCTTTTCTTATGAGCTCTAGGAAGAAGCCTCTTTCGTCGAATCTTCGTTGGAGGGGTTTTATATCGATTCCTTCTAGCATTTGGTTCACAGCTCTATGTGGGATCTTTCGCCTAGTACGAATCTTCTTGCGCGGGGTTTGTTGTTGTTTGAGATGATTTTTGAATAAGGTGCGATTAAGCTGTCGGTTATTCTTTCGTTTGCCTCGATGTAACAGTTGTCCATGATTATGCTGTTTTCGATTTCTCCTTTTTTTATAGTGACATTGTTTCCTATGCTCGTGCAGGGTCCTATGTAGACTTCGTTTTCAATGGTTGAGTTTTCTCCTATTATGGCTGGGCCTCGTATTAAGGCTCCTCGTTGTATGATAGTGTTTTCTCCAATGGATACTCTTCCTTGTATGGAGTTTTTGTTTTCGATTTTTCCTTTGATTCCGGGTTTTAATTCGTCGAGGACTAGGCGGTTGGCTTCGATGATGTCTTCTGGGGCTCCTGTATCTTTCCACCATCCCTTTACGGCTTGGTAGCCGACGTTGTAGCCGTTTTCTACTAGGAGTTGTAGGGCTTCTGTTATTTCGAGTTCGCTTCTCCAAGAAGGCTTTAACTTTCGTATCATATCAAACACTATTGGTTTGAGGAAGTATATGCCTGTGAGGGCATAGTTGCTGGGTGGTTCTTTTGGTTTCTCTATTAGGGCTATCAGTTTTCCGTTTCGGTCGAATTTTGCCACTCCGAAGCGTTGCGGATTTTCTACTTCGCATAGGAGTATCATGGCATCATAGTTTGAAGTTTTGAAGGTTTCTGTGAAGTCTTTTATTCCACCTTTTATCAGGTTGTCGCCTAAATAAACAACGAAGGGTTCGTTTTGCATGTGCTGTTCGCATAGGCCTAGGGCATGGGCTATGCCTTTGGGTTCACTCTGATGGATATAGCTTAATTTTGCGTTAAATTTGCTTCCGTCGCCATAATATTCCTCAACTTTTTCGGGATACGTGTTGCCCAAAACGATAGTAATGTCGTTTATTCCGACTTCAACTAAGTCTTCCAAAACGTATTGCGAGATGGGCTTATTAGCTACCGGAATCAGTTGCTTCGGACCCGTGTGAGTTAGTGGCCTAAGCCTTTTGCCATATCCACCATGAAGAATAATACCTTTCAATGTTTAATCGCCTTTTCGAATTATCTTGTTTAGAACCAAAACCATGAAACCTAGTTTCTATTCGTTTTATCCATTATGCGTTTTTCCATCCTTCTCAACAGAAGCGATATGGTAGCAACAGTCAAGCCCTGAGACGCCAAAACCAATAGCATAAAGCCAATAAGCACATGGCTGCTGTGCCAAACCCCATATATGAGTATTTCAAGAATCACCCATCCAAGTATAATGAATGCAGGAATAACAGCTAGAGCAACAACCCCAGAGAATAGCAGAGCTGGGTTGTATCTGCGCGCCAAACCAAAAACAGAACGAATAATCTGAAACCCATGCCTCCAGCTGCTTAGCTTCTGAGAACCAACACGCTTCCTATAAGCTATGGGAACCTCAGTAACCCTACCACTCGTAGCGGTCTGAGCCGCAATCTCTACCTCTACATCAAAACCCTTAGTATTCAACTCAAGCTGACGAGCCACATCAGTATTAATCAGATACATCCCAGAACAAACGTCACTCAATTTGGTTCCCATAAGCACATTAAAAATCTTCGTAATCAACCAATTCCCAAAACGATTCAAACGTGGAATATTCCCCCTTCCATTAGCCCGCATACCAATTATCTGATCATACTTCCGAGCATGAGCCAGAAAATTCTCTATATCCTTAGGGTCATAGGTGCAATCTCCATCCATAACAAGCATATAAGGAGTTTTCACATTCTCTATAGCTGTCTCAATAGCCCCGCACTTACCTCTACTATGCTGAAAAACCACATAACAACCATTTGAGTCAGCGATCTTCGCTGTTCTATCAGTCGAATAACCATCCACAACAAGAATAATATGATAGCCTGTTTGCTTCAACTCCTCAATAACCTTCCCGATCGCTTCTTCCTCATTCAAAGTGGGCAAAACAACAGTAACATCATCCTTACTCACGTACATCTAAAACACCTCCTTCTAAACTTCAACAAGCAAACATCACTCAACAGATACAATCGTCAAAAACAGACAACAGAAACACTGTTTAAGAGAAGCTCCTCTGCCTCCAAAAATCCTCGCCTAGCTTGTCATGTTCAGCCATATCCCAACAAAGCGATTATGATGATGAAAACTCTGCGAAGTCGTATTGTAAAGCCAAAGCTCAAAAAACAACTGATAGTAAAACCCATTATACTTTGAATCCCAACTTGCAGGGGTGTCGACAAGAAAAACTACATCATTAATCAATATACGACCTACTGATACCGACTTATTGTAGTGTGAAACTTTCAAAATCCCAAAAGTTAAGGGCGTCTCCCAAGTTCCGCCATCGCCATCAGCAACAAAAAACCGATATTCAAAAAGCGGCGCCAATGGACTAGGCTCAGAAGTTACAGCATCAGGAAGAGGCTGTGTTTGATTGCGAAACTTCACATAAACCAAATAATACGACGAAGAACCCATATGGTTGCCGACTCCAACAGAAACACGATACGTCTCATTAAAAATAATGTTAAACGGATAATCTTCAGCCATATGATTTGGACCCAGAACCCAAAGCTCAGAAAACCTTTCCGTTCCCCTCGGGAAAGGCACAATCAAGCCAAGAGTAGGAGCCGCTGCAATCAAAATCAAAACTAAGCTACCCGCCGCGAAGACCGTGCGATACTCCTCAAGATTCATCAAAGCTGACCTCCGGCTTCATCCTCAAAACCCGCTCAAAATAGCGCCTCTTGAAAAAATGCCAACCCCAAAAACTCCCAAGAACAACAGCAACGACACCAACCAAAGAATAAGTCACCGTCAACCAAAAACCCATAACTCTTGGTCCAAACACCCCAAGCCGCAACTTGACAGCCTCATTCCCCACTCCATCACTACTCTCAGAACAAAGATCAGCTAAACGAACCGCTTCATCAAAATCACCCAGCCTATACGCGATACGCGCTTGAGCCAAAAACCCTCCAGCTTCGTTTAACCGAACTAGCAAACCCGAGACATCTGCTCCTGCTTCCTCAGCCTTCAAGGCCGCTTGATACGCTGAAACTAGAGCCCCCTCAGCATTGGCCAAAGCCGAAGCAGCATCGTCTTCACTGACCTCTGCAAAAGTTGCAAACACAAAAAACTGAGGTACCAAAACCAGAAACGTCATCAAAACAAGAGAAAACTTCAGAACAGACGTTGTTCCCCACCTCGTTACCTTCTTAATTTCTCATTCCTACCCAGACAAATCAAATTGTTGTTAACCCCGCCTACACTACAAAAGTGCGCAATTGTTCTTTTGAGTCCTGCTTCCAAACTTGTTCTAGGCTGCCACCGTAGAAGTTCTTTAGCCTTGCTTATCTCCGGAAGTCTCCTCCTGGGATCGTCCTTTGGCAAAGGCCAGAAAGTAATCTTCGACTTGCCTCCCACAATTTCCCTTACCTTCTTGGCCAAGTCTAAGATTTTGATTTCATCTACGTTGCCAATATTGACGACTTCCCCCATACATTTAGAACTAGACAACAACAATAAGATTCCAGCAATAGTGTCAGTTACGTAGCAAAAGGATCTTGTTTGAGTTCCGTTGCCATAAACCGTCAAATCTTTGCTTTTGAGAGCTTGTAAAACAAAGCGTGGCAAGGCACGTGCGTAAGCGCCATCAGCCCTGAGTCTAGGACCATACGTGTTATATATCCTCGCAATCCTTGTGTCCAGTTTATACTCTCGATGGTAAGCCATAAACAAGGCTTCGCCGAAACGCTTTCCTTCATCATAACAGGATCTAACACCCACCGGATTCACGTTGCCCCAATAACTCTCGGGAGTCGGGATGACCTCTGCATCGCCGTAAACCTCAGAAGAAGAGGCAAAGAGAATCCTCGAATCATGTTTCCTCGCCAGTTCCAGCATCCTATAGCTTCCATGAGAATTAGCCAGCAAAGTTTTCACAGGATTAAGCTGATACTCCTCAGGCGAAGCTCTGCTAGCAAAATGAAAAACAAAATTATATTTTGCATTGCTCTCAAAATTGGAAACATCCTCCTCAACCACTCTGAAGTTCCTCCTCTTGAAAAGGTGATCAACATTTTCGACCAACCCTGTTGAGAAGTTATCCAAACAGGTCACATTAGCGCCAGTTTCAACAAGTGTGTCACACACATAGCTGCCAATGAAACCAGCGCCGCCACTTACCAATACGCTGCTGCCTTCGAAAGCTTCAGATCTAATCAAGCGCAGTATTTGCTGAATATCTTCAGAAACTATCTTGTCAATCACGTCTTCACTGGTCCAGAAAAGCCTATAGCATGGTATATGAAACCAGAAGAGAGATTATTTGGATCCAGCACTCTTCTACCATCAATAATTACTTTGTGACGCATGTGATTATACAACTTGCCATTCGCAAACTCTGGCCATTCAGTGACAATAAGGCATGCGTCAACATTACCAAGAGCTTCCTCAACCCGCTTAGCATAAACAATTCTGTCCCCAAAAGTTGTCCTAGCGTTATCCAAAGCTTGTGGATCATAGGCAAAAACCTTCGCGCCTTCACCAAGAAGAGTGTTTACAACTTTGACTGAAACCGCTTCTCGCATATCGTCTGTGCCAGGTTTGAAAGCCAACCCTAAAACTCCAATTCTCTTTCCCTTTAACTCCCCTACAACAAGCTTGGTCAACTCAACTATCTTGCACGGTTGAGCTTCGTTCACCCGTAGAGTGGCCTCAAGCATACTCGCCTCAACACCCTCGCTCTTAGCCTTGATCATCAATGCGCGAACATCCTTGGGAAAACATGAACCTCCAAATCCAGCGCCCGCATCCAGAAATCTGCCCTTGCCAATTCTTGCATCCATTTCCATTCCTCTCTTAACCGTAAGATAGTCGATGCCGAGCTTTTGACAAATATTGGCAATTTCATTCGCAAAGGAAACGTCCTTTGCAAGATAAGAATTTCGTGCATACTTTATCATTTCAGCAGTCCTTATGCTCGTCCGCAGAATTTCGGCGCCAAACTCCTTATAAATTTCAAGAAGAACATTACCCGATCGGTTGTCTAGCTCTCCAATAACGATACCTAATTCTTTTGGAGAAAGAAAATCTTTCAGCGCATGCCCCTCCCTAAGAAACTCTGGGTTCATGCAAACACCAAAATCAACGCCAGCCTTTTTTCTAGAGCTTTTTTCCAAAATCGGTATTACGACTTCTTCTGTGGTTCCAGGTACAACGGTACTTTTGACCACAACTATATGATAATCACTTCTTCCACTTAACGCTTGACCAACATCTTCCGTTACATTTTCAATATGTGCAAGATCTATACTTCCATCTTCTCTGCTTGGTGTTCCAACACATAAAAAGGAGACCTCCGAGCTTTGGACGGCGCTTCTCAAGTCAGTAGTTGGTATTAGCTTTCTTCTCATCAAAACGTCCTTTAACATTTTTTCTAAGCCCTCTTCATAAATTACCGGAAAACCCATCTGAATATTTTCTACCTTTTTCTTATCTCTACCAGCGCAAAAAACAATGTGACCCCTCGCAGCCAAGCCTACGGCAGTAGTTAAGCCAACATATCCCGTGCCGCCAACAACTGCAATTCTCATTTGAATCCCTCAGAACTCATTAACCATTCCAAATTCACGTCTAGGAGACTCTTGTTCGCTTCCTTGTAATCTTCAGGAACCCCGACATCCCAGTAATTACATGGAAAAACATCGTTGCCTTTATTCCTAGCATGAACCACAGCACAAACTTTTTCCCCATTTTCTAAAGCAAGCGCCATCGCATCTGTAATTTGCACCTCGTTACTTGCGCCCGCCCTTGTTTTTTCGATGTAAGAAAAAATCTTGGGTTTAAAAGCGTAGTAACCCGTTATAACATAATTGTAGCCATTAAATTTGTATGCTTCAACAACCTGTAAACTTGGCTTTTCCACTAGTCTCGCCAACTCTCCATGTAGGATTCCGTTTTCTTCATTTAAACGCCGAAATTTAACTACGCCAAACCTCGTAGGATCAGATTTTAATGGATACACAAGAATCGTCGCAATAGCATCCATTATCGTATGAACTTTCGTCAATGGTTTAAGGCAATCCAATGGATTATTAGATGAAAAATCACAAAGTATAGAGTCTCCGCAAGCAACAACAAAATCCTCATTACGTCCTATCCAACCTCGTGTTGAAAGAATAGCTGCACCTAATCCCGTTAAACTTTTCTCGTTCTTCTCTTGAACAATATAGGAAATGTTAACACCAAATCTTTCTCCACTCTGGAGACCATCTATTATCCCGTGCTTTGTCTGCGGAGCTATCACTACCAAAATGTCCTTTATGCCCGCGAGTTTAAACGCCTCTATCGGAAAGCGAATCGTTGGAACATTACCAATGGGAAGGAGCTCCTTAGGAAATGCCCCATAAGTAACCTTTCTAATCCTTAACCCTTCACCTGCAGCTAGAATAACTCCCTTCATAAGAATCGCCATCAAATTGTTAGAACCTTGAAAGCTCGTTAACAAATAGATTGAATTCGCGCCTGCATAAGCACCACAAAACGCGTACCTAAGATACTTGGTTTCTATTCGTTTGCTTCATCATGCGTTTTTCCATTCTTCTTAATAGAACCGTTATAGTAGCAATAGTAAAGCCTTGAGATGCCAAAACCAGCAACATAAGACCAGTTAGAGCATACTCACTGTGCCAAACTCCATACAAAATCGCTTCCAATGCCGTCCACCCAAGTATAAATAACGCAGGTATAGAAGCTAAAGCCACAAGACCCGAAAACAACAAAGCCGGATTATAAGCGCGAGCCAAACCAAAGACCGTACGAATAATCTGAAATCCATGCTTCCAACTCTTGAGCTTCTGAGCACCAACACGTTTCCTATAAGCTATCGGAACCTCAGTAATCCTCCCGCCCGTTGCGGTCTGAGCCGCAATCTCAACCTCAACATCAAAACCCCAGTATTCAACTCAAGCTGGCGAGCAACATTACTATTAATCAAGTACATGCCAGAACAAACGTCACTCAGCTTAGTTCCCATAAGCACATTAAACGTCTTCGTAATCAACCAATTCCCAAAACGATTCAAATGCGAAATATTTCCTCTTCCATTAACACGCACGCCAATTATCTGATCATACTTTTCCACATGAGCCAAGAAACTCTATATCCTTCGGGTCATAAGTGCAATCGCCATCCATAACAAGCATGTAAGGCGTCTTCACATTCTCTATAGCTGTCTCAATAGCTCCACACTTACCCTTACTATGCTGAAAGACAACACAACAACCATTAGACTCAGCCACCTTAGCAGTTCCATCGGTCGAGTAACCGTCCACAACAAGAATATTATGATAGCCCATCTGCTTCAACTCTTCAATAACTTGCCCAATTGCCTCTTCCTCGTTCAAGGTAGGAATCACAACGGTTACATCGCCCTTACTCAAAGGCATCTTAGTCCCTTCGCCTTACATTCACGATGGGCAAATCTGCAGTTTGCTAATGTGTTTAAACCGCTAATACCATTATTTAAACAGCCATGGAACATTTCGCGTAAATGTCTGGATAAAAATTCATGTGCATCTACGCTGCATCAAAAGTCTAGGCTGTCATGTTTATCCATATTCCAACGAAGCGATTGTGATACTGAAACTTCTGCAAGGCTGTGTCGTATAGCCAGAGTTCAAGAAACAACTGAAAATAAAATCCCTTATACTCCGAATCCCACCGCGCCGAAGAGTTGACAACAAAAACCATATCGTTAAT
>Ga0315306_10001177_pt1 | contig 12619 bp, 8 predicted proteins | sample TDP1_MG_FD_203803 | JGI IMG/M metagenome (GOLD analysis project Ga0315306, IMG submission 203803) | Freshwater sediment microbial communities from Lake Towuti, South Sulawesi, Indonesia - TDP1 | ecosystem: Environmental > Aquatic > Freshwater > Lake > Sediment | place: Indonesia: South Sulawesi... | reverse complement strand
CAATGAAAAACTTAAGTAGAGTAATTTTGTCAATTACAAGCTTGATGCCCTGGTAGTATAGTCCGGTCTAGTATAGGTGGCTGTCGACCGCCTGACCCGGGTTCAAATCCCGGCCAGGGCGCCACATTTTCCAAAACATCGATTTAAAACACACCCCTGTAACACTATCGCTGAGCTTTAGTCCTTCTTAAAAATACAAGGCAATGCGGAATTTGCATAAGTAAAGTTTATTAATGGGCTCTGTGGTTACGTTGTTAGCTCCACCAAAATAAATCGAGGAGCAACATTTGGAGACCCAGCCTTTTCAAGGGTCGGATGACCGGCCCACTGGAGGAATCTTCCAGTTTGGATGAAATCATGCTAAACTGCAGGATGCTTAATATTCTTATTAAAGGTAAATTTGTGGGTGGTTAAACCATATTGGAAATATCACACGACGATCTTCTGCTCCTGCAAAAAGCTTTCTTCACGGAAAAGGGACTGGTTAGACAACACCTCGACTCCTACAACGAGTTCATTGAACACGGCCTCCAAGAGGTTATAGACGAGGTCGGCGAGATCGAAATCGAGGTTCCAGAAAGCCCATACAAAATAAAACTCAACCAAATTTGGATCATCGACCCCCAGTCAAGAATCACAGGCCCCTACGTCATCGAAGTCGACGGCACCAAACATGAAGTCTACCCCATGGAAACACGCTTCCGAAACCTAACTTACGCCGCACCCATCTCCCTAGAAATGACCCCAATAATCGACGGCAGGGAGTTGGAAACTGAACTCGTTATGATAGGCGACCTTCCAGTAATGTTAAAATCCAAACTCTGCGCCCTCTCTCAACTCCTCCCCGAAGAACTGGTGGAGCACGGAGAGGACCCAAACGACACAGGCGGATATTTCGTTGTTAATGGCTCTGAACGCGTCATCGTCGCCCTAGAAGACCTGGCTCCAAACCGTATTCTCGTGGACATTGACACACGTGGCGCAGCACCAGTGTACCAAGCCAAAATCTTTTCCACCACAGTCGGCTTCAGGGCGAGAATAGAGTTGCGAATGAAGGCAGACGGCGCCATTTACGTTTCCATGCCTGGAGTCCCCACGGAAATCCCCTTTGTAATTCTAATGCGGGCGCTTGAATTAGAGTCTGACAAAGAAGTGGCTGAAGCTGTTTCCCCGGAGAAAGCCATACAAAACGGGCTTGAATCATCGTTTGAAAAGGCTGTGGGCATTGACACCGTTCAAGATGCCATAATGTACATTGGAAGCCGTGTAGCCCATGGACAGGTGGAAGAGTATCGCCGCCAAAAAGCTGAGAGCATTATTGATCGAAACTTTTTACCCCATGTTGGCCGTACCGTTGAGAAGCGTGTGGATAAAGCACTCTTCATAGGGGAGATGGCCTGCAGAGTTATCGAATTAAAGCTTGGAAAAAGGAAAAGCGACGACAAGGATCACTTCAAAAACAAACGCTTAAAGCTCGCTGGACCCCTGCTCGCCGACCTCTTTAGAGTCGCCTTCAGAAACTTATGCCGCGACATAAAATACCAGCTTGAGCGGATGGGTGTCAAACGACAAATGCTCACGGTTTCCACCGCAGTTCGCCCTGGAATCATAACTGAACGCCTCCAGCACGCACTTGCAACAGGTAACTGGGGACGGGGACGTGTTGGCATCACACAGCTTCTTGATCGAACCAACCATCTCTCTACCTTGAGCCACCTGCGCAGACTGCAGTCGCCGCTCAGTCGCAGTCAACCCAATTTTGAGGCGAGAGACCTGCATCCAACCCACTGGGGAAGGCTGTGTCCAAACGAAACGCCGGAAGGATCAAACTGTGGTTTAGTGAAGAATCTTGCTCTGGCTGCCTGCATCTCTGTGGGCACAAAAGTTGAAAATGTGAAGCAAACCCTTTATCGAATGGATGTAATTCCTATCGAAGAAGCGACCGAGAACCTGCGGACTACCGGCGCTAAGGTGTTCGTGGACGGAAAACTCATCGGCTACTCGGCGTCACCGCGAGAGCTGGTCACTGAACTAAGAACAAAACGTAGAAACGGCAAAATGTCCACCGAAGTCAACGTCGTCCATTTCTCCGAAAGTCGAGGCGAAAAGGAGGAGATTTATGTTAACTGTGACGAGGGGCGTGTGCGTCGTCCTCTTATAGTTGTTGAAAACGGCGTACCCAAACTGCAACTCCAGCACATCGAAAAAATTCGTTCAGGAGAATGGACATGGGACGATCTTGTGAGACGAGGCATCATCGAATATATCGATGCTGAAGAAGAGGAAAACGTTTTTGCAGCAATGAGTTTTGAAGAGGTCACACCTAAACACACCCACCTGGAGATCGCTCCTTACACTATTCTCGGAATCTGCGCCTCGCTCATACCATACGCTGAGCACAATCAGTCCCCACGCAACTCTTACGAGGCCGCTATGGCAAAGCAAGCGCTCGGAATACACACAACCAACTTTCTCCTCCGAGTGGACTCTCGTTCCCATATTCTACATTACCCGCAAAAGCCCATGGTTGACACAAAACCTATGGGCATCATAAGGTATGACCTTCGACCATCTGGGCAAAACTGCGTTGTTGCCGTTATATCGTTTGAAGGATACAACATGGAAGACGCCATTATCTTCAACAAGGCATCTGTTGAGCGAGGTTTGGGGCGGTCCACGTTCTATCGAATTTATGAGGCAGAGTGCCGTCAATATCTTGGTGGACTGAGAGATCGATTTGTCACGCCGGAACCGGGAATTCGAGGATATCGAGGTGAACAATACTATCGCCTTCTAGAAATGGATGGCATCATCAGCTTAGAATCCGACACCGCTGGCGGCGATGTCCTCATAGGAAGAATGAGCCCACCAAGATTCCTCGAAGAATACAAGGAGTTCGAGGTCAAAGGACCAACCATGAGAGACACTTCCATAGACATGAGACCCGCCGAAACAGGAGTTGTAGACGACATTTTCATCACCGAAAGTGGCGACGGAAGCAAACTCGTGAAGGTTAGAGTGCGCGATCAGCGCATCCCAGAGTTAGGCGACAAGTTTGCTTCTCGTCACGGGCAAAAGGGCGTTATAGGAATGATTGTTCCGCAGGAAGACATGCCATTTTCATCCGAAGGGACCGTTCCTGACATAATAATAAATCCTCACACCATTCCCTCACGAATGACTATTGGACAGTTCCTCGAGTCCATGGCTGGAAAGGTCGCCGCGGCGAGGGGAAAACCAGTAGACGGAACGCCCTTTATCAACGAAAAGCCGGAGAGATTGAAACAGGCGCTGATAGACTTGGGCTTCAGTCACACTGGTCGAGAGGTTCTTTACAACGGTATCACGGGTGAGAGGTTCCTTGTTGACGTTTTCATGGGACTCGTTTACTATCAAAAACTCCATCATATGGTTGCGGACAAGATACACGCTAGAGCGCGAGGTCAAGTTCAGATGTTGACGAGGCAGCCGACAGAGGGGAGGGCGAGGGGCGGTGGATTGCGATTTGGCGAGATGGAGAGAGACTGCCTGATTGGGCATGGTGCCGCCATGTTGTTGCGAGATCGATTACTTGAGGAGTCTGACAAGTATCTTCTGTATGTTTGTGAGAACTGCGGTTACATTGCGTTTTACGATATCAAACAACGTAGGTATGTATGTAGACTCTGCGAAGAAAAGGCGCAGATATCTCCAGTAATTGTTTCCTACGCCTTCAAACTTCTTCTGCAGGAGTTATTGAGCCTCTGCGTCACACCTCGACTCAAATTGAAGGAGAGAGCGTGAAGTGTCAATAGAGGAAGGAGTTCACAAGATCGTAGACGAACTTTACTTTGGGATACTTTCTCCACAAGATGTGCGCAGGTTTTCAGTTGCAGAGATACAAACCGCCGACACCTATGATGAAGATGGTGCCCCCATAACCTCTGGGCTCATGGACGGGCGGTTGGGAACCCTTGAGCCAAGACAGCGATGCAAGACCTGTGGAAATACAGCCATACGATGCCCAGGACATTTCGGCCACATCGAACTGGCGGTTCCCATCATTCATGTTGAGTTCACCAAAATAATCTACAATCTTCTCGGAGTAACCTGCAGAAACTGCGGGCGCGCATTGTTGTCCCCTGAGCAAATTGAGAAGATCAAGGTTAGGATCAAGCGCACGCGCAGGTTGCTGGGAACAGTTCCCGATAAAATCTACAAGAAAGTTTTGAAGGAGGCAAAGGGAAAAGAGTGTCCCCACTGTGGTAGTCCTCAATATAAAATAGTGTTTGAAAAACCCACGAAATTCAGTGAAGAAATTCTAGAAGGAGGCGCGCAACGATTAACGCCCAGCATGGTTCGAGAAAGACTCGAAAGAATACCAGATGACGACCTTGAACTGTTTGGGTTCAACCCAAAGAATGCCCGGCCGGAGTGGATGGTTCTTCAAGTTCTTCCGGTTCCACCGGTTTATGTAAGGCCTTCCATAACGCTGGAGTCAGGCATCCGATCTGAGGACGATTTAACTCATAAACTCGTAGACATCATCCGCATCAACCAAAGACTAAAGGAGAACATGGAGGCAGGAGCCCCAACCCTTATCATTCAAGACTTGTCTGAGCTTCTGCAATATCACGTAACCACATACTTCAATAACGAAGCCTCCGGAATCCCGCCGGCAAGACATCGTTCCGGTAGGGCGCTTAAGACTCTGTCGCAGCGTCTCAAGGGAAAGGAAGGAAGGTTTAGAAGTAATCTTTCCGGGAAAAGGGTGGACTTTTCGGCGCGCACCGTGATATCTCCAGATCCAAATCTAGACATCAGCGAGGTTGGGGTTCCGCTAGACGTTGCCATGAGGCTTTCAATACCCGAAAAAGTTACAGCATGGAACATCGATGAGATGCGGGAGCTAGTGACTAACGGCCCCGAAAAATATCCCGGGACACTTTATGTTATGAGACCTGACGGCAAACGTATTCGACTGGAGTTTGTGGTGGATCGAAAGAAGGTTGCTGAGGCTATAGAGCCAGGTTTCATTGTGGAACGCCACCTTAGAAAGGGCGATATTGCCATTTTCAATAGGCAACCATCTCTTCACCGAATGTCAATCATGGCGCACTACGTCCGGGTGCTTCCTCACAAGACGTTTCGTCTGCATCTCTGCACCTGTCCCCCTTACAACGCAGACTTTGACGGAGACGAAATGAATCTCCACGTGCCACAGAGCGAAGAAGCGCAAACCGAGGCGCGTCTCCTCATGCAGGTTCAAGACCAAATTCTCTCTCCTAGGTTTGGAGGTCCCATTATTGGAGCGATTCGGGACTTCATCACAGCTGCGTATCTCTTCACTCGAAAACCCACTTTCCTCACAAAAGAAGAGGTTTGTCGACTTCTGTTAACGACGGATTACGAAGGTCCTCTCCCAGAACCAGAGATCAAAAAGCCTGAACCCCTTTGGACTGGGAACCAGATATTCAGCCTGTTCATCCCCAAAGGCATGAACTACGCGTATAGAGCGACAACATGCCTTAATTGTACTCCTTGTGTTCGCGAAGAATGTCCATATGATGCTTACGTGGTCATCAAAGACGGCGTTTTAAAGTCCGGTGTGATCGATAGGAGTTCTATAGGTGCTGAACAGTCGGAGAGTCTTCTTCACCGAATAATAAAAGATTATGGCGCCTCTACTGGGCGTCTGTTTCTAAACAACATCTGTCAGCTTCTAAAGCTTTTCATGACCATGCGGGGTTTCACATACTCTTTCGATGAGCTTGAGTTGTCTGATCCTGTCCAACGGAAAATCCATCACATAATAGAGAAGTCTGAGCAACGGACACACGAATTAATCAAGGCTCTTCAGGACGGCACGCTGGAAAGACTCCCAGGTCAAACTCTTACCGACTCCTTTGAAATTTATGTGATGAACGAACTGGCTGAAGCCAGAGATAAGGCTGGAAGAATTGCAGACAAGGATTTCGATGCCCAAAACGCCGGCATAGTCATGACCAGAACCGGGGCGAGAGGATCCAATCTCAATATTGGTCAAATGACAGCATGTGTTGGACAGCAATCAGTGCGGGGAAAACGGATCATACGTGGGTATGTTGATCGCGCTTTGCCTCACTTCAAGTTGGGTGATCCCTCCCCTAAAGCCAGAGGCTTTGTGTATTCTAGTTATCGAGATGGCTTAGACCCAATCGAATTTTTCTTCCATGCCATGGGAGGCCGAGAGGGACTTGTGGACACGGCTGTGCGAACCCAGCAGAGCGGCTATATGCAGAGGAGACTCATTAATGCCCTAGAGCACCTACGCATTGAGTACGACGGAACGGTTCGAAACTCAGTTGGCGATATTGTTCAGTTCAGTTACGGCGAAGACGGGGTAGACCCAGCTAAAAGCGATCATGGAAAGGCAGTGAACGTCAGCCGGCTAGTTGAACAAATCAGAATTATGACAAAAAAGGGTAAACCTGCACCCAAACTATACATAAAAGAATGTCTCGAAGAGGTTGAAAACCAACTCGCACCCATCCTGGTTGAAGAACTGAAAAAGGAGTTAACCAAAGCCGAGCTGACTCGAGAAGGGGTGAATCAAGCGGTTGCTCTAACCCTAGAAAACTACAAGCGTGCCCTAGTTGAGCCTGGCGAAGCTGTAGGAATTGTGGCTGCACAATCCATGGGTGAGCCAGGTACTCAGATGACGCTTCGAACGTTCCACTATGCTGGAGTTAGGGAACAAAACGTGACTCTCGGCTTGCCCCGTCTTATCGAGATAGTGGATGCTCGACGAACACCGTCCACCCCAATCATGTCCATCTATCTTGACAAGGAGCATAGAAAAAGCAAGGAGAAGGCTACTGAAGTTGCCCGTGAGATCATTTGCACCGCCATCGAAGACATCGCGAAAGAGATGTACGTAGATCCTGAACGAGAGGAGGTTGTTGTTAAGCTTGACCTCACTATGATGGAGGATCGAGGCGTCTCGTTGGACGAGTTGGAGAAAACGTTGAACCTACCTAATTACACGTTAAAAGTCAAGGAGGATCAGATGAATATCAAACCCGCAAAGCCCATGGATCTCAAAAAGCTGCTCGACAAGGTTTCCGCACAACACATTAAAGGTGTAACGGGCATTCGAAGAGTTCTAGTCACCGAGGAAGCGGGAGAATGGGTTATACGGACAGACGGCTCCAACCTACCAATGGTCCTAGATGTTCACGGTGTGGACCCCACACGAACAACCACTAACAATGTGCATGAAATCGCCAAAACACTTGGAGTCGAGGCAGCAAGGAACGCCATAATTAGGGAGGCTATGGGCGTGCTTGAGGAGCAAGGTCTAGACGTAGACATACGACACGTCATGTTAGTAGCTGACATCATGGCTGAAACAGGCGATGTGCGACAGATAGGAAGACACGGAATCAGCGGAGAAAAGTCAAGCGTCCTCGCTAGGGCGGCTTTCGAGATTACTGTTCCGAACATTGTTGAGGCGGCAATTAAGGGAGAAAGCGACCCATTGCGGGGGGTTACCGAAAACGTGATTGTGGGGCAGTCCATACCCATAGGCACGGGTTTGGTTGACCTGTACATGTCGACTTTGCATCGAGAGGAGAAAAAGTGATCGACATAAACAAAGCTATCGCCGCCACGGTGAAAACTGGAAAGGCTTTGTTTGGGGCCAACAATGCCGTAAAAAACGCCAAGATAGGAAAGGCTAAACTCATCATTGTTGCGGCGAATTGCCCGCAAAAAATTCGTGGAGACATCGAGTATTATTGTGGGCTTTCTGATGTTCCGATCGTTATTTATAATGGAACTAGCATAGATTTAGGCGCGGTCTGCGGGAAATCTTTCATGGTTTCGGCACTGACCATAAGGGAACCAGGAGATTCTGACATCTTGAAGCTCGCGGAGGCGGCGAATGTCTAGCGGGATACGGTTCACCAGTCGGGAAATGCGGTATATCGCACTATTCGAGAGTATAACCAGCGCAACCGTGAGAGACTGTATCATCGATGATACACTCAACCGAATTATATTCATTATAAAAGAGGGAGACGTAGGAGCTGCTATAGGAAAACGAGGTAAGAACATACGTCTGTTGGAGAAGATGACTGGAAAAAAGCATGAAATAATTGAGCATTCCGAGAATCCCTCTCAGTTCATTAAGAATGCCTTGAAGCCCGCAAGAGTGAAGGAAATACGCATCACCCAGCGCTCGGATGGAAAAACCATTGCTGTGGTTTCGGTGAATCCGAGGGACAAGGGAGTTGCTATCGGCAAAAACGGGAGAAATGCAGAACGGATCCGATTTCTAGCCAAACGCTACTTCCAGATCCAGAACGTGTCCATAATGTGACGTTGGCAATCGCTGGCGTGCATCTTTGCGCGCGCAATTTTAAGGTGCATAACTTAAATATTAGACCTAGCGGTAACGTAACAAGAGGAATTAGAGACCATGGGCTCCAAGTCACCGAAGGGCGAGTTTGCAGGAAGAAAACTACTGGAAAAAAGGAAAAAGTTTAGGTGGAGCGACATTTACTACGAGCGCCGAATGCTGAGACTGGACATAAAGTCTGATCCATTGATGGGTGCGCCCATGGCTCGTGGAATCGTTTTGGAGAAGGTTGGGGTGGAGAGCAAGCAGCCCAACAGCGCCATTCGAAAGTGTGTGAGAACACAACTTATCAAGAATGGCAAACTCGTCACCGCCTTCCTTCCAGGAGACGGCGCCCTTAACGTGGTGGACGAGCACGATGAGGTGATCGTGGAGGGAATTGGGGGTTCCCGTGGGGGAAGTATGGGTGACATCCCAGGGGTTCGGTGGAAGGTCCTCACTGTGAACGGGGTTTCACTCAAGGAGTTGGTGTACGGTCGGAAGGAGAAGCCACTGCGCTAAAACATTTGAAGGCGCAAGAACGGTTACGTTTTCAACAATGTTTAAATAGAGGCTGTCTAACCCAAGAGGCTTGTTTAGGTGGAGCGTTTGAGCAAGGAACAAGAGGTCAAACTGTTTGGAAAGTGGAGTCTCGAAGGGGTCGAGGTGACAGATCCCGGATTGAAACGATACATTTCTCTCAAACCAATCTACGTTCCCCATAGCATGGGTCGCCACGAACACAGAAGGTTTCGCAAGGCCGGCGTCAACATCGCTGAGAGACTTGTGAACAATCTGATGCGACCGGGAAGCAGCGCGGGGAAGAAAAATAGAGCTATAAACCTTCTGCGAAACGCCTTTGAGATCATCTACCTCCGAACAGTAAAAAACCCCATACAAGTGCTGGTTAGGGCTGTTGAGAACTCCGCGCCGTGTGAGGACACTACTCGGATTAGCTACGGAGGAGTGGTGTATCACTTGGCAGTGGATATTTCCCCTCAGAGGCGAGTGGACTTGGCGCTACGTTTTCTTTCTGAGGGAGCGAGAAAGGCGGCGTTTGGCAACCCCCGCCCGCTGGATGAGTGCCTCGCGGAAGAGCTGATTTTGGCGGCGAACAAGGACGTAAAGTGTATGGCGATTCAGAAGCGCCATGAGATGGAGAGAGTAGCGCAAGCGTCTCGTTAAGGCGTCTAAGTTAGAACACAGTTCACTATTTGACCGTAACTGCCTTGGTTAGGTGTCTAGGTCTGTCCGGGTCAAGTCCTCTTTCAACCGCCATGTAGTATGCGAAGAGCTGTAACGGGATGACACACATGATTGGTGAAGAAATTTCAGGCATGCCTTTAACGATTTCTATGTGGTCATCAGCTAGTGCTTTGATTTCCTCGTCCCCTTCCTCAATTATTGCGATGATGGATGCTCCTCGATCTTTAATTTCCCTGATGTCGCCCACAATCTTTTCGTGGGTTTCGTCTCTTGGACAGATGAAAACCACGGGGAAACCTTGCTCAACTAGGCTAATGGGACCATGTTCTTTCTCTCCAGCGGGGAAAGTCATGGAGGGAATGTAGTTTGTCTCCAAGAGTTTCAGCGTGCCCTCAAGAGCAGTGGCTAAACTTATCCCCCGCCCTGAAAAGAGAAAGAACTCTTTGTCTCGGTATTTTCTAGCAATCTGTCTTATTCTTTCCTCCTGAGTTTGAAGAATTGTTTCAACGGCATCTGGAATCTGTTCGATTTTTTCTTCAAGCCACTCCATTTCCTTGTGAGAAACCTTTCCCCTCTTTTTGGCGAGCCTCAAAGCGAGTTGAGCAAGCACAGAGAGCTGGGCGGTAAAGGTTTTTGTGGCTGCCACCCCTACCTCAGGGCCCGCCTGCTGGCAGATATAAACGCGGGAAACACGGGTTAAGGCGGATCCAATTACGTTAGTTAGTCCTAAGATGGTCGCGGCGTGAAGTCTCGCGTGTTCAACAGCTGCGAGCGTGTCAGTTGTTTCTCCGGATTGGCTTATAGCAAGAATTGTGCTGTCGATGTTAATGGATCTTCCCTGTTGTTCAATAAACTCTGATGCGGCGACAGGGTGTGTTGACAAAAAGGCTAATTTAGAAAACATGTAGGAGGCTGCAAGACAGGCATGATAGGAGGTCCCGCAGGCGACCAAGAAAACCTCTTTTGCACGATCAAGGAACGTGGTCATCAGCTCTAAATATTGATCCTGTAATCTAAGCGTGTTCCGAATACAGGAGGGTTGGTCGTGAATCTCCTTGAGCATAAAGTGGGGGTAACCTAGTTTTTCAGCTTTCTCAGGAACCCACTTAATAAGCTTGGGTTCCTTTAGCACCAAGCTCCAGTCGGTAATTTTTCGGATCTCATATTTACCGGCGCTAACAACGGCAAATTCCTGGTTTTCAATTGTAATGGCTCTCTTTGTCAGCGGAAGAAACATTGGTATGTCAGACGCGGGGTAAGCAGCGTTTTCGGCGATCCCGATTGTGAGAGAACTCTCCTTTTGAAAGGAAATAATCTTATCAGGCTCTTTAACATAAATGACAGCGATGGCATACGACCCCTCTAAACGATTTATGGCCTCACGGGTCGCTTCAATGAGGGGTAATCCCCTCTTCAAGTTTTCTTCAATAAGGTGTGGAATGACCTCGCTGTCGGTTTTGGACCTGAATACGTGTCCTAGGTCCTCAAGCTCCCTTTTTAGCTGTGCAAAGTTCTCGATTATCCCGTTGTGAACAACAGCAATTTGCTTATTGCAGTCGATGTGGGGGTGGGCGTTCTCTGTGGAAGGAGCTCCATGTGTCGCCCATCTTATGTGCCCTATTCCTATCCTGCCCGGGAGATCGTCCAAGTCATATCGCGCGTGAACTTCATCGATTCTTCCCCGATCCTTTTTTATGAATAGCTTGTTTTTGTCTGCTGTTGCTTCCCCTACAGAGTCGTAGCCTCGGTACTCAAGCCTTTTCAGGGCTGAATGAATAACTGGCGCTGCATTACCATCCTTGAGGACGCAACCAAATATTCCAACCACAGATGTCACCTAGATTTTCTCGGCCAGACTGATTTCACAGTTCTTTAACAGCTTGATTTGTCTAGTGAGATACTTGTTGAATGAATTCCTATAAGCTTTTTTAGAAAACTGCACATTATCGTTTCTAGAGGATCATCGGTTTCAAAGTAAGAAGCATTATTCCAGCTGTTACAAGAACGGTTCCAACGACTACTCTCTTAGAGACCTCTTCTCTTAGAAACAAGATGGCGACGATAGCAGCAAAGAGAGGCGTAGTTGATGCGAGAGGCGCAGCTACGTTAGCTTCGGTTTTCTCTAGTCCAATGAGGTAGAGCGTGTCTCCGACTCCAATAGCTGTGAGACCGCTGAGAAACATCGCAAGGATGTTGGATCTTGTTAAATGTCTAGTTGAGGACCTTGTTCCAGAAGGTAAGATCGTGAACAAGCCTAGTACAGGCAACAGAAAGAACATTCTGACAGAAGCGAGAACGAATGGATCCGTGGTTGCTAGAATGAACTTGAAGAAGGAGACGCCGCAGGCCCAGCATAGTGAGGTGCCTAGAGCCGCGAGAATCCCAAGTTTCGGGTGCTCCTGTTTGCCGACCTCATTTTCAGCTCGCCCAGCTACAAGCCAAATTCCCGAGACCACCGCTACAGTCCCGAGCAAGATCGGAGCAGTCAGGGGCTCCTCTAGGAAAATGGTGCTGATTAGGGCGACGAAAATTGAATATGAGTAGGCGATTGGAACGGTCTTCGCTACTCCAACAGATTTTAATCCAGTGAAGTAGAGCGTGTCTCCGACAGCCAGGACTAAAAGAGATGAAACACCGATGTATACCACGGGCACCATGTCTAACTCATACAGAAGACTCCATTTTCCGAGAAGATATAATACCAGAAGAGCGTAGATGGTGGCAGGGAAGCTTCGAAACAAGTTAAGCGTTACTGGACGTACGTTGAGCAGACTCTTCTTATACAAAGAAGCGCCTAGAGCCCAACACAAGGCAGCTGTGATAGTCAAAAGTTCCCCTAACATTTCTCCTCTTTTCGTTACCTTGCCCTCTCTTCAATTTAAGTTCTTTGTCAACTAGCCACTGTGACTAAAACAGGCTGAAAAAGAATTGGGAGCGTCTTCATACAAATATTTTTTAGAAAACAGTTTAGTATAAAGTAAATGCAAAGATAGTCAAGAAGGATAAAAAGATGATTGTGGCGTTGTTTGAAGACGAGGTTTATGCGAACTTCTT
>Ga0315306_10001175_pt1 | contig 12634 bp, 18 predicted proteins | sample TDP1_MG_FD_203803 | JGI IMG/M metagenome (GOLD analysis project Ga0315306, IMG submission 203803) | Freshwater sediment microbial communities from Lake Towuti, South Sulawesi, Indonesia - TDP1 | ecosystem: Environmental > Aquatic > Freshwater > Lake > Sediment | place: Indonesia: South Sulawesi... | reverse complement strand
AAAAAAAGGTCTGCACGGGAGAAGACTAGCATATACTTTTTTTAGAGGGCTGACTGAAAGGTTTATATGAGAGATTATTCATATGAAATATATATCATATGAGTTGATGTGTATGAAATTTGGGCTGACTGAGACTTGCTACTTATTCTTCGGGACGTTGGCAAATCCAACACGCTTGGCAATTCTAGAAGCTCTGAATAATGGACCAAAAAGTGTGAGTGACATTTCACGGAAGTTAAAGCAGGAGCAAAGCATGATTTCTCACAATCTTAAACCGTTAGAAAGATGCGGATTTGTCTTCAAAGAGAGAAAAAAGAAACAGCAAATCTATTCCTTGAATTATGAGACGATGAAACCGCTCTTCAAACTATTCACGTTTCACTCTGAAAAGTACTGTCCAACCGGCAGCAAATGCTTCAGTGAGAAGAAGCTGAAGAAACATAGAAGAAAAGAAGCTTCTCGTCAACCATATGTGACTCATGCGTGATTCGCGAATGGAGGTGATTGAAACGCCATCTTTTAAATGCAAAGACTTGGGTATGAAATGCGACTTTGAGGCAACTGCAAAAACTGAAGAAGAACTCATGAAGAAGATAACGGAACATGCCGCAAAGGTACACAACATGAAAGCACCATTCCCACCAGACATGATGCAGAAAGTCAAGAAGGCAATCAAAAAATAGAGCTGAAATGCGATAGCACAAGCAATGATTGAGGAAAAGGAGGTGGACTTTACTTGACAAACAAGGGCGAAATCTACCTTTGTGAGGTTTGTGGAAACAAGGTGCAGGTGCTTGAAGCAGGTGCAGGAACCTTGGTCTGCTGCGGACAAGACATGACCTTGGTGCAATGAAAACCTTTCCAGTAAGCCCCGTTTTATGCATGCCCTAAACTTCCCTTTTTTCGACCCTAGAAAAAAGAAAAGCCTGGGATCATGTTCGATGTTTACCTGTCCCATCTTGAATAGTAAAAGAGCATGGTGACAAGCAAAAGGAGAATAATAAAAGGAGGTGAAAAGATTGAAAGATGAAAAATTCATCCTGTACGTGCAGACGAGCGACAATCCGGAAAGGCAATACTCTCCTCTGGTTCTTGCTCAGACTGCGAAAGTTATGGGCCTGAAACCCAAATTGTACTATTTGGGTTCCGCGCTCAGGATACTACTTCCCGAGGCAGCTGAGAAGATAAAGCTTGGAACATTCCCTAGTATTGCAGAAATGCTGAAGAAAACAATGGAAATGGGAATCGAAATCGATGTTTGTGAAGCCTCAAAACAAATGCTGGGCTGGGAAAAGGTGAACCTTATTCCTGGTGTGAAGATCGTAGGTGCGGCCACACTGAACGACCTGGCTCTCAATGCCACTGCAACAATGTGGTTCTAAACTAGTGCGCTCGTCTAACAGCGATGAAGCTTGCGGTACAATTGATATACTAACGATTTTCCCCCAAAAGGCGCGCTTCTTTAGCGCTCGCACTAACACTCTTGCATCTTGACGGAACATGGACACTGATCAAAAACAACACTCTCGCCTCAATAGACGTGAAGACAAGAAAACTCGAAACAGAGATTATTTGACACTTTTTATCATCAATCATGAGAGCGCGCTACTCTATTTTTTCAACGAATCTAAAATTTAAATTCACATAAACCTCTAACACCAAGACTGAATAAGGATAAGAAAGAAACCTACATCGGAGAGAATACATGATTGTCTAAGAAGATACTCTTGGATGCAATTGCAGCAGAAGTAATCGTTTGTACTAAATGTCCCCTTTGGAAAACTCGCAAGAACGCTGTTCCTGGTGACGGCGACGCTGACACTGAAATCATGTTTGTTGGTGAAGCGCCAGGCTACTGGGAAGATGTTCAAGGGAGGCCTTTCGTTGGTGGTGCTGGAAAATTTCTTGACACAATGCTGACCGAAACTGGCTTGGCAAGAGAAGACGTGTTTATCTGCAATGTTTTGAAGTGCCGGCCACCCAAAAACCGTGAGCCTTTGCCCGCTGAAATCCAAACTTGCACGCCGTACTTAAGCAGGCAAATCTTGGCAATTCAACCGAGATTTATCGCAACCCTTGGAAACCATTCCACGGCTTACATTTTCTCCAAAGCCGCTTTAACCTTTAACGGAATAACCCAAGCTCACGGAAAATTCTACTCTGCTTCTATTCTAGGCCTGCAGATATCGGTTTTTCCAACGTTCCATCCAGCCGCGGCGCTATACAGCGCGAAATACAAGCAACGAATAACAGAAGATTTCAAACTGTTAAAACAGGTTTTCCAAAAAAGAAGAATGGCTTAGTCCCTTAAACCCTCAACCGCCCTTATCTCACCAATCAGCTGCTCCGCGCTCTCGTAACTCTTAGAGTGCAAATCAGTTAAGAGCGCTTCTAAACGCATCTGCTTTCCTTCCTCGACTTCGACAAGCTGCCACCCAAGCCTCTTAAGCAGCATACTCTTCGCAGCGGGGTACCGCACCTTCTCCGCAACACTCTTAACGGAAGCTAAACCCACTGAACCCGTAACCTTAGGAAAAACTCCTTTAGACAAATATGCCATAAATCGCGCACCATCCGCAAACATGGCAAGATTATTAAAAAGAACATAAATTCTACTGGCTTTTCGCTCATAAGGCGACACAAGCTCCTTCAGCCTCCGTAATTCATGATCCGTGTACTGATAATAATACATCTGCTCACCCAAGCCATGAAGCCTAAAATAGGCAACCTCGCCAATGAAAGCTGGCAAAATCCTAAAAGGATCAGTAACGTGCGCAACGTTCAACTCTTCCAAAACACGCTTGAGCTTCTCGAAAACCTCCGGGCTTTCCCATGCAGGTCCACGGGTCTCCCAAACCAAAATCAAATCCTCACGCTTCACAGCCCTGAAGAGCCCCTCCGCGTCCCCAAGCCTCTCCGGCCTAAAAGAGGCTGGAGTTTGAAAAACCAAAATCTTCGCGTTCAATGTCTTACATGTTCGCTTCATGCGTTCAAAAACGTGAAGACTTGTCTCTTCCGCTTTCATTTTCGCTTTGTGACTTATGTCCTGATGAGCTTTAACAGTGAACTCAAAGCCTTCAGGAGCCCTCTTCCGCCAGCCCTCAACTGTTTTCTCCTGAGGATACTGATAAAAAGTGCTGTTCAACTCGACGAGACTGAAATTTTCAAAGTACCTTTTCATGGCCGTTGGAAAACCGCAACATCCGACCTTAATCATTTCGCTTTTCCCTTATGCACTTATCTTGGGCGGCGGCCGAACAGGTCTTCCAAGTTTTCTGCGAAGGGCAATACGATACAGTTTCCTTAAAGACTTCACAAGCTGCTCCACGCTCGGCAAAGAAGAATATATCAGCGGTATCTGCTCATATTCAGCTAATCGTATCGCGTCTGCATCAGGCCTTGTGCGGTGAAAAACTGCCACCCGTGGCTTCAAACTGCTCACCCGCACGATCATCATTGGAAAACCTCCATTCTCCACATTCGTAAAAACCAAAGCCCTATCAGTCGTAGCGCCAAAAAGCTGAGCATACTCTAACCCAGAAAAAGCTTCAACAACCTTCTTGCTGTCCACAACCGTATAGCCGCAAACTTCCTTAACATGCTTGTCGATGCAAGCTACAACCTCGCCCTTAATGGCCTTGCACAAATACTCCACGCGAACCGGTATAGGAAACTCGCGAAGATCCAGAATAGCCATGCTCGGCGAACTCGTCAACTTGGCAAATTCACGAATAAAACGGCTCCCCCGTTCTTCATCAATCTGCAAAAGAGCCCAAACAAATCTCCTGACAAACTTCGCACCTGGGCTTTTCCTCCTCCCGCTCTCATAATCGCTAACAACTGAAGAAGAAAGCATCATCTTCTCCGAAAGGCTCATCTGAGAAACCGCAAAAAGCTCCCGCCACTTCCGCATGGTAGCCCCAGGTTTACCTGAAAGGATTATTTCGCCTGCAACTCTCCTCCCTAGGACTTCGCGAATACTCGGAGACACAGCCATGAGAAACCCTTCAACCACAAACTTTCCTCTTAAAAAAACGAAGTATAAAACTGTACCGCTTTTTTACTAAATGATAAAAATCAGAAGAACCTCAGCAAAAACTATCATCGAACCAGCAGCGTTCCTAATGGTAACCTTTTCATACACAAGAAATGCCAACCAACGTTGAAAACAAGGGCGTAGTATAAAAAATCGTAGCGGCCCGCGACTTCATAGTATCCAAAAACTAGAAGTCAATATAGACCATCCCTCATCCATCGTCACAACTCTGTCAACGCACAACTGTATTAGCGATTTCCACTCAAGACTCAGAGAACCCAGCGCGCATCTTGCAGTAAGTTATGGCGCCATAGTGTAACAAATGAGCAACTAGAAGAAGACACAGAAACAACACTTTCTTACATAAACCTGGTTTCTGGCGGAGAAGCCAAAACAATAAAAGTTTTTAGTTCCGCCTCCAAATAGAAAGCGGTGCCTTGTCCTTGTCCTTCCGCGCTAAAATAGAAGAAACAACAAAAATCAAGAGTTCTAATATCGTTTTAGCCCTTGATTTTCCCTTCGAACAAACAGGAAACCACGAAAGTCTTTACTTGAAAGCAGAGCGCATCTTAGAGGCAGTTCATCCTTATATATGCGCCGTGAAAATCAACCACCACCTAATCCTTCCCCTCGGCGTTTTCGACGGAATCCAAAAACTCGTCAAAAAAGCACGTGAACACGGATTGGCGACAATAGCGGACTGCAAAGCCAACGATATAGGCTCAACGAACCAAGTTATAGCCGAATATTACTATGCTGTAGAATTCGACGCGTTGATAGCGAATCCCTTCATAGGATGGGAAGAAGGCTTAAAGCCCATCTTTAACGTAGCCCGCAAACTTGACAGAGGTGTAATTCTTCTAACGTACATGAGCCACAAAGGGGCTGCCGAAGGCTATGGGCAAACCATATTCGATGCTGAAACTGGCGAAAAAACCCCCCAATATGTTGTATTCGCCAAAAAAGCCCTAAAATGGGACGCTGACGGCGTCGTGGTAGGCGCAACGTACCCAGAAAAGATAAGAGAAGTACACAGTATACTGGGCGAAAAAATTCCAATATACTCACCCGGAATAGGCGCCCAAGGAGGAACTATCGAAACTACTCTGAACTCCGGTGCCCGCTACCTAATCGTAGGACGAGAAATAACGCAGGCAGAAAACCCAGCAGAAACCGCCAAGAAAATCAGGACCATGGTCCACCTTAAAAGACTCAAGAGTTAGGAAGGATCCGACAAAGAAGCAAAATGCGCTGTGCTTCTTTATCTTCCACGTTTCTCCCAAAGTTCTTTCTTGAGCAAATCTCTAACGGCAGACCTTATAGCAGAACTTCTGCTAGGATACATATTAGCCCTTACAAGTTCATCTAAACCTTCTAGATAAGCTTCTGGCAACAGAACAGTTACGAGTTTCATCTAATCTCCCCAAATATGTTATTTAGATGACATGCTGCAAATATAAAATTTAACCCTAAACCCAGATCTTTAGTACTAAATACGATCCCTAGTAGCCTGCAAGTCCTTCAATAAGCTCTGAAACGTTTTGGGCAAATCATCAACATATAGAGTCTGACGTCGAATTCCCTCTTGGACCATTCCCGTTGCCACCAGAAAAGTACCTACAATATCGCTTACAAGAGGCTCGGGGAACGCTATTAGAGCTAAACCAAGTTGTATAAGGACCGGCTTTTTCCCATTTTTCCACAAGTTTTTTGCTTCCTTCGCTTCTTTCGCTGTTCCATTAAGAACATGAAGTGTACCCATGTAACTTTCTTTCATTTTTCTTACAGCCATAGCTAAAGCCTTAACGTCCTCTGTCTTCATCGACTCACTCTCGAATTTCATAATTATGGACGCTGCAAAAGAAAAACTTGTTCGCCAAAAGGACCCCCTCTAGCGCCTTTTTTAAGTCAAGAAAATCGCCGATTTTTTAATAAATAATTTGAAATTCAGTGTTCTGCTGCTCAAGTTTTATTGACGATAAGTTAAATGTTGCTAAGTTCAAATGGGACCCTGATCAGAATTGGTTTGTTAAAACTTAATAATTTATGGTCTTTGGAGGTCAAGTTGATTTTTTATCTGTTAAGAGACACGCGTGTATCTTTCATTGTGGCAAATACATAAATTTGGAAACTGCAAATCACTTAAGCAGTTGAGAGGATTGAGGTCGCCTAGATTGGAACCATTTGACGCGAAAAAGTTCGTGGAAACCCAAATTGAAGGGATAAAGAGGGTAATAGGCAAAGAAAAGGCCTTGGTGGCGGTTTCTGGCGGCGTCGACAGCACCACGTGCGCCGTGTTAACGCATAAGGCAATAGGTGAAAACCTACTATGTATAATAATGGATGATGCCTTCATGCGAGAAGGCGAACCTGAACACGTGGCAGAAGTTCTAGCTAAAGAGCCCTTCAAAGTTCCAATAAAGATAGTTAACGCCCGCGAACGCTTCCTGAGTGCCATGAAAGGCCTAAGAGACGCTGAAGAAAAACGAAAGGTTTTCCGCGAAACTTTCTACCGTGTTCTGAGTGAGACCGCCAACGCAGAAAAATGTTCAATTCTTGTGCAAGGTACAATCCTCGCCGACATTGTAGAAACTGTCGCCGGCGTTAAAACCCAACATAATGTTTTGGAGCAAATGGGTATAAACCCCATGGAACGCTACGGGTTCAAAGTCGTCGAACCTCTAGCAACATTGTATAAATCGCAAGTGAGACTAGTCGCTAGATATTTGGGATTACCGGCAGAACTTTCTGAGCGACCCCCATTTCCTGGACCAGGCTTATCCGTCCGCGTCGTGGGTGAAATCCGTCCAGACAAATTAGAAACTGTTAAAAAAGCCCAAGCCATTGCTGAACGTGAGCTTGCAAAATATGCGCCCAGTCAGTACTTCGCCGTCGTGATTGACAACGAATCTCTCCGTGAGCCCGGGCTTGTTCACATTCAGCAGACCGTTGCACGATTTTTGAACGTTCCTTCGAGGAATGTCCATGTAAAAATCTTTGCGGACAAAGCTACAGGCGTCAAAGGTGGAGGAAGACGCTACGGAAAAATCGCAGGTATAGAAGTTGAAACCATGAACGGGCGCCTGCATCACGCACCAATTCAAAACCTAATTTCCCTCCAAGCAAGTATAACCAACGAAAACCCAAACATTGCGCGAATACTTTATGCAATTAGAGTGTCATCTGAGACGAAGCCGTACGTGATCGGAATAAGAGCCGTGCAGACTAGGGACTTCTTAACAGCTAACGTTTCAGAAATCCCATGGGCAACGCTGAACAAAACTGCTAAAGAAATAATTGAGAAATGTGCAAGCGTTTCAATAGTATATTATGATGTTACGCCGAAGCCGCCAGCAACCATCGAGATGGAATAGAGATTTCTCTTTCCGGCTAACCGTTAAACCTATAAGCCTTCGATAGCGCTTAACAACGGGAGTGAATATGTTTCGCGTCAGAGTGAACAAAATCGAGTCAGTTCGTGACTTAGATGGCAACCTTGGAAAACGGATAGAACTAGTTGAAGAACGGGAAATCTCCCCCTTTGTGGTTAGACCCCAAACAGACGAGGCAAAACTCGTGCAGGACGTCCTTCATGCTCTGCAGCAACAAATGCCAATTTTCCCAGCGAAAACACAGTTTGCATTTCCAAAAATCTTGTTGTTCCTAACCGAATATGAATACGACAGTTTAGGAATAAACTTCGACGTGAACCAAGTCTACGAAATAACCCTTGAAAATCAAACAATAAAATTCAAGAAAATCTCATGATGGACTTTCGCATCTGTTTTAAAGCCGAATGTTTAGGATGAAATGACAGCACAAACATCATATTTCTCAAGGCGAAACAGATCTCCTGTATCGTGTCTTTTCCGCTTTTGTCACAGTAGATTGGAATAGGCTCACCGTCACCGTTCTCGAAATAAACATAAATTTGCGAAAACTTCTCCTGGAACGTGACAATCTTGAGATCTAAATCCAAAAACTTAGCCATCCTTCCGGCCGCCTTGCTTACATGCTGCAGTCGCTTTTTGTGAAAAGCGAAACCTGAAGCATAAACCAACAATTTTCCGTAATAGTTCCTTAACATTCACGCTCATCAAATCTTGAAGGTCGAAAAGTGTTCTTAAAACCTACGAAGAAGCAACACGCTTGGTCAGTGGAGAGAGGTGAGTTAAAGTGAAAACTCATAAACCCCCGAAACCAAAAATTCTTAAGACATTGGTACGTGCAAAGGTGGAAGCATGAAAGTTAGGGCACACATTCTTATAGGCGGCAGGGTTCAAGGCGTCTTCTTCAGATCAGAAACACATTATGAAGCAAGGAAAAGTGGCGTAAAGGGATGGGTTCGCAATCTGCCTGACGGCAGGGTTGAAGCGGTCTTTGAAGGAGAAGAGGAAGCCGTGAAAGCGGTTATAGAATTCTGCAAACATGGACCGCCAGGAGCAAGAGTCACAAGCGTCAATTTGACGTGGGAGACTTACCTTGGCGAGTTTAAAGATTTTGCAATTAGATATGGATATCAATTTTAGATTCTTTTTTTGGGCACCCTAAAGTGTGAGTCTCTTCCTGCGCTAATGTACTCACCACCGATTCCCCGCACTGTAGACGCTATTTTAGCAAAGTTCTCTGAACCCAGAAACTGGCGAGGCTTTATTATGATGTAATCTCCTTTTTCCTCAAAATTTAGCAAGTTATCCAACTCTTCTGGAAACATCATTCTGACATCTTCTATGACCTTTTTCTTTTCATGAACCTCAGATATAGTGACTGGGTGGGCTACTTGCAGAGGCGGTTGGGTTAGCTGCGCAACCGCTAGGGATTTAATCGAGGCAGAGACTGTTCGCAGGTCCTCCGCAACCTTGTTTAAAACTACGAGAAGCTCATCAATCCTTTCTACAAGCTTCTCCAACTTCTCTTTTTCTAAACTCATAAACGGTTCTCCCTTCAAATCCTTAATACTTAACGCATTTATTAATTATTTGCAACTCTCTAGTAAACCGGAAATCCCTTACAACTTGTGGCGAGGTTCAGTTTTTAGTGATGGAGATTGACGGAAGCCAAAAAAGTGGAAGCGGCACAGTCCTAAGACTTTCAATTGCCCTAGCCGCCATTCTAGGACAGCCATTACATATCCGCAACATTAGACAGAATAGGCCTCAGCCGGGTTTGAGGCCACAACACTTAGAAGCCGTCTCAACGGCTGCTAGGATCTGCGACGCTGAAGTAGAAGGTGCAGCACTTAACTCTCGTGAACTTTGGTTTAAACCAAACAGGATTAGGAGCGGAAAATTTGAAGCTGAAATTGGCACTGCTGGAAGCATTTCAATGCTTCTGATGACTGTTCTGCCTATTTGCGCGTTCGCTGATGGGGCTGTGCGGTTGCATGTGGCAAAAGGTGGAACAGACGTTTCAAATTCGCCAACGATTAATTATATTCGGAACGTGCTTTTGCCATTGTTGAAGCGTATGGGACTTGGCACTTCTTTGACTGTTCCAAAATATGGTTATTACCCGAAAGGTATGGGCGAAGTAACAATCGCCATTGAGCCTTGCCGTTCTTTGCGGTCAATTCTTCTAGAGAGTTTCGGCAAAATTAAAGCCATAAAAGGTGTTTCAGTCTGTACGTTCCTATCCGAAAGGAAAGTTGCTGAGCGTCAGGCAAAGGCGGCGAATGATTATCTTAGGGAGAAGGATCACGGGGCAGAAATCCAAGTGGTGAATGATAGGTCAAATCCTTTACAGAAGGGCAGTTCCATAGTTTTGTGGGCTGAAACTGATGCTGGAGCCATCTTGGGTGCTGACGCCATCGGGGAACTTAGAAAGACAAGCGAAGCTGTTGGAAATGAAGCTGCTGAGAAACTACATACAGAGATTTCCGCCATGCCCACGGTTGACATACACTTGGCTGACATGCTTATCCCTTACGTAGCCCTTGCAGAAGGCAAGTCAGCCTATTTGACAAGAGCAATTTCGGAACACTTGGCGACAAACATTTGGCTCGCCGAAAAAATGTTGAACGTGAAGTTCACCATTAAAAAAGTGGGCGGGCTTTTCAAGGTCGAGAAGACTGGCTAACTGCCAAGGTGGCGGCGTGTTGATGAAAGCCAAAGTTAGAGGAATCTACTCAACAGCACTTACAAAATTGCTCTTAGACAATGGCTTCGAAATAGTTCAGCCATCCCTAACCATAAAAAACCGTTTTAAACTCTCAGAAAATTCAGCACAATCAGACATCAAAATAAAAGATAGATACGACCTGCAAGGAGTAAGAGTTCTAGGCTTCTCAGAAGCTGTTAACGCATTCCAGCAGATTCTACAATCGAGTTTCCCAGATGTTCTAACCCGAAAATGGGACATCAGCGTCGATGGCGTATATAAGGGAAAGGTGGTTGGGTCGGATGAACAAAATGTCTACGTTGATATCGGCGGAAATGTTATAGGTAGGCTTTCTAAAACTGAAAGCGTAAACGTGAATGATAATCAACTAACAGTACAGGTTGAAAGAAAAAGAATCGGCGCAAAGCAGCCTATTTTAACGGCTAGCCTGAAAATTGTTGGAAAACACGCTATTCTTGTGCGAAAGAGCAAAGGCGGAGTTAGCTTAGAAATCCGGGATTATCACAAACGTACAGAACTTTACGCCTTAGGGAAAATCCTTGCACCAGATGGATGGGGGATTATTTGGCGAGAAGCTTCAGCAAAACAGCCAAAGAAAATACTGGAAAGTGAGATAGAAAAACTTGCTGGGAGAGTTAAGGAGTTAATTGAAAAGGCGCTCCATGTGGAAGCTCCGATCCTTTTAATTGAGGGCTCACACTTCATGGATGTAGAGTTACCATCGCTTTCTAAAATAAGCATGGATGAGTTAAGGGCCTTTGTGGCTCCAACTTTGAGTGGCCATCATTTTTACAAGTGTTGCGGAGGTAGGGTTTCAGCAGCTTTGGAAATGGCTGAGAAGCTCACAGAAAAAGGGCAAGACATTGCTGAAGTTGAAAATTTATTCAAGAAGCAGATTTCGTGCGATTTTCCCGAGGTAGGTTCGCTGGTGGGAGTGGAACATGTCAAACCAAGCGGGCTGGTCTTCAATCTGGGACAAGCAACGATAGAACGTTTAGACGGCAAGCGAATCGAGTATAGCCGAACAATGCGAAGTGAAGGCGCTTATGACGGCCTAGAAGCTAACAAAGAAGTGGGAGACAAAGCAGTAAGCGAAGCAAAAATGGGCGAATGGTATATAATCACAAAATATCTCTCTAACAGCGGCAAGTGGAAAGGAACCTACGTAAACCTGAACACGCCCATCGAAGTCTATCCGCACGCAATACGGTACGTAGATTTGGAGGTTGACATTTCCATTCAGCCTAACGGCACGGTTCACATTTTAGACGTGGAAAAACTTGAAAAGGCTCTGGAGAAAGGCTGTATAAGCAAAAAACTTTTCGAAATGGTTAAACAAAAAGTAAATAAAATAACAGAGACGCTGAAAGAAAACGAATCATTGTGATTTCATGTTTCGAGAATCACTTTGTATCAAAGTGCCAAAAATTTACGGCGAGAAAATTGTGATTTTAACTAACAAATTTGCAGTAGTGAATAGAGAGTTAAAAATTCAAAAAGATGCAGACTTCATTTATGTTCCACTAGTGCGCCAGCTCCAAGAAAACGAGTTAAAGGCGTTCATGGAACAAGTTTTTGATTTTCAGCTTTCAACTCATATTTTCCCAGAAAGAAAAAAAAGTGTGAAAACGTTCGTCGAGCTTGTCGAGGCCAAGCTTCCCCGTCATTTGCTGGCTGGTTTGCCACGGGCAATAGACATTGTCGGAGACATAGCCATAGTTGATGTTCCTCCGGAGCTTGATGCACATAAAAGAGTTATAGGCGAGTCAGTTCTGGAACTGTATGGAAACGTTCGTACAGTGCTTGCGAAAGCCGGCGCAGTTAGCGGCACATACCGCGTGAGAGAATTCGAAGTTATCGCTGGACAATCTAAAACAGAAACTGTTCACAAGGAACATGGCTGCAAGTATTATATTGATCTTGCCAATGCTTACTTTTCTCCAAGGCTTTCCTACGAGCACAAGAGGGTCGCGTCCCTCGTTCAAAAAGGCGAAACAATAGTTGACTTGTTCGCCGGAGTCGGCCCTTTCTCGGTGCTCATCGCTAAAAACAATGAAAATGTTAAAGTTTACTCTGTAGACGTTAACCCACATGCCGTCGAGCTTCTGAAAAAGAACATTAGGCTCAATAGAGTTGAAAACCGGGTTTACCCAATTCCAGGAGACGCCAAGCAAGCTATTAAAGAAAGACTCTATGGTGCCGCGGACCGCTTAATCATGAATCTGCCTGAAAAAGCCATAGAGTTCGTAGATAAAGCATGTGAAGCCATAAAGCCTACTGGTGGCATAGTCCACTTATATAGTTTCGTTAATGCATCTGAAAAGTTAGAAAGTATGAAGCTTCGATTTACAGGTGCTGTGGAAGATTGTGGGAGAAGAGTGGAAAAAATCTTATTTTCAAGAATTGTTAGAGAAACTGCCCCATACGAGTGGCAAGCTGTTTTGGACGCAAAAATCCGCTAGATTTTCACTATCAATGTTA
>Ga0315306_10001174_pt1 | contig 12639 bp, 14 predicted proteins | sample TDP1_MG_FD_203803 | JGI IMG/M metagenome (GOLD analysis project Ga0315306, IMG submission 203803) | Freshwater sediment microbial communities from Lake Towuti, South Sulawesi, Indonesia - TDP1 | ecosystem: Environmental > Aquatic > Freshwater > Lake > Sediment | place: Indonesia: South Sulawesi... | reverse complement strand
ACGACCGGCCACCCGGATGCTGACCACGGCATTCCGGCATCGATGACCACGGTTAAAAGCTTGCGGAGAGCGCAGCGCGGGCAGTCACCCCCCTTGCGAGCCACATGCGCGCTTCCAGGTCCCAAGGCTCGAGGCACCGGTGTATCAATCGATCAATCGTCTTGATAGAAGGTGGAGACGATTGCAGGATCGTTGTGTGGAAAAAACATATTAGAGCAGGCTCTCGGTCAACCAGCCGTGGTAGCATATGACTGAGGTTACGGATATCTTGAGTGTTGACTGGGATGTTCCGAGGAAGCCGTATCCCGCCAAGGTCTTGACCTTGGCTACCGGAGAGAAGATGGTTGTGCGTGAGGCTTCTAGGGAGGAGGTTCCTCAACTGCTCAAGGCGATTCGTCCGCTGCTGGATGCCCCAAGCGAGTTCTACGATCTCGTCGCAGCGAGAACCTTCGCGGAGCTGCTGGGCTGGTACAGGTACAGGGTGAGGAACGAGTACTGTCTCGCTGGGGTGGTGGACGGGAAGCTCGTCGGCCTCGTCAACAACAGGATGTTCAACAAGGATCTCTGCATCAGCCTCCACACGATCGCCATCAGAAGAGGGAGAAGCATCGGAGCACACCTCTTCGCAGCCAAGCAGGAGCACGCGATCGAGTACCTAGGTGCTAAGGAGATATTCGTTACCGCTGAGAGCCCCAGAGGTTTCGACCGATGGATGATAGAGTGGAGTCTCGAGTCTCGGCCAGATGTGCAGCACGAGCTCGGTGGCGCGAAGGCCTGGGTCCTAACGAGGGAGAACTACTACAAGAACAAGCACAGACAGGTCTTCGGCGACCGACCTGTGCCTGACGACGTGTACAAGCGGTCGTTGCACTTCGAGATAATAGAGCCGGACATAATGCGTGGGGAGAGCGACTGAGAGATGCCTAGGAAGGTCGTCATCATAGGGTGCGGGATGTCAAAGTTCGGCCGCCGCGACGACAAAGACCTGATGGGGCTCCTGGTCGAAGCGTCCACTGCATCACTGGCAGACGCGAATATCGGAGGGAAGGACATAGATGCCATCTACGTCTCCAGCATGCTGTCTGGGGAGCTTAGCCATCAGACGGCCACCGCAAGCGCCTTGGCCGACGAGCTCTCTCTCTTGCCCGCTGCGGCGGACCGGATCGAGAACGGGCCGGCGTCGGGCGGGTCGGCGGTCAAGAACGCCTACGCAGCCGTGGCCTCGGGGCTGTTCGACACGGTCCTTGTGACCGGAGGGGAGAAAATGAGGCATGTAGCCGGCGCAACCGTCACGGATCTGCTCGCCACTATGACGCATCCAACCGCCGAGTACATGCAGGGGGCGACTCTGCCCTCTCTAGCCGCGATGTTCACAAGGCTCTACATGGAGCGCTACGGCGTAGAGCCCCGACACCTGGCTCTCGTAGCCATAAAGAACCACAGGAACGCTCTCAAGAACCCCTACGCCCACATTCACCGAGAGATAACTCTGGAGGGCATCTACTCCAAGCCTGAGGCTGAGCTGAACAATCCCGTCGTATCCGATCCCCTGAGGCTGTACTACTCCTGCCCCATAACCGATGGAGCCGCCTCCATCGTCATAACTTCAGCTGAAAACGCACGGAAGTTCTCCGATGCGCCCGTAGCGATCGCCGGTATCGGACAGGCCACCGACACCCTAGCAGTCCATCAGCGAGAGGACCCAACGGTCCTGAGAGCGGTGCAGATCTCCTCCCAGCGCGCGTTCGACATGGCAAAGTCGAAACCAAAGGAGATCGACGTAGCCGAGCTTCACGACGCCTTCGAGATACTAGAGATAGCTGAGAGCGAGGACGCAGGGTTCTTCGAGAAGGGCACAGCCCACAAGGCAGTGGAGAAAGGCGTGACAGCACTCGACGGCGACCTGCCGATCAATCCTTCAGGAGGCCTCAAGGCTCGGGGACACCCTGTGGGGGCGACGGGCGTAGCTCAGATCGTCGAGCTCACCTGGCAGCTGCGCGGCGATGCGGGTGGACGGCAGGTCTCAGGGGCGGAGCAGGGATACAGCTGCAACTTCGGCGGGTTTGGAAACAACGTGCTCTCCTTCGTCTTGAAGAGGGGTGACTAGGCTTGGAGAAGATGATGGGCGTCAAGTGTAAGAGCTGTGGACGCGTCTTCTATCCCAAGCGTAGCACTTGTCTCAGCTGCAGGAGCCAAGAAGTTGAAGAGGTTGAGCTCGGTGACAGGTGCAAGCTCGTGACATACACGGAGCTCTACGCCATCCCGATTGGGGTGCACAAGATTCCACTGGTGCTTGGGATCGTGGAGTTCGACAACGGCGCCCGAGCGACGGGTCAGATAGAAGCCGACCACGTTAAGATAGGCATGCAGCTGAAGCCGGTGTGGGGCCCCTTGAGGACGATCGGACGAATGGAAGTGTTCGGTTTCAAGTTCACTCAGCCATGAACTGGAAAAGTCGATCGAAGACTCTTCAACGTAGTCCATATGTCAGTGTGCTGCGAAAAGCAGCGTCAGGGGACCCCAGAGAAATAATGCGCCACTAGATCGAAACATCTAGCGGAGGACGTGGAGAGAAAACTCTAAAAGCCGTGACAGGAAAGAGGGGCGGGAGCTGAGCCATGACGCAGCAAGAGGCCAAGAAAAAGATCAGGATACTCGTCGCCAAGCCCGGGCTCGACGGCCACGACAGCGTCTGAAACGACGCCGTGACAGAGGAGCATTGGTGCTCTGTCGAGCCTTTAGGGACGCAGGGTTTGAGGTGATCTACACAGGGATACTTGCCACACCTGAGCAAGTTGCGAAGATAGCTGTAGACGAGGACGTGGATTGCGTGGCACTCAGTCTGCTCAACGGAGCGCACATGACAGCTTTTCCCAAGGTGGTCGAGCTACTGAGGGAGAGCGGGGCTGGAGACATACCTGTGGTCGGTGGAGGAATCATCCCGGAGGAAGACGCCCGGGCGCTTGAGAGAGACTGGCGCATCACGGGAAACTTCGGTCCCGGAACATCGATGAAGACCATAATAGACCACGTGAAGAAGAGGGCTATGGAACGACAGGGCGCAGGATCAGTCGGATAGATCCCGCTTTGCCACACTAGCCGTTTCTTCAACAGGATCGGGTCTCAACCGACATCACGAGAGTCCAGTCTTGTGGAACGCATATCTCCGATGTGATCTGGACGCAGACAGGCGATGCCGGATAACCTTATCTTCGGAGCAAAGGAAACGCTGTCTGGGTTCGGCGATGGTTCGGCCTAGGCTAGACAAGGGCCTGGTGCACCTGATAACGGGAGACGGTCCCGGAAAAACCACCTCCGCGCTGGGGCTGGGCATGAGGGCCGCAGGCCAGGGCTACAGGGTCTACATGATCCAGTTTATGAAGGGCACCTGGAACCATGAGGTGTACGGCGAGGTCAAGTTTCTGAGATCCGTGAGACGCTTCCAAGTCAGGCAGTTTGGGCGAGGAGAGTTCGTCGAGAAGCGGAAGCCGGACAAGGTAGACCGGGACCAAGCGGCGAGAGGCTTGAAACACGCGCAGAAACTGATCCAGCGGGGCCGCCACGACATAGTCATACTCGATGAGATTCTCGTCGCTTTGGGCTACAACCTCCTCTCAAGGCGCGACGTGAGTGCTCTCATGAAGGACAGGCCGAGGCATGTCGAGCTTATACTCACGGGCAGAGACGCGCCGAGACAACTTCACAGGCTCGCAGACTATGTGATAGAGATCAAGGAGATAAAGCACCCTTTCCGAAGGGGTGTTCTGGCTCGGAAAGGGGTGGAGTACTGAACAGATCCTCCACCCGACCACGCTGAGCTGAACGGCGCCCTCACGGACCAGACCCTCGATGACAGGGCGTGCTTGTCTTTCAGGGTACTGAGGCCCCGGTAGATCATCCTGGAAAAGAATAAAAGATTGTGAAACCCAAAGGTCGAAGAGGTATCTAGTTGTGATAACCGTTTCCTTTGAAACCAAGAAAGATCAAGAAGCTGTATTGGATGAGGCTGTAAAGTACTTCGGTGACAATGTTGGTTTGAAGATAGCTGAACGAAGTTCTTGCTGTGCATTTTTCGGCGACTATCCGCGCAGCTACGTTAGAGTAACGCTTTCCCAAAAAGATCAGAAGTTTGAGGTTGTTGTGGAGAGCAAGGAATTCGAATACTGGGCGAAGAGATTTGCGGAAGAGTTCAAACGATAGGTCTAGGCTCAGGCGAAAGAGTATTCCTTCATGAAACAGTTGCGGCGGAATATCTACATCGAGAAGAAAGCGAGGACGATCGATCGATCCAGCTAGGAATGAGACTCCCGATAGTCCGCTCTGAGAACGTTTAACTATCCTGCGGTTTGACCGGGGTAGCTTGGAGGAAGGCGTAGGGTTGGCTAGATGCTTTTTGTGTGGGAGGGAGGTCTCCCTCCCATTCACATGCTCCTACTGTGGAAGCGCCTTCTGCGAATCTCACCGGCTACCGGAGAGCCACGACTGCCCAGGCCTCGGCCACCTCAGAAAACCAGAGGTTAAGCGCGGAGTTCCCGGCAGGGAACGGAGACCGATACCCCTCCCCCGTGTCGCTCCGAGGCTTGAATTCAGGGAACTTGCCGCCGCGTTCAGCCGGGAGAACGAACTGAGGGACCTGGCGATCGCCTGGCTCACCATCGCCTTCTGCTACTCGGTCGGATACCTGTACAGCGTCTCCGGTTTCTTGCAGTACTTCTTGATGTCACTTGTCACGATAGGATCGGGCTTCCTGCTTCACGAGCTGGCTCACAGATTCACTGCTCGAAAATTCGGCTTGTGGGCGAAGTTCAGGCTATGGTGGTCCGGCCTGATCGTAGCCCTTGCGACAGCGGTCCTATCCATGGGAAGGTTCTTCTTCGCGGCGCCCGGCGCCGTGTACATCCTGGCAAGCCCGAGCAGGCCATGGGGACCCTCGAGAAGAGAGAACGGATTGATATCTCTCTCGGGGGCTGTTGCCAACGTGGCGGTGGGAGTAGGTTTCCTCGCGTTGACTCCCCTCGGGGGGCTGCTGGCGGAGATGGGAAGGATCGGCTACCAGATCAACCTGTTGTTGGCTGTGTTCAACCTGCTGCCAGTTGCTCCTCTCGATGGCCAAAAGGTCATTTCGTGGAGCGTCTTTGTTTGGGCGGCGGCATTCATTCCGCTCGCCGGTCTGCTCCTGTTCGGAGCGCTGCTCTAGGCATTCTCCACGCCAGGCTTCTCAGGGGAATTTGGAGACACGTAGCAATCAACGAGAGGTTGCTCTAGCCTATGCTTCGCTGAATCGATCAGCGCTTGATAGCTCTGGCCGCTCGGGGAAAGAGCCCTAGATCGCGGTGAGGCAGGTAGGTCGCATCTAGGAGCTCCTTCGGGAACGTGGGCTCCGCGCTCAGCTCGACGTGACGCGAGTTCATAGCGACCTCGGCTGCCTCCCTCCTGTGTCGCTCTGAGAGCAGATACAGCCTAGCCCCGAAACCGGAACCGTTTCCAATAGGTTTGATCCTCCTGAGTGGGACCTCCGGGATAAGCCCTATCACAGAGGCTGAGACGGGGTCCACGTAGTTTCCGAAGGCACCTGCCAGGTATACGCGGCGAATAGCTCGGGGGGAAACTTTCAGCCTCTTCATCAGTATGGAGCAGCCGGCGAACATGGCTGCCTTCGCGAGCTGCAGATTTCGTACGTCCCTTTGGGTTATGACTATGTCTTCTCCCAACGAGTTCTCTCGTGCCCAAGATATAACGAAGCTCGGTTGCCCGGATGTGAGCTTCAGCCTATCAGTCTCGAGCCCTGTGACCATCTTTCCTCCCCTGTCGATCACTCCCGACACGAGCAGCCATGCAACGGCGTCGACGAGCCCTGACCCGCAGAGCCCTCTAGCCTTCCCACCCTCAATCGTTCTATAGTACACGTGATAGTTCTCGGCGTCGATCATCACCCTGTCGATCGCTCCCTCCTCGGCGCGCATCCCAAACGTGATCTCGGCTCCCTCAAAGGCTGGGCCCGCCGCACATGAAGCGGTGTACAGAGCTTGCCTCGATCCCAGAACGACCTCGCCGTTCGTGCCCACATCGATTAGAAGAGACAGATCGGAGGACCGATGCGCACCCGACACAAGCGTATCACACACCACGTCTCCTCCGATGTACCCACTCACGACCGGAACCGTGTAAACATACGCTGAGGGGTTAACGCGGAGGCCAAGGTGCCTCGCCTTGACTCGCATCTCACTCCTGAACGGCGGCGCGAATGGGGCGGATGCGATGTTGGATGGATCCACACCTAGGAAGAGGCTGGTCATTGTCGTGTTTCCGGCGCAGGCAACTTCGTAGATGTTCTCTGCCTTGGTGCCGAATCTGAGACACAGATTCATGATCAGCTTGTTCACGGTCTCCACCACAGCTCTCTGCATGGTGCGTAGTCTAGTGTTGTTTCCGGCGACGAACCCGATCCTGGAGATAACGTCCTCACCATGGACAACCTGACCGTTGAGAGCCGACTCCACACCTCTGATGCGCCCGTCGTTCATCCCGACCAAGTAGGCGACGACGGTGGTCGTTCCAAGGTCCACAGCCAAGCCGCAGCACTCGCTTCTCGTGTCGCCCGGCTCCACGTCAATGATCTCCTCAACGTGGCAGGTGAGGGTGACATTCCAGCCCGCTTCCCGGATCTTCGAGGGGAGGGATGAAAGAACTTCTACGTCCATTGCTCTAGCTCGGGCGGCAGCCAGGACCCGCTCCAGGTCCGAAGCCTGGTCACGCAGCGTTGGCCGTCTGAGGCGTGCATGGACCTTGCTTGTGCGGGTGTGGATTGCCACGGGCAGCTCCAGCCCCCAGGTCAGAATCTTGGCTGCTTGGGGTCGAGACGAAGATGGTATCGAGACTGAGACGTTCCCTCTCGGAAATACCTGGCACGCCAGCCGGTACCCTGCACCTATCGATCGTTTGTCAACAAGACGTCTCTCCGAATCCGTCGGCGCAGAGACAGATCCTCGCTGAATCCTCACCAGGCATTTTCCGCATCTGCCCTTTCCGCCGCAAAGGCTGTTGATCTGCAGGCCCAGAGACAGGGCCGCGTCCAACACACTCTGACCGCTAGAAACAGTCTTCTTCAGCGACTCTTCCTGAAACTCGACGGAGTTTCGGGCCTTCATGCAGCACAGCCGCACCTTTCTCTTTTTGAGTCTTTGGGTACGCAGGAGTCTCACCGCAAGAGGAAAAGCTTAACTAAAGACAGATCTCAACAGGCAAGAACTGAGTTCCAGAGGCTTCTTCACGGTGAAAGTATGATGGAGGAGAAAGAGGCGTTGCAGAGAGTCGTAGACTGCATCGTCGGACTGAAGTTCGACGAGATACGAGAAGCCTGCCAGCAGGCCCTGGACGCAGGTGTACCGGCATTCATGATTGTCAACAGAGGCATGGCCGAAGGAATGCGGATCGTCGGCGAGAAGTACGAGGCAAGCGAGTACTTCCTGTCGGAGCTGATCGTCGCTGGGGAGGTCATGAAGGAAGGCATGAAGGTCTTGGAGCCTCACCTCAAGAGTGGCCAAGTGAAGAAGTTGGGAAAGATTGTAATTGGGACGGTGTTCGGCGACCTCCACGACATAGGCAAGAACGTGGCGTCAGTGATGCTGGGCGCGGCTGGCTTCGAAATCGTGGACCTCGGAGTGGACGTGCCAGCGGAGAAGTTCGTCGAAGCCGCCAGGAAGGAAGAACCAGACATAGTGGGCATGTCGGCGCTTATCACGGTGACAATGCCAGAGATGGAGAAGGCGGTGAAGGCTCTGGAAAAGGCGGAGCTGAGGGACAAACTGAGGGTGATCATCGGCGGAGCCCCAGTGACAAGCCAGTACGCCGAGAAAATAGGCGCAGACGCAGCGGCCAAGGACGCAGTTGACGGAGTCAAAATATGCAAGTCCTGGGTCCAGGGCTAGCACCGCGTCCTGGGTCGTGGCCACCGAGTGCTCCTTCGACGCGATTGGCCGGCAATCAAAGTTGAGCACCTGCCACTAGTGCTGGTGCTATCACTCCAGGCCGTCCTTCCGTTGGCCGCCGCCCAGCTGGACTCGCAGTGGTTCATTCCGGCAAACCAGGGAAGAGTGATCGGAATGGACGGAAACCTTCAAACATTCCCTGGGGAATGGAATGACGCCAGCTGGATAAGATTCGATCAGAGCCCATATCCACCTCAAAGAGCAACACAGCCACCGGGGCCGGATCTCTACACGATCTACGCTAAGACCTACTCCGGCCTCTTGTACGTTGCTTGGAACCTATCTGAGTCCGACCCGATCCAAGGATCGATCGAGATCTTCATCGATCCCAAGTACGACCGGTCATCGGCTCCACAGCCAGGCCACTACCGCCTCCACATCGAGAGGTCAGGAGGCGCCACGGTCTACCGGGGGACGGGCAGCGGGTGGGAGGTCGGGGCGGGCGCACCCTGGATCCACGCGGAGAGAGATCTTCCCTGGGGGTGGCAAGGGGAGATCGAGATACCCCTCTCTGACCTGAGGACGGGGGTTCAGGGGCCTCACCCGATGGGAATCGCCTTCCAGGTTGCCGGGGCTGGCACTGGGTTCTGGCCCAGCAACCCATCCTTCAACCCACTCGCCCCCAATACCTGGGGAACACTCGTCTTCCCGATCTTCACGACCATTACAGCGACTGTTTCCACCACGATCATCTCATCGCAGGTCGACACATCCATCCAAACCTTCACAACAGCCATCGACATGGTGTCAACAAGTGTGAGTACCGTCCTCCACTCGACAACGCAAAGGCAGGTTCTGAGCGAGACACTCACCGAGACGATGGTCACCTCTGAGACGAAGTCAGTGATCACCACAAGCACATCGACACAGACGACAACGCGAACCGTGCAGATCATCTTCGCGTCAACGATGGTCATCGAACAGCGGTTGGCCGGAGTTCCCTCTTGGATCCTTCTCATCGGAGCTCTGCTTGGATCCCTCACGCTCCTCATGTATGCTCTGATGCGAGGTGAAAGGCGATCAAGCGCCGCGGGTTGACAGCTAGCCGTCTCGACTCACCCACCTGGCACGGTCAGTCAATGCGTGCTTGCCTCCTGATCACAGCCTGCCTCGCCGCCCTGGCATCTGCCGACCCCGCCCGGGCAACAGCGAACCAGCAGGCAACAGTAGCGGGAGGCTGGACGCCCAGGCTTGACGGTAACCTGGCCTCATTTGCAGGCGAATGGGCGGACGCCACACCCATCGCTCTCGCATCAAAGTCTCCGCCCTACCGGTACCACGTATGGCTAAAGCACGACGGCCAGGTTCTCTGGATCGCCTGGCATGTAGAGGACCTAACCCCTGACGCCTTAGACAGGGCAGTGATCCTCATGGACACAGACCACGACGCTGCAGGCTCCCCCTGGCCAGACGACAGAAGGCTCGAGATCACGAGGATGGGACAGAGCGCTCTGAGGCAAGGCAACGGCCAAAGCTGGTCGTCTTCGCTACCTGCCTGGGAGAGCGAGTCGCTGGACTATTCCTCGGGTTGGAGCATCGAGGTCAGGATACCGCTGCCGGAGCTCGGGGTGACCATGGGCCCATCTGGATTCATGGCGGGTCAATGGAAGAGCATCGGGATGGCGGCCGAGTACTTCGACGTAACCAGCTCCAATCAGACAGCAGCCGGGAACTGGCCTTCAACCGCAGGGTTCACGGAGAACTCACCAAGCACCTGGGGAAGCCTGGTGTTGCAGGGTGCCTCGGCCGCCACACACACTGAGATCACCCTCGTCGCCTATCTCTCGACGACGCGGACCACAGACTGGTTTACGGTCACTCAAACCACCAGCCGAGCCTCCACCATCACCACTACGTCAAACCGCACCACGACCATCGACCTAACCGCAACGACTACATCAACTCGGGTCGATACGACAACAATGCTCGCCACCCAGAGCATCACGACTCTGGTGAGCGAGACAACCACCAAGACCGTGGTCTGGACAGTCTGGACCACAACATCTGAGGCTTCATGGGAAGTTCCTCCATGGGCCTCGGTCCTGTCTCTCTCCCTCGCCGTAGGAGTTGCCTCTCTCGCCGTGCTGCGACTCCGCCGCGCCAAGACCTTGTAGCTCTGGACGATAGGCTCCTCGATTCGCAATGCTTTAATTCCAATTGAACACTAAAACTATACGATATGGTTACGGAGTCCCTGTTCGGGTCCAGAACCCGGGCCAGGCTGCTGTCAACCTTGTTCCTCAACCCCGACAGGGAGTTCTACATGAGACAGCTGTCACGAAAGATCAAGGTCAACCTGAACGCGGTGAGACTGGAACTAAACAACCTAGAGGGCATGGGGCTCCTGAAGACCTCCAGGAAGGGTAAAGCGAAGTACTATACCGTCAACAAGGAAGCCCAGATCTATCAAGATCTCAGGTCTATCTTCCTCAAGACAGAGGGAGCATTAGACTACCTGAAGACGGGCCTCTCAGAGTTCGACGGCCTCGAGCTGGCTTTCGCCTTCGGAAGCTACGCTCGGTCCAGGGAGAAGATGCCGAGCAAGATGGAGATCTTCCTCGTGGGACAGATCCCTGAGGAAAAGCTCTACAACTTCCTGGTCCAGGCTGAGCGAGATCTCTCGCTGCAGATCGACTACGCCCTAATCACCCATCAGCAACTTGCAGAAAGGGTTACGGCCCTCGACCCGTTCATAATGAAACTGCTCAAGCAGAAGAAGATCTGCCTCGTGGGAAACCCCACAAGGCTTGTTCGAAGCATAGTTAAACAGCATTAGCCAACGGCTGTCTCCGAGCCGCAGAAGAGCCCGATGCCGGCAAGCACGTCACAACGGTTATCCTAGAGTTTGTATCCAATCTTTCTCAGGAAGCTTCTCCTCTCCTCCCTGTCCTCAGCCTTTTCAATCCCCTTGGAGAAGTAGCCGTCAACAACACCCAACACCGCCCCTCCCTCATCTGAGTCGAAGACGACCACCTCCACCGGGTTCGCCGTCGCGCAGAAGATGCTGCAGACCTCGGGCACCCTCTTGATGGCGTTCAGAACATTGATGGGATACGCATCCCTAAGGAAGACGATGAATGTGTGACCGCAGGAGAGGTTGACCGCAAACTGAGCAGCCAGATCCCTAAGGGCATCATCGGTGCCCTCCGTCCTGATGAGGCAGGGCCCGGATGCCTCCGCGAATGCCAAACCAAACTTGACCGCGGGCACACTGGTGACGATGGCCTCGTAGAGGTCCTCGGCAGACTTGATGAAGTGAGTCAACCCCACTATGAGGTTACAGCCACCCGGCGGGACTATCCTAACTGTCCTAAGACCCAACCGACAACACTAGAGTGGCGCTTGCCGCCGCGGGGTAATTAAGCCTGATCCCTCGCCGTTTAAACCGTCCCCAGCACAAACGGCTGTGTTCAACCTTTGTAACTCTGGGCTCTCTCCACCCTCGCTGGTAGAGCTGTTAGGGCATAAGCAGCTACAGGTATCATCAGCGCCGCGGATGTGATGAATGGGGAGTAGTATCCGAAGTTATCGAACAGGAATCCGCCGGCAGGTGTCGCCGGAGCCTGTCCCAACGCGATCCAAGTCCTCAAGAAACCGAAAACCGTTCCGCGCTCCTCCCTCTTGGTGGCCGTGGCTATGAGTGAGTCGGACAGAGGAACCAAGAACGGCGTGGCGATCGAGTCAAGAGCCACCATGGCCAGCAGCGCCGGCAGCGATCCGTAGAAGGCGAACAGAGCGAAGAAAGTAGCCCTGCCCGCTATGTTCACAGCCAGCATTGCACGTCGGTTCCCCGTCTCGGTCATCCTTCCTCCGATAGGGCTGACCGCTGCAAAGACGATTTCTTGAAAAGCCACGATCAACCCCACCATGTAGTAGTCGAGGTCGTAGACGTCTTTCAGGACAACCGGGACCAGGGAGTACGAGGTGGCCACCACAGCGAAATACGCAGTCTGAAGAACAAACGAATACCTGATCAAAGGGGACCCGAGCGACGCTCGCATGCTCCTAGGTATGGATCTCCAGCGAGGCACAGCTCCGGATGGCACGGTTTCCTTCAGCAGCAGCCTCACAGATGCGCTCAGAAGCGTCACCACAGCGACGGCCAGCAACGCAGCCTGAAACCCGAACATCCCGATCAAAACACCCACGAGGACTGGACCGACCACACGCGCCATACTGAGCACAGAGTTCAGGACCCCGTAGGCTCTGCCCAGTCTCTCATCTGGGACCACGTCCCCGATGTAGGCGCTCATAGCGGGAGAGGCTACCGTGCCAGGCGCCTGAACCAAGGCAAAGCCGAGCGCAGCGACAACCCAGTTACCTGACATGGCGAGGATGAACCAGCCCAAAGAAGCAACGACTGGGGAGAGAACCAGCATCCTCCTGCGGCCGTACACATCTCCCGCGTAGCCTCCCACAGGAGACAGGAAAGCCACAACGAAGGACCCAACCGAGAGCACGACCCCCATAATCGTGGCATCCCGGCCCAGAGCGACGAGGTAGATGGGCAGGAACGAGAGAAAACCCTGGGTCATCAGGTTGGCGGCGAACGTGGAAGCCATGAGCACCCAGAAGTCTCTGCCCAACCCTGTCACTGATCGAGCGTTGGCTGGCGCTTCGGGGTGCGTCTCCGGCAAAGCGCGCACCACCA
>Ga0315306_10001173_pt1 | contig 12651 bp, 13 predicted proteins | sample TDP1_MG_FD_203803 | JGI IMG/M metagenome (GOLD analysis project Ga0315306, IMG submission 203803) | Freshwater sediment microbial communities from Lake Towuti, South Sulawesi, Indonesia - TDP1 | ecosystem: Environmental > Aquatic > Freshwater > Lake > Sediment | place: Indonesia: South Sulawesi... | reverse complement strand
TGTGGCTTGTCGGAGATGATGGCCACTTTTTTTCCCAGGATGGTGTTGAGCAAGGTCGATTTTCCCACGTTTGGCCGCCCGATGAGAGCCACATAGCCAACTTTCACTTTATTTTTTTATCCTCAATTTTTTTATTCTTTTCTGGTCAACTTCAAGAATCTCCAGCGATAATCCTTTGATCTGGATCTTCTCTCCTTGTTTTGGGAGTCTTCCCAGGTGATGGATGATCAATCCTCCAACCGTGATGTAGTCGTCTTCGGCAATGTCCAGATCAAAAAGTTCCTCGATTTTTTCCACTTCTGCGTCTCCGGAGACAACATATTCATCAGGGCCTTTTTGGACTACCCGGGCTTCTTCCAGATCGTATTCATCCAGTATCTCGCCGACAATCTCTTCCACAAGGTCTTCCATGGTCACCAGACCTGAGACACCTCCATGCTCGTCGACGACAATGGCCAGTTTTTGTTTTCTCTTCTGAAATTCCTTGAGAAGCCCTGAGACTTTCATCGATTCAGGAACGAAATACACTGGCCGGATGAGTGGCTCGATGGAATTGTTCTTGAATTTATCCTCCGAATACTCCAGAAGGTCTTTGGCAATCACAATTCCTTCAATGTTGTCTATTCGATCTTTAAAAACAGGGATGCTTTTCTTTGACAACCAATTCTCTGAGTTTTTCGATAGTTGACTCTTTCCGGATGCAGGCCATATCCACCCTAGGAGTCATGATTTCTCCGACCAAGGTGTCGCTGAATTCAACCACACTTTTCAGGAGCACTCCTTCTTCTTTTTTGATGATTCCCTCTTCTTTGGCCTCATCGATAAAAGTCTCGATTTCCTCCTCCGAGGTCTCACGGAGTTCCTTCTCCTTGTTTGAAGTTTTGATTTTCGCCGCAAGGAGCAGGGGAGCGGAAAAAAGCTGGATGAGTCGATAGAAAGGGAGCATCAGGCTGAGAATTTTCTTGCTGCCCAAAGCGGCAAGGAGGCGAGGGAAAGAATCAAAGAGAATGACACAGACTGCCAGAGAAATCAGAAGCAGCCAGAATGGCCAGAATTTCAAATGAGGAAAAACAAAATAGAAATAAAAGAGAAAGGCGATGAGGAAAAAGATTCTAGTGAATTCGACTGCCGTTTTTATCTCATCGTAAGCATCGAGGATTTTGAAGCGATCTGTTTTTTCTTTGTCCTCGAGGAAGCGGCTAAGAGAGATCTTAGAAAATAAGCTTAAGCTGAGATGGAAAAGGGAGAGAAAAAAAGCAAAGAGAAAACTTAAAACAAATCCAAGCCATTTTAAGAATTCCATTTTCATTTTTCGAGAAAAAGATTCCGTATCTTCTCTTCCTCTTCTTCAATTCCAGCAGAATGGTCAAATCCCAGAAGATGAAGAAAACCGTGTATTGTCAAAAGCTCCAGCTCTTTCTCCAGGCTCTGTTTTTTTGAGAGAGATTGCTTGAGCGCCTGGGGAATAGAGATCACAACGTCGCCCAGATAAAATTTTCCGTCGGCGCTTTTTTCACCGAGGGGAAAGCTCAGCACATCTGTCGGAGCATTTTTCCTCAGGAACTTCTGGTTGAGTCTTTTTATGGTTTTGGTATCGACGAAGACCAGGCTCACTTCCGGGTCTTTCAGTCGATAATGCTCAACGAGTTTCTTGAATAAGCTTTTAAATTTTTTTGGATTGATCCGATACTTGTTCTGTTGATTGATGATTTCTATCATTCATGCTCTTATTTTTTTGATTCTTCTTCACTTTTTTCAGCTCAAAGTCAAAGCCGGGGTATTCGACTCTTGGATGATAGATTGTATAGAGGGAATTTAAAAATGATTCGGCGATGGTACTCAGCTCTTTCAGAGAAAAATCACAGTCATCGAGCTGGCCGTCCTGGATATAATTGTTAAAGATGTCGGTAATCAATTTTTTTAGATTGGCGAGCGAGGGTGACCTTAGGCTTCGCGAGGCTGCCTCGACAGAGTCTGAAAGCAGGATCAATGCCGCTTCCTTACTCTTGGGAATGGGGCCAGCATACCTGTAGCTTTCTTCGCCGATTTTATGCATTTCAGGGTCGTATTTTTCTTTTGCCTTCTGGAAGAAATACCTGACCAGGGAATTCCCGTGATGTTGTTCGACCATATTTCTTATCTTTTTGGGAAGCTTTAATTTTTTTGCCAGCTCGGTTCCTTCCTTGACATGGTTGATGATGACCAGAGTGCTCATGCTCGGCTTGAGGTCTTTGTGCAAATCAGGAAGCCGGGTTTGATTCTCGAGAAAATACTCCGGCATCTTGAGTTTCCCGATATCGTGGTAAAGGGCGCCGGCTTTAACCAGCATTGGATCGAGTTTGATTTTCTCTGCAGCGCTTTCAGCCAGAGAAGCAACGATCAGAGAATGATGGTAAGAGCCGGGAGCTTCCATGGCCATCTGCCGGAAAATGGGAAGGTCGGAATTGGTGAGCTCGAGGAGTTTAGACTGGGTGGGAATGTTAAAGATGTTTTCAAAGACGGGAAGAAAAAGAAAGGCCAAGGAAGCGCTTAAAGCTCCTCCGAGGAGTCCCATAAAGAGCTCACTGAGGAGAATGCCGATCGAACCCATTTTCCCACCGATGAGATGAATAGTGATGATAATAAAGATATTGACTGGAGCGACTAAAAAAAACCCTGCCTTGAATGTTGAAGTCCTTTTTCCTCTTCCGTGATATCTTATTCCGTAAATAGCAGCCAGCCCTCCGAGGAAACTGTAAATCATCAAATAGAAATTTGCTTTGAAGAGATAGCCCACGAGAAGGCTATTGATGACCGTGAAGATTAAAGCAAGAGGACTCGCAGTTAAAAAGGCAAAAATAAGAGTCCCGAATTGAAAAGGGAAGGCTAGCCTGTAGCTTTCCACAGAAGCGAGCGGCGAGAAACTGGTGTATGCGCTCAGTAACCCAGCCAAGAAGTTTGAGAATTTATTAAAAAGTAAACTGAGGATAAGGATGATGCCCATCATCAGGAAATTTGTTAAGGCCTGCTCGAACTTAAGAATCGATTTTAGATAATACCAAAGTGTGAGAAAAAGGAGGCCGAAGAGAAGAAATGTTCCCGAGAAGCTAATAAGCCAGCTTGGCTTGGCTTGCTGGTTCTGGTTTATGATTTTGATTAGCTTGAGAGTTTCTTGATTGACCTCGTCGCCTTTGCGGATGATGACTTTTCCTCTTTTAATGGTATAAAAAACAGTCTCGACTCTCTGTCGGGCTAGATCTTTTCGGGCTTTAGTTTCCATGATGTTGAAGGTGACATTCGGAGAAAGAAAAAGAGAGGAAAGAGAGAGGAGCAAGGATTTTTCATTTCGAGGAAGGTCCAATTGACTTATTTCCGCGGCCAATTTTTCCTTGCTCTCTTTCATATCCAGGATGTTATCGACTTTTGCGTTCCTTTCCACCCCTCGGCGCTGCATGAGAGTGAAGCCCCTTTCCAGCTCTCCGCGGATAAAAAGGTTTTTAGAAAGAATGATGCCCTGGTTAGAGACCTTCCCGACAAGGGTGATCAGGCTTTCTTCAATATTTACAGCAAATTTGGCTCCGAGGAGAGAGGTCAAGTCTTTGGAAGGAATTTCAAGCCCATACTTTTCTCGTCTGTTTTTCTGAAATTCTTCTATTCTCTTAGCTGTTAGAGGTTGGCTGAGCAGTTGGCGTCCGGAATTGAAAAATTCTCGAATTTTGACCTCGTTGTTCAGGAAAACATTCTGGTCTAGGCTGTAAACAGGAAGGACTGCCTCCTCAGCTTCCTGCTTCCTCTTTTCCGTGGTTTCTTTGTCTTCGATGTTTAAATCGGCTGGAGCAATGATGTCAGAAGGTGCGATTTCGCCTTCTGCCGGGAGGGGAAGAGATTTTGAAGGCGTATATGAAGTCAGGTAGGCAATAATCACCACAAAAATAAAAACGAAAACAAATGGACTTTGAATGATTTTTATCAAAAAATTCAAGTTTTTTTCTTTTTTTGGAGGAGGAACGTTGTTTTTTTGTTTTTTTGGCTGGAGTCTAGAGCTCCTGAAGAATTTAAGGTTCTTAAAGGAGATAGTGTTCATTTACTTTCTTCGAGATTTAGCCTCAGTTTTCTCGTAGGCTTTGATGATTTTTTGAACCAGAGGATGCCTGACGACGTCTCTTTCGTTGAAATGGATGAAAGCAATTCCGGGTATGGAAGCAAGGATTTGCATCGCATGCAAAACACCAGACTTATCGGGCTGGGGAAGGTCAATCTGGGTGATATCGGCGGTGACGACCATCCTGGAATCAAAGCCAGAGCGGGTCAAGATCATCTTCATCTGTTCCTTTGTCGTATTTTGAGCTTCATCGAGAATGATGAAAGAGTTGTTGAGAGTCCTCCCTCTCATAAAAGCCAAAGGGGCAATTTCGATGATGCCTTTCTCGATCAGCCTGTTGGCTTGCTCCGTCTGGGCTAAATCAAAGAGGGCATCGTAGAGGGGGCGGAGATAAGGGTTTATCTTCTGGTACAGGTCACCAGGCAGAAAACCCAGTTTTTCGCCTGCTTCGACGGCCGGCCGGGTAAGGATAATGCGATTAACGACCTTGGTCTGGAGAAAGGTTAGAGCCATGGCCATGGCCAAGTATGTTTTTCCTGTTCCGGCAGGGCCGATCCCGAAGACCAGATCGTAAGTTTTGATGGCCTGAATGTATTCCTGCTGGTTGAGGCTCTTGGGAGTAACAGACTTGCGCGAAAGATTAAGAGCTTCCACTGGGGAAAAGTCTTCGAGCTGAGTTCGGCCCTCTTCTAAGAGATCGAGAACGATGTGAAAATCCTCTTCTTTCAGAGCGTATCCTTTTTCTTCTAAGTCCTTCATTTTGTTGAAGTAGTGTTTAGCGAAGTCAACCTTTTCTTGGGGTCCATCGATTAACAGACAATCACCCCGGACTGAGAGAGAGATTCCCATTCTTTTCTCCAGCTTTTTTAGATTCTTGTCCAGGACGCCGGAAAAAGAGTCTTTCCTGAAATAGGGGTGTTCGATTTTTTCCATATTAAATTATAAGGAAGGGAGCTTCAGTCATTTTCTTATAAATTATTAGATAATAAACATCAAAAGATAGAGTTTGTCAAGCCAGCCCAGTTGAAAAAAAGAGTAGGGTATTGTATATATTTGGTTCACTTCAATGAGAGGCCGATTGAACTTTCGTTCTGATGTTTATTCATCTGAAATTAAAAAGGAGAGAAAAAATGAAGGAAGAAATGGCGAAAGTTTCCATTCCGACTTCCCTGTATAAAAAAATAGAGGAAAAGATAAAAGGGACGAAGACGCCTTCTGTTTCGAGCTATGTCACCAAAGTTTTAAGAGAGAAGCTTGCAAAGGAAGAAGCCTCAGAGGAAGCCTTCAGCAAAGAGGATGAGGAAAAAGTGAAGGAGAGGTTAAGGGCATTAGGGTATCTGGATTAAGGAAAAGGTGTACTAGGCGGGGCCGCCTTGAAAAATTGCAGGTCTTAAGACAGGGACTTGCGAGATGCGCGATAAACGCAAGATACTTAAGACCGGCAATACATTATCAACACCGGAAAGCTGATTGTCCGTGACTGGTAGCCAATGCCTGGTTAGGAGGTCAGAGAAATGATCCAGCCGCATGGTGGAAAGCTTGCTGAGCGGATTCTTGATCAAGAAGAAAAGGAGAGAGCCCTGAAGGAGTCCAAAGATTTGCCTTCTCTTAGACTGAATTTTGAGCTGGTCAGCGATGTCGAAAACATTGCTACTGGTGTTTATAGCCCCCTCGAAGGCTTTTTGGGCAAGAAAGAATACCGGAATGTCTTAAACCAGATGAGGCTATCCAACGACCTTCCCTGGCCGATTCCAATAGTCTTGGATGCGGGAGAAGAAGAGGCGAAAAAATTAAAAATAGGGCAGAAGGTTATCCTTCGCGGCGAAAGCGACCAGCCAATAGCTCTTCTTCACCTCGAGGAGATATATGAATATGACAAGGAAGAGATGGCAGAGAAAGTCTTCCAGACAAAAGACGCCGCCCATCCTGGAGTGGCCAAGGTCAAGGAGATGAAGGATCTTCTTCTTGCTGGAAAAATCGATTTGATTCAAGAATCGCCCACACCTTTCTTCAAGTATAAGCTCAGCCCAAGAGAGACGAGGGTTCTTTTCAAGGAGAAGGGCTGGAGGACGGTTGTCGGTTTTCAGACAAGAAATACGCCTCACATCGGGCATGAATATGTACAAAAGACGGCTCTGACTTTTACTGATGGCATTTTCGTCAATCCGGTCATCGGCCGCAAAAAAAAGGGGGATTTCAAAGATGAAGTTATCCTTGCCTCTTATGATGAACTCATAAAACATTATTATCTTAAAGACAGGGCTGTTATGGCCATTCTCCAGATGGAGATGAGGTATGCCGGGCCCAGGGAGGCCATTTTTCATGCCATTATTCGCAAAAATTTTGGCTGCAGTCACATCATCATCGGCCGGGATCACGCCGGTGTCGGCAATTATTACCCGCCTTATGCCGCCCAGGATATTTTTGAAGAATTCCCTGATCTGGGAATTGTTCCATTATTCTTCATGTCGTTTTATTTTTGCAAGAGGTGCAATTCTGTGGTCAATGAAAAGACCTGCCCGCATCCTCCCCAAGAGCATATCAACTTCAGCGGAACAAAGATAAGAGAAATCTTAATCCAGGGAAAGATTCCGCCCCCAGAATTGATGCGGCCAGAAGTGGCAAAAGTTATCCTTGATTATGATAATCCATTTGTGGAATAAGAAATGAGGAAATCGATAACTATAATCTCAGGCTTGCCGCGTTCCGGCACGTCGATGATCATGCAGACTCTAAAGGCAGGAGGAATGTCCATTGCTACTGACGGCAAGAGAAAACCTGATGAGGGAAATCCAAAGGGATACCTTGAGATCGAGAGCATCATTGACAAGCTTAAGGCCGATCCTAAATACGTGTTTAATTATGAGGGGAAAGTTCTGAAGGTTATCGCTTATGGCCTTCAACACCTTCCTCCGGGTAACTACCTCATAATCTACGTGGACAGGAATATCGAAGAAATCCTGGACTCGATGGAGAAAATGATGGGCGCAACAGACAAGGAGAGGGAAGAAACGAAAAAGTCTTTCCTTAAATTGAACAAGAAGACAAAGGCAGAGATATGTCAAAGGAGGGACATGAAAGTGCTGTTCGTGAATTACAACCAGATTCTTTCCAATCCCCGCCAGCATCTCGAGAAGATCCATCGTTTCTTGCAGGACAAAAACCTGGATCTGGATAAGATGATTGAAGCTGTGGATAAGAGCCTATACAGGCAAAGGAGGACAGTGTGAAATGAGCGAGCAGAAAGGATTCACTCTGTGGTTTACAGGCCTTCCCTGTTCAGGGAAATCTGCTGTGGCCGATCGGGTAGCAGAGATATTGAAGAAGAAAGGCTTAAAAGTCGAGAGATTGGACGGCGATATTGTTCGTCAGAGCTTGACTCGAGACCTTGGGTTCTCCAAAGAAGATCGAAATGAAAACATCCGCAGGGTGACTTTTGTCGCCAAGCTTTTGACCAGGAATGGGGTGGCGGTTCTCACTTCTTTCATCTCGCCCTATCGTAAGCTAAGGGATCATGCTCGCCAGGAAATCGGGAATTTTATCGAAGTTTATGTCAAGTGCCCCGTCGAAGTTTGCATGAAACGGGATACAAAAGGTATGTACCAGAAAGCGCTCAAGGGGGAAATAAAGGAGTTCACTGGTATTTCCGACCCCTATGAGGAGCCCTTGAATCCTGAGATCATTCTTGAGACTGATAAGGAAACCTTGGAAGAGAGCACTGCCAGAGTTATAAAGAGATTGAATGATCTGGAATATCTGGAGTGAACAAGAGAAGGGCTAAACGAGTTCGATGAGCAAATATTTGGTCACAGGTGGGGCTGGTTTTATCGGATCTCATCTTGCTGAAGAACTGCTTAAAAGGGGACAGGTCGTTAGGGTTGTTGATAATTTTTTAACAGGAAAAAGGGAGAACATTGCCCATCTTCTGGACCGCATAGAGCTCATTGAGGGGGATATCAGGGACCTTGTAGTTTGCAGGCGCGCTGCAAAAGGGATGGATTTTGTTCTCCATCAGGCCGCTCTTCCTTCAGTTCCCCGCTCTGTTGAAGACCCCATCACGACTAATGAAATCAACATCAAGGGGACTCTGAACCTTCTCCTGGCTTGCAGGGAAGCAAAGGTCAAGAGGTTTGTCTTTGCTTCATCTTCCTCTGTCTATGGTGATGACCATCTTCTCCAGAAGAAAGAGGGGAGTGAAGGGAAACCTCTATCTCCCTATGCACTTAGCAAGCGTACGGGAGAGATTTACTGTCAGATTTTCAGTCAGATTTACAGCCTGTCCACTGTCAGCTTGAGATATTTCAATGTCTTTGGCCCCCGTCAGGACCCCTTTTCCCAGTATGCGGCGGTTATTCCAAATTTCATCAACAAGATGCTCAAAGAAGAAAGGCCAGCGATTTTCGGTGATGGAAAACAATCGCGGGATTTTACTTATGTCACCAATGTTGTCATAGCCAATATCCTGGCTACAGAAGTGCCCGGAATTTCAGGGGAGATATTCAACATAGCCTGCGGCGAGAGGACAACCATCAACTCCTTGGCGGAAATGATAAACGAAATATTGATGAAAAAAATTTCCCCTTACTATGCCAAACCTCGTCCAGGAGACATCAGACATTCATTTGCTGATATCTCCAAAGCAAAGAAAATGCTAAAATATGAACCCTTGGTTCCATTCGAACAAGGCCTGAGGGAAACAGTTCGTTGGTTCAGGGAAGGGAAATAAGAAATGGATAAAAGAGAATTGAGCCTGGAAAGCAAGATAAAAAGGAAGAAAGCTCGCATCGGTGTTATCGGCTTGGGCTATGTCGGGCTTCCTCTGGTCAAAACTTTTTTAAACAACAAGTTTGAGGTTTTGGGATTCGACATTGATCAAAAAAAAGTTAATTGGCTAAACCGGGGGAGAAGCTACATAAAGCATGTCAAGACTGAGGAATTGAAAGCCTTTCTAAAGGCAAAAAAGTTTCGGGCATTTTCAGATTTTTCTTTGCTGGCCAAGGTTGATGTGATCATCATCTGTGTTCCGACCCCACTCGATTCCCATAAGAATCCTGATCTTTCGTTTATTTTAAAGACAACTGAAGTTATTTCAAAATATTTAAAAAAAGGTCAGCTGGTTGTCCTAGAAAGCACCACTTATCCTGGCACAACCGAGGAAGAGATGCTTCCTATGCTCGAGGCTGGAGGCTTAAAGGTTGGAGAGGATTTTTACCTTGCTTATTCTCCAGAAAGAGAGAATCCAGGGGACCGCGTCTTCACAACCTCGAAAATACCCAAAGTCGTCGGAGGCATCACTCCGAGATGCAGAAGAGTGGCAAAAACTCTTTATGATCAGATTATAGCCAGAACGGTTCCTGTCTCTTCAGTCAAAGTTGCTGAAGCTACAAAATTGCTGGAAAACATTTTTCGCTCGATCAACATAGCGCTGGTCAACGAGTTAAAAATTATCTATGACCGGATGGGAATCGATATTTGGGAAGTGATTGAAGCTGCCTCAACCAAGCCTTTCGGCTACATGCCTTTCTTCCCTGGCCCGGGGTATGGAGGCCACTGCATTCCTGTAGATCCTTATTATCTGAGCTGGAAAGCCAAGGAAGTCGACTATTCGACAAAATTCATCGAACTGGCTGGAGAGATCAACACCTTCATGCCTTATTATGTTGTTTCCAGAACAATCGAGGCCATAAACCAAAGGAAGAAGTCGATTAAGGGGGCCAAGATACTGGTTCTTGGAATTGCTTACAAGAAAGATATCGATGACCAGAGAGAGTCTCCTTCGCTCAAGATTATCAGCCTCTTTCTGGAAAAGGGCGCTCGAGTCTCTTACAATGATCCTCATGTGCCTCAATCTTCCGGACATAGAGAATACCCTGGTTTGAAGCTTAAGTCAGTGCCGTTGACGAAAAAAAGGTTAAAAGATTCTGATGCGGTGGTCATCGCCACTGACCATTCTAGCTATGACTTTGACTGGATTGCTCAAAACTCATCGCTGGTTATCGATACCCGGAACGTGATAAAGAGATCAAGAAAAAATGTCATAAAGGCCTGAATGGCTTTTTCATGAATCCGGTGACAGTTAAACAGCAAAGACTGCAGCAGGTCCTTCCCGTGACTTGATGGATATCTTCGAGAGGTGAGCGATGAAAATTGGAGTTATCGGAACAGGATATGTCGGCTTGGTGACCGCTGTGTGCCTGGCTGATTTGGGCCACAATGTTACCGGGACTGATGTTGTTCCAGAAAAAGTCGATAAAGCTTCCCAAGGGATCGCCCATATCTATGAACCCGGCCTTGAGGATTTATTGAAAAAAAACCTGAGAAAAGGAAACCTCAGCTTCATTCATGATTTAACAAAGACCATTCAGTCCTCTGATGTTCTCTTTGTTTGTGTTAACACACCTCAGAGGGAGGATGGGAGTGCGGACATGACATTTGTGGAAGGGGTTTCTCGAAAAATCGCCGAGAATTTGAACAGCTATAAAGTTGTGGTTGAGAAAAGCACAGTGCCGGTGAAGACATCGATGTGGATTAAAAGAACTATCTCTCTCCATAAAAAGAAGGAAATGGAATTTGATGTTGCCTCTAACCCTGAGTTCCTGCGGGAAGGTTCGGCTGTTTCGGATTTTCTCAACCCAGACCGAATCATCATCGGCGTTGAGACAGAGAAAGCTGGGGATATTCTGGTCAATATCTACCGCAAGCTCAAGAATAAAATCCTGGTGACGAACATCGATACCGCAGAACTCATCAAGCATGCTTCAAATTCTTTCTTGGCGCTTAAAATTTCCTACATCAACCTCATCTCCGACCTTTGTGAAAAAACCGATGCTGATATCGAATTAGTAGCCAGAGGAATGGGGCTTGACCCCAGGATAGGAAGCCAGTTTTTGAGAGCAGGCCTTGGCTATGGAGGCGCCTGTTTTCCCAAGGACATAAGGGCTCTAGCCAGGATTGGGGATGACCTGGGTGTCAATGTCAATCTGCTCAAGGAAACCGATAGAATCAACTACCAAAGAGTTGATGTTTTCGTAGAGAAGGTCACAAGGGCTCTCTGGATACTGAGGGATAAGAAGATTGCTGTCTTGGGGCTATCGTTTAAGCCTCAGACCGACGATATCAGGGAAGCGCCGAGCGTCAAAATTATAAGAAGGCTTCTCGGTGAAGGCTCCTTGCTGAGGCTCTATGACCCCAAAGCCATGGAGAATATGAAAAAGATTTTTCCTGAGCAGCCTCCGCAAATCTTCTATGCGGCATCACCTTACGAGGCGGTTAAGGGAGCCAACGCTCTTCTCATCATCACTGAATGGGATGAATTCAAAAAGCTGGATTTGGAGAAGATTAAAGGGCTGATGGCCAATTCCATCATCGTTGACGGCAGAAATATTTTTGAGCCTTCGAAGTTGAAAAAGCTCGGTTTTGAATACTATCCGACTGGTCGGAAATAATTTAGAGATGGTCAGCAAATACGGGGCAGGAGCTCTGAGGTCAGGGGCTCGAGAAGCCTCAATCCTCCTGACAGAGTTGAGAGAAGAAGCTCTCCTCGTTTTCCAATTTTATCCTCAACCCTTCCTATGATCTCGGCTCTTTTACCGAGGGAATTCTTTTTTATTTCTTCCAGGATTGGCCCAGCCTTTTTCTCAGGAGCGACAAGCACAGCCCTTCCCTCACAGGCCAGATAAAAGGGGTTAATTCCCAAAAGCTCTGCCGCCCCGCTCACAGCCCGGGAAAGAGGAATTCTATCTTCTTCTATGAGCAGCGAGTATGGTATTCTTTCGGCAAGTTCGCAGAGCACTGTGGCCAGGCCGCCGCGGGTCACATCCCTCATCCACAGCACTCCTTTTTTCCAAAGGGGGAGAAGAAAATTCAGAGGGGCACAATCGCTCTTGACTGTGGATTCTAACCCAAAGTCTCCTCTAGCTAGCATCACGGCCAGGCTATGTTCTCCTAAGGTGCCGGTTAAGATGACTCTATCCCCAGGACGCATTTTCTGAATTGTAGGTCTTGCCCAAACCTTTCCCACTCCAGAGGTGTTGATATAAATTTTGTCGCCTTGACCCCGCCGGACAACTTTGGTATCTCCGGTGACTATCCTCACTGCGGCTTTTTTCGCTGCTTTTTTTATGGATTTGAGAATCCTTTCCAGGTCTTCCCATTCCAGCCCTTCTTCTAAGATCAGGGAAAGGGATAGATATTTGGGTTCAGCCCCTGAGACAATTAGGTCGTTGACTGTGCCGTTGATGCATAGACTGCCGATATCTCCTCCTGGGAAGAAGATAGGGTCAACCACATAGCTGTCGGTGGTGAAAGCGATTTGATGAGGAAGGAGAGCCGAATCGAAGAGCTCATCCAGAAAATGATTTTTAAAGCTCCTAACAATCTGCTGAGAAATAAAATCTCTCATCAACTTGCCGCCGCTTCCCAGTTCTAAACTGACCTTATTCATTTTTTGTCCTTTAGGCTTTATTCGCCCTGTTTTATACCGATATAGGCATCAAAATAGGGACAATCCTTCTCAATAATAGAGGACTGTCCCATTTTTTTACCCATATTGTTAGAGCGAAGCCTGAGTC
>Ga0315306_10001172_pt1 | contig 12654 bp, 13 predicted proteins | sample TDP1_MG_FD_203803 | JGI IMG/M metagenome (GOLD analysis project Ga0315306, IMG submission 203803) | Freshwater sediment microbial communities from Lake Towuti, South Sulawesi, Indonesia - TDP1 | ecosystem: Environmental > Aquatic > Freshwater > Lake > Sediment | place: Indonesia: South Sulawesi... | reverse complement strand
TCCCAAAACCCCGGTGCTTCACCCACTAACATCACTTTAGCAGTTGCGGGCCCAACGCCGAAAACCACATTTGTGCGAGTTTTGTATAGTTCGCATCGCTTGCATTTCTCGGCCTCTAATTTAAGGCCTAGCAGGATTTTCTCAACTTTGCTTTTCATCTTATGCTTCCTCACATTATTACGGACCCAGCTGATTTCTTACACTATTCTCCCATCGCGAAGACCGCTAGCTTTCTCCTCCGAGGGCCATCCTGCTCAACGATTAGAAAATTCTGCCATGTGCCACGAATTATTTGGCCATCTACGACCGGGAGCACGGCCGACGTTCCAACCAGTGCCGACTTTAGGTGGGCGTGAGCATTGTCGTCGATTCGATCATGCTGGTATCCGCCCCTCACGGGCACGAGATCATCGAGCTTGTCGAGCAGGTCGCGCTTGAGCCCCTCTTCGCCCTCGTTCAGCGCCAGGGCCGCGGTGGCGTGGGGCAGCTGGACCACGAGTAGACCATTTCGGATGCCAGACTCGCGTGCCGCCTCGAGGACCTTACCAGTCAGATCGACTATTTCACGCTGCTGGCGGGTCGAGAAGGTTATCTCCTTAAACCAAGTTTTCATACTATCCTCCTCAAAGGCTATTTATCTGCTTATTTAATTTAGGCATCGATATGGGAAGGGGCTGAGATGAAGGTCTTGGTGACGGGCGGAGCGGGGTTTATAGGTAGCCACCTCGTGGACAAGCTCATGCTTGATGGCCATGAGGTCGTGGTCCTCGATGACCTTTCCTCGGGCAGCCTGAAAAACATCGAGCATCATCTAGATGAGCCGGGCTTCCGCTTCGTGAAGGGAGATATAAGGTATGCTCGAACGGTGGAGAAGGCCCTCGAGGGCGTAGACGCGGTCATCCATGAGGCGGCGATCGCGAGCGTGCCGCTATCGATAAAAGACCCAGCGCTCACGGACGAGGTGAACATCTTCGGGACTTTGAACCTCCTCGAGGTCAGCCTAAGGGCCAAGGTTAAACGCTTTGTTTATGCGTCATCCTGTGCGGTGTACGGCGCCGCTTCAGAGCTACCGATAAGCGAGGACGTTCCTCTGAAGCCCCTCTCGCCCTACGCCTCGTCGAAGCTGGCCGCGGAGGAGCGCTGCAAGGTCTTTCACGAGAATTATGGGCTCGAGACCATTCGCCTGCGATATTTCAACGTCTATGGGCCTAGGCAAGCGGCGAGCGAGTACGCCGGAGTGATGCTCAAATTTCTTGAGCGCATCCGAAGGGATCAGCCACCAGTCATTTTTGGGGACGGCGAACAGACCCGCGATTTCGTCTACATCGGCGACGTGGTTGAAGCGACCTTACTTGCCTTGGATCGCGAGGGTGCGGCTGGCGAGGTGTTTAACATCGGTACCGGTGAAGCTACGACCATAAAAAAGCTGTGCGAGATTTTTTTGAAGCTCACCGGAAAGACCCACCTCAAGCCGATTTACATGGATGCCAAGCCGGGCGACATCCGACATAGCCAGGCCGACATCACAAAGGCCATGAAACTCTTGGGATATAGGCCTAAAGTTTCTTTAGAGCTGGGGGTCAGGGGATTCCTGAATCGAGCGGAACTCCCTTAAAGTTTGTAGCCGATCTTCCGGAGGAACTCCTTCCGCTCCGCTATGTCTTTGGGCCCTTCGATGCCCTTGCTCCTCAGCCCATCGATCACTCCCAGGATACCTCTCCCCTGTTCAGTTTCAGCGACAATTACCTCGATGGGGTTGGCGGTTGCGCAGAAAATGGAGCAGACCTCCGGCACTTGCTTTATGGCGTTGAGCACGTTGATAGGATAAGCCCCGCGCATGATGATGAGGAAACAGTGTCCACAATCCAATTTTAGGGCATGTTTGGCGGCTAGCTCGCGGAGCTCCTCGTCCGTCCCGCTCGTTCGAACCAAGCAAGGTCCGCTGGATTCGCAGAAAGCGAGGCCGAATTTGATTCCGGGCACGGAGTTCACTAGCGCCTCATGTACATCCTCAACAGTTTTTATGAAATGCGACATTCCCAAGATCAGCTGGCAGCCCTCCGGCAAGGCAATTTCCACAATCTCAGTCTTCATGTTCATCCATTTTGACGTAGACATCTACCCATAAAAGCTGACGAAAGGCGCTTAATCCGCGCGGTGCATACCACTAGGCGGATTGAGATGGACGTCTGGATAGTCATGCCAGCCTACAATGAGGAGCGGACGATAGGGGGCGTGCTCGATAGCGGATTTGAAATCTTGAAAATTGAGAGAGAACATGTGGTACCCGCACAGGTTAGCGAGATAAGCGGAGCCCTAGAGAATCTTTTCAACCGGCATCATTTGATAATCGATAAACTCGACACGTTTTTAAATGCAACCCTATTAAATTTCTTCTCGCAGGCGCTCATCGTGATTTCCAAGAAAGTTGGCAGATGACCAACGTACGTGATAATAACTTGAATTGGTTTGGGAAAATGAAGGCGCTAGTACTCGCAGGCGGGTTTGCGAAGAGGTTGGGCCCCATTGGGGAGCAAATTCCGAAAGCCATGCTTCCGACAGAGGGCGACACTCTTTTGAACCACATACTCAGAAAGCTAGAGAAAGAGGGTATTGAAGCGATTATTTCGACCAACAAGAGATTCGAGCCGTTCTTTAGAGAATACAAAAATATCATAGTTGAAGAGGTCACGAGAGAGGAGGAAAAGCTCGGGGCGGTCTCGGCTATTGACTACGCGATCAAGCGTGTTGGCATCGATGATGCCCTCCTTGTAATCTGCGTCGACAACTACTTTTCCTCAGACCTTCACGGGTTCATCTCAGGCTTCGAGGGTGTTCCACAGGTTGGGATCTATTACATGGGGGAAAGGCCGGACATGAGGGTGGAAGAGATGGCGACAGTGAAGTTCGAGGGGAGCGATCGCTATCCGCCACCGAGAGAGAGTTTCTACATCCAGGACTTCAAGGAAAAAGTGAAGCCGCCGTTAAGCCGGTACGTCGGCATGGGGGTTTACCTCTTCCCAAAGAAGGTCTTCCCACTCCTTGATGAGTTTTGCAGGGTCAGAAGGCAGGACGCTCCCGGGTTTTTCATCCAGTACCTGCTCGAGCACGGAGAAAAACTCAAGGGCTATCTCTTCAGAGGGGAGTGGTACGACATCACCCACAAGAGCTATCTGCAGGCTTTTCAGGAGGGGAGGTTGGTCAAGAGCGACGAGCGCTACGTAGTTGTGGACAGACCATTGGGAGAAAATCTCGTGCTCTCTATAACCATCCTGCATCCGGGGAAACACACAACCGGACACTCGCACCCGGTTGCCGAGGTTTACTTTTTCATAGAGGGGGAAGGAGAAATTGAGCTGGGCGTGCAAAGGCATCTCGTAAGGGGGAAGGATGTGGTTCCCATAAGGCCAAACGAGTTCCACAGGGTATACAACATTTCCAACCGTGATCTCATCTTCGTTTGCGCGTTTGAAAAATACGGCGAAAGGGGCTAGCCTTAATGGGAAAGCTCCATCTCGAAGTCGTGGAAACACCAGAGGACTTAGCCGAAGGGCTCAAAAAGTAATTTTCAACATCCCTAAGCGCTCGCGAGCGTGCCTCTATCGATAAAAAACCCAGCCCTCACGAACGAGGTGAACATCTTCGGGACCTTAAATCTACTTGAAGCCAGCTTGAAGGCAGGCGTCAAGCGCTTTGTTTACGTATTCTCCTGTGCAGTGTATGGCGCTGCCTCAGAGCTGCTGATAAACGAGAGCGCCCCGCCGAGGCCCATCTCGCCCTATGCATCGTCGAAGCTAGTCGCGGAGGAGTACTGTAAGGCATTTTACAAGAATTACGGCTTTAAAACCGTTCGCCCGCGGTATTTCAATGTCTATGGGGCACTTCGACTTTTACGATTTTCATCTCCATTCGCATCCCCAATTTCCTATTTCTACAGGGTCATAAAGTTAGGGTTTAATCAGAGCTGAAACCAACTAAGTGTGAGGAAAATGAAAGTCTGGATAGTCATGCCCGCGTACAACGAGGAACGGACGATAGGCGGGGTGCTCGATATCCTCAGGCAGGAGGGGTATTCGAAGGTCATTGTGGTCGATGATGGCTCCCGCGATCGGACCGCTGAAATTGCTCGTTCCAAGGGTGCGCTGGTCGTTAGCCATCCCAAAAATATGGGACTTGGGGCGGCGCTTAGGACTGGTCTGAGGGTGGCTCGTGAACAAGGGGCCGACCGCGCCGTTACCTTCGACGCAGATGGGCAGCACGACCCTAAAGCTGTGCGAAGGCTGTTGGAGGCTTTGGATGGAGGGGATTTAGCAATAGGCGTCAGGCAGCACCTCGGCATACCTTTACATAAGCGCGTTGGAAACTTCGGCCTTAATTTCATAACCTATTTGTTCTCCGGAGTGCTCACCGACTCGCAGTCCGGCTCGAGGGCTTTCAACCGCAAAGCACTTGAAAAGATAAAAATCAAGAGCAACCGCTACGAGGTTTCGTCCGAGATTATCATTCAAGCGAGGAAACTTGGGCTCAAAGTAGGGGAAGTGTCAGTTAAGTGTTTTTACACCACATATTCTAAGGCGAGGGGAACGACGATCGCAAGCGGGGCAAGGATCTTTTGGGGATTGATTAAACAGGCGTGGGTAAAAACCGAAAGCGGATAGGTAAGGGATAATGGCAACAGTTTAATGGGAAATAATGTAAATGAAACATGCGATTAAATCCTAAGGTGAGAAAGTGAAGACTTTAATCCTCGCAGGAGGTTTGGTAAACGAATGGGGGCACTTATCGAGCAAATGCTAAAGGCCATGATCGTCGTGGATGGCAAAAAGCTTTTTGGTCATCTTCTTGAAAAGATCGATGGTGAGGCAATTATCACAACTAACGGAGGTTTAAAGAAATTTTCAACGGCTAAAAACCAATGAGGTACAATAAAGCCAGATCTTGCGCAATTTCCTTGAAACATTTCCTACATATGAAGCAGAGCAAATTATTAGTCGGTGCATCTGAATTGAACTAGAGGTGAAAGGGGGTTTGGCGTGCCTAACCAAAAATCACCCTTAGAACCGGGTGCAAGAATTGTCAAAGGCGGCTTCGTCGTACTCGCCACCTATCTGATTATGATGTTCTTAAACGTGATTTCCACCATCGCCATGCTCAGACTCCTTGGGGACGAAGGATACGGGACTTATGGGGTCGGCATATCATTGTTTAGCATCATTCAAGGCATCGCAGTTTTGGGCATTCCAACAGCCGCGGTCAGGTACATCGCAAAATTCATGGCCAAAGGAGATATCGCATCGACAAAAATAGTCTTACGCACATCAGTGAAATATCTCATCATTTCCTCAGCCGGATTCTCAATTGCACTGGCGCTGCTGGCTGGGCCAATTGCGTCCGGGATTTACCATAATGTAAACTACACGAACACTTTTCGAGTTGTCGCAGTGATGATCCCGCCCGGCATTCTCCTACTCGGTTTCATCGCTTTTTTGCAAGGATTCCAGAGGATGAAGTACTATTCCTATGTGCAAATATCATGGTCCTCTCTACGTCTATTCATCTCCATCGGCCTCGTCCTCCTCGGATTCTTCGCCACCGGGGCGCTGCTGGGATATGGGATCGGGATAGCAGCAGCATGCGCTTTGGGCATTTTGCTATTGTTTAGAATCGTGCCAAAGAAGCGCGGGGGGGGATGTGGGAAGGCTGATATACCGCACGAGATGCGGTCAACTGCGGTACAGATGTGGCTGGCGAGCGTCGGGGGGCTCATTCTGGTGTGGTGCCCCAACCTCCTTATTGGCAGTATTTTGTCGATGAAAAGCGCTGGATATTACTTTGCGTCTCTTTCCTTTATCACGATTATATCTTTTTTTTCGGGAGCAATCTCGACGCCGCTATTTCCCGCCGTCTCAGAGCTATGGGCATTAGGGGATAAGAGAGGGCTCGAGCGCATGGTTGGTATCTCCCTTAAACTCACTTTTGCTGTTATCTTTCCAATTGCGACAGTTACAGCTGTTTTCTCCAGATTTATCCTGGCGCTCATGGGGGGCAGCGCCTTTATCGCTGGAGCTACCGTGCTCTCCATTTTGTCGGTCGCGCTAATTTTTCAGATATTGGAGGGAATAAATGACGTAATACTTTGTGGCATAGGTAAACCACGTGTTTTCGCAAAAATCTATTGGGCTGGGGTTCTTTCAACAGTTATGATCACCATACCCGCGGCGTTTCTTTATGGAATAAACGGCGTAGCGGCTGGCTACTTGATTACAATAGTGCTTATCACCTTTTTGGGCACCTATTCCGTCAAAAAGCTGGCTAAATTAAAGTACAGTCAGCCAGCTTTTTTCAAGATCGTGCTTGCGGACGTAGTGATGATCGCTCTCCTTCTATGCTTTCGCCCTTTCGTTACAACAACCCTACATGCGATTTTCGTCGGCATGATTGGCATCCTTACATATATGGCGATTCTTCTTCTATCCGGATTCATAAGTAGGTCGGATGTGCAGATGCTACAACAGATCTCAAAAGACATGGGTGAGCCAAGTGTTTTAGTAAAGATAACGAATTTTTTGAAGAGATTTGCAAGACAAACCTAACCGTTATGAAGATGTTTGCACTTAGTTTTAAGTTGAAATTAAAAAATCTCGCCCCCATAACGTTTTCCTGACCTCAACGCTTCGGTAAATTGTCGTTGAATTATTAAAAAATTCGAGCTCAAGGTCCTTGAGCAGGCGCTTTGCCTGTCGAAAGCTTGGGCCTTGGAGGTGGTAGAGGTAACAGGCGAAAACCTTCGCCTCAGGCGCTTCTTGTTCCTTAGGAAAACCTTTTTTTGAACGCCCCCCGAGTGCGTACGGGAATAGGCGTGAGAGGAACTTTCCGAGTTCCAACCTCAGGTGAATCACCTTCGGTGGTTATTCACCCCTCCTCCTAGTCGCCTCTTCATTGACGATGAATTACGATACAGAAGCTAAAGCCTTATTTGAACAGCACTGCTACATGTTTTAAAAAAGCAGATTACGAGGAGAAAAATCTCTGAGATTTACATGAGTGAAGTCTCTTGCCTGGTTTCCTCTTCATCATAGCTGTGATAACAAGGCCCCATCCGCATCAGATGCTGCGCCAGTTTTATGCGTGGCTAGGTTACTCCCAATGAGGTTAAGTCTTTTAATCTTTCTTTAATAACACCCATAAATTCTGCAACAAAGGGATGCTTAGGATGAAAGTATATGTCTAAAGGCTTTCCCACCTGGATCAGTTGCCCATTATTCATTATTGCAATTCTGTCGCTAATTACTAAAGCTTCTTCCTGATCGTGAGTAACATAAATAGTGGTGGTTCCGAGCCATTTTTGAAATCTGCGGAGTTCATGCCGCAGACTTGCTCTTAAGCGGGCATCTAAATTGCTTAGTGGCTCGTCTAAGAGAAGAAGCCGAGGTTCAACAACCAGCGCCCTAGCCAGAGCTACCCTCTGCTGCTGCCCACCACTGAGTTCTCTTGGATAACGCTTTTCTAAGCCTTCGATCTGTAAAAGTTTAAAAAATTGCTTTATTTTCCCGTCGATTTCCTGTTTAGAGAAATTCCGCGCCTTCAACCCGAAGGCCACGTTTTCATAGGCGGTGATGTGGGGGAAAAGAGCATAATTTTGGTAAACTATGCCCACATTTCTTTTATATACTGGAACATCAGTCATAAGTTCATCATCAAAATAGATGTTTCCTTCATCGGGACGTAGGGTTCCTAGAATAAGGCGAAGAGTGGTAGTTTTTCCACAGCCACTTGGCCCTAAAATTGTGAGAAATTCTCCATTTTTAATTTTGATGCTAAGATCTTTTACAGCTTGAACCCTACTGAAGCTCTTTGAGACGTGATCCAAAGTTACGCTCGTCATGCTGTAACCTCCGCACCTAGACGGTGGACAATTATGATCGCTGCGGAAGCTATGGCGATTAAAACGGTTCCCATAGCTGCTGCTAGGCCAATGGAACCCCACTGGCTTTCAGTATAGATTAGTACCGACAATGTGTACCATGAAGGACCATAAAGAAGAATTGTTATGCCTAGTTCGCTCATACTCAAACCCAAGGCTAATGCGGCGCCTGCTATGATTCCACTTTTTGTCAGGGGAAGAATTATGTCGGTTGCAATAGTCCAACGAGAGGCACCTAAACTCTCGGCTGCTTCAAATAAGTTTTGATCTATCTTCCTCATCACTCCATAAATTAGACGGAAAGTTACTGGAGTAACCACTAGGAAGTGCCCAATAATCAAAATCCAGGGCGTATTTCTCAATAAGGGAAACATTATGAGAAGACCTAGAGCAATAACGACGCTTGCCACGTACATAGGCGACATCATGAGAAGAAATAGAGTTTCTTTTCCTCTAAATTGGCGAAAAGTTAGTAGGTAGCTAACGTATGTACTAAAGGCTATACTTAGAGCAACTGCGCTTCCAGAGATTATACCTGTGTTAATCGCTGCCCTCAAAAATTTTGGCTGCAGAAGCATTGCCCACCACTTTAAAGAGTAGCTAGTGGGGATTACTTCATAGCCCCATCGAGGCGTTAAGCTAAGGAGCAAAACTACGATGAATGGAAAGATAATTATGAAGAACATGCTGATTGAGACGAAAGACAGTTGAATGGTTTTTAAAAATTTCATCTCTATCATCTCCCTTCAAAAAAACGGGTCGCCCTCCTATAGCAAATGACGGTTGAAGCTGAAAGTAATATGATTATGACCGCTACTGTACTAGCCATAGCGGGTCGAAAATATTCCATTTCGGAGAAGAGAGCAAGAGTTAAGGTGTAGGTTTTGCCCCATCCCAAGAAGAGTACTACACCAAACACATTCAATGTCATAAGAAGGGTGAGTAGCCCCCCAGCAAGTATTCCTGGCATCAGCGATGGCAGGATAACCCTCCTTATAAGATGAAGACCATGGCTGCCGAGGCTTTGAGCCGCTTCCTCCAACGAGGGGTCTAATGTGTCTAAGGTTGCGAAAACCGGTGCTATGAAGAAAGGCATGAAAAACATAATATTGGCGAATATAATGCCTTGCCATGAAAAAAGAATTGTAGCCGTAGGCAATTCCTTGTTGAATAGAGAGAGAAATAGGCGATTTATTATCCCAGCTGAGCCATACATGTAAATAAGGGCAATAGCGAAAACATAGCTTGGAAAAACTGCGGGGATGGAAGTCAATATTTTCATAAAGTTTCTCACTCGTTTATTTTTTCTCACGGCTAGAACAATCAAGACGCCAAAAGGCACGATTAATGCCGTTGAAAAGAAGCCAATGCGCAGGGTATTGATAATGCTCGTTATGTAGATTTCGCTTGTGAAAAAACGCACGTAATTTTCTAATGTGAAGCCGTGATCTGAACTGAGGCTATTTATAGCAGTTAAAAAAAGGGGAGTAACAAAAAAGACAATAGGTAACAGGAAGGCCGGTAGCAATATAATGTAATTTTTAATGTTCACCCGCCAATAACCTCCTCTGTCCATCTGTCTTTCCAGTGGTCCATACCTTCTAGCATCCACGTCCAATCCAGCTCTAACACCTTAGCATCAAAGACTGGCTGGAAAACGTTCTTTAGATTTTCGGGTAACTCAACGCCTTCTCGAGTGGGCATGCCATATCCTTCGGTGGCAACGAAGATTTGAGCTTCTTCACCGAGGAGAAAGTTTAGGAATTCCTTAGCTTCGTTAGCGTTGGGGGCACCTTTAGTCAATGCGATCGCTACATATCCAGCTATGGTTCCTTCTTCAGTAAAGAACATGACCTGTTTGGTCATGCTTTCATTGAAGTAGTCCGTGAGACTTACGCTACTGTCATGAACAGCAATCCAAGCTTCTCCGCGGTCTATCATCGAACTTTGAACAAGTGTCGGATGTCCTATAACATTTTTCTCCAGCTCTTTCAGAAATTGAAAAGCTTCATTTTCCCCCATAATGGCCACGAGGCTTGCCACGAACCTTATTCCATTGCCCGATGTGCGGGGGTCTGGATAGATGATTTTGTCCTTGAAAGCCGGGTCCAATAGGTCCTGCAGGGTTTTCGGTGGTTCTGGGACAAAATCTGGGTTGTAAACAAAGCAATTGTAGAACGCGAACCAACCCGTGAAGTATCCGTCGGCGTCCTTGAATACTGAGGGTATATGTTCTGCATTTGGAGGAACGTACTTTTCTATGGCTTCATTTTCTTTAGCAACTAATATGGAAGGAACGCTGGCTATAATAATATCAGCTTGAGGTTGATCTTTCTCTTGAATGGCTTTTTGCACCACAGCTCCGGATCCTCCTGGAGAAACCCACGTAACCTCAACATTTGTTCTGTCGGTCCAGATTTTCGCAGATTTCTGCAGCATTGCATCGATGCCACTATCTGATGTATAAATGAGAACCTCTCGCGATTTTGAGGCTTTAGAGTAGATGTAGTAAATGCCTATAATCACCAAGATGATGCAGACCAGGGCGACGTAAACCTTTAATTTCATTTTTTCACCTCCTTTTTTTTATCGCAGGGAAAATCTCGTTACGGGCTTTTTCAAGATCGCTTTCAAAGTCTATTTCTATCCAGGGCAATCCTTCGGTGCTCATATACCAAGTGTCATGCCGTCTAAAGGTATTATTTAAGGGTTCAATGATTTCTAGTTTTCCAGATCCTCCTTCTCGAAGATGACGATCAACTTCGTAGCTTAGGGATGTGCTGGCCTTCGCCCCTAGCTTAACGATCACCACTGCTTCTCCAACTACGTCTTCAGGTTCAACCATTCTAAAGAGTTCTCCAGTCGGGCTCCATGCAATATATTTTATTAGTCCATGATCCCCAACAACCACTGTTTCTTCCGTTAATAGAGGAGGTCTAGCTGTGTCATCTACAAGCATGCAGTTCTCATATTTTGATTCAAGCAGTTTTCTAAGGAGTTCTGGGTCGATAAGGTGGTCACCGTCCATTACAATGCAGGGTTTTCCTTCAAATTCTTGGCGAGCAAGCCAAAGAGAATGTGCCCCTCCAGTTACGGGATAAAACGGATTGTAAATATATTTGATAGTCATCTCATGAAATTTTCGTCCAAGGCGTTTCTTTATTTGGTCAGCGAAGTGTCCAACAAGTATAGTGACCTCGGTTATCCCAAGGTCAGCAAAGGCTTTTAGGCACATTTCCGTTAGTGATTCGCCCTCAAATTCGATTAGGGATTTATTCATATTGTAAGTTAATGGACGCAAACGTTCGCCTACACCAGCAGCTAAATAGATGACTTTAGGGATATCCCATGTTCGTTCTTTACAACGGTTAGGATCTTTAGGATTATGGTGCCGAAGTATGTCTCCCCGCGCCTCTCTTTTAAACGAGCAGTAGTTGCAACAGAACCATTTTTTCCCCCGTTTATCTTTGACTACGGTATATAACTTCCCCATAGACCTCATTCCCTTCCTTTCTACAAAAAATATAGTTTCTAGATATATAAATCTTTGAAACTAGTAAAATTTTTCTAGAGTTTATGAAAACATTCCTGTTTTAATTGGAAACTTCGGCGCTGTTCAGATAAGGCTTTAGCTTTTTATCGTAACTTATCGTCGATGAAGAGGCACTAGGATGCGGCAAGTAGGGGCTAAAAGCTTGGATTGAGGTGCTTATTTAGACTGTATTATAAACCAAGAATTGTGCGTATATAGGGATCTAGGAGTAGAAGATTGGAGCCCTCAAGTTTGTCGGGTTGGAAAACTTCCTCATGGGGGTTTCAACAGTGCGCGCCGACTGATTTTATCCAATGTCAGGTGTAAATAATGTGGCTGATGACACTAGCTGGATACAGGAATGTGTTTTTGGCCCCATCATTATGGCCATTGGCTTGTCATATATATTCAAATATTTAAATAAGGCACCAGACGGATAAAAGAAATTACAAATTGAATTAAGCTCGATAGCATCGATGAGGCAGAAAAATGAAAATAAAAAAGGCGATATTGCTAAATCCTGGTCCAGTGATGATCTCCGAGACCGTCAGAAAATCGTTGATGTTACCGGATATCTGTCACAGGGAGCGAGAATTTTTTGATATACTGAGACGGGTGCGGGAGAAAATTATCAAGGTATGCGATGGAGATGGAAGACATTCTTCCGTCGTGTTTACAGGTTCCGGTACGGCATCTCTCGAGGCCGTTGTGGCTCTCCTTTCAAATATTGACGGGCGAATTTTGATAATAAATAACGGGACATATGGCGAAAGGATTAAGAAAATAGCCTTGACGTATGGTGCCGACATCCGAGAAATTAAATTTGATTTGGACAAACCGATTTCGGTTGAAGCCGTAGAAAAAATTCTTGAAGACGATAAGGAAATAAAGGCGATAGCCGTTGTCCATCACGAGACGACTACCGGGTTGCTCAACCCTTTGCATGAGATAGGGGAGTTGGTCAAACGATACGGAAAAATTCTATTTGTGGATGCCATAAGCAGCATTGGTGCGGAAAAGCTGAGCATGATAAAGGACAACATAGATTTCTGTGTGGGGGACCCAAACAAATGCATCCAGAGCATCCCCGGGGTGTCTTTTATCTGTTTCAGGAAAAGCACGCTCGATAAGTTCAGGAAAAAACCTCGCAAGGTTTTTTACTTGGACATGATAAAGCTCTATGATTCCCAAGAAAAGG
>Ga0315306_10001169_pt1 | contig 12661 bp, 11 predicted proteins | sample TDP1_MG_FD_203803 | JGI IMG/M metagenome (GOLD analysis project Ga0315306, IMG submission 203803) | Freshwater sediment microbial communities from Lake Towuti, South Sulawesi, Indonesia - TDP1 | ecosystem: Environmental > Aquatic > Freshwater > Lake > Sediment | place: Indonesia: South Sulawesi... | reverse complement strand
GAGGAGCCGGTCCAGTGTATTGGAAGGCTCTTTTCTGCCAGCCTAAGCCTATGACATGGCTCATGATAATGATGACACCCAATGTAAAGCCTATTTCTCTCACAAGTCCTGTAGCTTCTCTAGCGAATAATCCAGGTTTTTCTGAAGCCATATGCTCTAACCATCCAAACCTTCAATTTTAGCTCTATGCGAATTTAAAACTTTCCATCATCTCTAAACTTAAATAGCTCAAAGCCATGATAAAATACTAGAAAATAGGAAACAGGAATGATTTGGTTGTCATTTCTACGAAGAAAAAAGGAGACCCTAACAAGGATTCTATTCGCTACCGACATGCACGGTTCTGAAGGAACTTGGCGAAAATTTCTAAACGCATCAGCAATGCTCAAAGTTGATGTAGCTGTATGCGGCGGAGACCTAACAGGAAAAATGATTGTGCCCATTGTTGAGCGGAAAGACGGAAAATACTCTTACTACCACTTGAAAAAAACCCACCTAATAGATTCCAGTGGGCTTGAGAGAGCAATGAAAGACATCAGGGGAATAGGATACTACCCCCATTTAACCAACGAAAGCGAATACGAAGAAATGACTAAAAGTCCTAAAAAGGTGGATGAAGTTTTTCATAGAGTCATGATTTCTACAATCAAGAACTGGCTCGACCTCATCCCGCAAAAAGTCTCAAGTGAGACAAGAGTGGTTGTTTGTCCAGGAAACGACGACAGAACCCCGGTTGACGAAATAGTCAGCAATCACAAACACGTACTCAACGGAGAAGGCAAAGTAATAGAAGTTGACGATTCCCACGAAATGATAAGCTGCGGTTGGGTGAACCCTAGCCCTTGGAAGACAACTCGGGAAGAGGAAGATGACAAACTTGAGGAAAGGTTAGAAAAGTATATTTCTCAACTAAAAAATGTGGAATCAGCAATATTTAACTTCCATGCTCCGCCATACCAAACAAAACTCGATGAGGCACCACTCTTAGATAAAGACTTAAACCCAATTATTCAAGGAGGAAGCGTCGTGATGGTGCCAGTAGGCTCAAAAGCCGTCAAAAAAATGATTGAAAAGTATCAACCTTTCCTAGGGCTTCATGGACATATACACGAAGCATCAGGTTCAATGAAGATAGGCAGAACATACTGCGTTAATCCTGGAAGCGAATACGCTGAGGGAATCCTGAGGGCGTTCTTGATAGAATTCAAAGGCAACGAAATCACTAGGCTTCAAAGGATAGAAGGTTGAGGAAAAAAGAAATGGCTTGGCTTTTAGAAAAAGAAATCAAACGAGAACTGCCAAAAGAATGGAAGGGAATAGTTCCAACAGAAGTCTTCCTTCGCGAATCCCAAGAAATTGTTGAAAAAGCGAAAGAAGAAGGCATAATCCTGAGAATCTTAGGCGGATTGAGCATAGCATTACATTGTCAAGACCATAAAGAGTTCGCACGGAAATTGGGTAGAATAGGAACAGGCGTCATTAAAGGTCAAGAATACAGCGACATAGACTACGTTTCCTACCGCTATCATAGGGAGAAAATAAAAGAACTATTCGAAAAAATCGGCTACGCAAAAAGAAGGACAACCCTTTCCACAGCCGCGTCTGAAAGGCAGATATATTTTCATCCAAAAGGCTGGTTTTACGTTGACGTGTTCTTTGACAAGTTACTAGTGGCAAATCACCCAATCGATTTTAGAGGAAGACTGGAACTAGATTATCCAACAATCACAGTCACTGACATGCTGCTTGAAAAAATACAAATTTGGGAAGCCTTCAGCATAAAAGACCTAAAAGACTGCCTACTTCTATTAAAAGCCCACGATATTAAAGAAAAAAGCGAAAAAGAAGGCATAGACGCGTCATACATAGCAAAACTATTGGCTCAAGACTGGGGCTTCTGGTACACAGCCGCAACAAACCTTAGAAAACTCGAGAAGTTCATATCCGAAATTGACAAATTAGGTCCAGAAGCCCAAATCGACTCCAAACAAATTGAAAAGAAGGATAGAGAAGATATAACTAGAAAGATAGAAGCCCTTTTAGAAAGAATAGAAAGAGAACCGAAATCCTTTGGGTGGAAGATGCGGGCAAAAGTTGGCACAAAGAAAAAATGGTACAATCCAGTTGAACGTCCCGAAACTGTTGGCGGATTCGGGATATGGGAAGCCCTACTAAAAGGAGAAAGCTAAGTTTCTAAAAGCGAAAAGTTAATGAGCAAAGGCTAACCGTGTATTTTTGGGTTTGCCGGCCATAGGGCGCGGGACCCACCTGATCCCGTTCCGAACTCAGTAGTTAAACCGCGCTCCGTTCTTGGCTGTAGTGTGGTCTTCGGCCACGCGAACCCAGGAAAGCTGGCAGCCCCACTTAAGATTAATAGACTAATTTGGAGGAGAATTACCTAAAACTTATAACTAAGCATTTGATAGTTTTTGGGAAGGTGAGTTCGTGAACATATTAGCGGCAATGGAAGCTTTGCAGAGTCAGATTGGGCTAGACGGGGAACTCGGAGAATTTTCATGGATTCTAAACTTACTATTCTATGTCGTCTTCATAGTTTTCATATTCTATGGACAACGAATTCAAATGTATGTCATGCTTAGAGAGGTTGAAGGCTCCCTTTATAAACTGAAATACATAAAGGATGAAGGGCGAAAAATCGCGATAGAAACAATCAAAGAGATTGGGAAGCCGCAAACAGACCCCACGGCTAGGGTAGACAGATTTTTGGAATACTTTACAATAACACCGCAAAGCCTTGACCCAGCAGGCGTAGTTTGGAAGCTTGAACATGTGCTTGACGTTAGGGATATACGGTTTAAAGATGAAGTGAAATTAATTGCGCCGGCGGCAGATGAAACCCAAGCAAACAATCTGGAAAACACGCTTGAAGCAGCGATGGCTCTCAACTATATTTACAAGGTGATAAGACACTTTTATCTGCTCGGCAAAAAAACACTAAGCCTCTACATAATAATGCAGATACAAATGATATTACCTCTGGTTATGCGAGAAGCAGAAGCCTATGCCAGCGCATTAAAAGCCTTCGCATACGGTCAACCGATAGGCGACGGAGCAGGCGCATTAGTGGCAGCAAAACTTATGCATGGATATGAAACAAGAAAAATAGCTAAGGACTGCATCGTCGCAACCGTGCCAATAGAAGGACGCACAACATACGTTATTAAAGCTGAAGGGCCTGGAGGAAACGTGGGCAAGCCCGGAGACGCGATAAAAACGATTATTGAGGAAAACGAAGGAAAAATCGCCACAATAGTTATGGTTGACGCTGCTCTGAAGCTTGAAGGCGAAGAAGTCGGCGAAGTTGCTGAAGGTGTCGGCGCAGCCATAGGCGGACCAGGCGTCGACCAATTCAAGATTGAAGAGTCCATTTTAAAACACCGTATTCCAATAAACGCTGTGATAATAAGAGAAGACATAGGCGACGCAGTTTCGCCTATGCGTAAAGAAATTTTTGACTCCGCCGATAAGACTATAGAAAGAATAAAACAAGTTATTATAGAAAGAACAAAGGAAGGAGATAAGGTTATAATTGCTGGAGCAGGCAACACTATTGGTATTGGACAATAGGAGGAGTGAGGATAATGAGTAAAACTTCAGCGTCGGCAACAACCAAAATCTCATCATTCGTGTTGATGATAATATTCATAACCCTAGCGTTGTCACTGACTGCCCTAATACTGTCCATTAACGCCTTTAGTTACGGCAACGAGCCTGTTGCAGGATACCTATTACTAGTAGGATTCTTAGGAGTAGCCTTATCCACCTATGTACTGTTTCAAACAAGAAAGCGAATACTACGTTTAAAAATTGAAACTCCGCCAATAACAACCACTATTGAATGTAAGAAATGCGGCTTCAAGAACGTCAGAGAGTTCCAGCGTGGTGATTACGTCTTCAAAGAACTTGAACCGTGCCAAAAATGCAACGATAAAATGTTAATAACAGCAATTTACAAAGAGGTTAAAGAAAAAGAACGACTGTCTCCCTAAGTTAGGATAACACATCCATCTTCTACTATCAAAACCGTGTGTTCTGCCTGAGCAACAGGTTTTCTGCTTGCCTCGATGAATACGGGATAACCCATAATAGCCTTAGACAACATTAGTTCTCGGAAAGCTTCTCGATAATGCTCATTTGACATCATGCCTTGCAACCAACGTTCAGCGAAAGGTAACGTTCTAAAATTTTCTTCAATGTACCTTAAAAGCTGTTTTGCATAGGGGTTTTTTAATGGCCTAGACTTGACAAAACGAAATATCGTAGTATCTCCTTCATCTTCAACTCGACCTACAGCTTCAGGAAGAGTTACGAAAGGCTCAATGGCGTAAACTTCGCCCAGCTTAATTTTTGAAAAGGATAATTGAGAGACATTGGGTAGGGAAGTTCCAGCATGCACAAGATAGCGCCCGACTTGATGTCCGGTCAAGTTTGAAATTGGTTTGAAGCCGCGGTTTTTTATGGTTTTTTCGATGAGTGCTCCAAGTTTTGATGTGGACATTCCTGGATTAATGTTGTCTATGCCTGTTTTTAAGGCTCGTTCAGCCGCTTCTACGAGGCTTTTGTATTCTGGGTTAAAGCATATGGTTATAGCAGTGTCAGTCACATAACCGTCTACGTGAACGCCGATGTCTACTTTAACTATTGATTTTTTAGGTATTTTTCTGTCGTCATTTGGTGGAGACGTGTAGTGTGCTGCTATCTCGTTTATCGAAACGTTGCAGGGAAATGCTGGTTTTCCACGTTTTTCCCGTATAAGCCCTTCTGCTTTTTCACAGATTTCGATTATTGGCATATCTTCTTGAACAAAACGTTTTATTTCTTCACGTGTTTTACGAAGAATTTTCCCAGATAGCTTAAATTTTTTAAGGGCTTCCTCGTCATAATGGCTCATTAATGTCACGCTTTATTTTTATTAACGCTAACAGTGTTATAATTTAAAAGGTTTAATGATGAGGTGGAACAATTGGCTGAAATAACTTGGTTTGGGCATGCAGCCTTCAAAATTGAAATTGCAAATAAGATTGTTTTAATTGACCCTTGGCTTGATGGAAACCCAACGTCTCCGGTTAAGGCTTCAGAAATAACCAAAGCAGACATAGTTTATGTTACCCATGACCATGGCGACCATTTAGGTGACGCCTTCAGCATATGCAAAAGAACAAACGCAACCTTTGTGGCTACAGTTGAACTTAGCGACTACGCAGAAGAAAATGACATTAAGAATGTTGCTGGATTAAACATCGGCGGAAGCGTGGAAATTGAGGGAGTAAAGCTCTCAGTTGTTCAAGCATTTCATACATCTCCCAAAGGTGCGCCAACAGGAGTTGTCATAGAAGGAGAAGGCAAAACGGTTTATCACGCTGGAGACACTGGAATCTTTGGCGACATGCGACTTATTGGAGAACTTTACAAACTTGACCTAGCTTTAATACCAATAGGTGGTTACTATACCATGGGTGCGAAAGAAGCAGCTGAGGCAGTTAAGCTGCTTAACCCGAAGGCTGTTATACCAATGCATTATAGGACTTTTCCAGTTTTGGCACAATCAACAGATGAATTTGTAAAGAATGTGAAGGAAAAAGTGCCAAAAATGAAAGTTTTGTTGCTGAAGCCGGGCGAGAGCTACCAGTTCTAGTATTGTAGGCGCCTAAAGTTTGGGCTTGAAAACTTTAAGTTTAAGGGTTGCGAAATCGTCTTCGCCTAGATGAAAAATCATCCTCGCTTTTTTTAAATTGTATTCGTTTGTAAAAACTTCTTTGTCCGCGTAGGCTTCAACTATTTCGCCAACGAATATTGTGTGGTCGCCTGTGGTGAATTGGCTATAGAGTTTACATTCCAAATGGGCTATGCATTCCTTTATTATTGGCGGTTTCACTTTTCTTGCAGGTGATGGCGTTAAACCCGTTTCTTTGAATTTATCATACTCTTTGCCGCTTCTTCTACCACAAAACAGTGTCTCCTTTAATATGTCCATTGTTGGAATGTTAACAACAAACTCCTTTGTCTCCTCAATAAGAGCGTGAGAATGCCTTTCGGGTCGAATGCTTACGGCAACCAGCGGCGGCTCGACGGATGTAGGCATAGTCCATGCCAAAGTTATAATGTTGGATTTTCCAGTTTTGCCAATACAAGAAACAAGCACTGTATGCATTGGATGAAGAAGTCTACATGCTAAGGAAAAGTCAACATTAACCATTTCTTTTCCTAACATTTAGAAATACACCTCAACGTTTGATGCGGAATTTTTCCACGATATTTCTAGCTTTTTCGCGTTTTTTCCGATGTTCAGCCAAGAACTTATTAACTCTTTCGGCTAAGTCGGTTTTACATTCACCGCACAAAATTTCGCCATTTATGCATCGCCTTTGTCTCTTAGTGAGTTTTTTGTCATCTTCCTCGAATAGATAGTAGAAATATTGAAAAATTGTGCAAATATCTGGAGTTGCGCCCAGTTTTCTCTGCTCCTCCCCAGTCGCCCTACCACCAGTGAAAGCGTTCCAGATTTTCCGTTTCACAACTTCTGGCGGATCTATGGTGAATATGGAGGTTTCAGGCTCTGAAGCGCTCATTTTCCCGCCCACTCCCAAGCCGGGTAGGAAGCGGCAGTGGATTTGGGCTGGTTTGTAGTAGCCGAGTTTTTGGGCTATGTCTCTAGTTACTCGCCAATAGGGGTCTTGGTCTATGGCTGCTGGAATGAGGGCTGGAACGTTTTCACCAGTTAGTTTTGCATGTATAAAGCATGGCACGGCTTGAATGGCTGGCCAGAATATCCACCCAATGTTTGTGCTGTCTTGGAATCCGAAAGTGGCTTTGGCCGTTGAATAGGTTATGCGCTTTGCAACTTCTAAGGCAAGGTCATAGAGTAAGCCTACATCTTCCACATCAAAAATTATGAACGTGTTTTCAGGCTTAAAGCCTAAGGCAATTAAGTCCAAAGCATTCTCGTAACCAAAGTTCTTCGTCTCCTCAAGCTTAAGCTCGTCTTCTACCACAAATTTTTCATCATCAGTCATCTGGAAATAAAGCCTAGTGTTAAATTTGTCTTGCAGATGTTTCGTGAAAATCCACGGGACAAGGTGTCCTATGTGTACTGGGCCTGAAGGTCCTCTGCCAGTGTATAACACGAATTTTATTCCCTTTTCATATAGGTCGAGAACAACGTCTAAGTCGCGGTGAGAAAATACGAGTTTCCTTCTCAGTTGAAGGTGAAACTCGCCTGTATGCTTCGCTATTCTTTGAAGCAGCTCTTCTGTTAGGGGTTGAGTGCCAAACTCACGTATTAATCGCTCATAGTCGACCTTGCCCCTAACTTCCCATGGAGTTACAACCATTTCGTTTTTCTCTTCATCAACCAAAGGGATGCCCTCTGCATATTTTAGCTCCTTATACAATTCATTAAAAACGTATTAAGTTTTATGTAAATGAACGCTTAAGACAGCCTTGCAATGCAAACTTGGAATAAGCTATAAATATGATTTCTGCATTTCAGATTGCTGATGGTGAAGTGATGCCTCGCCAATTTACTTAAAGAAGCAAGAATTTTCAAGACAAAAGTCAGCAGAGCATATGCATATTTTTATTAAAACTAGAACAACTACATTACCAAACTTAAATACTCACATTAATGAGAGGGAGCTCTATGGTTGAGCTTAGAGAACAAGAACGCAAAATGCTTTTAGCCATAGAAAGACTAAGCGGCATAGCCTTAATAGAGCAAATAATTAGTGAAAGCGGTTTGTCAGATGCTGCAATAATGCGTGCGGCCCTTACACTACAAGAGAAAAAACTTGTGAAAATCCACGAAGAGACACGAACAATAGTTAGGCTTAATGAAGAGGGAAAAATCCACGCTAAGAAAGGCCTGCCAGAAAGACGTCTAATTAACGCATTGAAAAAACTGGGTGAGAAAGGGATTCTTGAAAAAATAGTTGAAGAAGCCAATCTAGAAAAGCAATTCATACCAATAGCATTAGGCTGGGTTCAAAGAAAGAAATGGGCAACTTTTGATGCTAAAACAAACATATTACAAATGAGGGAGAAACCAGAAGCAGGAAATGATGAAAAGCTACTCAACCTTCTAAACAAAAAAGGCCAAGCAAAGATTGGGGATTTAAGTTCAGAACTTCAAGAAGCTGTCCAAATTTTAAAAAGAAGAAAACTCATTGAGATTGAAGAAAAAACAAAGAGAATCATCGAGTTAACAGAAGAGGGATGGGCAACAATAAAGAGAGGAATAAAAGTTGCTTTGGAAGTTACTCAACTTACGCCAGAACTTATCATTAGCGGAAAATGGCGAAAAGTAAATCTTCAAAAATATAATATCGAGGCTCCGGTAGCAAAAATTTGGCCTGGCAAGAAGCATCCGTATCTGCAATTCTTTGATGAAGTTAAAGAAAAGCTTGTCACCTTAGGATTTAAGGAGATGAGAGGTCCAGTGGTTGAGACCTCATTTTTCAATTTTGACGCCCTTTATACGCCTCAGGACCATCCAGCCCGCGAAATCTTCGGCGTATACTTCGTTAAAGCCCCGAGATATGGTAGCATATACGCTAACAAGTGCATTTTAGAAGATGTGAAAAGGGCTCATGAAAATGGGTGGAAAACAGGCTCCACTGGATGGAGATACAAATACTCTTTGAAAGAGGCTAAGCGCCTGATTCTGCGGGGACATGGAACATGCCAGAGTGTTAGGACGCTTCTGAGTAAGGATTTGGAGATTCCAGGAAGATACTTCTCAATCGTCCGCTGTTATAGACCTGAAGTAGTTGACAAAACCCACCTTACAGAGTTCAATCAGGTTGAAGGCATAGTCGTAGACGAGAAATTAACACTACGAGACCTTTTGGGGGTTTTAGAAAAATTCGCCATAGACATAGCCGGGGCAGACGAAGTTAAATTCAAACCAGATTATTTCCCCTTCACAGAGCCAAGCGTCGAACTAAATGCCTACAAAAAAGGTTATGGATGGATTGAGTTTGGTGGTTCAGGAATCTTCAGACCAGAGGTAACATTGCCCTTGGGCATTAAAGTGCCTGTCATTGCTTGGGGTTTGGGCATAGACCGCCTATATATGTTAAAAACTGGAATAGACGACATACGCCAGATTTTCACGCAGGATCTGGATTGGATAAGGAGGAAAGAGGTGGTTTAAATGCCAACAATAGACGTTGATTATGATGATTTTGAAAAAATGCTTGGAATAGAACTGCACTGGGATATGGATAAACTAAACAACATCTTAAATTTCGTGAAAGGCGAAGTGAAACTTCTGGATGAAAAAGAACGCATAATAAGCATTGAGATTAAGGATACGAATCGTCCAGACGTATGGAGCATTGAGGGTTTAGCTAGGGCTTTACGCGGTTTTCTAGGCATCGAAAAAGGGTTAAGACGTTACATTGTTGGCGAACCAATAGTGGAGGTTTATGTTGACCGAAGACTTAGGGATATCCGACCATACATAGGCTGCTCGATAGTTAAAGATGTTAAACTAACAGATACAATAATCCGCGGGCTTATGCACTTGCAGGACAAACTCGACCAAACATATGGAAGAAACAGGCAGCGGACATCCATTGGATTGTACGATTTTAGTCTCATAACTCCGCCGCTTTATTACACTGTTGCAAAGCCGATCGAAATCAGTTTTGTTCCACTGGGTTTTGAGGAAGAGATGAACTTGAAGGAGATTCTGAAGCGGCATCCAAAAGGGATGGAGTATGGCCCCATCGTAAGCAAGCACCCTATTTATCCGGTACTACTGGATTCAAAGAAAAAGGTGTTATCCTTTCCACCCATTATAAATTCGGATGATTTGGGAAAACTGATAGAAAAAACTGAACATGTTCTTGTCGAAGTTACAGGCACAATGCATGAAACCGTTCTTAACACGTTGAAAATGGTTACCTTATCCTTGATTGACTGCGGAGGAAAAGCATATTCAGCCGTAATTCATTATTCGCACGAAAATCTAGAGGTTGTGACTCCTAAGCTTGAAACATGGCTCATGGACTTGAAAGTTGAATATGTAAACAAAGTGTTGGGTTTGCAATTGACAGCCAAGCAGATTGCTGAACTGCTTAGCAAGGCAAGGTTTGGCGTTGAAAAACTTGGGCGCACTGAGGTACGTGTGCAGATTCCATGCTACAGAATTGATGTGATGCATCCCGTAGATTTGGTTGAGGACATTGCAATAGCGTATGGATACAATAAAATTAAGCCTTTGTGGCGCATACTGCCAACAACAGGTGGCGTAAGAGCGGAACAAAACCTGTTGAATATTGCAAGAGAGTTGATGGTGGGACTTGGTTTTCAAGAAGTTCTCACATATACGCTCACGAATCCGGAAGCTTTATTCACAAAAATGAACCACAAAAAAGAGAGGATAATTGAGATCGCCAATCCAAAGGTTCAAACCTTAACGTGTCTGAGAAGCTGGCTTCTCCCAAGTCTCATGGAGTTTTTGAGCAACAACCTTCACATGGAGTATCCGCAGAAAATCTTCGAGTTGGGCACGGTTACGCTTTTAGATGAGAAAAGGGAAACGAGAACAAGGGATGAGGAAAGACTTGCAGCAGTTATTGCTCATGCAAACGCCAGTTTCAGCGAAATCAAATCAGCTTTAGACGCCTTCTTCATGAATCTTGGTTTAGAATGGAAGACAAAAGAAACGAAACATCCAAGTTTTATTGAGGGAAGAGTTGGGTCCGCAGTTGTTAATGAGACAAACATGGGAATCGTGGGCGAGGTACATCCAAAAGTTCTGGAAGCATGGAAACTCGAAAATCCCGCAGCAGCCTTCGAGTTGCACATGAGCAAAATAGTAAAGAAAAAGCAGACTTAGAGAGCCCAGTATAGGAACATTTAATTTTTTCCAGAGCATCATTTTTGTTTGGCGATGACGATAAAGAGCCTTTGAATCCCACTGGCTAATCCATGCCGACGGACTCAACGGAAGATGATAAGCCATTAGGCTTGTCTTGCTTGTGATGGCGGGTTTACCCAAGCATGGGACACAGTGGGCGCGGGCGCAAAATCCCACGCCGAGAGAGCTTAACCTAGAGGAGCGTAAGACTCCACTGTGAAGTTAAGTGATAGGTTACGTGGGAAACAAACGCCCGCGATAAAATTGCTCCAATCAAAAAATGAGGATAACATTATATGTAACATTAAATTCCTATTTTTGCAATTTCCAAAATGTAAATAAACTCATAAACTAAAGTTATCTGTGATGAAAATTGAATAAAGCTCCATTTGTAATCATTCTAGCCCTAGTAGCCTTAGTTATTTTTTTACTTTTGGCTTCCCTATTTTCAGCTGGCTCATCAGCTGGCGTTAAGAAAGGCGACTGGGCAAAATACTACTATTTTGTTGATGTATACACAGACATCAGTAATCCGAAACCCCCATTAGGCTTCGACCCGAACCTAAATGGTTCATGGTTCCAATTCATTGTGTTGTCAATTTCTGGAAAAGATGTGTCAGCAGAAATTTGTTTGCAATTTAGAAATGAGACAAAACAAACAGTAACTGGCGAAATGAACGTTGAAACCGGAAATGGAACCAACTTTGGCTGGTACTTGATTAGGCCTGGCCTCAGGAAATTTTCGAAAATATACACTGACGAACGCTTTATAAATTATGTTATAAAAGATATCATTTTGGGCAATTGCAATGGCACAATGAGGGAGTTGGTTTTCCTCAACTTAACCACAACTGAGATTAGTTCTCACTACTCAGGAATAATACCCTACAAAGTTATCTCTATGACTACGAGTACAATAGCATTATGGGATAGGGAGACAGGAGTACTAATAAATACTTGTATTGTCATCAGCGCAATTGTAGAGGAAACGCAGCAATTCTATTACAGCATTATATTTTATTATGACATTTCAGAATCCAACCTACCTATAATCCCCAAATAATCCCTATTCTCCAACACTGCCGCTACATTATAGAAACGCCTTTTACTAATCATACAATTATTTCTAGAACAACTTTTATGTTTTACTTCAAGCATAAACCGTTAAATGCGTAACAACTGGAACGATGAAAGATGGACATCAATAATAAAATCGAATTAATATGTAAACCACCAACAGAAGAAGTTTTGACCTTAGATGATTTAAGACAGCTTTTGCAAATTGAAGAACATCCAATAGCCTATAACGGTTGGGAACCATCAGGCTTAGTCCATCTCGGAACAGGCGTGATTTGCGCCTACAAAATGAAGGATTTTGTAAAAGCTGGAATAAGGTTTAAGGCTTATCTCTCCACATGGCACGCATGGCTAAACAATAAACTAGGCGGAAACCTCCAACTAATAAGAAAAGCAGCAGACCTTTTCAAGCATTCATGGATAGCCTTAGGCGTCCCAAAAGACAAAGTTGAGTTCATATACTCAGACGAGTTTTATGACGACTTAAGCTATTGGGCAAAAACAATTACAATTGCAAAAAACCTTACAATAGCAAGAACAAGGCGAACACTGGAAATTGCTGGAAGAAAAGAAACAGAGGCAAGATATGTCTCAGACTTCCTCTACACGCCCATGCAAGTGGCAGACATATTTCACATGGACGTAAAAATTTGCCAATTGGGCATGGATCAACGCAAAGCAAACGTTGTAGCCAGAGAA
>Ga0315306_10001168_pt1 | contig 12661 bp, 9 predicted proteins | sample TDP1_MG_FD_203803 | JGI IMG/M metagenome (GOLD analysis project Ga0315306, IMG submission 203803) | Freshwater sediment microbial communities from Lake Towuti, South Sulawesi, Indonesia - TDP1 | ecosystem: Environmental > Aquatic > Freshwater > Lake > Sediment | place: Indonesia: South Sulawesi... | reverse complement strand
ATACAGAGGATCCATCGCACGCTGTGAAGATTAGCGTGGTTATTCCAACGTACAACGAAGAAGAAAGTGTGGGAGAGGTTTTGCGAAAGCTGTTGCAAATTGAATCGCTTCTTCCGTCGATGGAAATTATCGTTGTGGACGATGGCTCAACAGATCGGACGGCCGAGGAGGTTGCCAAGTTTCCCTCTGTCAAATACGTAAGGCATGAGAAGAATGTAGGAAAGGGCGCTGCTTTACGCACGGGTTTTAAAGCTGCCACCGGAAATATCTTTGTTATTCAAGATGCTGACTTAGAATATTTCCCTTCTGATATCCCTAAGCTCATTGAACCAATTTTAAGTGGTAGAGCTGATGTAGTTTACGGGTCACGTTTTAAAGGAAAGATTGAGGGTATGAGTTTTTCGCATTACCTAGGTAATAAGATTCTTTCGTTAACTACGAGACTTCTATATCGAGCCCCGGTCACAGACATAATGACTGGGCATAAATGTTTCTCTAAACAAGTTTTTAAGTCAATGAATTTAAAAGAAAACGGCTTTAACATCGAAGCAGAGATTGTGGCCGAGATCCTTGAAGGTGGCTGGCGATTTACCGAAGTACCTATAACATACTCTTGCCGGAAACGCGGATTTTCAAAAATACGGTACATAGATGGAATAAAATGTCTCTGGGTACTAGCGCGCGCGTTTTATAAGGTTATCCTTGGATCATAAATTCAGCCGCCAGACGAGAGTTCAAGTTAAAACATAGTTTTAAGATACTAAGGGACTCTCTCTCAGAAAGGCTAAGATCTTAATAAATTTGAAAAAAGTTCAAAGGAAAAAAGTTGGATCTACTAACAGCCAGTTGGCTATTTTCTTCATTATTTATCTTGCTGTCCCTAGGGTTATATACCATAATAACCTTATATTTCGCGAAGAAGCAGAGAATAGTCCGAAAGGATTTTTCTTATCGTCCAAACGTTACGATCATTGTCCCTGTTCATAACGAGGAATCTGTTATTGAAAAAAAGCTTCGAAATATTATCCAAACCGAATATCCAGCTGAAAAGATAGATAATGTAATCGTCCTCGACGACAACTCCACAGACGGTACATTACATAAAGTAAATTCATTTTTGAGGGAGACGATTTGTCCATTTCACCTTGATGTGATAAAATACCGAGGGTTGCCTGGTAAGGCAAGGGCAATAAATTGGATTTTACCGTATATTAAAACCGATATAGTCGTAATTACTGATGCTGACTCGGTTTGGAATAAGGATTCTCTTGTGCATTTATTAACCAATTTTTCAAATACTCAAGTTGGTGCTGTCACGGGTCAAATAGTAATAGAAAAGGATACGACATCATTCTCAGGTTCGATAGAATCACGTTATCGCGACATTTTTCACATCTGGCGTCTTGGCGAGGCAAATATCGACTCTGTGGCGCTTTTGAATGGACCATTATATGCGTTTAGGAGAGTCTTAATATCTGAAATAAATGAAAAATGTCTCGATGATGGTTATGTGGCGTTCGAAGTAAGGAAAAAGGGTTTTCGTGCAACGTACGAACCTAACGCCATAGTATATGAGAGAGCCTCTTCTACTTTAGGAGGAGAAATCCGACAGAAGATGAGAAGAGCCAAAAGATACATTAGTGTTCTATTATTAAATAGAGATCTCTTGGGTAAAGAAGGGCGATTTGGAAAATTCATCTACCCATCCATGATAATACTACACATCGTACTCCCATTCGTATTATATTGGTTCATTTTTTCAAGCTTATTTATGACCATAAGATATCCATATCTCCTATTATTATCATTAGTTTTAATATTTCCGAAAATAAGGGCATTGTTTCTGTCTTTCATAATTAACCAGACAGCACTGGTTCTTTGTCACTTTTTACCTCCAATAAGTTCCTGGGAACCCATCAAAAATCTAAGACCAAACTAATTTGAATCTTTCATCGAGTGCCTTTTTATGATTTCAGTTGCTATCGAGAATTGGATGCGCTAGGCGAAACTGCTCCAGCTTATTCAAATGGAGGGTATTCAAATAAAACCATTAAAAGTTGGAGTAATTGGTTGTGGACTGATAGCCCAAGAGACCCACATTCCCAATTACATTGAAAACTCCATGTCTGAACTGGTAGCTGTCTGCGATGTAGAAAAGAACACCGTGCAAAAAGTTGCAGAAAAATACGGAATTAAGCACACGTTTACTGACTATAGAGAATTACTTGAACAAAATTTGGTGGAAGCAGTTAGCGTCTGTACTCCGACATCAACCCATTCAAAGATAGTGATAGATGCGGCACGCCACGGCGTTCATACACTCTGTGAGAAGCCTTTAGCACCCACTCTAGCTGAGGCGAACGAAATGCTAGATGCCGTTTCACGCAATAAAATTAAGTTTATGGTTGGCTACAACTATAGATTCTTACCCAATCACATTAAGGCAAAACAGTACGTAAGCGGGGGTAGGATAGGAAAACCTATTCTTATCAGAGGTGAAGTGGTCACCGCAGGTCCATATAGAAGCAAAATGGACAAGAAACACTATCGATATGAAACAGAAAAAAGGATGGGCGCCTTTTTTGACATAGGCTCACACATAGCAGACCTATTTATTTGGATGATGGGTAACCCGAAGGAAGTTTTTGCGTTCTTTTCTACTCATAAGAGCGGGATTCGAGTAGAAGACTCCTCTGTTGTAACAATTAAATTCGAGTCAGGGATTCTTGGGAACATTGTAGTTTCATGGTTGAACCTGCCTGACTACCAATCAATGGCAAACAATAAACAAATCGAAATAATAGGAGAAAAAGGAAAAATAGAATCAGACTTCTTTGGACCATCTCTATCCATTTACTGCACCAATTCACTTGCATCTAAAATTAGAGGTAAAATAAAGATCACGCCCAGCGCTTTTGATCCAAAAATCCCAGACGAGGCTCTAAGGTGGTCATACAAAAAAGAGATTGAAAGCTTCTTAAGATCAATAATCAAAGATAGGGAGCCTCCTGTCACCGGAGAGGAAGCGAGAGAGGTCCTTAAGCTCGTTCTGGCTGCGTATGAATCGAACAAATCTAAAGCCGCCATGGTCTTGAGGTAGGTGGATGAGTGGGCAAAGCCCCGGTAGTATCTATCGTGAAAGTGAACGGTTGCTCTATAGAAAGGGCGGTCAATGAATCTATTGATCTAGTTGAAGGTTTCACAGATCTTCAAGATAAAAGGTCTGTTTCAATAAAACCCAATCTGTGTAGCCTAAAATCAGTATCTTCCGGATCGACCACAGACCCAAGGATCGTAGAAGCCGTCATCAAGAGAGTAAACGCTGAAACTACATGTAAGATAAATATTGTTGAAACAAACAATTTTCAAGCTAGCGCAGATAAAACCTTTAGAACCTTAGGGTTTTTAGACCTTGCAAAAAAGTATCCTAACGTTGAGTGTATAAATTTATCAAACGATGTCAAATTAAAAGCGAGCCTAAATGGAGAAGTTTTTTCAACCTTACTAATTCCGGAAACCATGCTTTTCTCTGATTATTTAATAAATATAGCAAAGCTGAAGACGCATGTAGATTACCGCTACACTGGAGCGTTGAAGAACGCCTATGGATTTTTACTTAGTTCTAGGGCACTTTATCATGGCTTTATGCACAAGGCACTAGTTGACCTAAACAGGGTGTATAAACCAGATTTGTCCATAATTGATGCTGTAATTGGGATGGAGGGGTTTGGTCCAACTGGCGGTAGTCCAAAGTATGTCGGCGTTATCTTGGCAAGTAAAGACCCTGTTGCAGCGGATACGGTGGCAGCACAGATCGCTGGAATCAAACCTTCAAAAATAAAGTATCTAAAATATGCTGAAGAGAAGGGCATAGGCAAATCTAGAGACATCGAAGTCGTAGGCTGCAGCATAGAAGACGTGAAAACAAACTTTAAGTTTATTCCTTTAAGGTTGTACTATATCGGTAGGTTATCGTTAACGATTCAAAGATTCTCTAAACAATGCTTCAATTTCGCGAGACTCCTTAGCCTAGTTAGAAGCACACTATCGACCATTAGTTTTTCTACCTTAGAGGAACGATCGTCGTATATGGGGCTATTGCATCTGGCTAAAGATACGACATTTAGGATCGACGGTTAGGTGTACTGCAATCATAAGAAGTGGATCAAAAAATGAGTGAAGATGAGATCGGGATTATAGGCGGATCAGGTTTTATAGGGTCGGCTTTAGCAGAGCATTTAGGCGGTCTATTTAAGATAAGAATTCTTGACGTAAAACAGGTTTCGAAGGACCTGGAGAGCAAGGTTAACTTTCAGAGATGCGATATTAGAAATTATAATGATCTAAAAGAAAAGCTTAGGGGCGTGGATCTTGTAATTCATACGGCTATTATACAAATTCCTCTAATTAATGAGAACAAGAAGTTAGGCTATGAAGTAAACGTAAAGGGTATTCAAAACGTGTGTGAAGCTGTTTATAACATTGATTCGATCAGAGGTTTTCTCTTAACCGGTTCGTGGCATGTTTTCGGTGAGAGAGAATTTCGAAGCGTTATAAACGAAGAGTTTGGTTTCAGACCCGATAAGATGGAGGAACGAGCTAAGTTTTACGCATTAACTAAGATAGCTCAAGAGACTATTGCAAGATTCTATGATGAAATTTCAGAGAAAGTCTATGGTATAATTCGTATTGGAACCGTACTTGGTGAGGGAATGCCTGAGAAAACGGCGGCAAACATCTTCATAACGGAGGGTCTCAAAGGGGGGATAATAACACCATTTAAACATAGCATGTACCGACCAATGCTCTATGTTGATATTGATGATGTCTGCAAGGGGTTCGAAATTTTTGCGAAGAACATACTTAATGATCGCATAGGGAAAAAAACGGAAAGTCTGGCCCACATTGTTAATTTAATGTGGCCAAGATCTATGACGATCCTTGATCTGGCTAGGGTTGTGAGAGAGACCATTATAGTAGAGTCTCAAGACCAAATAAAACCAGAAATTGAGGTTGTCGATAAAAAAAGACCAACGCTCTACTCTTCAAATAACGAGATTATCACGGTGGACTGCGAACAGACAAAGCGTTTTTTCGAACTAAATAAACTAACTAGCCCCCAAGAGTCTATAGCCAGAATCGTTAGGCAGAGGTTTGCTTCAAAAAATTAGAGTACTCTTAATGAGACAAAACGATGTGGAAGAGTTCCAAGCGACTTTTCTGTTTATGATACGAAATTTTAATGGTGTTACTAGTTGAGGGTGATGTTATTTAGCTCAAAAGAAAGATTCATTGACACGGCAAAATATTTTTCGAGTCTGGGTCATGACTTTTTTATAACTCCACTAATCTCAAGTATATCGATTCGGAAGTGGAAGAATTATATCACGAACGAACAAACGGCTCAACTTAAACAATACAAGAAGACCAGTATCTTTCCTATTTTTTTAAAAGCCCCAGATAGTCGTTTCAGAAATCTCCTAAATCCTATAATACTTTTGAGGGACTTTGTATCTATTTTTTCTGCTATCAATAAAATTAGACCCCATGTAATAATTTGTTATTATGTTCTAGACGCGTATCCTCTAATAATGCTGAAAATTCTTTTCAACTACTCGCTCTATGTGGTTGCAACAGGCACAGATGTCAACTTGAAAAGAGGGCTGATTCATCGAATGGTGAGGAAATTCATCTATCTTGGTTGTAACCTAATCTTCGCTACCTCGAAGACCCTAAAGGAGAGGATAGAAAGGGAATATCAGTGTAACGTTACAGTTATACCCACTGGAGCGGACTCTTCGTTCTTTAAACCACTTAATTCAAGAGCCGCTCTGCGTCGAAAATGGGACATTGGAAAAGAAGAAAAGGTGATTCTAACGGTTTGTAGACTAGTGAAAATCAAGGGGGTAGATGTTGTCATAGAGGCATTCAGTCTATTGAATCATAGCCTGAGGCGCGATGCAGAGCTGTTAATAGTTGGTGATGGACCGGAGAAACTCTGGCTCCAAAAACTAGCATCAAAATTACAAATTCAACAGAAAACAATCTTTCTTGGCCCCAGAAGCAGGTCAGAGTTGCTGGAACTTTACAATATCACAGACGTGTTCGTGTTAGCAAGCTATAGTGAGGGAACGCCGCGTGCATTAGCCGAGGCCATGGCCTGTGGATGTATTTGTATAGCTGCCAACGTTGGAGATGTACCAAGAATGATTATCGAAGGATTTAATGGATTTATCGTAAAAACGGGGGATCCAGCAATTCTCGCTGAGAAAATCAACGAAGTAGTATCTCTTCCCAAGAATGAAATGTCCATCATTAAAAGTAGAGCCAGACTCGCCGTTATGAACAACTTTGACCAAAGAAAATCAGCGCAAAAAATGATTGACTTAATAATTTCTGATGTTGCTCATAGATTTCGGCGTGCACAGACTTAAAAATGTTTAGAAAATAGGTTGTTTGGATTGAATAAATCACGTATACTGAAACTTGCCCTGGTTATTGAAGCGACAGTTCTTCTCAGTGCTGCATCGGCCCTTTCTAGGAACTACCAGGATAGCTGGATCCTAGAGGGATTAGAGATTCCTTTCGCGCTGTTTATGGTTACTTATTCAATTTATTTCTTCACTGAAAACAAGATCACATGGATAATTACGTTTGCAATCATCTGCAGGTCCGTCCTTTTATTGCTACCAAACCTGAAATACGAGTGGTTTCAGGGAGTGGCTATAGATTCGCACCGCCATTATAGGTTAACCCAAGACATTTATAACGAAGGATATGTCCCAAGTGGGAATCTGTACTCCGACACTCCGCTCATGCATTTGTCTTTTGCTATTTACTCCATGATAACAAATGTTTCGGTACTTCATTCATTCAAATACTTCTCCGTGTCGTATTGGCTTATATACCCGTTGATGATATACCTTGTAATGAAAAAATCGGGACTCACTGAAAACCCGTCGCTATCAAAATATGCTTTATTTATATCGTCTCTGCCAGTAAAGTCCGAAGTTGGGTCCTATATTGTTATTGGAACTCTATTTGGACCGCTGTTATCATTTTTGATTTTGTTACAATTTATTAAAATGTCGCAACAAAATAGACGACTTGATTGGGTCATTGCCATAATTTATAGCATAGCATTGGTAACTACACACACTTATTCCTCAATCATGTTAATGATGGTTCTACTTGCGATTTATGCAATAATTTTATCACCGCAAGGGAGAAGAATTTTCAATTTTAAAAAAATTTCATATGTACCTTTTATGACAATCGTGTTGATAAACTGCGCATGGCTTTCACTTAAAGCAACGAACCTATTAGAGATGATAATTGAAACCGAGATCCCTTATATGGAAAGACTATTGGGATATGAAGCTGTCGCGGGAGTAGCGATACCACCACGCCTTTTTGAGTTAGGCTTTACAGAAGCTCTCAAAGTAGCTATCATTTTTCATGGCGGAGATATGCTTCTGATGTTCTTGACGTTGATTGGCATTGTAATTGCGGCTAAGAACTTCCACACCCGATCGAAATCAACGTTTATATTCTTGTCCCTTTACGTGACATCATTGTGGCTATTTCTAGCTGTTGGACTACTCGTGTTCAATTTCGGTGAACAGTGGTATGACAGAATTCTTAGAATGACATCAACTGTATCCCCGATATTCGCCAGCATACCCTTCTTTCATATGAAAAAAGGGATACGTAACACCAAGCTGGCCATATTTCTTATCGGTTTGGTAATATTAGCTCCTATTCAGCATTATCGATGCCAGCCACTCGTACCCCCGGCGAGTGCCTACTCCAAAGATTTGCCAACAGATGAGCCTGTTGTTTATATCAACATCGTGAACTCGGCATACCAGATACACATGATAAAACATTCCGAAACATATTTTCCACAGGGCAAGCTGATTGCCTGCGACAGAGTAACGAGAGATCAAATATTTGGACTAACAAATCGCACTTTTCCATATTCGCATCTGGCCTGGTATTATCCACTTGAAATGGGTGCCACCGAACGGAGATATGATTACTTCCTTATACATCTTCCTGGAAAGAGCGGAGTGTTATTAGAGAAGGCTGAAGCGCGCACAAAGAGCTTAATCTATGACGCCATGACGCATTCGAACATTCTATACACGAATGCTGAATCATACATACTTACTAACCCACTCATGATTTAATCGTTCCTAGGGGAAACTAGATTCGAAAGTAAAATAAGGATCACTATACGATTTTAGAATGATCCTTGATTGCCCTCAATGCTAAGACTTATTCTCTTTTCTTGACTCTAAACGAAAATTAACTTTTCACTAGGGCGTTCGAAATGGTTAAGTCGTCTGCATAGACAGTTTTAGGGTATGTATCAGTTTCATCGCAATATTGCTTCACTGGAACAAGATAATACTCGTCTTGCACATGTCTCGTTTTACAGTCCTCTTTGTAAATGATCCGATAACCGTTTAACCAAAGAGCGACTATTCCGCTTGAGGAATGCCTCTTGACATAAAACTTCAACTCGAACCACTGTCCTCGAAGAACTTCTCCTGCTCTTCCGTACATTACATAGCTTGACTGCCCAATAGTATTGTCTTTGTGCCCTACTTCGAAAACGTATTTACCATCGCTATATTTTATATATACAGACAACATCCAGTCTATGTTACGGTCTTTATCCCATTCTCTTATTTCAATAAGCTGATTCTGTTTATAATTCTCTCCGGTTAATTTCCAGTCGGATGGTAAATAATACCACATCGACATATAAAGTTCTGAACCGAAAAGTGTTGGATAACCATAAATTTTCATCTCCGCTCTTCGAGACTTTGTTATATCAAAAAGCTCCAACAGCAAACTCTTACTTGACGAATGCCCAAAATCGACAATTCCAAAACGTGCACCTGTCTCTCCGCCCGTTCCTCCAATCCAATGATTAATTGTCCAAGAAAGACGATGATCATCAACTTTTGCGACATCTTCCATACCACTTCGGAAAGTTATAAAAGAAGCCGCACGCACGGTCCCTGAAGATGGGATCGATATACTCCATAATGAACCCGAACTCGATGAACTAACTAAACAACCCATGATGAGAAGTAATGCAGGAATCCAAACGGATCGCAACCAAAGCCAAATATCTCTTGACTTCATTCTCCTTGATTCTCCCACAAGATATGAAACATAAATCTTCTGTCTTAAGATATATATCTTGTGGAAGAAAGAAAGAATTGAATTAAAACAAATAAACTTTACACTATATTCGTTGAACGAAAATACAGCAACGTTAAACCTTAGTTTGAGGTTTCTTTGGTGCGCGTCCTTGTCACAATATTTGAACAGCTAGTGCCCATAAGCGGCGGGGGAACCCCAAGAATCAGTAGCATCATCGACGCTCTCGTTAGAAGAGGACACGAGGTTTCAGTTGCGGCGTCACTGGTTGGAAATGTTAAAGACGCCCTTAAAATCTTAAAATGTCATGAGGTGTTTCCGCTCAAGAACGTGAGTAGACTTGACAAAAATAAGATGGAAAAATATCTTTTTTTCCATCCTTTTAACATATCCAAAATTGTATATGGAGCAATAAAAGTAAAACCAGACGTTATTGTCGCTCACAATTCTATCGCAGGCTGGGCAGAATTATTGGCCAAAAAGGTTACAGACAGTCTCGGGGTAGTAGATATGACCGATCTGCTTTTTGAGTATCTTCCATCTTATCGCGATTTTTCTTGGGCATACTACCTTCAAAATGTTGGTAAGCAGATCGAGAATAAGGTCATACAAGAAGCAGATAAAATCATAACTATCAGTAATGCCATGAAAGAGGTGCTGGTTCAAAAAGGGGCCAAGCAAGAAAATGTAAACGTTGTTTACGATGGCGTCAGACCAGATATCTTCAAGCTATGTAAAGAGGAAGCGGCGATGTTGAGGCAAAAACACGCGGTTGAGGCAGAAAACGTGGTTATGCATCATGGAGTGATTGATCCACAAGATCAACCTGAGATCATAGTGGACGCTGCAATGACAACTCTAAAGGAGCATCCAAAAACTATGTTCTGGCTGATAGGTGACGGCGCCGCGATTCCAAGTATTAAAGAAAAAGTGAAAAGAAAAGGAATAGAAAAACGCTTTTTCTTTTCAGGGTGGGTACCTTTCGAGGAAGTGCCGAGCTTCATCTCGGCCTGTGACGTGGGCTTGGTCATTTTGCCAGACACCATTTCCGCCAGAATACGGGTTACCCTTAAAGGCTTTGAGTACTGGGCCTGCGAGAAGCCGATAGTGGTTTCTGAGTTGCCAGCCCTCAAGGAGATAGTCACGTCTGGGAAGACGGGATTATTTTACAAACCGGGAAATCCCGAGGATCTAGCGGAAAAGATCTGTGTTCTGTTAAATGATAGGCATCTATCGATAGAGATGGGTAGGTCTGGCCGAGAATTGGTTGAGAAAGAATATAGTTGGAGTAAATTAGCCACAAAATTTGTGACCATATGCGAAGGTATGCTATAGTTGAAGATCATTAAGAGGATCTTCTGGTTTTAGATTTAATCTCCTTAAGACTACAATTGACTTTTGTGGAGCGCCCAATGGTTTTGTTCGGTCTTTCAGGTATCGCACTTTGCGCGTCTACTTCTCTCTGCCCTACTCATGATTGCTGGGATTCAGTCGTTTCTAATCGGGTTCATCGATGATATGATAGCCAACTTAGGAGCTGAATGAAATCGTAATAGGATTAAGTGAGTAATATGACCATACGACAGATTGACCGGTCGATCAGTTTACAATGGATTTTGCTGTTAATGATCGTGGTCATCGGAATCATTTTGAGAGTGGAAGCCCAAAATCATCTCAGAGTTATCAGTCTCGATGGTATTATGTATATTTACCGGGCCTCATCTGTTCTCACTGGAGTAGGTCACTTTGAGAGAAGGGGGCCACTGTTTCAGCTTCTGCTCATAATAAGCTATAAAATATTTGGAGTGAGCTTCGAATCCTCTGTTCTTGTCCCTCAATTCTTCGGAAGCATCGTCCCAATACTCCTGTTTCTCCTGGGAAAACGCTTTTTCGACTCAAGAACAGGGTTAATCGCAGCCGTACTGGGAGCCTTCAACCCCCTGCTCATCAACCTATCCTCCTGGGTGTTGAGAGAAACCCTCACGCTGGCTCTGATCTTAATGCTAATTCTCGCGGCTCACTTCGCTGTTGAGATACGATCAAAAAAGAGAAGTTCAATTGCCAGTACAATACCTGGTTTCCTATCAGGACTACTAATTCTAACTCGTGAGGAAATGGTGTTTGTTATTCCACCTGCATACATCGCATATGCGTATTTTTGTGAGAAAAAACGCCTAAATCTCATGGTTAAAACTAGTGTTTTCATAATTACCACTACGCTTGTTATGATACCATGGCTGCTTTACTCCAGTACGCAATTTGGAGATCCTTTTTACAGTTACTGGTTTTACTTAAAGAACGTGGTAGGTGGTGTTGGCACGGAGGTGCCCGGCGCAGAGGGTGTATCGGTTCCGGTCTTTCCATGGCTTCTTGGAATCTTGCCAGCGATTTTATTCGGGCTTTGGAGAGAGATGATAGAGTTGCCAGCGGTTCTCTCGGTACTCGGATTTTTGTTCTTACCCATAGGCGTCATGTTAACTGTGAAAAAGAGAGCTATTTGGGTGATTTATTTTATAATGGCTTCGGACTTGTTTATTCTCTCACCAATTATGTCCTTGCCAGGGTATTTGGATCGGCTATCGATGCCTTACCAATGGATCGATGTGAGTCGATTCATCTTCCCATCAGTGATGCCCGCCATCATAATTACAGCCTATGGAATCAGGAGTCTCGTTCCTTTCCTCGCATACCCAGCAAGGTTTACGGAGTTTCTAAAAAATTGAGGTGAAGTGTTATGCCGTTTGGCTTTACACCATCACGTATCAAAGGATTGACAATTTTAGGCCTTTTCATACTGGGGGCCATAGCTTATGTTCCCCCATATGTTCTCATTTTAGAAGATTTTGATAAGAGATCTGCGTCACCATTCATTGAAGTGGCAACATTTTTGAATTCCATGGGGGGTAGAGATGGAGTTTTCACCATGCATCCCGATCTGCTGGCAAGATACTACAAGGGGCCGGTCTATGAGCTACCCGAAAAAGGCGAGTTTGAATACATCCTTGAAGAGGCCAAGAAGAAGGGAGTAAGGTATCTAATCATAGATAGCACATCAGTTGATTCTCTGGACCTGTTTGAATTGTACTTCTATTCTGTTTATGGCGGTCGGAGAGGGATTCCCTTGGAATTTGTGCTGGTGAAGGATAGAAGAGCGGTATATGCTCTCTATCTAATCCAGACGCAAGTGTCGTTTAAGGCAGCCATCTTTGGTCATCTTGAATGGGGCTTCCAAGCTTCATGGGAAACGACACTAGCTTTAATAGGTGCGTCTACAAGCACATTTGATGATACAACCATCATTTCGAATATTGATTTTTCAGAGTTTCATGTCGTGGTTTTTGCCGATTTTGTGCGGCCCCTCGACGACGCAGAGAGGTTGCACCTCGAAGAGGCCGTCGAAAATGGGTTGACAGTCATAGTTTCCGGCCTTAGCCCCTACTTCCTAGCTGGCGGTACAACCAATCTGACGAGAATTTCCTCGTGG
>Ga0315306_10001166_pt1 | contig 12667 bp, 10 predicted proteins | sample TDP1_MG_FD_203803 | JGI IMG/M metagenome (GOLD analysis project Ga0315306, IMG submission 203803) | Freshwater sediment microbial communities from Lake Towuti, South Sulawesi, Indonesia - TDP1 | ecosystem: Environmental > Aquatic > Freshwater > Lake > Sediment | place: Indonesia: South Sulawesi... | reverse complement strand
TGGACTGCCAATCATAGCGGTCACTCGAGAGAAACCTGACTTTGAAAAGATAAAGAAAGCTCTCGAAAACTTGCCTGAACGTGAAAAAAGGTGGAAAGCCATGGAAAACGCCGGAAAAATTATGGAGATGCACACGCGAAGGGGTGAAGAACCCATCTACGTGCAGATTGCGGGAATCTCAGAAAAGGATGCGGAGAAGATTTTGAGGAACACTTCCACGAGAAGCAACATTCCGGAAGCATTAAGGGTAGCTCACATAATAGCGTCTGGGCTCTGCTCGGTTGAAAGAAAGATTTAAAAGAGCCGAGATTAAGGAGAGAAGGACGAGGAAGTTACGGTGGTGCAAAATGGAGTTTTGCCCCAAATGTGGCATGAGGCTGGCTCAAGTTACGAAGAAGAAGGGTAAAAAGAGCACTCTCGTACTTTCTTGTCCAAAGTGTGGGTATAAGAAACCAGCGGCTGGCCCCGTAGCTGCCGTGTCAAAAACCATAGAGCACACTCCTAAAGAGCGCATAGCGGTGATTGGAAAGGAGGAGCAGAGGCTAAGAACTCTACCCACGGTTAGGATAGAATGTCCTAAGTGTGGAAACCGCGTGGCCTATGTTTGGCAGGTGCAAACTAGGGGGAGCGACGAGTCTTCGACGCAGTTTTTCCGGTGCACCAAGTGCAACTACACATTCAGAGAATACGGCTAAAGCAGTCTCTAAGTCGAGCGTCCCATTGCAAACCTACATAAACCTTTCAAGTTTAGTTAGTCCGATGATTTCGTTGAAGTCTAATCCCAACGCGTCCAGAACCTGGTCAAAGGTTGATTGAAGGTATCCCACATATTTCTCCACGTCTATCTCGCTGTTGGAGGCCAGCTGAATAGGCTTAACGTGAGGTTCTTTCACCACCTTCACGAAGCTTATGAGGTCGCCTGCCTTCAACTCGTATTCTCTCTCGCGGAGTAGCAGTGCCGCCTTCACATGTTGCGGGGTCGTCTTTTCGTATCCTTCAGGGATTTTGCCCAAAACAACGTGGAATGCTAGCTCGTCTGGGCGTTCTCCCCACTCCCGTCTCTTCAACCTCGAGTATCTGTCGCGAATGATCTTTCGAATCTCCCTCTTTGCTTCCTCAAATTCGGATGGAGACTTCACTTGGCCAAGCCGTTCCTCCATCTGATCAAACGCTTTCTTGATGAAAAGGGGGATGTGTCTCTTCTTTCCAGTGAGTCCCTTGACCTCCACGCTTCCGTCAGGAAAGACCCCGAGGTAATTCTTCTTTCTGGAGCTGAAGACGGAGTAGCGGTAAACTTTATCCACATCCAACTGCATCCCCAACTCTCTTTCAGACCACCTTGACAGAGCGTTGATCTGATCTTGAGACGCATTCTTCAAGAAGATGCTGTCTGTGTCTCCGTAGATAACCTCGATTCCCAGTCCTTGAGCCTTGTTTATTGTCTGGGTGATGGCCTGTCTTCCAATGGCGGCAGTGGCTTCGGCCACTGGTGGACAGTACAGGTCAAAGGTTTCCGCCCCAAAAACGCCGTAGCTCGCGTTAAGTATAACCTTGAGGGCGCTTTGAATAACTCCGTACCAGCTTCGCAATCCGCTGGGCAACGCTTTGTCTTGTGACCTAGGTTTGTACCACCTAACTCTTAGGTCTCTAAGCGCGCCTATAAGCAGGCTTTCAAGTGCCTTACGCTTCTTGCATATCCAGTGGGGAGTTTCAGGAACTTGATTGTCTTTGCACTCGTTGTGGGGGCAGCGGATGGATTGGTAGCCCAAGTTGTGAACTTTGATGATGGAAGGATATAGACTGGCGAAATCCATCACTTTCACGTTGAAATGGACGCCGGGCACAGGCTCGACAACGATTGCCCCCTTGTACTTCTTTCCTTTTATTATTGCCTTCGTGACGGTTGCCCCTTTAAGCGCCAGTATGTCTTCTGAGTTTGGGATCAGCATGTTTCGACGCCTATGCTCGTAGTGGAGAAAGTTCCGTATCCAACGTGAAACTCCCTGTCGGCTCACGTCTTCCATGGGCATTCGGCTGATTCTCGCTAGAGCCAAGATGAGTTTCATGACAAGATCGTCGTCAAGAGCAGTCAGTTTGAAAGTAATTTCGGCGTCTCTGAAGCAGTACTGAGCCAACTGAGTGTACGTTAATTCTGTTATGGGCTTAGCCAGTTGAAGTTTGGCTAGTCCTAACAGCGCCTTACCAACATCATCCAAGGTCACGTCCCGATACTTTTGGCTGAAGGCGTAAATCTGAATGGATCGATTGAAGAAGAACTTGTAAAGGTCGATGTGAATTCCGTGTCTGAGAAGGCAAACCCTTTTCCCCAACTCTATGGGAACCTGGGCTCTCCTTATGCCGAAATTCTGCGCTCTGTGCCACAAGTATCTGAGGTCAAAGTCGTCCCCGTTGAACGTTATGACGAAGGGGTATTCCCAAAGCGCCTCGAAAATGGCGAGAATCAGCTTTTCCTCAGAGTCAAAATACTCAACGCTTATGTCTGGAGGCAGTTTCTCAGTTCCTTCTTCGACTCTTTCACGCTTCAAAAGTAGAATCCTCTTCTTATTGTCAGAGCCCAGCAGAGAAGCGCAAATTATTTGGTAGGCTGCCTCACGGGGGTCAGGGACACGGGTTGGTACGGGTGTGGAAACTTCGATGTCAAGGGCTACCCTTCTGAATTTTGGGGCAGGATACTCTAGGAGTCTCGCCCACCTCTCTACGTATTGCAGGTACTCTTCGTTCTCTCCTTGGAACAATCCACAAATTTCCTTCACCATCCTCTCGGAAGGCTCGTGTCTAACCCGAACAAGCTCATTGTTTTTGATTTCGTAGATCATACCTGGAGCCAAATCCAGGTCGTAAATGTAGCTCTGGTAGTACTTGATAGCGGCTTCCCACGCCTTTGCTTCTTGTTCTAAGCCAGCTGTCTTTGGATACTCTTCTGGTATGATGTCTCGTATGCAGCCCGTTGGGCGACCTCCAATTGAGAGGGGATCCTTAACCACAACCTTTGTCACGGTCACTTTTTGATCGTGAAGGGGGTCATACTTTTCCACGGTTTCAAAATGGTCAAATCCAGGATGAGCGGTTAGACGGTTTATTTTTTCGAGTTCACTAGGAGGGAGGTTGGTAAGGCAGTAGGGCTTGTGCCCAGTTGTGTCATACCATAGATGGATTCTTTCCGACTTTGGTTCGTAGAGTTTGACGCAGGCAGACCCTTTTTCACCGTCGTAGGTGGCAGACACAAAGTATGAGGGAGGCAAGTCTATGGGCGACACAGGTTGCAAGGCAACGCTTTCACTTTCTTTAGGTGCACTTTCTGGAGAGAAAGAAGGCTCCCTTCGCTCCTCTTTCGCAGGCTCAGCGGCTGCAAAGAAGTCGTCCAGACGCCTCTCTAGCATTATCCGTATCCCATGACATATAACGCTTTATACCTAAAAAGCTCTCTGAACCAAACAATAGCCAGTTTCAAGACTTAACTCTTTTATCCACATTCTAGGTCACTTACACCAGAGGGTTGAATTGTTAAGGGCTACTTGGGCGCTTGCCATTGAAACGTTGTGTTGGATGGAACAGCAGGGGTTAGGGGAGCGCTTGGCGCTATCAAAGACAGCGAAGCACATGGGAATAAAGGACGAAATGGTTCTGCGGCTGGCGCAAAAAATGGTTTTTGAAACGGTTCGGAGACAAAACATCATTGATTTCCTTCTGAACTCGACGCTAGCACCTCGAACGCTCAACGACTTCAAGCCTAGTCCCAGAGCCTTCCTTCGCCTATACACGTATGAAACCAGAATGGTGAACAGCGACTTTGAGAAAGCAGTGCGCATAGCTCGAATGGGGCGCTCAATTTTGGGTTGGCGTGAACTAAGGGATGCAGAGGAGACACTTGGCAAAATACTGAGCGTAGAGCCCTCCCAAGCTTTAAGGGGGTTAAGTGACGAGGAGAGGGTAGCCCTCTCAACCTACCATCCCACATGGTTTGTGAAGTATTGTTTCAGCCTACTCGGAAGAGAAGAAGCCCTGAAGTTCCTAGAGAACGCCGCGGAGGCTTCACCCACATACATACGAGTAAACACGCTGAAGGCATCAGAAGAAGCCGCGCTTGAAAGAGTAGAGGGGGAAGGGGTCGCCCTTGAAAAGATACAACAACTCAAACACACCTACCTGGTGGTAAAAACCCAAAGGCCTCTCCTGAAAACACGAAGCTTCCGAGACGGACTGTTTTTCATCCAAGATAAAGCCAGTTGCCTCGCCACAGAAGTCGCAGACCCTCAAGCTGGCATGACTGTGCTCGATGTTTGTGCCTCTCCAGGAGCCAAAACAACCCACCTGGCTCAGCTGATGCAGAACCATGGAACCATCTACTCCATTGACTATTCAAAGCGAAGAATAGAGGTTTGGAAACGCGAAATAAGGCGCATGGGCACTAAGATAGCTGTCCCAATTCTTGCAGACGCCCGCAAACCCTTACCCATTAAGCCCTCTGCTGACCTAGTAGTTCTGGACCCTCCATGCACGAGCACCGGCGTTTTCGGCAAGGTGCCCTCCGCAAAGTGGAGATTAACAAAAAGGTCAATTCTGGGCATGGCAGGGGTTCAGTGGGAAATGTTGAATCAGTGTGCAGAGCATGTGAAAGACGGAGGTTTTCTGGTCTACTCTACATGTAGCATCGCGCTGGAAGAGAACGAAATGCTGATTGAAAGATTCCTTAAGTGGCATCCAGAATTTGCGCTGGTTGAGAGTTCACCGAGAATAGGCTTACCCGGGTTGCGCGGACAAACTAGATGTCAAAGACTTTATCCACATATTCACGAGTGCAACGGATTTTTTGTTGCAAAACTCCAGAGACAAGCGTAAGGGTTCTAGCCTTTCCTCGTCCTTTCTAGGCGACATAACACCTCGAAAATTGTTTTCGCTGCCTGTGCCGCTGTTATGCCCATGTCGTAGTGGGGCGCCACCTCAACAAGGTCAAAAGCCACAACCTTACGGTCACAAACCCCACACAAGAGGTCTAGAAAAACGTGCATAGACAAGCCGTCGGATTCAGGATTCTGGACTCCCGGTGCAAACGCTGGATCAAGAACGTCCATGTCGATTGTGAGGTAAACTCTTTCCTGACCTACAAGAAGCTCCCTGACCTTTTCAATGGTTTCCTTAACACCGTCCTCCATGATCTGATTAACCGTGAAAAAGGGAATTTTAAACTTCTTTGCGAAGTGAAGCTCCTCTTTGTCCACCGCGCGAGTGCCTATCTCCAGAATTTTTTTGGGACGAACCTGTTCATGTAACCTTCGCATCCACGTGGCGTGGGACATGGTTAGACCCATGAATTCGTTGCGTAGGTCTAGGTGAGCGTCGAAACTCACCACCGAAGCGTTTCCACCCACACTTCGCATGGCACCTAGGGTTATGGTGTGCTCTCCCCCGATGAAAATGGGCAGTTTCTTCGCGTCCAAAAGTTCTTTTGTGACCAACTCCAACCGTTTAAGAGTTTCATTGACTTCTCCAGAGATGTGAAGGTCACCCATGTCATGTACCTTTAAGTCTCTGGCGTCCAAACTGGACCTGAAGCTGTAACTCTCAATGTTAGCTATGGCTTCTCTGATGGCGAGGGGGGCAAATCTCGCTCCTACCCGAAAGGTGCTGGTAACGTCAAAAGGCACTCCTAGAACCACATATTCCGACTCTTCAAATGGTTTTTGGAAATCGCTGAAAATCGGAGGTGGAGAGACAAACAATTCACGATAACTCATTGGACACTGCCTCCTGCAGACCCATTCTAGTTGGGTCAGCTCTCATAAGGGTTTTCTCTCAATAGAATACTTTTTATTTTCGTAACTTGGCATAAACAATTATTTCGTCGTCTCAGATAGCCTAACAATCGGGTTAAGGGAAGGGTGAAAGATGCCATTAAAGTCTAAGCTGAAGTTTGAGAAGCCGGGAGTGCTGATGGTCTGCATTTTCTACGTGGTTGTAGGAGGGGCAGAGGCCCTCATTTTAGCGTTCTCTAACTTCCAACTGCCCCAAGTTGGACCATTATCAGTCTTAAGCCTGATAACTGCCTACGGTCTGATCAGAATGAAGAAGTGGTCAGTCCCACTAGCAGCTATCCTCTTCTTTCCAGCAATGACCTTTGGCGCAACAACCCTCTACGTCTCAGTTACGTGGCAAACATTCTTTCCAAGCCTAGAGATTCTGCTGTTTCACCTAGCACTGATTGTGTACCTGATCTTGACTTTTGTTGCGTTCATATACGTGGTGGCGGTAAGGAAAAATTTCAAGTGAAAGCGGAACGAGATGAGAAAGGTAAGTTTGCTCATCTCACCTTCTCATACATTTGGTTTCCCCAAATCTTGAAGCTGCTGTATGTACCAATAAACCAAGTTGCACAAAGTTTCAGCCTTCCCCACTGACGAATCCTTCTAGGACTCTCCAAAACACACATGTCTAGAAGAAAAAGGAATTTTCCAAACTTCAGGGCACTTCTAACGAGTTCCTGTTCCTCAGCCACCTTTATCTTTGGGTTAAATCCGCCTATCTCGTTGAACACACTTTTCTTGATGAACATGCAGTTGCCGTGCGCCCCGCCCACGCGGAGATAAGGGGAGACGAAAGTGGAGACGTTAACGACCTCGTATATAAGTCGGTTTAGGATGTCTCCGCCCTCAGGTACTTTCCTACAACTCCCGCCAACCACACCATCATTCTTCATAATTTTTGCAAACCTTTCAAGGGCGTAGGGTGGTAGCTCCGTGTCCGCGTCCACAAAAACCAGAATATTGCCATTTGCATAGCTGGCTCCTTGGTTGCGAGCGTCAGCGGCAGAGAAGTCTCTTCTAGAAATCACCTTGTCGGCGTGTCTGTTCGCTATCTCGACGGTTCTGTCTTTGCTACCGCCATCTTTGACGATTATTTCGAAATCATTGATGGTTTGTCTCCTCAGGGCTGTCAGAGTTTTTGCAATGTATTTTTCTTCGTTGAAGGCGGGAATTACCACAGATATGGTCGCCATTGTGACTAAGCCTGCTTTCTGAAGTAGATTTTAAAGCTTGTTCTTAACGCGTCCAGAGTGTTCTTAGTTGAGAATGTGGGATAGTTAAACTTTGTCTTCACGTTTTCTATACTCTCTCCTAAAACCTCAATTTTGTCGATGTTGATTTCGCCCACTCCTGCCTTGTAAGCTTCCCATAAAGGTTCAACCGCGTATGGGTTGATTCCCATTACGTGACAGCAGACCGCGTCCACCGTCACGGGATTTAAGCCTGAAATTATTAGACCCAAATTTACCGGAGTGCCCATTATTGTCGGGCCTAATCCCTGCATTCCCACGATTCCGTCTGCAATGATAAGGTTTTGGCGGACGGTACGGTTGAGAAACACCAAGATTTTCGTTAGCTGGCTGTGAAGCTTCGGCTTGTTCTTGTTCGCCAAGGTCCCGAACATGTTCTTTATAGCTATTGTGATAAACGTGTGCTCGATGTTGCACGTTTTGACCTTAGGCACGTTGATGAAAAAATCGGCTTTCAACAAAATTTTTGGAACCTGAAGGGTGAGTTCCCCAACTTCACACTCCTCGAAGTCTTCTTCACTCAGGTTCAGAAAATCAACGTTACATTTTTCAAGCATATCCATCACCCCGCTCCTTGTCACTCGCTCATCCGCAGTGCCGGAATTATTGTCTGACTCAACAACGATGACGTTCTTGGTTCTCTGTTTTACGATGTTGACAATTGCCTCCAGCACCCTCGGGTCCGTAATAAACATGTTCTCAAAGTTCTTGTGGTAACAAACGTTTGGCTTAATCACAACTAAAGCGTTTTTCTTGAGGTTTAAGCCTCCAAGCACGTCTATGGACTTTTGAACAGTTCCTTCGATATCTCCTTCTACCCGCATTATCACAGCTTTTTCTCTTCCAATCGGCGAGTAGGGGCTCTCCTCGTAGAGGGTCATGATCTCAGACAGGGTTTTAACCAGTTCAACGCCGTCATCGATGGTAACCAGCTCTCTTTCCGTTCCTTCCACGCACTTGACGAAATGTAGCTGCTCGTTCAAGTAGGAGGGGTGCCTGAATCGGAAGACATCTAAGTATTGGCGAAGCCTCCTACCCATGTGTGTGACTCTAACTTCTCCATCATTCACTATGGTAAGGTTGTAGGGCGTTCTGAGCAAATCCATCTTTATCTGTCCTAGCTCACCAGTCACCTCAAATTTTAGTCCAGGAAGGAAACCAGCCCACTTGGCAGAGAGGCTTGTCGAAGCCCCGCTCCTCAACTGGGCATCTACAGTTACATCGTCAACCACTGTGTGTCCTCTTCGCAGAGGCTCCACCGAAACGACCTTTTCTAGTGGTCCCCCTACCTCATGGGCCAAGTAGATGACATGGGGTAACTGGTCCTCGATCACCCCTCCCTTTGCGTAGACGCGGAAATCGGTTTTTGCCCCGTAAAACATGAGGTTTGACGACGCGCAGCCTTCAACCTTCTGTATGGTTCCGATTTCTCCTTTCCTGATAAACTGTAGAGCTTGGACAAAACATGGGGTGAAGATGAAATTATGGGCTGGCACCAAAACCAAGTGTTTTGGTAGCTTCCTCCTTTTCGCTTCCACCTTCTTTTTGATGGCTAACCCCTCCCTGACAGTGGTGGCTATCGGCTTCTCGCAGAAAACATGTTTGCCTTGACTGACGGAATCCATAACAATTTGGAAGTGGGTCTCTGGGGGTGTGCACACGTAGACCGCTTCTATATCAGCTTTCTCTAGCATGCGTCGATAGTCGGCGTATCCCTCATCAACCTGAAACTTCTCCAAGGTTTCACGCAGCCGTTTCTCATTCGTGTCAGCGACAGCAACCACCTCCACTCCCTCAATCTTTTCAAGCAAGGGCAAGCGAACTGCGGTCGCGATCTTTCCACAGCCAACTATACCCACTTTCATCCAGATCACTCCTCTAGAAAGCTGGAGGCGCGGGTTTGAACAAACAAACTGTAACTTCCTCTCCAGCGTTAATGAATTGTTGGCTCTCCTTTACCTCAACGAAGCCGTCAGCTCTCGCCAACGTGGTTATGGCGCCTGAGAGCCCGAAAGCAACCGGTGAGGCAAGCAGCCTACCTGACTTCTCGCGGGTGAGGCTCACCATAACGAAGGTTCGGCGTCCCTTTGCAGGAAAAATCTTTGTTGAGGCAACTGCCTTAACTGTGACTGGTGTTTCCTCTCGCTTTCCAGCCATGCTTAGGATCAGGGGGCGAACGAGCAGATAAAATATTAAAAGGGAAGATGTAGGATGACCCGGCAAAGAGAAAACTGGTTTTCCGTCAACAATTGCTATGGCTGTGGGCTTTCCAGGTTTCACGGCTATCCCACAAACAATCACACCGGGTTTTCCCAACGTGTTTAGCACTTGAGGAACGATGTCGGTGGGTCCAACCGAGACCCCGCCAGAAGTCACGACGACTTCAGCCGAGTCTAGGGCTTTCCTAAGGGTCGCTTTAAGCTGATCTGTTTCGTCCGGTATTATTCCCCAATTGACTGGTTCCCCACTGCACTCCGTGACTGCGGCGCTCAAAGTGTGCGCGTTTATGTCGTAAATTTTTCCCAGAGTAAGGGGTTTTCCAGGCTCAACGATTTCGGCGCCTGTGGAAATGACGGCGACCCTCGGCTTCTTGTACACATTCACTTGTGTCGAGCCGAGTGCAGCTAGCACCCCCACCTCACGAGAGGAGAGTGTCTGACCCTTTTTTAGGGCAACCGCACCCTTCCGGACATCGGAGCCAGCTTTCATCACGTTTTCTCCCTTCGAAACTGCGCTATGCGTAGGGACGATGTTGCCCTTTTGAACCACATGCTCTAGCATCACCACCGCGTCAGCGCCTCTAGGCAAGGGTGCCCCAGTCGCTATCTCCGCAGTTGTACCCTTCTCAACAATAACGCTGGAAGCTTCGCCCACTTTGATCCTTCCACACAGCTTCAGAGGAATAGACCGATCCTCGTCAGCACCAAAAGTGTCCGCAGCTCTCACGGCATAACCGTCCACTGTTGATCTACTGAAGGGCGGAACATCCATTGGCGCCACCACATCTTCAGCTAGAACACGACTGTGCGCCTCGGAGAGAGAAACCTGCTCCACCCCAACTGGTTTAGGAGAAAAGTTCTGCTCAAGAATCCTTTTCGCCTCATCCAAGGAGACCAGTTTTCTAAACACCTTATGAACCTCCAACCTTGTCGAAGAGGTGCACCGTGACCAACTCACCTTCCTCAAGTCCCTCGCGGCTCTCCAGAATTATCACATAGCCGTTTGCCTTTGTCATGGTGGAGAGAATGCCCGCACCCTTCACTCGAATAGGGTCAGCGAAGAACTCGTCGTCCTTTTGAAAAGTGTGAACCCTTAGGAAGACTCTCCGCCCCAGCGCCCCAGCAACCCTTCTAGTGATCTCCGCCTTGACCACGGGTCTAGGCTCGCTTTCTATCCCCAACAGTCTGAGGAGGATGGGTCGGGCGAAGACCTCAAAGCCAATCATAGCAGCCACGGGGTTTCCAGACAATATGAGGACAGGCTTGCCATGAAGGATCGCCAGCGCCGTTGGCATACCAGGACGCATAGCTATCCCGTGCACCACCACACCTGGCGTTCCAATATGGTTTACGGCTGAAGAAACAAGGTCTGCGTAGCCAACGCTGGTTCCTCCTGTTGTGACCGTTACGTTTGCTTTTTTCACGCCTTCCTCAACCTTCATCCTAATTTCGTTGGTGTCGTCCCTTGCAATGCCGAGGTCTAATGGTTCAGCTCCAAGCTCTAGGCACATAGAGGAAAGAATTAGCCGATTAACGTCCACTATCTGGTTTGGCTTGAACTTGCGGCTTGGCTCAATAAGCTCGTTGCCAGTGGAGAGGACAGCAACCTTAGGCTTTTGCACCACGCTGACATGGGTTGCTCCCAGCGCAGCCAGCAATCCCAGATGATGAGGTTGTAGTCGCGTTCCAGCTTCCACCGCAACCTCGCCTTTCCTAACGTCCTCCCCTCTTTTAGAAACGTTCTCGCCAGGGGTAAGCGGAGTCCAAACCTCAATTCTGTCTTGAACCCTTTTCGTGTGCTCCAGCATCACCACGGCGTCTGCTCCTTCTGGAACAGTATTTCCAGTCCACAACGGTTTAGCGGTCTTTTTGCCGATTCTGTTGCTTTCGGTTATCCTAAGAACCTTTGGGCTGAACTGGGATGCTTCGAACGTGTCTTCTGCTATTACGGCGTAGCCGTCCACAGCCGAGCGATCGAAGGGAGGCAGATCGTTTTTCGCCACAAAATCTTCGGCGGCAACTCTTCTCAATGCCTCGTGAACTGGAATCTGAACTGGCTCAAGTCTTTTCAGCCTGAGTTGTTTCACAAAGGTGGAAAGGGCCTCGTCGACGCCCGTGAGCTTTTCAAATCCCCTCAGCCTTACCAAGCTTAACACCATGAGTTGCTAGACAAGAAGTTGAACACTCCACCATTTAAAATTGCCCCAATGTTTCGTCTTTCAAGTACTATTCTGCACACGATATGATGAGGAGGGGTGTCGCGGAAGAAATTGCACAAAAGAAGCATCCAGTCACTGTTTGCTTCCTTTCTTTTCTAACTCCTTAAACACCATATCTCGCATCTTCTGGGCATCCACATCGAGGATGGGACTCTCGCTGATTATCACGGGGTTCAAACCAAGCTCTGCTATAAGAGTTGCAAGGTAGTGGAATTCAGGCCCATACTCAACCTCATCCATTATGTGGTGGCGCCTTTCTCCCTTCTCTGTGAATTCCACTCGCGTGAAGTGGCAGTGCAAGTTTCTCAAAGCGTCGCTTCCAAGTCGTTTCTCAATCTCGTTTGTGACCACTCGGAAGTCGCTCGCCGTTTTCATCCTGCCTCCTTCTCTGGCGTGGATGTGAGCCCAATCGATTACTGGCTCTGTTGAATCAACTCTCTCGCAAAGTGTTAACACTTCGTCTAGGCTTCCGAGCTGCGAGGGTTTACCAGTGGTCTCGGGTCCAAGTTTCACCTCGGCTATTCCAAGAGACCTCATCGACTCTACAACATCGCCCATCGCTTTCGCACAAAGGTCAAGAGCTTCCTCTGGGCGCCTTTTTCCATAAAACCCTGGGTGAAACACCACTAGGTGTGCATCCATCCAATTGGCGGCTGTTGCACAGGCGATTAAGCGGTTCTTGCTTGCCTCTATGGCTTCCAAGTTTCCGCAAAAGTTGATGAAGTAGGACCCGTGAACAGTCACCCGCACATCATGCTCTTTTGCTTTAGCTCCAAGTTTTTCCGCCGCCTCCCGTTTCATCTGGGGTTTGGCTCCCCACCGAACCGCTTGATACTCAAACGCGTCGAGCCTCTCTTCCTTGAGGTATCGAGGAAACTCGTCTAATGGAAGCTTCAGTTCCTTAAAGGCGGGAGGAAATCCGGCTGGACCAAACCGCGGACGATCCGCCATCTTTGTAGCCACCACCTATTCTTGCTATTAGGGGTGTTCAATCAAAAAGAGTTTACTGAGACTTTCGGCGATACAAACGGGACGTATATTGCCCATACGCCAAGGCTGTGAGGGCGGAGACCCACGCTGCAAGGTTCTGGTAAAGGATGTACCTCCCCACGAGGTCTAGTTTAGCTATAGACCCGGTTGTTGAAGCCCCAAAGTCT
>Ga0315306_10001164_pt1 | contig 12675 bp, 14 predicted proteins | sample TDP1_MG_FD_203803 | JGI IMG/M metagenome (GOLD analysis project Ga0315306, IMG submission 203803) | Freshwater sediment microbial communities from Lake Towuti, South Sulawesi, Indonesia - TDP1 | ecosystem: Environmental > Aquatic > Freshwater > Lake > Sediment | place: Indonesia: South Sulawesi... | reverse complement strand
ACCTCCTTGTGAAAGCTTGTTTTGAGATTCGGTTTTATGATTTCGCCTGTAACTCTGAAAACCTTGACTCTGATGGGTTCTTTCTTAGGAGGAGGTTTGGACCCCTTTTTAGCCATTAAACCTTTCACCAGCCTTTCTGAGGATTGACCCTAGCATATAAATATTTCAAGAAAAACAACGATACGAACTCTTCCATGAAAGCTGGAACCCACACCATATACAGTACAATACTTATGGCAAGATACAGACTATGTTTTCAAACAATAACCTGAAATCAAACACGTTTTGGGTCTCGCCGTCTTATCCAGTCTATCCTGTCGAAATCCTTGTCCGCGGAAATAATCTCAACAATTCCAGCTTTCTTCATAACGGCAGCATGAACACAATCATATGGACTAACTCTGAACTCATCAAAGATGCGAGTAGCAGCCCTAACGTCCAACGAATCAATCTCAAGGACGCGGAGATCCAAGGAAAAAACCGCATCAACGACATCCTTCACCTCATCACCTAACCCATACTTCCTCAACGCATTCGCCAACTCAACAATAACCAAAGTTGAAGTAACAGCATCCAGCTCTCCTTTCTCTATCTTACCCAAAACCCCAGCACAAGCATCACCGTACTCTCGGTCAAAAATCTTGGCGTAAAAGAAAATATTGCTGTCAATGAAACAGACTGCCAAAACCTTACCTCGTTTCAGCCTCTTCCTCAAGCTCTTCCACTGGAACGTGACGAACGGAAGGAGTCTCACCGACCAACACTTTTAATGGGTGCTTCACTCTTCGAAACCTCCTAACAATAATCTCTTCATCGCTAACACCTTCTACACTAACAACTTCTCCCGGTCTAATTCCAACCTTCTCTCGAACCTCCTTCGGGATGGTAACTTGAAATTTGCTCGTAACTTTAGTCTTCGGCATATATCTACCCGAAAAATAGCAGGGAATACTGGTATATAAGTATGCCCGTATACTTTTACGCCCGCACATATTTGGACCCTACTTGGACCATATAGGAGACCGGAGTCTAGAACTGCTCACACACAAAGACACCACACCAGCCCTCACCCACTCTCTTCCACAACATCAAGCGCCTGTCCGATAATGAACAACTCAGGTCCAGTCGTTATGGTTCCTGCAATGGCACCATGCCTGTTGCCTATGAGACCAGTAGCAACATATGGTATCCCACAGTTTATCGTCCCCACATTAACATGAACCCCCAACACATCCCTCAAAACCTTCTCTTCATCCTCCCTTAGCAGAGGGTGAGCCAAGACACCTTTATTCGTCGCTATGGCCAAAGCGCCAACATATGGTAACCCAGCTATCTCACCCACAACCGTTTCAACACCCAACGCGTCCTCGATCTTCTCTAAGTCTCCCCTTTTCAGTCGTGGGTCAACGAGGGCTCCATGATCATTCGCTAGAACAAGATTTCCATACGCTGTCTTCTTCGTCTCCATAACGCTCATGTTGAAATCTGAGGCTGAATCTATAACCTTAATCTCCTCTTCACTAACAAAGTGTGGAAGGACTATGCCATTAGAGTTGGCGCAGGCCAACGCACCAATAAGCACAGAACCGCCTATAGTCGTGCGAACAACCTTCGCCTTAAGCCACTCTTCAAGTCTCTCAGCTTTACTCACTGGAACTTGGACAGGAACGATTACCATCCTGTCGGTGGCCAGAGAGTAGACTCCTATACTCGCACTGCCGAAAAGGCTGAAGAGAAATACAGCCAAACGCTAGTCTCCCTCTGCCAGATAAACAGTTACAGTTCCTTCAACATCCTTTGCTGCTCGAACCCTTATGCTTCGCGGAGGCTTCTGGATTCCCCTACTCCAGATTTTCTGATTCACCTCATTGCTAATAACGAGCCTCCCAGCTTCTTCCTCTCCCTCGGTTCTAGCGCCAACCTTCATATGCCTTTCAACAAAACTCCTCAAGATACGCACAGCCCTTGGAGCTCGCTTCCTGCGTGGGGTAATCCAAGCTCTACTTAACGGTATTGTAAAGATTCTCTCGTCCACAATTTCAGGCTTTTTCTCTTCAGCTTCTTCCTTGGCTTCCTCTTCAACCTCTTCTATAGTTTCCTCTTCTTCTGCTATCTCTTCGATTTCCTCCGGCTCTTCTACGGCTTCACTTTCTTCTGCTGGCGCTTTTTCTTCCTCATGCTCCTCTACTTCAGTAACTTCTTCAGTTTTCTTGGCTTCTTCGGCCTTTTTCATTCAAGGTCCGCCTCAGGCTCTTATTTTTCTCCTTCGCCATTGTCTCCTTTTGGGGTTAGTTCTCACTCGTCCTGCAGTTTTTGACATGACCCATGTTGGAACTGGTTGTTTCTGTTTTCCCGCCTTTGCTAGCCTCCGTTTTTTGGCTGTAGGTTTGCTTCTCGCCACGATCAGAGTCTCCTAATCTTAATGTCTCTACGGTGGGATTGCAACTTGATTAAGATGTCTTTTAGCTGCTCGTCTGTTATTGGGAGTTCCATCCGACCTTGCTGGGCAAGTTGGATGAGTTGAAGCTCGAGTTGGTTGGCGAATTCTGGCTTTACTATTTTAAGATTGGTGAGACGTTGTCTGGCATCTGCTGTAAGTATGCGGCGAAGCACAGCTTGCTTCTGCATCTCGACCTCTTGGGCTCTCTCAACCCTCTCTTGTTCTTGAGCCAGTCTCCGTCTCAACTCGAGAAGCCTTCTTCTCCGCAGCTCCTCGATATCCTCCTCACTCACTATCAACACCCTAATACTTCTTCAGTTCTGGATGTTTTGTCTCTAGCTCTGCCTTGATCTCGCTCGATAATCTGTCTAGCAGTCGTCTCCCATCACCGGTTAACACCCTCCCCCTTTTTCCCAAGGTTTCCACGAGACCAGCGGCTTCAAGCTGCTGCAATGCCTTTCTTATGATTGCACCACCGCCCTTCCTAGCATGCTCTGGTTTTACCCCCCGATCAATCCTTCCGCCGTACTCGGACCGCAGACGAGTTATTCCAATAGGGCCTTTTGTGTAAATCTTCCTCAGAAGTGATGCACATCGTGTAAACCACCAATCAGGATTCTCAGGCGGCCTCTCAGCATGAGCACCAGTCTTCACGAGGACCGCCCATCCAGGGGGGACTATTCTGTCTACATTGTCCTTTAGATGCTTGGCTAGCCTCTTAATAAGAACGGATGCAGGAACGTCAAACGGCGTTGGCAAGATTTCTCTACCTTAACTATTTTGCGACACTAATTCATGAAGCCTCTTATAAAGACTTTTCACCTTCCACTTTTCGACGTTTGTACAGCGTTATTGTATGGCCGCGAACATCGATCAGGCTTGCTCCTGTCTGCTGAGCGATTTCTGAAGCGAGAGCCTTGGCTTCCTTGTTCTTGAGCGCGCTCTTCAACATCTTTATCTTCACCATCTCCCTCTCCTCCAGTTGCCTGCATATTTCAGCCATTACCTGTCCTGTCGCTCCATTCTTTCCAACCCATATAGTTGGCTTTTCAGAACTGAGCTCACGCTTTATTCGCCGCCTAAGCTTGGATGGTATCATTTCCTTCTCCCTGCCTTTAGTGGTATTCGCGAGTGCTTCCCACAGTTGAAGCATGTGATTACCAAGTGGGGCTCCCTTCTTTGTTGGATACGGACACGACAATTCGCGCCAGGCAAGATAAAGCTTTTACAGTATCTACAAACCATCTTTCTATACTCCTTTGGCAATCGGGTTCGGGTTCTCATAGCGATTTTCCTCGCAATTCTAACGTAACGTTGTGCTAAATCAGGATTTTCGTGAATAGCCTCTCTTGCTAGGCGAAAGAGGGTATGGACGCGTTGTAGAGCTATCTGTTTGGTAGTGTTCATTTCCCCAAACACGATTTCACACGGCTTCCATTAAGCTTTTATGAAAACAGAACTCTTCCTTCATGAAGGAATACGCTTGCTAACTCTTATACTGGCCGAATCAGCTCTTGAAACGATTCCTAAAGCCTTGTGGACACATCCCGCCATAGCAAGCTACGCAGAAAGACGTGGAAAGGACCCACAGTTTCTTCTTCTCGATCGGTCTTACCACCACGCCGCCATGAAGAAACTCGAGGAAAACGATAAAAGAGGACGCCCAGACATCGTTCATTTCGCCTTGCTAGAGGCCTTGGGCTCACCTCTAAATGAAGAACGGCTTCTTCACACCTACGTGCATACTATTAATGATTCCGTTATTGCAGCCAGTCCCGAAAGCCGGTTGCCCAGAAACTATAACCGTTTCGTTGGTCTCATGGAGCAGCTGTTCGAGTTAGGAAGGGTTCCGCCAACAGGAAACACACTGCTTAGGCTTGAATCCAAAACTCTGCGACAACTACTTCATGAGATTGCCCCCAGTCGTGTCGTTGCTTTCAGCAGAAGAGGTTCGCCTCACACGCTGGAAGAGGTCGTTTCAAGACTCTTAGGTGAGGACATGCCAGCTGTGATTATTGGCGCCTTTCCCCGCGGCCACTTCTCGGAAGCAACCGTCAAATTGGCAGATGAGATCATCTGTGTAGACCCTGAAATGCTGGAAGTGTGGACCCTGACTTCTAGGGTAATTTACGAATATGAACGTGCTATATCCTTGCCCACAAAAAGGATTAAAGAAGCAGATATCTAATGTGCGTGCAAACATTTTGCTGAGATTTCTACTGAAAGTGTTGATCCAGACGAGGAAAATGGCAGGCTGCGAGATGGTTATTCCTCAACTCTTCAAGTACTGGTTTGTCTTCACTGCAAATTCCTTGTACTCCGCTGAACTTATGATGGTTCCTCTCTGCACGATATTCTTCTGATCCTGCAAGATCGAGAAGTTCGTGAACCTTCTCTTTTCACTCGTTCTTAGGTATGTGTTTATGAATGATAAAGGGTTCAGAGAGAATGTCGAACACCGTCATTCGGTCTGCACCGTGAAAGCTCCAGTAAGTCATTACAAAAATTATATAAGCATTTCAAATTCACTATAGTTGGAGGAATGAATATGGCAACAAAAATGGAGATGACAATCTCGGCCTTGGTTATCATCGCTATCATAGTTTCCGCGAGCACTTTGTGGTACGGCATGACTGTAGTAAGCGACCTTAGTAAGCTAACAGATAGTGTGGCAGACCTAGCAGGAAGTGTGGCTGATTTAACATCAAGTGTGGCGACGTTAGCAACAAGTGTGGCTGAGTTCAAAACAACAACTGCAGAAGATTTGGCAGCAATAGGGGATGATTTAGCAGCAATAGAGGATCGGGTGGCGTTGATAGAGGATCGTTTGAAACCTAAGATCGAAATAGTCTTCGCGTTCAATCCGGCCGTGGAAGAAGCGATACTTGCTATTGAGGACATGGTGGAGGAAACATATCCCGATATCGACTTCGTTTGGAGGGCCATGCCTTGGTCCACAGATGCTCAACATGACAGTTACGTCGTTTGGCTGACGGCTGAGGATCCGAAGCCAGATATCATAGCCATCGATGTGATCTGGCCTGGGGAGTTCGCTGAGGCTGAATGGATAGAACCTCTTGACAACTACATGACCCAAGAATTGAGGGATACATTTATCCCGTCGACCCTTGAATCCTTCACATTTAATGGAAAGCTGTGGGCTGTACCATTTTTCGTTGGTACTCCAGGACTCTACTATAGAAGCGACATCTTAGAAGATTTTGGATTCGATCCACCTGAAACATACGCTGAACTTGTAACTCAAGCGAAAACAATATTGGCTGACCCAGAATACGAGGATATGTATGGATTCACTTGGCAAGGGGCTAAGTACGAGGGACTCGTCTGTAGTTGGCTTGAATTTCATACAGGCTTCGGAGCAAAGGTGTTTGATGAAAATTGGAATGTGGTGGTAAACTCAACGGAAGGCGTTGAAGCACTCCAGTTCATGGTGGATCTTATTTACACGGAGCAGATATCGCCAGAAGCAGTTACCACATGGATGGAAGAAGACGCGAGAGTAGAATTCACTGAAGGAAAAGCGATTTTTCACAGAAATTGGCCGTACGTACCAGCAATAGCTGACGATCCAGCGAAGTCGAAAATTGTGGGCAAGTGGGGGCTGGTTCCAAATCCCCATGCTCCAGGGTATGAATCAGCGGCCACCTTGGGTGGCTGGGCACTGGCCATCAACGCCTTCTCGGAGCACAAGGAAGAGGCATGGAAGGTCATCGAGCTCATCGCAAGCTATGATGGCATGAAGGAATTCACCATAAGATATGGAGAGGCTCCGCCCCTAGACGCACTGTACGAAGACGCAGACATCTTGGCAAAGTATCCACACATGGCTCTTCTGAGAGACATATTGGACGGTACCACTCCTAGACCTATGCACCCGAAGTATCCAGAGATATCAGACATCTTGCAAGAGGAAATCCATGCGGCTCTTACTCGAATCAAGACGCCGAAACAAGCATTAGACTCCGCCGCTAGCAGACTGGAAACGCTGTTGGCGGGATAAACCCCCTTTTATAAGGGGTTCTCCCCTATTTTTCTTGAGGACGTTTACCATGAAAATCAAGCTCAAGGAGACTTGGTACGCTTACCTATTCCTCATCCCAACATTCATTGGTATAGCAACCTTCGCATTTTTTCCAATAGCATCGTCGTTCTGGTGGAGTCTTCATGAACTAAGATACCGAATTAAATGGACAGGAATGCCCTTCGTCGGTCTCGCAAACTACGTCTGGGCGTTTACAACCCCCGATATTTGGGGAAGTTTGGGCTACACTTTGTATTTTGTTGCTGTATCTGTCACCTTGGAGTTTTTGATTGGACTGGGCATGGCGCTTGCAATGTTCCATACATTTAGGCTCAGAGGAATTTTGCGGGCAGTTGTAATAATTCCCTGGGCCGTGCCAGCAATAATACAAGCATCCATGTGGAAGTGGATGTTCCATCCAGACGCGGGAGTAATTAGTGACATTTTGATGAGAATAGGCTTGATTTCTAGGCCCGTGAACTTCTTGGGAGAGCCCATCCTAGCAATGCACAGCGTAATTTTAGCCGATGTATGGAAGACTTCATCTTTCATGGCAATAATGTTGTTCGCGGGACTTGCTTCAATACCCCAAGACATTTATGATTCCGCCAAAGTCGACGGAGCACGTATGTGGTTTCGCTTCAGACATATAACGCTTCCACTTATGTTTCCCATAATCTTGGTGGCTCTTTTGTTCAGAACAATGGATGCCTTCAGAGTCTTCGACTTGGTGTATGGCCTCACCGGAGGCGGACCGGGGACATCAACTGAAGTATTGAGCACTTTTTCCTACAAATTTTACTTCAGTTACGCAAGATTTGGTCAGGGATCAACACTGGCAATTGTGATTTTTTTAATCATCCTAATAATCTCGGCTCTCTACATTAGAAACTTACAAAAAAGTTTGAGATTTAGGAGATAATTAACATGCCAAGCTTGAGTTACAGACAGAAGCGATTGCTAGGTCAAGTTGCAGCGTACATTGTTGGAGCAATCATCATTGTCTATTGTCTTTCCCCTATTGCGTGGATACTGCTAACTTCGATAAAGCCCCCCGGCCAGGAGATAGAGATCCCCGTGAGATACATTCCATCATATATCTCCTTTGAAAACTATTGGGGGATGATTAGTAAAATACAATTTCTCTCTTATCTTCGAAACAGTATTATCATAGCCTCAGTCACAACGATCCTTGTTTTGGCCCTCGGATCGCTGTCTGCATATGCCATCTCCAGACTTAGGTTTAGGTTTAGGACAGCGTCGCTCGTGACGATTTTGGTGGTTGGGATGATGCCTGGCATAGTCATGATCGCTCCCGTTTTCTTTCTTATCAGAGAATTGGGGTTGATAAACTCGTATTTGGGGGTTATCATACCCCATACGATATTTGCCTTGCCCGTAGCAGTGTGGTTGTTGGCTAGCTACTTTGCCCAGTTGCCCTTCGACTTAGAGGACGCTGCAAAAGTAGACGGTTACAACCCATTCAAAGTCTATTACAAAATAATCATGCCCCTTTCAGCCCCTGGGCTCTTCTCCGCCGGAATTCTTGCTTTCATAAGCTCTTGGGGAGAGTTTATGTTCGCTCTCACCATCACTCACGACATAAATGCACGAACAGCACTGGTCGCAATCGCCACACTTCCCGGTGCGTTCCACTTGCGCTGGGGTTGGATAACCGCAGGCGTCGTTCTCAGCCTCTTACCGATTTTAATCATAGTGTTAGTCTTTCAAAAATGGGTTATACAAGGCTTGACAGCGGGAGCAGTCAAATACTAAAAGGTAGACAGAAAGGGTGAACAACATGGCTGATGTGAGACTTGAAAAAGTCACCAAAACATTCGGAAAGGTAGTCGCAGTCAGTGACGCATCTTTAACGTTCAAAGACAAACAGTTAACCACGGTCGTAGGACCCTCTGGCTGTGGGAAGACAACTTTGCTCAGATTAGTGGCGGGTTTGGAGATACCTACCAGCGGTAACATTTACATCGGGGACAAGTTAGTCAACGAAGTTCCTCCTTGGGACCGCAACATTGCTATGGTTTTTCAAAGTTACGCGTTGTATCCCCACATGAAAGTATTTGACAACATTGCCTTCCCGCTCAAGGCTGCCAAATGTCCAAAAGAAGAGATAAGAAGAAGAGTAAAGCAGACGGCGGAATTACTAGAGATACCCGAACTACTGGAGCGAAGACCGCGCGAACTGTCTGGAGGCCAAATGCAGAGAGTAGCAATTGGAAGAGCAATTGTGAGGGAACCAGAGGTGTTCCTCATGGATGAACCGCTTTCTAACCTAGACGCCAAGTTAAGAGTATACATGAGAGCCGAAATAAAGAAGTTGCAGAGAGTTTTGGGTGTCACTACGATATATGTTACCCACGATCAAGCAGAAGCCATGACAATCGGCGACACCCTAGTCATCATGAACAAAGGTATAATCTGTTGCATGGGAGACCCAGACACAGTATACTCCGAACCGATAGACACCTTTGTTGCAACCTTCATCGGAAGCCCCGCCATGAACCTCCTAGAAGGCGATTTTGAGAGCCAAAAAGGGCTGTTTGTTACAGAATCCCTAGAATATAAACTTCCAAGTGATGTAGCGGATGTGATGAAAGAGAAGGGTCTCTCCAAGGTAATAGTAGGCATACGACCAGAAGATGTGATAGTGAGCGATTCGAAAGTACAGGGTTTCATCGACACGGAGGTTTACATGATAGAGCCATTAGGCAGAGAACTCTTGCTCAGTCTAAAGTTAGGAGACCACATCATAAAGGCCATCACTCCTCCTGATATCAAGTTGAAGATTGGAGGAGATGCATGGATGCGTTTTGATGATAAAAAGCTGCACATATTCGACCGCAAGACCGAGAGAATAGTTGTATAGGATTGGTTCTAAATGTATTCTAGTTCTTTGCTGGCTATTACAAACATTGCGTGGCTCCAGCAAAGGGGACTTACCGAAACTTGGATGTTGTTCTCGAAGATTTGTTCTGGAATAAATCTCTCAACCTTATCTAACACCCAGTTGTAGTACTGAAAAGCCTTCTCTCTACCCTTCAGTCTACTGTAGTAGATACTCATCCAAAAGTTGAGGAGCGGCCAAGCACCTGAACCCTTCTTTCTATAACCTGTCTCATACATCCATCCATCATACTCGTCGTGTTCGTATCTATGAAGCCCCCCATTTGTCACTAACTTCTTTTCTATCTCCTGAACAGTAGCAATGATTCTGCTATCATTAGGCAGAAATATTTCGAAGGGATAGACCAGACCTAATAGTGAAGCATCTATTCTTTTATCGCTAAGCTTGCCATAACTCCTAAAGAAATATCTTTCACAGTGATTTTCCAGCCTTTTCCTCATCTGGTTAGCTATTTCACTCCACTTTTTGTTTGGCGATATAGCGTTTGCACATTCTAATCCTTTGATGCAGGCAGCCAATGAATAGGTAAAATTTTCTTCTAAGTCGGGGAATGTCAACCTCTCCTCCCACAGATCGTTCGTGACTACCGTGAAATGATCTTCAACCCATCTATTGCATATCCCGTTGGCAGCCTTACAGACAAAGCTCCTATACTTCGAAGCATCATTCAGGTCAGCCTTAAAATGGTGCCAAACCGCCCACAGAATGGACCCGGTCTGGTCTGGTTGAAACCTTGCCGCTGCTTTTGGTCCATTAGCGCAGTACTTCTCATAAAATAATCCTTCTCTTTGAAATCCTTCTGCTCTAGTCATACACCAGTCAAAGAATTTCTTCTGAATATCCTTGATTCCAAGCATGTCAGCAGCTACGCATGTGAAGGAAGCATCTCTGGGCCATACATAAGTATAGTGCGCTGCTTCTTTTGGAAAGTACTTCTTTGAGCAATTTGCAGCCACAATTGCACCATTTTGCAGAGCGCAATCAAGGATAACTTGCTTGCTAGTCTCCATCAGCCTCTCGACTTTTGTCTTCATTGATAGTCACTGAAAATTGGTGAACTGCCTAGATAACACTTTTTAGTGAGGAAGATCACCACGAATCCGTAGCACAACCCAAAAGGATAAAATGTCTAGGAAAGGCAAGAATGTGGTTACTTAAAGTAAACTGAGGTAGTGACATGGTAGCTGTTTCGGTAGGAGAAATATCCTTAGAGGATTACAAGCATGTTGTTGGAGAAGAGAAAGTAGTTGAGATACGAACTCTAGGGGAAAAGCTGTCTGACAGATCAGTAGTTCACGTAAACTCTACCGCTTTTGGTGGTGGAGTCTCCGAAATCCTGCTGAGGCTCGTTCCCTTGATGAGGGATGTTGGGTTAGACACCGATTGGAAAGTGCCTCAAGGCACTGACGAATTCTTTGACATCACAAAGACCATTCATAACGCCCTTCAGGGCATGGAAACACCGTTAACTGAAGAAATGAAGAGGATTTATCTTCAGAGAAATGAGATGAATGCTCGATTACTTGACTTGGAGTATGATTTTGTCGTAATACATGATCCGCAACCTCTCCCAATAGTCAACTACTACCGTAAAAAAGTCGGAAAGTGGATTTGGCGTTGTCACATCGACCTATCTAGACCTAATAAGGACTTTCTGGGCTTTTTGGCCCCTTTCATCGAGCTATACGATGCCTCCATCTTCACCTTGAAGCAGTACGTTAAAGAAACCCTTAGGATAAAGAAACTCGCGATAATTCCTCCTTCGATTGATCCCTTAAGTGGAAAGAACAAACCTCTCTCGAAAAGCCAAATTCTCTCTGTATTAGGCAAATTTGATGTAGACCCTGAAAAGCCAATTATCACACAAGTTGCCCGATTCGATCCATGGAAAGACCCTTTGGGAGTTATCGATGTCTATCGAATCGTTAAGAGAAAGATTCCTCAGACTCAACTCTTATTAATCGCAAGCATGCCACCCGATACTGGGTCAGAAGGGTGGGTCTACTACGAGAAAACTGCTCGAAGAGCCGGGGAAGATTACGGCATTCATCTTTTAACCGATCTTGTAGGCGTTCACGATCTGGAAGTTAACGCCTTTCAGACAGCATCAGATGTCGTTTTGCAGAAGTCTACAAGAGAGGGCTTCGGACTCAGCGTCACTGAAGCTTTATGGAAGGGAGTGCCCGTGGTTGGCGGTAACGTGGGCGGAATTCCACTTCAAATCAAAGACGGGACCACGGGCTTCTTGGTGAACACGATAGAAGAAGCCGCTGAAAAGACACTTTACCTGCTAAAACATCCCGAGCTAGCCAAAAAAATGGGGAAAGAAGGTAGGCAGCACGTGTTAAGGAATTTCCTAATAACAAGACACTTGAAAGACTACCTTAGTCTATTCATCCAACTTTCAAAGACGAACTGATTCTAAGAGCGATTGGTGGTGCGGCCGCCGGGATTTGAACCCGGGATTGCAGGCTTGGAAGGCTTACACCCTTAGGGCTGTGTCCTAACCAGACTAGACCACGGCCGCGAGTCCCACTCTAACCCACAGCCCATAGATTGCAAGTGTTTATTATGAAACTTCCGCCTTTTTATAATTGAGTTTCAGGACTGTGGCTGATTTTAAAATACGTTTAGTAGAGATGGCAAGCAACGAAGTGATCTTTTCCAATATCCAGTAAAACGGGTTCCTCAAGGGAGCATCTGTCGAAAGCCTTTGGGCAACGTGGATGGAAACGGCAACCTGAAGGTATGTTAATCGCCGAGGGAACCTCTCCTCTAAGCTCTATCGCTTTTCGCTTTCGCTCAGGATCAGGAACTGGAATAGCGGAGAGTAAAGCTTGCGTGTATGGATGCAAGGGATTTGAGAAAATCTCTCTTTTTTCGCTCATTTCTATTATCTTCCCCAGATACATGATGGCTATTCTGTCCGATATGTATTTGGCAACAGCCAGATCATGAGTGATGAAGAGATACGTTAATCCAAGCTCTTTCCTTAAGTCCAGCATAAGATCGATGAGGGTCGTTCTAAGGGATACATCGATCATAGAGACGGGTTCATCTGCGACAACAAACTCTGGCTCTGTGATGATTGATCTGGCTAGCGCGGCTCGTTGCCTCTGCCCTCCACTCAGTTGATGCGGATAAAGGTTGATGAATTGATCTGGAGGTGTTAAGCCCACTTTTTCAAGTATCTCCATAACCTTTCTTCTCTTCTCCGCCCCTCTCGCCAAATTATGGATTTCAAGTGGGTGACCGATGGCGGTTCCTATA
>Ga0315306_10001163_pt1 | contig 12676 bp, 8 predicted proteins | sample TDP1_MG_FD_203803 | JGI IMG/M metagenome (GOLD analysis project Ga0315306, IMG submission 203803) | Freshwater sediment microbial communities from Lake Towuti, South Sulawesi, Indonesia - TDP1 | ecosystem: Environmental > Aquatic > Freshwater > Lake > Sediment | place: Indonesia: South Sulawesi... | reverse complement strand
AACGTTGCTACAAAAGCACACTTCATCGTGGTTCAAAAACTGGGCGGGAGGTCTTCCGTGAAGGTGGCTGAACGATAGCCCGCGCTCGGCAGACGACCTTGGTGTGAGAGGCTTGAGCCAAAGAAGAGCAACGTTGAGCAGAAGCGAGCTGCAGAACATCATCGAGCTCTGTCAGACGGTGGAGAGGAAAGGACTCAACCCGTTCGAAGTTGACGTGAAGAGCCTGCTCGCCAGGCTGAGGAGGATGCTTGAAAAGGCCAAGCATGTCGAAGACATCGTCATGGACGCCGAGACCCTCTACAGAATCGCCCTTCTGATAGCCTTCCAGGGGAGGTGGCTCAGGGAGAAGGCTTCCTCACTTTTCATCGATCATCAACTTGTGGCGGTCAAGCTTGCGGTGGCAGACGACAACAGCCTAGCTCAAGTGTTTCTAAGATCGTGGAGGCCAATAGTCAGGCTGGAGCAACTGACTGCCTACAAGGCCAGGCTTGGCATGGAGCATTTTCTGAATCTGCCCTCCATAGATCGCAAAAGGATCGGGCTTCCCTCACCAACAGAGATCTCCATGTCTGAGATAGAGGAGATGACGCGTGCCGGGCTGCTGGAGGAAGCCTGGTTCGAGGAGAAGCTAAAGCAGGTTTACGCTGAACTCCTTGATCAAGTAGGGCGAGGAAAGGTTGACTATTGGAGGTTTATTCTCGGAAAGGACTTCCTCGAAACTCTTGCGAAAGCATACGCAGTCAGCTTCCTCGTCACCAACGGAAAGGTTGACTTGAAGTCCGATCCGCTCACCGATGAGAAGACGCTGGTTGTGCTGGATGAAAAAGCGGAGGGTGAAGATACGAGATCTGTCGCCGTGGCGATGAATGAAGAAATTCTGAGGGAGAAGAAGCATGAGCGAGAGCAAGGAAAGAACGGCGGAGATAGTTAGGAAGAAGCTGGCAAGAGCAACAGCGATGCTCTTCTTCTCAGGGCACAGACTCCCAGGCGTGAGAGGCTGGGAACTGAGAAAACGCCTAGGGAGAAACTACATGAAGATCGTTGAGATGCTCAACAGCCGGCTACAGCCTATAGGGATGCAGGTGAAGGTTGTCTTTGAGCAATCCCCAGGGGAAGGCAAAATTAGCGAAGAGGATTTGGAGCGAGCGAGATTCTACATAACTCTCGCGCAGCCTCTGTCCTTCTCTGATATAGTTGGATCAGGATGGAGGATAGATGAGGTGGCGGCGCTCGCCGCGGTAATCTCCTACGTCTCAAGCCGTGGAGGGAAAGCCCCTGTGAAGGATGTGCAAGATATGCTGCAGACAAAGTTCCCACGTTGGAAGGCTGAGGCAGCGATAGAGAGGTTTGCTAGGAGGGGCTACCTATACGTCTCCGAAGATGCGATGGTGTACGTCGGATGGCGGACAAGAGCAGAGGTCGACCAGAAGGAGCTTCTAAAGGCACTCATGGAGATAGTGCCGACCGAGAGGCAGGAATCCACGGCACAGCGTGAAGAAGCAAGTAGAGAAGAAGAGTAACCTATCTGAACATCCTGCGCAGGGCTCTCTTCTCTCCCTCTATTATGTCCTGCACCAGATCGTCAGACACCCTCTTATGCTTCTCCAAAATCTCGTGAACGTCTTTGCGTGAGAGGTTCCTGCTGACCAGCACCACAACAGCTGGCTTCCCGTACTTCTCGACGAGTTGGCTTGTCGCTAGGATCTCCCTTTCTCTCCTGGCGCTTGCAGAGCCCGTTGACTTGCCCTTCCTGGCCACAAGCCCGTAGACCTCTGAGGGCTCCGCTTGGATAACTCCAAGCCTGGGCGAGGAGCACCTTGGACATTTAGGCTGATCGTCAAGATCCTTGACTACGCGCTTCTCAGCGAAGTCCCAGCAGGATGCACAAACCAGAAGAGGAGTTTCGTTCATCAACCTGGCTTTGACTGCGGTGAGGACTAGGCGCTCGATGCGGTCGGAGGCAGCGACCTCGAACTCGGTTTTGTATCGCTGCACGGTAAGTCTTGCCAGCGGAGAAAGGCCTTCCACGAGCTCTCGGGGTTCAATCGGCATTTCTCCGGATGCAACTTTCCGCAGGAGATCCTCAGCACCCTCCAAATCAAGATCTTGGTAGATCGCGACCCTTAGTGCCTCATCGTAGACCGGCGTGCCCTTCACGGCTTCCACAACCCGCGCGGCTGTGACGTCAAGCAGGCTCGCTTCCTTCTCTAGCACGCCCATCTTCCTCGCGACGTGCATGACACGCCTCTTGAAGAGGCCAGAGGACTCCAGGGCTGATACGAGACGTTCCATGATATCGCCTCCAGATAATCGATGAACGGCCTCCAAGACCAAGTTGGGGTAGACATCGGTTGAGTGAAATGCGATTCTGTAGGCGTCCTGCTGGGTGGCGATCGGAGCGCCTATCCTTTCGGAAAGATCAAAAGCGACTAGCCTTGCGATCGTTCTGTTGATCATTAGGCCTCCGCAGATATGCATCACGGTGAACTCACCGTGTCTTTCGATAAGCACCCTATTGTCCGTTGGAACGGGAATGTCTTTTTTGATGTGCGCCCAAACCTCTTTGAGCGCTTTGAACACTACATCTGGCTGAACCTCGTATCTGCCGGCGATGTCAACGCAGACTTCTGTATATTTCTCGCCGGCTAAACATCTTCGCTCTAGCTCTGCGCGAAGTGCACCGACCTCCTGGGCTATCTCAAGGGGAACGGGGATCTCCTCCCCAACCCAAGATGGTACAGTCCCCTCAAAGCCTTCCAGGGGTGAAACGTAGATCGTGTCTTCCTCTGTATGCAAGATCCTCCAAGGCTTTCCGGTCAAGACGAACCTTGTTCCGGGGTCACCATGCTCAGAGACGAACTCTTCATCCAGTATCCCTATCGGCTCTTGGCTCGCCTCGTTCACGACTAGGTACTGCCTTACCTCGGGTATCATCGAAAGTGTGTTGAAGTAGTAGTCAAAGAGGGGCTTTGACTTGAAGGGCCTTGTGATGTACTCGCCTTCCGTGATGTTTGCCAGGCGCATGGCAGCCATGAATGAGACGACCTCCCCAAATTGATGCTGTTTGAGGCTTCGAAATGGATATGCCCTCTTCACTATGTCGAGAATTTCCTGAGCTGTCCACCTTGATCTTTCGACCAACAGACCAGCTACCTGGTGCGCTAATACGTCACTGCTGTTCTCCGGGACAAGAGGCTCCTCTAGCTTCTCCAGCCTAGCTCTGCGTGCTATCGCCATCGCTTCCAAGGCATCGTCAGAGTCGCTGACGATGATAATTCCCTTCGCCGTTCTCCCTATTCTGTGGCCACTTCTGCCCACCCGCTGTGTCAGCCGTGTCACTTCCCTCGGGGAGTTGTACTGGATTACAAGGTCGATGGCGCCAACATCTATGCCCAACTCGAGCGAGGAGGTGCAGATTATCCCCATCAAGGTTCCCCGCTTCAAACCCTGTTCCGCTGATAGGCGGCTGGGTTTCGCCAGAGATCCGTGGTGGACTCCCATCGGAAGCTCTAGGTCCCAAGCTCTAAACCTGTTGGTGAGTATCTCGGCCAGGGGCCGAGTGTTTGTGAACACCAAGGTGCTCTGATGGCTTTCGACTAGTTCCTTGATCTTTGAGAGTCTGGCGGCCACAGATGGAAAAGTCATGAGTTTCTCGGCGAGCTTCCGGTCGTCCTCCATTGGCCGCGGAAAGACCACGTCCAGCTTCATTTCCCTGCCTAGCGGTACCCCGACTATTTCGCAGTCCTCACCATCGCCCACCAGGAAGCTCGCTATTCTTTCTGGATCGCCTATCGTCGCTGACAGACCTATGCGCTGAAACCTTCGTCCGACGATCTCAACCAGTCTCTCAAGACCCACGGAGAGCTGAACTCCTCTTTTGTCTGTCGCCAATTCGTGTATCTCGTCCACTACGACCCACCTCAGCGCTCTGAGGTGTCGCCTCAACACTCTTCCTGTGAGAATAGCCTGCAGCGTCTCTGGAGTGGTGATAAGCATGTCCGGCGGGCTCAGAGCCTGCATCCTTCTCTCACCTGCCGCAGTGTCTCCGTGCCTCACCGAGACCGTAAGGTCTAGCTTCTGGCCCCACCACTCTATCCTCTCTAGGAGATCTCTGTTCAAGGCTCGCAGCGGGGTGACGTAGACAAGCTTAACACCGGGCGTTCTCCCCTCCAACATGATCTTGCTTAGGATCGGGAGCGTGGCGGCCTCGGTTTTCCCCGTTCCCGTCGGGGACATGAGGAGGAGGTTCCTCCCCTCCAATATCTTTGGGATGCTCTGTACCTGAGGCGGAATAAGCTCGCCGAAGCGCTCTCTGAAAGCCTCAGCTACAGGCTTCGCAAGCAGCCGCAACACCTTCTCGCTCTCAGAGTCGCCCTTCGACGTGATAGCCAAACCTGTCCAGCGCTGTAGAGAGACAAGGGTGAGCTAAAGTGTTTTGCACAACACGAGCCTTTGAACGCTACAACTCGGTTGAAGTTGGAACTTGTCGAACCAAACCCCTCCATTTCTCGATCGATCCAGTGGAGATAGACCTGCCTGGAATTCAGTTTCATTGGGGGAATCGTTTGACGAACAGCTTTGATGCTCTAGACAGATACATTATTTAGTGGACTAGGCGTTTTAGGTTCTATGGCGAAGCCGATGTTGAGCGAGGAGCTGCGCGAGGACCTTGCGTTGCTCCTTCCGAACGAGTTTGACCGGCTTCTTGAATGCTGCTCGAGACCCCTAAGGGAGAGTATCAGGGTGAATACCCTCAAGATCGACAAAGACTCCTTGGTTTCGAGGCTCACGACTAGGGGGTGGATGCTCACGCCTGTTCCTTGGTGTGACTACGCCTACTGGGTGGAGGGGTCTTCAAGAGAGGTAGGCAAGACCTTGGAGCACGCTCTGGGCTATTACTATATGCAGGGAGCCGTGTCTCTCGTTCCTGTTGAGGCTCTGGATCCCCAGCCTGGAGAGAAGGTTCTGGATATCTGCGCAGCTCCGGGCAGTAAGGCCACTCAGATGGGGCAGAAGATGCGGAACACAGGAGTGATAGTTGCAAACGACTCGGATCTGAAACGCATCCGCGCGCTCTCCTCCAATACACAGAGATGCGGTTTGATCAACTGCGTGATCACCCGCGTTGACGGCAGACGGTTTCCCATGTGGGCGGGAAACATGTTCGACTGCGTCTTGGTCGATGCTCCCTGCACAGCCACAGGCATCATCAGGAAGTCCTGGGAGGCTGCTTCGAATTGGAGTCGACGTCTTGCACGAAGGATCTCAGTGCTTCAAAGATCGCTGTTGCGGGCAGGTTTCGACTGCTTGAAGCCCGGGGGAGAGATCGTCTACGCCACCTGCAGCCTATCTCCCGAGGAGAACGAGGAGACCGTGAATCAGCTGCTGCAAGCTCGGCCCAAGGCAGAGTTGCTGGGCCTGAAGCTGCCGGGAATCCGTACGAGGCCTGGAGTGACCGAATGGCGGGGTAGCAGATTCGATTCAAACATGGCAAAGACCATCCGCGTATATCCTCATGACAATGACGCGGAGGGCTTCTTCATCGCCAAGGTGGCGAAGGCAAACTGAAGGCAATACTCCTAGACGCCGCGAAACGTAGGACTTTGGAGAGGCTGCTCAACCTGCAGTACGGGATCGAGTCCAGGCTGCCCTCCACCCTTGTCCAATCTGGGGAGGGAAAGATCCGCGTCGCAACCCCGGAAGCCTTTGAGACCGCTCGATCACTTCGCGGAGTACACTCGGTAGGGCTATATATCGTCAAGATCGTTGACGGAACCCCTGTACTTTCCATTGAAGGAACACATCTCTTCTGTCACGAGATACAGCAGAACGTTGTGGAGCTCTCACAAGAACAGTCAGACGCTTGGATGTCAGCGTCACCAGTTCAGCTAAAGATGCACACGGCATCGAAGTACGTTGTTGCCAGGAGTGGATCAGATTGTCTGGGATGTGGGAGGACTGCCGGGTCCAAGGTCTTTTCCTACATACCGCGGTGGAGGAGAATCACTTCCCAACCCAGCTTTGAATCTACGGCGCCCCAACGACCAGCAGCCAGCGAAAAGAACTATATTTAGCAATCAAGCTTCATCGGTTACCCAAAGCTGGTTCGAGCATGAGCTTCATCGCGAAGAAAATCGAGATCCACACGGATCGGAGAGTTGCCGTGCTCAACGAAAAAGACGCTGCAAGACTAGCTCTGAAGGAGAGCGACAGGGTCAAGGTCCACTGCGGCGGCAGATCGGCTTCAGCGATTCTCAGCGTTTCTCCCAAGCTAGTAGCCGAAGGAGAAGCTGGCATATTTGATACCTTGAACGACGTGCTCCAAGTCAGAGATGGAGACCAGGTGGAAGTCAAGATCTCCGAAGCGCCTCAGTCAGTGCAGTTTGTTAAGAAGAAGATGATGGAAGGCGTCGCGCTGACGAAGGAGGAGATAGGGTCGATAGTCCAAGACATCGTGAACCTGGACCTCAGCGACCTAGAGATGGCCGCTTTTGTGATGTCCCAACATTTTCGCGGAATGAACATAGACGAGGCAGAGGCCTTGACAAGATCTATGGTTGAAACTGGGGAGATAATAGATTTCGAGAGACCTGTGTACGACAAGCACAGCGTGGGCGGGGTCCCGGGTAACAAGGTGAGTCTGCTGATCGTCCCGATGACTGCCGCAGCTGGCCTCTTCATTCCCAAGCTGTCCAGCCACGCCATAACATCCCCAAGCGGCACAGCAGACACGATGCAGGTGCTGACCAACGTTGACTTCTCCATCGAGGAGTTTAAGGAAGCGGCGATGAAGGCGGGGGGAGCAATAGCTGCGTCAACTGGATTGAACATCTCTCCAGCAGACGACATCCTGATAAGACATGTTGAGCATCCCCTGGGCATCGATCCTGTGAGTCAAATGGCCGCCAGCATAATGTCGAAGAAGCTGGCGGTCGGTGCGAAGTTCCTGCTATTGGATATACCCACTGGGAAGGAGTCGAAGGTAGAGACCGAGGAAGAGGCTCGCAGCCTAGCCTCGATGTTTATCGAGCTGGGGCGGAGAGTGGGGATGAGGGTCGCATGCGGAATCACTTTCGGAGGGGCCCCCGTGGGGCACGCCGTCGGCCCCGCTCTCGAGGCCCGTGAGGCGCTTCTTGCGCTCGCCGGAAAAGCTGCGTCAACCAGCCTGGTGGAGAAATCAACTTCGCTAACCGGAATGATGTTTGAGTTGGCTGGAGTGGCTTCGCAGGGTCAAGGCAAGGAGATGGCGGAGGCTACAATTCGGAGCGGAAAGGCTCTGGCCAAGATGCGGGAGATAATCGCGGCTCAGGGCGGCAACCCCAAGGTGCGGCCAGAGGATATCCCCGTGGGGTCGCATATTGGGGAGATTAAGGCACAATATACCGGATACGTGACCCGGGTAAGCAACGCGGCGCTGGTGGAAATAGCAAGGGCCGCGGGTGCTCCAGCGGAGAAAGGAGCAGGCTTCGAGATAGAGGGAAAGGTAGGCCACTTCGTGAAGAAGGGGGATGTCATCTTGAGGATATATGCTGAAAGAGAGTCGAGGTTGGAGGCCGCGCACAGCCTGGCCCTCCATACGGAACCCATAGTGATAGAGGGGATGCTTCTAGACAGGATTCCTTAAGTCCCGAGGCTTCCTACTCGAAGGTCTCGGCGACGAGTTAGCGCGATGCATACCTGCCAGTGCGGTGTATCACATCGACTAGCCTGTTGCTTTGCTTGCCGCTCCCCGTATTGGAGAAAGATTGATTTCAATCGCCCACGGCAACGTTTTTAGAGTGCACAGCGAGTGGTGGGCTGAACGATCTGCCATGATCCCGGACGAAATTGCGGTCTATCTCAAGCCTTCTGGAAAGATGCTTGATCTTGAGGTTGAATATGAGGACGCAAGGTACGTCGTCTTCGGCGTCCCCTACGACCTTACGAGTAGCTTCCGCTTCGGATCGAGATTCGCCCCGAGAGCTGTCAGAGAAGCGTCTGCCTACATCGAGATCTACAGCACGAGGGCCCGTCTTGATGCTTCAGAACTGAAGATAGCTGACCTCGGAGACCTAGCTTCTGTCTATGGGCTGCCAACTATGCTCAGGAGGGTGAAAGCTGTGGCGGCCAGGATCGCCAGAGACGGCAAGATCCCAGTGATGATTGGGGGGGAGCACACCTTCACGTACGGTGCGGTCGAGGCGTTTGGAAAAGACACAGCGCTGGTTTCGTTTGATGCGCATCTGGACCTGAGATCGGAATACCTTGGCGACGCTTGGAGTCACGCGACTTTCATGAGGAGAATTGTAGAGAGGATAGGTCCTAAAGAGATCGTAATCGTTGGACCCAGAGCATTCATACCGGAGGAGCGGCGTTTCGCACAGCAGAAGGGCGTAGGATTAGTCTATGCGTGGGAGATCGTGTCAGACCCGGAGGGATCTAAAAGAAGGCTGCTGGAGGGGCTATCCTCTGCGCAAAAGATCTATCTGACGCTTGACATGGATGTTCTGGACATTCCATTCGCGCCAGGGGTGGGTAACCCAGAGCCTGAAGGCATCAACTCGACACAGCTCTATGACCTTCTCTCGGCGATAAGTGATCGGAGACTAGTGGGTTTTGATATAGCTGAGGTGTGTCCGCCATATGACCAGGGGCAAGCCGCTGTGCATGCAGCGAAGGCTCTCGTGGAGGTGCTGACGCACCTGGAAATAAGCACCAGTCGCTCGGTGGGCGATCCGGCTGAGTGATCACGAAGCATTCCCATCTGATGCCGATCTATCGATCCATCCTACCTGACCATGTAACGGTAATCCGTGTAGCCGGATTGCTGGATTGACGTGCAATCCTTAATCTCTGTCTGAGACCATCGCAGCGATGAATGAGCCGTTGGCTTCGTCGAGGTGGGGGTAGAGTCTTCTGCAGGCCGACAGCCCTCTCAGCCCTGGCTGGCCGATCTTCGGGCCAATTTCCTCAACCTTGAATTCAGGGTGTTGCCTCAGGAATCGCTCAACGACAATCTCGTTTTCCTCAAGAGTGATGCTGCACGTACAGTAGACCAGTCGCCCTCCTGGCTTGATGGTTTCGGCGGCGTTGTGAAGTATGCGGTGCTGAATTCCACTGAACCTCGACAAAGATCTTTGGCTATATCTCCACTTCTGGGTGGGCGCACGCCAGTAGATCCCTGTCCCGCTGCAAGAGGGATCAACAAGCACCACATCCATCGTTCGTCTGACTGGGATGGGCTTTGTTGCATCGGCCAGCAGTGGATGCACAATGTCTGCGCCGACCCTCTGAACGTTCTTTTCCAAGATGCGCATTCTCTTCGGAGAAAAGTCGATGGAGCAGATGCGTCCCCTGTTCTTCATCAAGAAGGCCATGAGCGCTGTCTTCGCTCCCGGTGCGGCGCAGACATCTAGCACGCTCATGCCTCTATGAAGGGAAGCTGCGTGGACGCAGAATTGGCTGGCGAAATCCATCACGAAGAACAGTCCTCTGCTATAGCCCTTGGTTAGCCTGAGAGGTTTGGGGGATGACTCGAGGATGTAGGTGAAGGGGAGGCGCTTGTCTCGCCTCACCACAACTTCCTCAGAGCTCAACTGTTGGAGACAGTCCTCATCATAGCCTCCTAGTGGGTTCAGAGTAAGGTAGGTTGGCGCTTGGCGATTGTTTTGATTCATGAGTCTGATTGCCTCTGACCGACCCAGCAGCCTTGTGGTATAGTTTACGAACCACTTGGGGTGAAAGTATCTCAGGGCGTCCCTAGATGTAGGATCGAGGGTGGGATCCAGTTCTTGAGGCTTGATCCTCAGAACCCTACCAAGGTAGGGTTCGACGGCCCGAAGCGATCTTACTCCGAACGTCGTCCTTGCAGCTCTAGCCAGCTTCAAGGCATTATGTTCTCTTCCGTCTGGAGGGCCGTAGACGATTTCGCTAACATAGATCTTGAGGAAACGAAGCGCGAGGGGCTTGATCTCTGGCTTCCTCTGCCCCACCAACTGGGAAGACATTCTATTGACGGCGTTCTTTCTGCGGAAAAACCCGTTGAGAATGCGGAGGGCAGCCCTCGTCTCTTCTATGGTGGAGCCAGCCCGCCGCGCCGTAGAGTACAGCGATGAATGGATAGAGTCTTTGCGCTTCTCCATCAGAAACCAGGAACGCTCAACAAGTCGCAGTGCCTGTTCAAGCACTTTCCCTTCGGGCATGATCTTCCGCAAGGTCTAAGCCTCTTTGACCTTCGTCCCGGAGTGAAGAATAAGTATTGCTGACGAAGAATAGCGCCGCGAGAGTTTATATCTAGAGGGGGTCTGGCTCACAACGGAACGACGACGTCGATGAGCACCGAGACCTCCGGGGATCAGACCAGAAAGCTCTTTCTTCTCTCCGCCGGCTACAACGGAACATCGGGGAAGGCATACCTCAAGCTGCTTGATCCCAAGCGTCAAGAAATCGTCGTCTGGAACGACCCAACAGGGCATCAACCCTTCTGCTACAGCAGGGAGAGCTTGGAGAATCTCAAAAAGGATCAAAGGCTGACTCAAGCCGGTGCTATCGGATTCCTTAGGGAGAGTAAGTTCGACCTACTCGAAGACAGACCTATAGAGGTTACGAAGATCGTAGCCTCCGATCCACTAGCCGTTGGAGGAAGAGAGGGCTGCATAAGGGAGTTAGTCGATGCCTGGGAAGCGGACATACCTTATCATCTAAACTACATGTATGATCGTGGCCTTGTTCCCGGAATGCCGTACAGTATTAAAGGCAATGACCTTATTCCTCTAGTCGCGGACAGAAAACAGATCGACCCTCTGGTTGAGAAACTGTTTGCTCAGGAAGGCCTTGATGAAAGGAGGGAGATAAGGAACTGGCTGCTGCTACTAGAGGCCGATCAGCCGGAGGTAAAACATGTTTCCCTAGACATAGAGGTTGTTTCCTCGGTGTTCACCAGGGTTCCCTCTCCGGGAAGAGCTGAAGACCCAGTGGCCTCCGTTGCTCTACGTGGTTCGGATGGCCTCAAAAAGGTCCTCATGCTAAAGAGAGACCTCGAAGACGAGAGCCTTTCCGGCCTCCCGTTCGACGTTCAGCTGTACGAGAACGAGAAGGACCTACTCAAAGACACCTTCAACATAATCGAACGCTATCCTTTGCTAGCAACATTCAACGGAGACGACTTCGATCTTCCCTACCTTAGAAACAGAGCAGAAAGGCTCGGGGTGGAAAAGTCGTGGGTGCCTGTGCTGGTCGGTAGACAGGGAGCGTCACTGAAGAGGGGAATACACATTGATCTTTATCGACTTTTCTTCAACAAGTCCTTGCAGATATACGCCTTCAACAACGCCTACAGGGAAAACACCCTGGAAGCCGTTGCTCAGGGCGTTCTTGGGAGGGGCAAAGTCGAGATCGAGAAGCCAATAGCTCAACTGAGTCCGAGACAGCTCGCGAACTACAACTTCGGAGACGCCGAACTGCTTCACAGCCTACTTTCATACCACAACGATCTCATCCTGAGGCTGCTGGTTGTGTTGTGTCGGATCAGCAAATTGACGATAGAGGATGTCTGCAGACAGGGCGTGTCCGGCTGGATAAAGAATCTCCTGTTCTACGAGCATAGGGCACGTGGCTATCTTATCCCAAGATCGGAAGACATTCTCAAAGTGAAGGACGTCACAAGCACAAAGGCGGTCATCGAAGGTAAGAAGTATCGAGGAGCTATAGTGGTCAAACCTATTCCCGGAATGCACTTCAACGTGACGGTTCTCGATTTCGCCAGCCTCTACCCATCGGCTCTCAAGGAATGGAACCTTAGCTATGAAACCGTAAGGTGTCCGCATATGGATTGCAGAGGAAACACGGTGCCAGAGACGACGCACTGGATCTGCACGAAGAGGAAAGGCTTGGAGAGTCTGGTGGTAGGCTCGCTGAGAGACATCAGGGTCACCTGGTACAAGCCGAAGAGCAGTGATGAACAGCTACCGGAGGAAACTAGAACGTGGTACTCCGTGGTTCAGAGGGCACTCAAAGTCTTCTTGAACGCAAGCTACGGGGTCTTTGGAGCCCAGATATTCCCGCTTTACTGCCCCCCCGTGGCTGAGAGCACCGCAGCCATCGGAAGGCATGCCTTCACCGGGGCCATAGAAAAAGCCAGAGAACTCGGGGTGAATGTCATCTACGGCGACACGGACAGCATATTCCTCGAGACAGATGACAAGAATTTGATCAAGATGCTGATCGGCTGGGCTACGGGTGATCTGAAGCTAGATCTTGAAGTAGATAAGGTGTACAGGTACGTCGTGTTCTCGACGAGAAAGAAGAACTATCTGGGTGTGACTACCAGCAATGTGGTTGATGTCAAGGGATTGACAGGGAAGAAGAGACACGTCCCCATATTCATAAAGAGAGCCTTTGACGACATGGTCGAAAGGCTGAGGAACGTCCATACAGCGGAGGATCTCGCTGAAGCCAAGCGAGAGATAGAAGAAATACTGAGGGAATGGTATCACAAGCTGAATCACAAGGAGTTTAGCCTTGAGGATGTCTCATTTCATGTGATGATGAGCCGTGCTCCCGATAGATACATTAAGACGACTCCTCAGCACGTCAAGGCCGCGAGGAAGCTGCAAGATCAAGGACTGACCGTTTCTGCCGGAGACATCATAAGCTTCGTGAAGACAAGAGACCGAGAAGGCGTACAGCCTCTTCAGTT
>Ga0315306_10001158_pt1 | contig 12703 bp, 12 predicted proteins | sample TDP1_MG_FD_203803 | JGI IMG/M metagenome (GOLD analysis project Ga0315306, IMG submission 203803) | Freshwater sediment microbial communities from Lake Towuti, South Sulawesi, Indonesia - TDP1 | ecosystem: Environmental > Aquatic > Freshwater > Lake > Sediment | place: Indonesia: South Sulawesi... | reverse complement strand
GAAGGCAGCCCCGCTGACAAGGAAGAACTGGCAAAGATGATGCTCTCCCTTCAGGCAAAAGGTTGCCACAACATAAACCTAGTAAGCCCAACCCATGTCGTGCCTTATATCCTTGAGGCTCTAGAGCTAGCAGTGAGTATGGGGCTTTGTCTGCCCTTGGTATATAACAGCGGCGGTTATGATTCCGTGGAAACCCTAAAGCTGCTTGATGGGATTATTGATATCTATATGCCTGATATGAAGTATTCCGATGCTAAAACTGCCGAGCAACTATCTGGGATAAAAGACTACCCTGAAGTAAATAAGGCAGCCATCAAGGAAATGCACCGCCAGGTAGGTGACCTCAAGCTAGATGAGCAGGGTATAGCTCAACGTGGTCTTCTGGTGCGCCACCTAGTATTGCCTAACCGGCTAGCCGGGACTGAAGAGATAGTGGCTTTTCTGGCTAAAGAGGTGTCGACTAATACCTACTTAAACATTATGGCTCAATATCACCCCTGCTACAAAGCGTTTGATGTTCCGCAACTAAGCCGTCCAGTAAGTAAACAGGAATTTTACCAGGCTATTGACCTAGCTCACCGGCAAGGTCTAAACAGGCTGGATAAATATGACTTCTCGCCCCCACTAAGGCTCATCCTGAGGTGACAACCAATGGCTGACCTAGCCTCGGTTCGGGTAATAGTATATGGGTGTGTTCAAGGCGTCTTCTTCCGCGACTTTACCTCCAGACGGGCTAGAGAGCTTGGCTTAACCGGCTATGTAAGAAACCTCCGAGATGTAGAAGCGGTAGAGGTTCAAGCTGAGGGAGAAAGAAAGCAACTAGAAAGGTTTATCGGTTACCTTGAGGTCGGACCACCGAGAGCTAGAGTAACCAGAGTAGTAACTAACTGGTCAGAATATACTGGAGATTACTCCACCTTCAAAATAACATATTAGCTTGAGGCTTGCCGCAGACCATAGTATTGGTCACTGTCAAGAAGGCGGGACAAAACCCTGGCTGAAGTGCTCCTGGGCTCTTCGCCACACCAATGGGCTAACTGCTTTCCCAGCTCCTCCACATCGAGGGGCTGGTTACCACCAGCCAGGAAAAGGCGAAATATACGCTCTAAAATAGGCGACCTAGCGGTAATAAAATCCGGGGTCTTGGAACAGCAATCCTTGATGGTAGCCAAAAGGTCGGCTGCCGAAATGTCTGCCTCTGGCAGTTGCTCACGACACTTAGGGCACAAGCAACCTTGAGCCAAAGCCAAAAAGGAGCGGTTGTTCTGTTGATACCAGTCTAAATCAATAAACCAGCGTGGTCTAATTTGGTCAGTAGTTATGTCTTGGTTGTCCACAAGCGTGCTCAAAAATTAGAGAAACAATTCCTATGTGACTAGCTTTGGTTTGTTTTCACGTTATGTCAGGTGTAAAGATTGGCTTCAAACTCGGCTTTAGCCGTCCTGATCAAATCAAGATAGTCAGTCTTAAGCCCCAGCGTCTCTGAAGCTTCGCAATCCACCTGGTACGGCTCACCAATAAACACCTTGCCACACTCCTCGACCTTACCCCGGGTGGGGTCATCCTGAGTAATGAACTTCTGGCGAGCCTCAATAATCCCCAGGTCGAAGGGTAGAGTGAAATAGAGGTCAGCCACCACATTATCTATTCCCAGCTGATACAAATCCCCCCAGCCCCCTTTAGCTACACCTCCGTACTTGCTACTTGGCAGCAAGGTAAGCAGGTTCATCAGGCTAAGGCTACCCCTACCCTGGGAGACCTTTAACGGAGCCACGGTTATCAGGTAGTCGCTGGACAGGATAACATTGGGCACCCAGAAGGTGGCTACAGCTAAAGGCTTAGATAAAGGATTGTCCACTTCCACCCAGATACAATCCTTGACGTCCAGGGTTAATACCCGTGGGAAGTTATAGCCCAGGGCTTGATATATTGGCTGGACTGGACCACCGCCCGGGGTACCTTCAAGCAGAATGATGTCGGCATCGCTAACCCGTCTGATACCGTCTATTATCACCGACAGTATATCCCGGCTGGTAGTTACCGGATATGGCACCGGGTAACAGGCGCTGGGCTTAATCAAGACCCGCCGTGCCCTAGATACCACCGGTGGTGGTTCAAAAACAAACTCGGAGTCCTTGAATATCAAGTCTTACTCCTCACTCCAATCTAACATCATCACCCGAACTATATCCCCGGGCACCACCTCTGGCTTATCCTCAGGAATAATCATCAGTCCGTTGGCTAATGCCATAGAGGTTAGAATCCCCGAACCCTGAGGACCGGTCAGTCGAGCAAAATATTGACCCTCTCGCTTTTCAACTATAACCCGAGTGAAAATACGCCGCCGGTCACGATTTGCCACCGAATCTTCGACCACGGCTTCAATAGTGGGCTTAGTCAAATTCTTCTTGCCCATCATTTTAAGCATAGCCGGGCGAACAAACAGCTCAAAGGTAACCATAGAGCTAACCGGGTTGCCGGGTAGACCGAGGTGGGGTATGTTCCTAGCTATGCCAGTCTTACCGACCCCCATAATGGTACCGAAGGCTAAAGGCTTCCCCGGCTTCATCCGAACTGTCCAAAAGGTAATCTCACCCTGTTTTGCCAAAACGTCCTTGACTACATCGTAGTCACCGGCAGAGACGCCGCCGGTGGTGAGCAGCATATCAGCATCCAGCCCGTGACGGAGCTTAGCTACTACCGAAGTTTCACTGTCTCGGGCTATCCCCAGTATTTTAGGGATACCGCCATAGCGCTGAACCAAGGCAGCCAAGCTATAGGTATTGCTGTTATATATCTTACCTGCCGGCAGAGGTTGAGTAATATCAATCAGCTCATCCCCGGTAGCTAGAATAGCCACTATAGGGCGGCGAATAACCTTGCCCGTAGTCCGCCCCAAAGAAGCCAAAACACCGACCTCAGAGGGTCTGAGCACTGTCCCCTTAGTTAATACTAATGACCCCGTGGCGATATCTTCGCCGGCGCGGCGGATATTTAGACCAGGCTCAACCTCACGCAAGATGCCTATTTCGCTAGAAACCCTGTGGCGCCGGGGTTCATCAGTATCCTCAAACATGACCACGCTATCGGCGCCCTTCGGTACTGGTGCCCCGGTCATAATGCGCACAGCAGTGCCCGGTCCTACTTCACACTCAGCAATAGAGCCGGCAGAGACAGTACCGATCACCTGCAGAAATCGGGGAGACTGTCTACTGGCACCACGGGTATCCCCAGACCTAACGGCATAGCCATCCATCGCCGAATTATCCAGCGGAGGAACATTAATACTGGAGTAGACATCCTCAGCCAGAACCTGTCCCAGGCAGTCCAGAATGGGGCGGTCTTCAGTTTCCAGGACATCCACAAAACTAAGGATTTTATCTAACGCCTGCTCAACAGTTATCATGGCTCATATCTCCGCTTCTTGAGGTTATATATTAACCTCACCCCCTTTGTCCCCCCTCCTTAAAAAGAGGGGAATTAGTTTGTAAGAGAGGCTCCGCCTCTCTTTAACTCTCCTTAAAATCCCTTGACTTTCTTTAAGACCTCTTTAATTCTTCTTTAGTAACCCTATCCCCTTTGTCCCCTTCCCCTTGATAAGGGGAAGGGGAATTGGTTTTTTAGAGGGGCTTCGCCCCTCTAAGACTCCCCCTTTTGATATTTGTTAACCTACCCCCCTTTATCCCCCTCCCTTGATAAGGGAGGGGGAAGTGGTTATGTAAGAGAGGCGGAGCCTCTCTTTAACTCTCCTTAGAAAAGGAGCGGGAAACTAGTTTCTATAGGGGGGCTAACGCCCCTCTTTGACTCCTGATAAACCTTGTTTTATTATCTCCCTTGCTTTGTCTAAATCAGCCCGGCTATTAATATTGAAGAAGCTCAGGTGCTCAGGGTCGAACCGGTTAATCTCCTCAGTTTCTAAATACCTTACCTTAACCAGAGTAAAAAGCTGTCTCAGGCTGAGATTACCCTGCTTAAGCAGGGATTCAATCGGCACTAAACAGGCCTTAGAATAGACAGCGTGAAGTGGTTCAACCATATCCCCCAATCGGGGAACTACCAGGTCAAAGCCAGCCGAAATCTGTACCATATAATAGAGCAAGGCTTGGTTCAAAAAGGGCATATCGCAAGCGACGACAAGGTTATAGAATGAATCCGACGCTTTTAAGCCGGTATAAATGCCACCCAAGGGTCCCTTATTGAGGTAAACATCGGTTACTGCCTTTAACTTTGGATAACCAACAAGCCAAAGGTGAGGTTGCTTTGAAGCAGTAACAACGATGATGTCACCATTAAAGAAACTCAAAGATGAGAGAACCCGCTCGAGTAAACTTCTATTACCAACGACTTCTAATGCCTTGTCCTGCCCCAAACGCAAGCCCTTGCCACCAGCAAGAACAATACAACTTATATCCAACTCGTGTTTTTCTCAGTGCCTACCCCTGACCTCACCTCCAATACTATTTTACCACAACAGTCAATGCCTCTGAAAGAGAACAGAGAGAAATTAAGTAGTTAGACGAAATAGCGGAATGTTCACTTGCCAAACCCACGCTTACTCAATTGACAGCCGGAAACCGTTAACCTAGAATATGAGCTAACTAGCCCCGATTTTTGTTTGGCTTGGAGCCCCCAGGAGGTAAACGTGAAGTATTGCTTTATTGTAGTTAGTCTCATCTTTTTTCTTATTCTGGCCGCTTGTGTGAGACCGACACCTATCCCACCACCCCCATCGCCAGAAGTGGTGCCGCCAACGGCACCTACTTTGCCTCCAGTCCCCCCACCTACACCTGAGCCTATGCCCACGCCAACACCAACGCCTGCGCCCACAGAAGAAACATACAATCCAATAATAGACCCGGCTGATTTCGTCATGGAAATCGATAATCCCTATTTCCCATTGAAACCGGGCACGACTTTCATTTACCAGGGTGAGACAGAGGAAGGCGTTCAGCGCAACGAGGTGGTGGTTACTAACCAGACCAAGACAATACTTGGTGTATTGACCACCGTAGTTTGGGACAGAGTCTGGGATGAGGATGATGAATTAGTTGAAGAAACATATGACTGGTATGCACAAGACAAAGATGGTAACGTGTGGTACTTTGGAGAAGATTCAAAGGAATATGAGAGTGGCGTGGTCGTGAGCACAGCAGGTTCTTGGGAAGCTGGTGTAGATGGAGCCAAACCCGGTATCATTATGGAAGCAGACCCCCAGATAGGCAACTCGTACCGCCAGGAGTACTATGAGGGCAAAGCGGAAGATATGGCAGAAGTGCTCAGCCTGAGCGAGACTACTTCCGTCCCATATGGTTCCTTCACAGATTGTCTGAAGACCAAAGAGTGGACACCGCTCGAGCCAGATGTTGTGGCACACAAGTACTACGCACCAGACGTTGGCTTCATTATGGAAATCATGGTAGAAGGTGGCACAGAACGGGTGGAACTCATTGATATAAAAACCGAGTGAGTCTGCGAGCCTATTCCGGTTTGTTTTGTTTGGCTTTACCCAACATTGGGATGTGCCGCATAGTGCTTTGGTTGGCGTAGGTTACCATTCGACACAAGCTTGGGTTGTTCAACCGGAATTAAACTTAGATGAATGCCTCTGTGTTTCAAAGGGAGAAACCATAGGTTTTAAAGGAGCAAAGCCCTCAAAGCTACCCTAATAAGTAACCTCAGTCTACTTTCTATAGGGCTGGTTTCAGGACTTCTACTTACTACAGTGCTGGTTTTAAAACTATGACCTGGGTGCTTGGCGGCAATTGCCCCGGTTTCAATTCCACCTCACTAGCATCCAACCGCCGTACGTCCTTCTTACCCTTAAGGAATTCCTCAACGCCGGTTATAGGGTAAGCGCACTTAGCCGTCTTATAGTGCATCGGTACGATTACTTTAGGCTTAAGCCGGTCACAAAGCTGAGTGGCTAGCCTAGCATCAATAGTATAAAAACCGCCCACGGGAATAAACAGTATATCTACTCTACCTAACTCAGCCGCCTGGCTATCACTGAGCTGGTGACCCAGGTCGCCAAGGTGGCAGAGTCCGATGCCATCAAGCTCAAAGCAGAGGATGGTATTTGTGCCCCTCCGCCGCCCACCAGCATCATCATGATAGGTTGGGATGCCTTTAAACTTTATCCCTTTAATGTTGGCTGCCCCTCTAACTACCCTGGGGTTACCCCCAATTGCAGCTACATTGTTGTGGTCGACATGGTCATGGGTTACGATAACAATATCAGCCGATTCTTTTATCTGACCATAGCTCAAGTCGCCACCGGTTACATACGGGTCAGTGATTATTTTTAGCCCGCTATCCGAGGTAATCAAAAAGCAGGCATGCCCCAGCCATTTAATCTTCATAATCTAAACCTCCTTTAATTCTTCTTTAGTAACCCTATCCCCTTTTTCCCCTTCCCCTTAACAAGGGGAAGGGGAAACTAGTTTCTAGAGAGGGGCTTCGCCCCTCTTTAACTCCCCAACATCTCAGCAAGAGGAGACAGACTTTAGAGAGGGGCTTCGCTCCTCTCTTACCTACGCTCCACCTTCCCTTAATAAGTAGACTAGGGACTTAATGTTGTGTGAAGGCTTTTATAGTTCCCTTCCTCTTATTAAGGGGAAGGGGGCACCCCGTTCCCTTCTATAAATGCCTTTTTCATACTCTCCCACTTATGGATAAAGAGGTGGCAAGGGCTGCATAGATATATGAGATTACTTATGTTATTATCTGACTCATCACCGTTTATATGGTGAATATGCAGATAATAAGCGGAACCACACATCATACAGCGCTTAGGTATATGGGCCTTTTCCAGTGTTTTTCTGGCCTGAGTTCTAAATTGCCTTTCCCGTGGTAATATCATAGTATTATGTCCCTTCCCTAACTTAATAAGGGAAGGGGGTTAGGGGGATGGGTTACTAGACAGCCTCTCTGACCCCTCTTACTTTACCTCCTCATTTAGCATTTAGCCAGGGAAAGGACTAGGTTAATCAGGGTACGGACTGAGACGCCGGTAGCCCCTTTAACCAGGTAGCCCTGTTCTTTTTCGCTTAGCCTGGTGCCGGCAATATCCAGATGGACCCATGGGGTGTCACCAACAAATTCAGCTAGAAACTGAGCAGCGGTGATAGCCCCACCGTATTTACCGCCGACATTCTTAATATCGGCGATATCGCTCTTGTTCTGTTCTTTATACTGCTCATGCATCGGCAGCTGCCAGATGAGCTCTCCGGCTTCAGCACCGGCGGCAATTACCTTGCCCACCAGCCCTTGATTATTACCGAAAGCACCGCTATAGACATCGCCTAGAGCTGCCCGGCAGGCGCCGGTGAGAGTAGCCACATCAATGATAAGTTTAGCCTCAAACTTTTTAGCATAGCCCAAGGCGTCGGCTAAAGTAAGCCGTCCCTCGGCATCGGTAGAGATAATCTCAATGGTCTTACCATTGATGGCAGTTAGGATATCACCCGGCTTCAGAGCACTATCGCCAGGCAGGTTTTCCGTAGCCGGGATGACAGCCATAACATTAATCTTGGGCTTAAGTTGAGCAATGGCGCCGATGGCGGCTATAACCGCAGCCCCCCCAGCCATATCCCCCTTCTCCTCCTCCATTTTCGCCGACGGCTTTATAGAGATGCCCCCGGAATCAAAGGTTATCCCCTTACCAATTAATGCCACATTAGTTTCCTTAGAGTCAGTGCCCCGATAGTGGAGAACGATAAACTTTGGCGGTTGGCGGCTCCCCTGAGCCACGCCTAACAGCGCCCCCATGCCCAACTCCTGCATCTGCTCCCGCTCCAGAACAGTTAATTTAAGCCCATAGTCCTTAGCCAGCCTGGCGGCGGTCTCAGCCATATGAGTCGGGGTCATGTAGTTGGCTGGCTCGTTGACCATGTCGCGAGCCAAGTTAGTTGCCTCGGCTAATACCCTCCCTTTATGACAGCCGTGTTCTAACCTTGAAAGTCTGGTTTTATCAGCCTCTACTATAGTAAGCAGTTTAATCTCACCATACTCAGCTTCCTTGGTTATATGCCGACGAAATGAATAGGTGCCAAGCAAGGCACCCTCAGTTACCGCTTGAGCAGCAGCCTCCGGGCTGATACCAGCTATGCCTGCTCCGTGAGCAATAGTGGCAATACTAGCCACGCCCTTCTGCCTAAGTAATCGGCAGGTCTCAGCCACCGCCCCACGAACCTTATCCTTGGATAGCTCCGACTGTTTACCCAAACCGGTAACTACCACCCGGGCTGCTGGTAGCTTACCCAGACTATGAACAATAGTAATCTCGTTAAGTTTACCCTTAACCTCACCCTGAGCCATAAGCTGAGAGATAGCGCCACCCAGGGTCTTATCCAGGCTAGCGGTAACGCCTTCGGGGTGCTCCAGCCCCTCAAAATGGTTGACTATAATGGCGTCGGCTTTAATCTCAGCGATATTACCAGCTATGACCTTAATTTCCATGTTAAATCTCCTGTCAGCGACTAGGTTGTTTAACCACCTCACCCCCTTTATCCCCCTCTCCTTTTAAGGAGAGGGGGAAGGGCAGTTTTTGAAGGGGCTTCGCCCCTTCAAGCTTCCCGTGATAGACAATCTCTAAAATCTAGCGCCTCACCTCCCTTATAATTTTGTCCAGGACTGGGGTAATATCTCGGGAGGTATCCACAGCGTAGTGGTTACGACCAATCTTCTGAACTGATGGCTTCATCCTCCGATATACTGTCCAGTCGGCGTCTGATTTGGTCTCTGAATCTTCTTGCCTGGCTTTAAGCCGGTCATAGACTACTTCAGGTGGGGCTTCAACACGAACCAAGACTAGCTTGACGTCTAAATGGTCAGCAATAGCATAAAGACGTTCACGATGCCCCTCTGACAGATTGGTAGCATCAAGAATAAGTGAGATTCCCTGTTTTAGTAGTCTGTGAATAAGAAGGTGACATACCTGGAAAAGGTGAGAACTCTCCTGAGAGCTATAACTTGGTGGTGAGAAAAGGGCCTTGCGTAAGGCGTCACTTTCCAGGATAATGACCGGTAGCCTGTGGGCTAACTGGCGGCAAAAGTAGGACTTTCCGGTCCCAGGTAAGCCGCTGACGACAATAAAGGCAGGCTTTACCACTGGCTCAGGAAGCTGCCCCAGGTTTTCGATCAGCCGCTGGACATCTGCATCAAGCCGGGTATTGGCTAAACCCCTTGAGTTTAAAATGTTTCCTCCGTTCCTCTAGGTTACTACTAATCACCACTATAAAAAGCAATCCCAATCAGTCCCGGGCCAATGTGAACCCCCATTACCGGGGTAAATTCAGTGATAAATAGCTCAGCGCAGTCAAATTGGGAAGAAATCTGGTCCCTGAGCACCAATGCGTCATCTAAGGCATCAGCGTGCATCACAGCTACATGAAGCGGCTGCCCGGTAACTATTTTCTGCCCCATGAGTTTTACTATGCGTTTTATGGCACCGAGGGTAGTCCGGGCATTGGTGACAGGACGGGCATCGCCTTGGTTGAGGGTAAAAATAGGCTTAAGCCGAAGCATTGAGCTAGCCAAGGCGGCTGCCCGACGGACACGACCGCTCTTAACTAAATAATCAAGGGTATCCATCATAGCCAGTAAGCTTACCCGTTTGGCAACGCTGTTAGCCGTTGTAATGACCCCAGTCAGGGTTTGGCCTGAAGCGGCGGCTTTGGCGGCAGCCAGGACAACCAATCCCTGGGCAGCAGCGGCGGTGCCGCAGTCAAGAACCTTAATGGTCACATCGGGGAGAGACTCTTTGGCTATCTCCATAGCTGCCAACGCTGAGTTAAATTGCCCACTAAACTTTGACGACAGGGTGATACAGAGGATGTTATTCGCTCTCAGGCTGGCTCGACGATAAGCCAGAAGGTGAGCCCCCGGTGATGAGTGCGATGTAGTTGGAAGCTCTTTTGCCTGCCTGAGAAGAGCGTAAAACTCAGCCGGGGTTATATCTATTCCATCTAGATAGGTCCTGTCGCCAAAAATAACATTCATTGGCACCAGTTCAATGCTATACTTCTGCGTCAGCTCTTTGGGAATGCAAGCACTACTATCAGTAATGATAGCTACATTTTCAGCCATAAAGCCTAGCCCTCCCCGTATCGGGCTGGGTTAAATTAGTATAGCAGATTTCTAAGCTCTTTGCCTACAAAATTGGACTAAAACCCTAGCTGGCTGAGCTAGTTCAGATAGATTAGTGACACTAAGGTATTGAATGAGTACAAGGTATTGACATTTACGATAATCTTTGTAATACTATCCAGCAAACACATGGATTTCTACGGGTTAGGTGGTGGTTTCTATAATAATTCTGACGTAATTGAGAGGCATCAGAGGTTGTTGATGACCTCTATTATTTATTATTGATGATTAGCTAAGATAAGATTATGAAGGTTACATTACAAAGGAGAAAATGCTATATCAGTGAAGAGGAGGAAGAGGAGGTGACAAATGAAGTAAGGCAAGGTTTTCCCCGCTTTTTAGCGAGGTGATTTGGGACAAAAAATGTTCAGGAAGGAGGTTTCTGGATGAAGAACAAAAGGTTACTAAGACTAGTGGTACCTATCTCGGTGATAGTGGCGATGGCAGTAGTGTTTTTCACTGGCTGTCTACCAGCCGCGGCTCCACCACCAGCAGCTCCACCAGCAGCACCTGGGGCTCCAGCAGCTCCAGCCGCCGCGGTGGTTACCGAAGATGAATTGGCTATATTAGGTCACCTAGTCAATTCCAACGAGCCAGGGGTAGAGTACCCCATCGGGGAGACGATTAACATCGGCTTTCTCTGTGCGCTGTCGGGACCGGACTCGGGATGGGGACTCCCCGGAATTACAGGGAATACCATCTTTATTGACTGTGTGAATAAGACGGGTGGTCTCCTGGTTGGTGGGATAAGATACCCGCTGAAGATGTATGAATTCGACGATGAGGCTATTGCCAGCAAGGCACTCCAGGGTGCCAGGCAATTGGTGCTGGAAAATGATGTTAGATTCATCAGCGCCATCGGTGGCAACCCTGCTGACGCTGTGCATCCCTTCCTCACCGAGCACGGGGTGGTCTATGCCTCACTGATATCGACCGATATCATGCCCGACAGACCATTTTGTATTGCTGGCGGGGATGTTACCCCCAGAATTGATATGCTCCGACCGCTGGTGGTCAAAAACTTTCTGCCCAGACCTGAAGAGCTGGGGAGACCACTGAGGTGGGCGGTAACTTCCCAGGATGACACCCTTGGCCGCACCTGCCAGGCATGGGAGGTAGGCTGTGCCGTTGCCGAGGGCTGGGAGATAGTCTATGACAAGCACTTCGCCCTAGAGACTACCGACTTCGCCCCGGTAGCTACCGCCATGATGGCGACCAATCCTGATGCCATCAGCCTCAACCTGTGCTACCCCACATTCCAAACCCTGCTCTGGGAGCAGTTTTACCTGCAGGGTTGGGAGGGCCCAATCTCGCTGAACTACATTGACTGGGAAGCCAACCTGCAGAAGATTCCGCCCGAGTACGCTGCCAAATGCTTGGGTATAGACAGCTTCCCCGTCATGGAGGACGAGTGGTGGGGTGAGCCCTCATGGAACCACTCATTTACTAGGATATGGAATGCCAGATATGGACCGGGAGGTCCTGAGGATGTTCACCGCCACATGACTGGGATTGACTTTGACCATGTGGTCGCTTTAATCCCGTGGGCACGTGGGTGTCAGCTTGCTGGTCAGAAGGCACCAGGAGCATGGCCCGACAATGATGCCGTACTAGTTGCCCTCAGGGCGGAACAGTGGTTCCCCACTATCCTCGGTCCAGGTTTCATGTATGGCGAGGAAATGTGGGGCATAGACAACATGATTTCACCGCCTGTTCCGATAAATAAGTTTGATATCAATGCCGTGAGCGCAGCTGGTGCTTATGGGGAGAAGCGCATCTTTTACTCAATGAGGTTCGAACCCTGGTTTGAGACCATTAAGGACATAGTAATTAGGGTGGTGGAAGAGCACGGGATGATGTACTACCAGCGCAAATAAGCGTAGCGTATATGGGGCGGCGAAAAGAGCAACGTATGGGGGCGTTTTTCGCCGCCCCATGACATGAAAATAAGTCTGAGACAGGCAAACTTTATTTGAGGCTAAACTAGAAAATGGACTTGCAAACTGCGATACAGACAGCGGCTAATGGGGGAGCAGCTAGTTGTATGCTAATGATGATAGCCGTGGGGCTATCATTGTGCTTCGGCGTAATGCAAATGGCAAATTACGCTTATGGGGAATTCTTCATGGCGGGCGCCTATACGGTATATGCCCTATATGCCTTAGGTAATGTGCCATTTTGGGTAGCAATAGGAGCCGGCGTCGGGGTAGTCTGCGCCATTGGTCTAGCTGTGGAACGAGCAATTTTCAGACCAACGCGGGGGAATGTGCTCGCTGGCTTTATGGCAACCTGCGGCTTTGCTTTTATCATCCAGGTTTTCTGCGGCGAAGTGTGGGGGTGGGGATTGATGAAGTATCTCCCCAAACCCTACATGATTCCTTTTGAGGTTATGGGTGCCTCAGTAGACTTCGCCAGAATGCTGATAATACCCTTTGCCATTGCTGGCATCGGTGGGCTCATCTTCTTCATGCGCCGGTTTAAGCTGGGGCGAGCACTGCGTGCCGTTGCCCAGGACCCGGAGGCTGCCTCGCTACAGGGGATAAGCATCAATAAAATT
>Ga0315306_10001155_pt1 | contig 12717 bp, 10 predicted proteins | sample TDP1_MG_FD_203803 | JGI IMG/M metagenome (GOLD analysis project Ga0315306, IMG submission 203803) | Freshwater sediment microbial communities from Lake Towuti, South Sulawesi, Indonesia - TDP1 | ecosystem: Environmental > Aquatic > Freshwater > Lake > Sediment | place: Indonesia: South Sulawesi... | reverse complement strand
TCAATGAAGCGTACGAACGCCCGTTTCTTTACCCTTTGATAGGACCCGACAATTACCCAGTCACACGAAGCGTCCCGACTCTTGGCGACCACCCCCACCACAAGGGGATCGGACTGGCCCTCGGCGATGTCTCAGGAGAACGAGGGAAGCCAGGAGTAAACTTCTGGGCGCTTGGGACCATAGGCAACCCAAAGGAAGGAAGGGTCATCCACCAAAGGTTCGCACACCTTGAGGATGGGCCGGTCTACGCAATGATACAGGAAGAGAACATCTGGAAACAGAACGATGGTTCCGACGGAGCGAAGAGAGAAGGCAGACTCCTAATGACGGAAAAGAGAGAAGTAACCGTCTGGAATGTTTCACCTGTGCGGATCATCGACATCCATACGGTCTTGTCACCGGCAGTCGACGAAGTCATCTTGAATGCTGATGTTGAGAATAGGGAAATGGCCAAGGAGAACGGGCCCCTCACAATACGGGTGGCAGATAACATGCGCGGGATGGTCCAAGGCATGATCGTCAACTCAGATGGCGGAAGAACAGAGGAGCAGTGCTGGGGACGCCGAGCGCGGTGGGTGGACTACTATGGGCCGGTGGTGCCTGGAGGACCGGTCAATGGAATAGCAGCCATGGACCACCCAAGTAACGTTCGGCATCCAACCGGGTGGCACGTGCGCAACTACGGGCTCTTCGCTGCGAACCCGTTCTACGACAAGAAGCCAGAATGGCCGGAGCAGGGACCCATTTACCTTTCCAAAGCTAAGCGCGAGAAACTTGACCTGCGTTATAGGATCCTGGTGCATCTAGGAGATGAGAAGCAAGGCAAGGTCGAAGAGAAGTGGCAGGACTGGGTCAACCCGCCCCAGGTCAAGGTTGAGTGATGTGCTTCTCAGCTCCATGTCAGATTCTCTTTTGACATGCATGTTCAGATCAGTTGCCTTGTGGCCCAGAGCCGGATGGAAGCGTTCACAGTATCTCTTCAATCGGTGACAAGAGTTCTCAGAAACGTGGGAAGAATTCTTAGGATCTCCCTGTCTTTGAGTATCTTTAGAAGGATGCTTCTTTGAAAGTCCATGTCTGCCTCGGTAGAGAGCTGTTCCTGAAGGTTCTGCTTGATTATGGCTCTGAAGAGATTGTCGATTGCCTTGTCTGAAAGGCGGTTCATGACTTTCCGAGCTAGCAGTGTCGTCCTGAATTCTCTTCGAAGCATCTTCTTCCACTGGCTCTCGTACGTCCCCAGAAATGTGGCAGTGAAGTCTTTGCGTCTCACTGCTTCGGCTGCGACCTCGCCCGCGATCGTGGCGCAGATTCCCCCTAGGATGACGCCTCCTCCGGTTATCGGCTTGGCTTGTCCAGCAGCGTCTCCAACAATGAGGATGTGAGCAGCAAAAGTCTTCTCGATGGGTCCGCAAGTGATTATTGGTCCAGCACGGAACGCTGTTCTTTCTAGCTGGTCAACACCATGGAACCGGCCTTCAATGAACCGCTCAAGCTGTTCTTTGGGGGATGCTTTTCTGCATGCCAAGCCAACCCTAGCTGAATCATTGCTTAGGGGCATGACCCAAGCGAAGAACTCGGGCGCTACAGTTCTGCCAGTGTGGATCTCAACGTAGTTTGGGTCGATGTTCACGTTTCTGAGATCGTACTGCAACCCTGGCAAAAGATAGGCGGGATTAAGAGGCTTTAGCTTGGCGTCCTTCACAATCCTTGACCCAGCTCCCTCGGCATCTATGACCACTCCAGTTGCGATCGATTTCTCTCCGTAGTGTGCTCTTACACCTCTGCTGGTTCGTTCGATGCTTTTGACGCTTGAGTCTAGCTTTATCGTTGCGCCGGCTTCAGTTGCTTGCTCTGCTAGGAGTTTGTCGAACATGCTACGGTCAGCAATACAGGCGATAGGCTCATTCCTTTCAATCGTGAAGGACAACCCAGAAGGCGAGAAGAAGCGTGCGCCTCTGACCCTGTTCTGGACAAATGGGTTGGCCGGAGGCACGCCGATTTGGTCTAACCCCTTTAGGCTGAGAAGACCGGCGCAGTGGCAGGGGAGTCCAATCTCAGCGTCTTGTTCTAGAACCGTGACTTCCGCTCCTTTCCGGGCTGCTTCACGTGCTGCTATGAGCCCAGCTGGGCCGGCTCCAACTATGAGGACTTCAGTGTCTTCCACGGTCATTTGTTTCACTGTGCTTCTTTGGCAAGTCAGCATTTGAACTTAACCCTATTAAGATTTTTCGGAACAGAGCGCTGGTCCATTGCTGGACAGGTTCTGGATAGACTGTTCAAAGGAGAGCTTATCTTTCACCGAACCTCATATTGTCTGAGGAGAAGCGCGGAAGGGAGGCTTGAACAGTATGAAGAGGAAGGCTGTCTACGTCCTTGCTGGAACTATGGTTGTGGTTGTGGCTTTCAGTGTTTGGTATCTCTTTGTCTACCTTAACCCTCAGACGCTCAGAGAAGACTTTGAAAGTGGACTGGGTGAATGGGTTGCAGATGCACATGTACCCTCAGACCCTAATAAGCCGGGGCAATTGGTTGAGTGGAGTGTTACGCGTGTAGCTGGCACAGCCCGTTCTGGTCAGTACTCTATCAGGCTTTTTATCGATGGCAAACAGGACGATGGAACCATATGGATTGAAAGGCAGTTGCCGGTCAGAAGGAACATGCGGGTCCAGGTTGAGGTTAGTTTTGAGCTTCACAGCCAACAACAGAGCTTCAATACCATAGCCGCTGTCTGTGCCTACGGCGGAGTTCGGAACCCCGAGGTTGAGGAAGACTTCACGGTTCTTGGCCCAGCTAATCAGGTTGCAGGCTGGAAGAGATATAGCTTCGCAACGTCCGTTGACACGGGCTCCAGCGACGCAATCTTGGTTGCAGTAGGGATCTCTGTGCGCTGGGAAACCTACATGACGTATCACATAGACGATGTTGAGGTAAAAGTCCGATGATTTGAAAGTTGAAGGCTTGGCTGAGATCCTGTGTTTACGGAACGGTCTCGTTGTGGAATCATAATGCTAAAATAGTTGTGAGGGTCCTTTGGTGCCGACGATGGAGGAGCAAAGTTGGCTAGGGTTCTGGTTTCTCTCAAGATTTTCCCGTCTGATGTCGGGGGTAGCCTTGACTCGCTGAAGGGGGAGGTTGAGAGGAGCTTGCCGCAGTATGCTTCGGTGTACAAGTTTGAGGAGGAACCCGTAGCGTTTGGGCTCGTCGCCTTGATTGCGCATGTGCTGTTGCCTGAAGATAGGTCAGGCGGCATCGATGAAGTTGAATCCAGTCTTAGGAAGATCCAGAAGATAAGTGAATTTCAAACCCTTATGGTCAGACTAGTTCGATAGTCACTTTTCTTGCACTGTGCGCAGAAAAAAAAATTTTCCTTAAATACTTATGAAACTTCAACGGGAAGGCTTGATAACTTTGAAGTCAACAATCGAAGTTCTGACATGTTGAAGAATCTTTGGCAGAACAGGGATTTCGTTGAAGATTCTTTAACCAGCTTGCTGCGAAACCTTTGCACGATTCAAATGCAGAGGAATCCTCGTCCCATGTTTGCGACGCTTTTTTCTTTTCCGTTCTCTGGAATATCTACGGTATCGGTTTCTCGCCAAACTCCTTCTTCGAAAGTGACCCATTCGCATCTTGGCTTTCCGCTCAGCCTAACCAAGCCCGGGCTCTTCTGTGTTCTTCATGTGCGCTGTCGTGCCGTTTATTGAACGCTGAAGCTTAGTGGGCCTTCAGCCAATCCTTGACTGCAGAGGTTACCGATTTTCTTTTCGCCGGGCTATGCCTATCGGTTGCCTTCAAGAAGTGGTTTCAGAGGTTCAGCTAGATGGGAACCTGTTACATCGTTTCCTATAGAGTCTATAGTGAGAAGGCGGGTCGGCTTCACGGATTCCCCTACGTTTGGCGAGGTCATGTCAAATATCGGGGACGCATCCCCAATGATGAAAGAGCCTTCCACACATGGCTTCTGAATCTTTTCAGCCCCCACGGCATAACTCACGGGATCTTCAAAGTCATCCGTCACCAAGCTCATGGCGAGAGTCCTGGCTTCAAGTGTGTGGCATACGGAACTTTCGACGAAGACCACGTTAAGATCGAGAGGTTCACGGAACGATTGAGCGGGGACGAGCATAAGGCGTATCCCAATATTCCGTGGTCTAGGGAACCTTGGTATCAGAGTGAAAGGCATGGGTTTACGAGAAGTCGCTTCAAGGGGACGGGAAAACGCTGGGGACCTAAGGGTGAAAGCCGTTGAATGAAAAGAAAGGCTTACTTGACCGTCTCCGTGAATGGTGGGAATCAGGCTACGAGCATGATGAAGGCTATCTTGTTGAGAAATCCGCAAAGTCTAGACCCGGTCTTTCAGTGAAAGAGCGGATTCACCTTTGGTGGCTTCGGGGCTATGACGACCCACGACTGGTCAACGCCTATTTAGAACGGCTCGAAAAAATAGCTGAACAAGCATCTTCGATGTCAGAACATTCTAAAAGAGGCAGAAAGCCTTTAGAACATATTTCAGAACAAGGAAATATGAACGAAAAAGTTAGGGATAGGATGTTAGAAACATCCACTCAGGACCATGTTCTGGCATCCCAGATGCCTAGTAGAGAGGACTTGGACGCATTGAAGAAGGCTCTCAACATATCGAAAGGTTCCCTATGTTTCAAGCTGAGGGGTCGAGGAATCTACTTAGTGCGTTATGACCAAGGCTCTAAGCGGAGAGTCTGGAAGCATCTGGGACCGTGGGAAGACCTTAAGCGTAAAGCCGAGCTGAAAGAAAAGGCGGTTAATCCTCAACCTATTCCCTAAAAGAAACCCGATTTGGATACCTTTTCCCCTCATCCGTGAACATATGTGTCCCCGCCTGTATCTGAAGACCCCTCGGAAAAGACCCAGCCAACTGTTCGACCATATCGTAATAGATTCTTTACAGTTGAGAAACGATAATCTGTAATCTAGGGTTTTTTCGTCAAAAGAGGACTGTTTTAAAGAGTATCTCTATTCCGGAGGGTCTGGGAAGCCGTCCTAAAGCCGTTTCTGAGCCTAGAGAAGATCCGCACAGTCCGAATAGTGTGTGGAACCGATTTTCATGGTCCTATATTACCTTTAGAATATTTCTGTACCTAATGTTTTAAATTTTTTGTGTCTAAAGTTGGTGCTGAGGGTCAATGCTCCGAACTATGAACATATATGTCGTTCCTACCCGATTTTCCCTATTAGGGATCAGGCAGCATCCTGTTTCATAAATAGGAAATATCGGAAGCCGGAGAGATTCTTCGATGACTTGATGCTCAATACTTCAACTTTTGATTTTTCTTCGGTGAACTGTGCATATCGGGACATGGTAATAACATACGTGCTGACGGCTTCAACCAAATTTGACTTTGACATTGAACCACCAAGATCTTTACTTCCACGGGAAGCCGCAAGCTTCAAAAAAAATAAGGAGATTCAGAAAGAAATTCGCGGTAACTGAGTATAAACAAACAACGCAAAAACTACCTGGAGACTTCAATCTCTTTGAATTTTCCTAACGCATAGTTCACTATCTCCCTTGTATGTTCGGCGTTTTTCCACTCCCTAAATTTTACCCATTTATGTGGCTCTAAGCGCTTGTAGACTTCGAAGAATTCCTGAATTTCCCTAAGTTTATGCGGATGAACATCACTGATGTCGTGGTAGCCATCGAATCTAGCGTCGTTTACAGGTACCGAGAGTATCTTTGGGTCTTTCCCTTTTTCGTCCTCAATAATTAATGCGCCTATCACTCTTACCTTGACTATGCAACTAACTTCAAGCGGCTCGTAGCTTAGTACCATTATGTCAAGTGGTTCTTCATCGTCATACCAAGTCCGGGGGACAAAGCCATAGTCAACCGGGAAAACGGTAGATGAAGGTATAACGCGGTCAAGAAGAAAGGTTTCCCATTGAAGATGGTATTCATATTTGTCTCTGGAACCACTGATAACTTCAACTACCATATTAAGCAGTTCAGGTGGCTTGTCGCCTGATGGAATATCACGCCACACGTTCAAATTAATAAGCCTCTAACAAATTTAGAAAATAAGCATACTATTTAGTTTTTCGTATTGACAGCGTCGCCTCAAGTGTTGAGGGGGAAGAAAGTATGAGAACTGCGTGCTACGGTTATGTCTCTTAAGCCAACAAACGTCGTTTAGAACACATGTCTTAATTTTTCAGGAATAGGCGAGCTTAGAACGATAGATATACGTTTGCAACGATAGGTATAAGATAGCCAATGAAAAAGGTGTGATAAGTTATAGGCTTAAGATGTTAATGAATTCCCAAAAGCCCTAGCAAGTTATACTTTACCATCAGCACCGCGAACAACGAAGCAATCAAGGACATTACCGTAATCATAGTGTTGAGGGAAGGCCCTGCGGTATCTTTGAATGGGTCGCCAACCATGTCTCCCACAACTGCAGCTTTGTGAGCGTCTGAACCCTTGCCGCCGTATTGTCCAGATTCAATTAACTTCTTTGCATTATCCCACATGCCACCAGCGTTACCCATAAGCAAAGCCAAAAACAAGCTAGAAAATATCGCGCCAGCTAAGTAACCGCCCATAGCTTGAATTCCGCCTACAAAGCCGACCGTCAAGGTTGCAGCAATTGCCACAATACTTGCAGGCAAAAGCTCGCGTAAAGCACCCTTAGTTGCAATGTCAACGCAACGCTCATAATCTGGTTTGACGCCTTCTTTCCCTTCTTTTAGTCCAGGAATTTCTCTGAATTGCCTTCTAACTTCCTCAATCATCCTGAAAGCATTTCTACCAACACCAAGCATAACCATCGCTGAGAATATACCTGGCACTGCTATTCCGATTAGCGCGCCTAGCAAGACTAGTGGATTCATGATATCAAAGACAAGTATTCGGCCAGTTCCGCTTCTGACTATTTCTTGAAATGCAGCTAATAATGCGATCACAGTCAGTCCTGCCGCGCCTATAGCGAAACCTTTGGTTATGGCCTTTGCGGTGTTTCCTGCTGCGTCAAGCTCATCTGTTATCGTTATGACTTCCTCACTGAGCCCAGACTGCTCAGCTATTCCTTTGGAATTGTCCACGATTGGGCCATAGGCATCGTTAGAAACTGTTAATCCCACGATTGAAAGCATGCCTAAGGAAGCGATGGCTATTCCGAAAACAGCAAATGACATGGGAGCATAAGGAACAGTGGCGCTATATGGTGCTCCCAAGGGCTCACAGAGTTTATACGCTACTGTCGCAGCAACGGCTATTCCAATTAGTGGTAGTAAAACACTATGCAAACCATATGAAAATCCAGTTATGATATTTATTGCTGCTCCTGTCTGCGCTGCCTCAGCAGTCTTTTTAACAGGTGTTTTATCCTCTGATGTGAAGTAGTCTGAGGTTATGCCAATTAATATTCCGGCACAAAGACCCACAACCGTTGCGCCCCATATCCGCATATCATAGTGAAGATAGTATGTGGCTGAATAGGTTAGGATTCCAAAGATTATGCACGTGACGTACGTACCCCTGTTGAGAGCACTTCCAGGATCGCCTTTCTTGCTCACTCTGACAGTCAACGCGCCTATAGCAGCAGCCAATATGCCCAATCCAGCAAACACTAATGGAATTTGCACATACAAACCTATAGAAGCCGTAATGGAGTCAAGAGCGACACCAAGAATCATGACTGCTACGATACTTGCCACGTAAGAGTCAAACAGGTCTGCGCCCATGCCTGCGATGTCGCCTACGTTATCACCCACATTGTCAGCTATGACTGCTGGGTTTCGGGGGTCATCTTCAGGGATGCCCAGCTCCACTTTCCCGACTAAGTCTGCGCTGATGTCAGCGGTTTTTGTGTAGATGCCTCCGCCGGCTTTGGCAAAAAGGGAAAGCGAGCTTGCACCGAAGCTGTATCCAAGCACTATGTTAGGGTCACCTGTTATCCAGTAGACGATGCTTATTCCAAGTAAACCGACACCGACAACAGATAAGCCCATCACAGCTCCGCCACGGAAGCCTATTGGAAAAGCCTTGTTCAAGCCCTCCTTTGCTGCTTGAGCTACTTTCGCATTCGCTCTAGTTGCGACGTTTAGACCCAAATAGCCGGCCAGAGCGGAACAGAAAGAACCAAAAATGTAAGCCATTGGCAACGCAACGTTTTTCAATGGATATGGATTTTGCCATATGGGTGGCAGAAAGATGAACAACAAAATGGCTACTATAGTTACAAATATTGCCAACGTTGTGTATTCCCTTCTTATAAAGACTCCAGCTCCTTCCCTAATTGCAGAAGAAATTTCCTGCATCTTTTCAGTTCCACTTTCCTGCTTCTTAACATAAAGATAGAAGTATGCTCCTACCATGATCGAGATCAGAGCAGATAAAGGTGCTATTATCCATAACTCAACCATCTTTCCACTTCCTCTATGATTCCTCGCATTCCTCAGTATCTCTAGAGTCCAGCGAAGCCTCTTATAAAAACTATTTGCCACCTTTCTATTCTGCCAAAAAAGAATAAAAGCGATACCGTATCACTCTATAAGAGATTGCACGTTGATGGTTGGCGTGAAAATATGTCAAAACCTCTGCATGCCATGGAAATAGATGATGTCATGTATTCTTTAAGTACAACGAATGAGGGTTTGACTTCTCAAGAAGTTCAGGAGAGACTGAAGAAGTATGGATACAACGAGTTGAAGGAAAAGAAACGAACAACCGCATTACAGATGTTTCTCGGAGAGTTCAAAGATGTTTTTATCATATTGCTTCTAGTCGCCACGATCTTTTCAGTTATAATTGGATACTACGAATTGCTGAGGGGTACAGCAGAGAGCTTTCTCGAGGCATACACGGATGCCATCACGATCGGAATAATAGTTGTCTTAGTGGCTGTCGCCGGTTTCATCCAAGAGTATCGAGCAGAAAAGGCTCTTGAAGCGTTAAAAAAGCTAGCTGCACCTAAGGCTCGCGTGATGCGTGACGGCAAAGAAATGATTATTCCCGCCAGAGAAGTTGTTCCGGGCGACATCTTGCTCCTCGAAGCCGGCGATACCGTTCCGGCTGATGCGCGATTAATCGAAGCTGTGGAACTGAAAGCGGATGAGGCTGTTTTAACAGGTGAATCTACTCCGGTCAACAAAAACATAGCCACCATCAAAGCGGAAGCGCCTGTTGCTGACAGAAAGAACATACTTTTCATGGCGACTCACACGATTTATGGCAGAGGGAAAGCCGTTGTTGCCTCAACTGGCATGGGCACAGAGTTTGGCAGAATCGCTGAGCTGGTTCAAACGGCTGAGGAAGAGGAAACGCCTCTACAGAAAAAGTTAGACCGATTCGCCAAACAAATCGCTTATGCTGTTTTAGTTCTCTGCACCATTATTTTTGTTCTTGAAGTTTTAGCCGAGGGCTTTGCAATTAAGGCATTCGTAGATTCTTTTATGTCATCCATCGCGTTGGCGATTTCAGTGGTTCCCGAAGGAATGCCAGCTATAGTGACGATCGGCCTAGCTTTAGGCGCTCGAGAGTTTGCACGTCGTCACGCTCTTATCAGAAAATTATCTTCAGCTGAAAGTTTGGGTGCCACCACTGTAATTTGTTCAGACAAGACTGGCACTTTAACCAAGGGCGAGATGACTGTTCGCCGAATTTATAACAAGGGAAAGGTTGTTGAAGTTACGGGAGTTGGCTACGAACCAAAGGGCGAATTTTACAGTAGCAGCGACTCGATTAACCCGGTAGAGGACAAAGACCTTTCACTTCTTTTAAAAGCAGGTGCTCTATGCAATAATGCCACTCTCGAACAAGAGAATGGTGTCTGGCGCATTATAGGTGACCCAACCGAAGGCGCTCTTATCGTGGCTGCTACAAAAGCAGGACTTGAAAAAGCAGAACTAGAAAAAATATACCCGCGTGCAGGCGAAGTCCCATTTTCCTCTGAAAGAAAACGCATGACCACTGTCCATTCCACATCTGAAGGAGAGCACATTGCTTTTACGAAAGGCGCACCTGAAGTTGTATTGGAACGTTGTATACACATTTTGGAAAAAGGTAAGGAAAAGAAGTTGACCGATGCAAAAAGAAAAGAGATCTTAGAGAACAACGAAAGACTTGCCAGCGATGCCTTACGTGTTCTAGGTATGGCGTTTAAGAAAGTACCAGAGACGCTAAAGGAGTTCGATGAGGAAATCTTAGAAAACAACTTGGTTTTCATTGGTTTGGAAGGGATGATAGACCCTCCGAGGGAGGAGGCTGTCGAAGCAAACAAGAAGTGTGAAGAGGCTGGAATAAAGACAGTAATGATTACAGGCGATCACAAACTAACAGCTATGGCTGTGGCTAAAGAAATCGGCATAATGAAAGAAAAGAGCCTAGTTCTAACAGGTGCAGAGTTGGACGGTATGAACGATGAAGAGTTCGAGAAAATCGTCGAGAACGTGGCCGTCTACGCCCGTGTATCGCCGGAACATAAGTTACGCATAGTTAAGGCTCTGAAGAAGAAGGGGCAGATCGTGGCCATGACGGGCGACGGGGTCAATGATGCGCCGGCAGTTAAAAGCGCTGATGTAGGCATTTCGATGGGAATTTCTGGCACAGACGTAACCCGTGAGGCCTCAGATATGGTTTTGACAGACGACAACTTCGCCACAATCGTCAGAGCCGTGGAAGAAGGCAGAGTCATATACGACAACGTGAGAAAATACGTTCGATTCCTCATCTCATGCAATTTCGACGAAGTTCTCGTCATAGGAACCTTTGCAGTGCTCGCTGGACTGGCTGGAGCTGGAGGAGAAGTCTTGTTTCCACTGCCGTTGACTGCAGCCATGCTATTGTGGATAAACTTGGTCACAGACGGCGCTCCAGCAGTATCGTTGGCAACTGACTCGCCAGACGAGGATGTAATGAAGCGTAAGCCTCGCAAACCAGGCGAAGGCATACTGCATGGGATGGGCGCTTTCATAATAACGTCGTTTATCTTGCAGTCTACTGGAACAATACTCCTTTTCGTTTTAAACTATTACATATTTCCAACTCATCCCTGGGGCTGGCCAAACGGACCCATAAATGAGACAGAAAGGGTGTTAACTCTGGCCGAGGCAAGAACCACAGCCTTCATCCAAGCAACCTTCTTCGAATTGTTCGTTGTTTGGAACTGTCGGTCGGAGAAGCACAGTGTTTGGCGGATGGGACGCAGCGCATTCAAAAACAAATTCTTTGCCATAGCTGAAATAAGTTCAATAGTTTCTACGCTCGCTATACCGTATATACCGATCACCGCTTCTATGTTCCATCTGGTTCCGCTGACCCTACTCGATCTAGTACAAGTTATAGGAGTGGCTAGCTGGGGCCTCTTCTTCGTACTTCCAGAACCCCTCATGGGCAGAAAAGTTTGGCGCTGGGAATAGAGGTAGAGTGAAACCAAGATGAAGAAATCTGTTAAAGTTTGGCTTGTAGCATGGGCGTTGTTTTGGTTATCATTCGTCGTTACCTTTCTTGCTGATACCTTAGGTATTTTTGAAACTAGTAATTTAGGTTTCGTTGAGGCTATCTGGATTTCGTGGATTCTGTGGACTGTAGGTCTAGGACTTACCCTAGCAATTCTTACACGTTTAACTGTAAAAGAATGAAGCCCAAAAATTTCGTGGTAAGAAACGAGAAAAGTCTGGAATTGGCAATAGCCCTTGGACGATTCCTCAGTTCTTCAGATCAGGGTTGATGAAAAAGGTATGGAAAATAGACCTTCAACATTGTATCTCAAGTCTTCTTTTGTTCTTTCTTTTCTTCTTTCAGACGGAAAACCTTCTCCCAGTCAACCTTAAACATGACTACTACTATGATGATTAGGAGGGCTGTTATGGCTACAGGTGTCCAGAGGCCGCCGCCTTCGCCGAGGATGCCCTCAATGAATCCGATAGATAAGCGTCCACCGTAGGCTAAGATGAAACACATAAGTATCTTCCCCAGGAGGCATGGCACAAATGCCCTAAGAAAATTGTAATGCATTATTCCGAGAGGTATGAAGAGAAGGTCGTCAGGAAGAGGCGTTAAGGCAAAAATAAAGATTGTAATAGCCCCATAGCGTCTGAAAATTTTCAGAATATAATCCATTTTCTTCTTTCTCTCTTCGCTAACAAATGCCCTTCCGTAATAACCTAGAAAATAGCCGAAGAACTCTCCTATGGCCGAGCCTATTCCTGCTGAGATTGCAACGAAGATCGGGTCCAAAATTTTGCCCATCCAGAAGATGAGTACAGTGTAAGGTATTGGAATGATTATTGACGAGGCGCCTATCAAACTTACGAGAAAGATGCCCAGATAACCATACTGCAAGGCGATGCCTTTCAGCCACTCATCGAACTGTTCAAACCATCCAAAAACTTGGGCATTAAAGCCAAACTGCATGCGCTAAATCTCTCCTCCAAACTAACTCTTCTCGACTAGCCACCTTAAAAATCTGACTTGAATATTTTGTCGGCATGTAAGCTTTTGATCCGAGTTTATGAAATTTTGACGTGATTTGTGACGGAAATGGACAAACTATAGAACTTGTGACGTGACCGCTTGGAAAAGAAGACCCTGTCTCCTACATTATTCCATTTAATGGTCTTTCCGAATGCACAAACATTTTAGTTATTGTAACTATCGCAGCATCCCCAGCCATTGCTCTAACTAATAACTAGGCATCCTTCTTATAGTTCTTCACCTTTGTACTCAGCTACAAGCAA
>Ga0315306_10001154_pt1 | contig 12722 bp, 12 predicted proteins | sample TDP1_MG_FD_203803 | JGI IMG/M metagenome (GOLD analysis project Ga0315306, IMG submission 203803) | Freshwater sediment microbial communities from Lake Towuti, South Sulawesi, Indonesia - TDP1 | ecosystem: Environmental > Aquatic > Freshwater > Lake > Sediment | place: Indonesia: South Sulawesi... | reverse complement strand
ATGAGAGAGCCGCGTCGAAGAACTTCGCCTTCGAGGCCACCCTGTCATCCGCATCCTTCGCCAACAGGCCGATCGAATACGTGTCCCCCTGCCTGTAGAACGCCCCAGGAAGACCCTCCCTCACATAGCCCAGCTCCCGGTTCGAGATCAAGGCTCTAAGGACGCTCACAACCTCAGGAGACTTCACCGTCGAGGCAGCCATGAGGGCGTAAGATTTACCCAGCCTCGGAAACACAGGATCCGAAAGCGCCGCAAGGAAGACATGCAGCCAATCAGCCAAGTTACGCCCCTCAACTAACAGACCCCTCACCAGAGCCTCCATCGCCCTCCCCTTCAACCTACCCACATCTCCCAACTCTTCGTCGCGCACCCCCGATATGACCTCGACCGCCTCAAGATGCCCGGCATCCGTCTCGACCAAGACGCCGGACCTAGCCCCAGACCTCACCGACTCCCAGCTATAGGCGACCACAAGAAACAACACCGTTGGCGAAAATCATAAAAGATTTCCGTTCACCCAAAGACAGCTTCGATCAATCGATCGACAACTACCGCATAAACCGCAATGTTGAGAATGAAAAAGAGCCGGTCGATGAATTCAGTGGACCCTATCTTCGCATCCGAGATCGTAGTACAGGCCGCTGAACGGTTTATTCCTACTTCCACACCTTTCGCTCGGACAATATTGGCAAACAACCTCTTCTCGCCGCGTTGCAGCGAGGACCCCTGACACCGATTTTCTCGGCACCATCACATAGCCCGGCGTAAGGCGTACACCTACACTCTCGGATGGGTTCAGGATATGAAACAGCGTCTCCTGCTGCTCGATGCCGAAAAGCGTGCTCGTTCCGCCTCCCGGACTGAAGCTAGACAAGGGCCCTCCCAACGCATCCTCCATGCGGTTTCTCAAATGGGCAGAGGCTCTCTCCAAGGCGTAGTCCCCCACCTTCTCCAAGATCCACCTTCGAAGCCCGTTGCCCCTCGCCTCCTCAGGGCCTAGACTCTCAAGCTTCGGCCCTATAGTAACCACATAGGGAGCGATCACCTGCCCACATTCCAGCATGTCCGCAAGGACCATACTCCTCAAGGTGCGTCCGCCTTCCAGCCGAACCTCATCCCCCTCAACGCCCGTCACTTTCACCAATGCGAACACAGCCTTGGGCTCGATCAACCGCAGGCATCTCTCAATCAGCACAGCCACAACCCCCTCCCTCAGCATCCCAGCCCCCGCAGCCCGAAGCAAATCTCCCGCGTCCAAATCGAGGGGCACGGGATCAATCACTCTCGTCAATAGCCTCTCCTTCGTTCTAGCCAAAACCAAGCCCCGCCCAGGCGCCGTAGAACAATCCAGATCCGTATAAAGAATTTTCGCCCCACCCTCACATCCCACCCAACCGACTTGCCAAGGCCCAACCACAGGTAGACCAACAACCTCAACCCTCCTCAGAACTCCAACCGATCGATCAACATAGCTCCCCACTTCGCTGTCTATGCGTTTGCCCTGAACTCACGACCGCGGACCTGCAAGGTAAAACCGTGAGAGCCAAAAAACAACTGGCAGGCTTCTTGTCCAAGCAAGACCTTGACCATAGGCGCCTGCTCCGCTTAGATCCCAGGAAAACAAACATCAGAAACTTCAAACGAGATGAGAGCGAATAGATCGGACGCTGACTCTATCGCCTCAAGACCACCCGATTCTCGAGCAAGCCACTTCCATCCCTGCTTCTATCTCGACTGATATCGAAGAGCCAAGCAAACGTGCGGCAAGCCAGCTATCGATCGATAAAACCTTGCGTTCACCAAAGACCCTTCCACATCTGGTGTTTCGGGCCTAGACGGTTTACGCGACTCGACTCCACGCAACCCTTATAACCGCTTCCCAGCGCACACTCATCGCGGGGAAATATTGGTGGCCGAACTAGGTAGAGCAATCAAGGCTGGAATACTTGCAGGCCTGGTCTACGGCATCTTCTACGCGTTTAGCGTATTGCTACTTTTTCCCATTGTCGCTTCCCTGCTAGGCATCCACACCTACGCCCCACCATCGGGCATCATCGGGTCATGGACCTACGTTCAGCTTCGGGTGAATCCGCTCGCAGCCATCATCATAGGTCCAATCTACGGACTGATAATTGGGGTCATCTACGCCTTCATATACAGCCGCCTGCCAGGAAGAAAAATCGGAAGATGGACGATCTCGCAGACCAAGGGCGCAGTCCTCGCGATCATAGTATGGCTCATCATGCTGCTCATATCGATACCAACACGACTGCCAACAAGCGCATTCTTCAGCGAGATCGAAGGCGCACCGCTCCTACAGATAATAATGACGGCATGGGCTCTCTTCCTCTTCATCACATTGGGAGTTCAGCTCGGAGCCTTCTGGGACAGGTTCAAGCCCAAAACTCCGCAGCCCACCGTCAGCGAAGCACCGATCTGACTCGATCGATCGATATGGACAAAGCCGGGAGAGAGTAGAGCAGATGCCGCTAGCCACACGCTTATTAGCGGCTTCACGTTAACTGCGAGTTTGGGGTTAGGGCTTATTGGACACGTATGAGTGTATTAAGACCAAACTGGATATCCATGATTTCAGCTCGAGGATGGTTCCCCCGGACCTTAGGTTGAAAATCCTGGAGGCGGGACGGCTCACGGGCAGTGAAAGGAATAGTCAACACTGGAGGTTCATTCTCGTGCGGGAACGCCGGAGCCTCGAGAGACTGATGGACGACAGCATCAGCGGAAAATGGATTAAGGCCGCCAACTTCGCGATCATAGTCCTCACCGACCCACGCTACGTTTTCAACGCACTGGACACAGGGAGGGCGATTCAGGACATGCAGCTAGCCGCCTGGAACTACGGCGTGGCCTCCGGCATCTTCACCGGAATAAGGGCAGAGGAACTTCGAAAAGACTTCAACATCCCGACAGAGCTGAACCCCACCGCCGTGGTCGGCTTCGGCTATCCAGATAGGAAGATCATCGGAAAGAAGAGCCGCAAGCCCCTCGAGGACATAGCCTTCCTCGACAAATATGGCAACAACCTCAAACCAAAAAAGCCTAGCTAATACATAAGACCCACTCATGCCACACCATGAGCATTCGGAAAAAACGATCGATCGACTGCACTTGATCGATTTCGGGGTTCCGAGTCTGTTTTGCACAACTTATATAGCGCAAGAAGCACGCGGTGAGCCAAGGACCAGTTTAACATCGATATCATTACGTGAATAGTGAAGGTGGCTCAGCCAATGGCGGTGAGAGTGTTTCAATCGGTTCTAATAATAGCTGATGATATAACGGGTGCCAACGACACGGCTGCCCAGTTCGCCAAGTTGGGTTTCTCCACCGTCACAACGCTAGACTTGAAGCAAGTCCCTGAGCTGCTAACAAAATATGATGTTGTAGCTGTGGATACGGAGAGTAGAGCCATGGAAGCGAACCAAGCCCATGAAGCTATGCTGCACCTAGGGAAAAAAATAGAAAACACCAAGGACGTCCTCGTCTATAAGAAGGTCGACTCGACTCTAAGAGGAAACATAGTCCCCGAAATCAAAGGTCTCTGTGAGACGCTCAAGCCTTCTCTCGTGGTTTTTGCACCGGCTTTTCCAAAGCAAGGACGTACAACGGTAGATGGTATACAGAAGGTTAGAGGCGTTCCCGTGGATCAAACCTATCTTGGAAGAGACACCAGAACACCGGTCAAATCCTCTAGCATACCTTCACACTTCGGCTCTGCCTTCAAGGGGTCTTATTGTCACGTATTGCTTGATGAAGTGAGATCCCGCAAGATTCCGGAAATTGTCGCGGGTAGCACGGTAGCATCATTCGACGCGGAAAATGACGATGACCTGAGGACCATCGTCCATAGCATGGTAGATGCGCCAGAAATAACGAGTATTGTCTGGGCTGGAGCTGCAGGCCTAGCCGAGCATGTTGCCTACAGCGTCATCGTCGGCAGCAGAGAAGGCAAGCCCACTTTGATGGCTGTCGGGTCCGTTAGTGATTTGACTCGGAACCAAGTCCAAATGATCGTCGATGAACTCGGAGCGCGGTTGGTGCCCGTGAGGGTTCGATCTCTCATCGGAGATTATGAAAACGAGCGGGCAAGGGTTCTGAAGAAAGTCCTACAGGCCGCAGCCTCAGGCTCGGACACAGTCGTGACAACCTCCCACGATCGCGATCAAATCCTAGAATCCGAGAGCATGGCATCGGACCTTGGCCTCAGCACGGCGGAATTCGGCAACACCTTGGCGAGCAACTTCGGAGAGATGATCTCATCGATAATCACCAGCATTGGACCCAGCAAGTTCAGCGGCCTCTTCATGACAGGAGGAGACGTAGCATCGTCCGTTATGAAACATCTCGGGATCAATTCGATAGAGATAAAGGGAGAAATAGAGCCAGGCCTCCCCCTCCTCAAACACAAGAGCATGAACATAGTAACCAAAGCAGGAGGGTTTGGAAACACGGACACCCTCATCAAAATATCGGCTAGGCTGAAGAAGAAAGGTGATCTCTCTGAATCCGGATAAACCCCTTATCGCGATAACCATGGGCGATCCTGCAGGATCGGGGCCCGAAGTCAACATGAAAGCCCTGGCAAGAGAGGACCTTAGATCCAGGGCCAAATTCGTCCTCGTAGGAGATCTCGGAGTGTTCCAAAGGGCCTCCGAGCTAGCGAATATCAAAGAGGTAGAGTTTGTCAAGATAGCACATCCATCCGAGGCTTTGGATCAGCCCAAAAACATCAATATAATCGATCTCAACAACGTTGACCCATCCAAGCTCGTCTACGGAAAACCCTCATCCCTCGGCGGGAAAGCATCATACGAATCCATAGCTCAAGCCGTTGACTATGCTATGTCCGGAGACGTTCACGCAGTAATGACCGCCCCAATAAGCAAGGAAAGCCTAAACTCGGCTGGCTACAACTATCCCGGACACACCGAGCTGCTAGCCGACCTAACAAACACAACAGACGTCAGAATGATGCTCATTCAAGGAGCCTTCAGAGTGGCTCACGTCACTACGCACGTCTCACTGAGAAAAGCCCTACAGCTCATCACAAAAGAAAGGATCATCGCAACCATAGAATCAACCCACAAAAGTCTAGTGGACCTATTCGGAATATCCCAACCTAAGATCGCCGTATCCGGATTGAACCCCCACGCCGGAGAAAGCGGCATCTTCGGCAGCGAGGAGACAGAGAAAATAACACCAGCAATCAAACAGGCGCACAGACAGGGCTTCTGGGTCTCAGGCCCCTATCCACCTGACACTGTATTCTACAGAGCATACCACAACAAAGAGTTCGACGCCGTGATCGCAATGTACCATGACCAAGGGCACATCGCGATGAAGATGGTCGGATTTATGGAAGGCGTAAACCTGAGCCTGGGCTTGCCGATAATAAGAACCTCACCAGACCACGGTACCGCCTGGGACAAAGCAGGGAAGGGCACAGCCGACGAGAGAGCAACCCTAGAAGCGATAAGGCTTGCAATAGAATTGGCTGAAAAGAAGTACAAACTGAAAGGCTAGCGTCTCACCCCTCGACTCTGCCGTCTGGAAGCATCGATCGACCGACTCACGCTCCTACCCTATCTCCGATAGCTCGGCCGATCAAAGCCTCCCCAATCGATCCTTTATGAAGGCGAACGCCTACCTCGACGACGAGCTGTGGACCAGATTCAGGAAAAATGTCTTGGGAAAACACGGCGCCTTGCGAAAACCAGGCGACGAGGTCGAGCGCCTCGTCAGAGCGTCCGTATTTGAATGCGGCGTACAAAGAGCGTTTTGATGACATAGACCTGAAGACCGCAGGAGCAATCCAACGCCAAGATATAGAGAGATTCAGGCCAGACCTAGGCGAGATAGGGGATGCACGAGCTGCAGAACCGCTCGTTTAGGCCATAGAGGACGAACGCAGAGAAGTTCGAGAGGCGTGGAATGATAAGATCCGTCGATCTGGCCTGCCTCCATGAAGTCTCTAGACTCAAAAACATCTCGACGCATGGGGACGAGATTGCCGCCAACATTGCTTGGCACAGGGGCCGCAAAGTATTATATCATCTCACACACAATCGCGGGCCGAAGAAGATGGAGAGACAGGGCAAAAGTATTTGCCTGACAGGACTCATGCTCCTCTTGGCTGTCTGGCTCTCACAGGCCTTCCTCGCATGTGGACAGCAAGTTCCCTCGCCCATCTGGAGCTATGGGACGGGAGGAAAGGTGCGGAGTGTATCCATCTCATCCAATGGAAGTCATATTGCTGCGAGTTTAGATGATGGAAGAGTCTATCTATTCGATAGATCGGGAAGACGGCTTTGGTACCGTGAAACAGCGGGATACGCCTACGCCGTACGGATCTCGTCTGACGGAAGCCACGTAGCTGCCGGCTTATACGATGGAAGAGTCTACCTATTCGATAAGCCTGGAAACCTTCTCTGGAGCTACAAGACGGGAGGCGACGTATACAGCATCTCCATATCATCTGATGGAGGCTACGTGGCTGTAGCCTCGTGCGACAACAACGTCTACCTCTTCGATAAATCGGGAAATCTGACTTGGAGCTATGAAACAGGAGTATGGGTGTTTAGCGTATCGATCTCCCCCGACGCAAACTATGTAGCAGCAGGTCTACAGGACGGAAGGGTCCTACTCCTCGACCGCTCAGGAAAACTCCTCTGGAGCCGTGAGACCGGGGCAACCGTGCCAAGCATCTCCATCTCGTCCGAAGGAAGCTACGTGGCTGCGGGTCTGTACTATGGGGGATCCCTTCTTTTCGATAGGTCAGGAAACCTCCTTTGGAGCCGCGAGACGGCAGAATGGGTGCCCAGCATTTCCATATCATCTGACGGAAGCTATGTGGCAGTGGGCTCCTACTATGGGGGAATCTGCCTGTTCGATAGGTCTGGGAAGCGCCTCTGGAGATATGCCGCGGGGGATGAGATATGGAGCGTTTCTATTTCATCCGATGGAAGCTACGTAGCTGCAGGGTCATGCGACAACAAAGCCTACCTGTTCGATAGATCAGGAAACGTCACTTGGAGTTATCAGACCGGTGGCGAAGTATACGGTGTCTCCATCTCATCGGACGGAGCTTATGTTGCCGTTGGTTCACAAGACAGCAATGTTTACCTATTTTTGTCAGCAGCACAAACGACAACCACGGCAACAAGCACGAAAGTGACAGCTACCGCTCCGACCACTGCTGCAACAACTCTAACGAGTACACCACCAACGACCATTCCAACTACGGCCGCTACGTCAATAGCGACGGCTACACCGCCAGCATCCGTCGCTACAACAACTCCAACCTCTACGGGTGCTCCCCCACCTGCTCTCGAGGCTGGTCCTGTCATGCAGATGGTCGGCTTGGCGATCGCCGTGGCCACCCCGGTGTCTGCATGGTTTTTCTCAAGGAGAAGAAGGTCTAGATTGAGGGTCTTGATGAGGAACATAGAGTCAACCTTCACCAAGTTCAGATCCAATGTATCAAAATGCGAAGTCGCCCTACTGCTGATAAGGGAGGAGGCCCAGAGAGACCTGGAAGGAGGGCGCATAACGGCAGAGCAGTTTAACCTGATAGACAAGAGGCTGCAGGAGTACCTGAAGGAACTAAGGAATCTAACGGGCAACAAGCAATGATCCTTCGATCGATCGATCGATCGCGACTTTCTCCGGAATCTTCAGCACCTTTCTTATAGGGTCCACGCGGCCTTCCGTGGATAAACATCAAGCCAGACACCGCCCAGGATCGATCGAACGATCAGCCGACATCAGCAAAACCAAAGGAGCATATCTTAACCTATGGTGAAGCATTTTATACAAGATGCAGTCAAAGGCGATACCAGAATGCAGCAACCGCAAGCCAACGCTCCAAGAGACAAGGAGATCGCAACCCTTGGTGGAGGCTGCTTCTGGTGCACCGAAGCCATCTTCACCGAACTAAAAGGGGTAGAAAAAGTCGAATCAGGCTACTCAGGCGGCATAACACCGAACCCAACATACGAACAAGTCTGCACCGGAAAAACAGGACACGCAGAAGTCGTACAGATCACCTTCGACCCCAAGCAAATCTCCTACAGAGAAATCCTACAGGTCTTCTTCGCAACACACGATCCAACCACACCAAACCGACAAGGAGCCGACATCGGAACGCAATACCGCTCAATAATCCTCTACCAGAACGAAGAACAGAAAGAAACCGCCGAACAAGTCATCAAAGAAATCAACCAAGCAAGGATCTGGAACAAACCAGTAGTCACTGAACTCAAACCATTCAAGGCATTCTACAAAGCAGAAGACCACCACCACGAATACTACAGGCTAAACCCAGAACAACCCTACTGCCGAGTCGTCATCTCACCGAAACTCGCCAAATTCAGGAAACAATACCACGACAGACTCAAGAACCAATAAAGAAACACAGTAATCCTAGAATTCGCTTGCTTGGGACCCAATTCGAACCAACGAACTCATGTCCAAGCAGCGTCGCGTTGAGGACCATCACCACCAGCTCCCCGTGCAAGCCGGCAACAATCGCCGTCTCCAAGCCCTTCATCTGCTTGATCTTCAGCGCCAGGCTCGGACTGATGAAACAAGGTATTTTTTCGTAGGAGGCACGGCTACCTTGTCTTTCACTCTACCACACTAGAGCGATCGATCGAACTCTGACAGGCTCAAGAGGCAGATCTTGGCATGCCCCTTTACCTTGACCTTCCTGTAGACCTTCCTTATTGTTCCCGCCTCGTCGATGAGGAACGTCGTTCTCTCAGTGCCCATGAACGTTCTGCCGTAGAGGCTCTTCTTCTTCCGGACACCGTAGAGGTCCAGGACCTTCCCCTCTGGATCACTCAGGAGGGTGAAAGGCAGCTTGTTCTTCTCCCTGAACGTCTGATGGGATTCCACGCTGTCTTTGCTCACCCCAAGGATCACTGCGCCCTCCCTGTCAAACTTCCGAGCCAAATCTCTAAACCCCCTCGCCTCCTCCGTGCACCCAGGCGTTCCATCCTTCGGGTAGAAATACAGGACCACCTTCTTTCCCCGGAAGTCGGACAAGGAAACCTCACTACCACTGTCTGACAAAAGAGTGAAGTCCGGAGCCTTCTCACCCACATCAACCAATGCAGTTCGCTGCCACCATCGGACGGCGCCTCAAGATAAGGTTATGCTACACCAAATCCACCTCCTGGTTCCGTCAAATTGGAGGCAGCAGGAGAATGCCGCATTTTGAAAGCACTTTGGAGATCGATCGACATGCAGATGACGAATATCTGGGTTCATGCATTATCTAAGAAATATATCGGGAATACAGAAACCCCCAACCGGGATTTCCACTTTGGGATACAGTGATAGACCTTGGCTGAGTCACCATGATAAGGACGCGCCCCAAGACGCTGCAGTATCCTCGCATCGCGCTTTCTGAAGTTTTGGATGAGGTCGCAATCGATCGATCGTAGTCTAGGAGTCGAGAAAACGATCGACCGGCCTAGAATTCTGCACCCCAAACCTCTATGCGAAGTGCTAAATAGACCTCGCTACAAATATGTCTGCGATCGATCGATCCAAATCTCAAAATGAAGGTGAAAACGTGCACATCTCAATGTTCGCGGGCGAACTTCGCTGCATCCACTGCGGCAACATCAACAAAGCCAAGGAATGGCCACTTCACGGCGACATGGTGCCCTTCTACTACCAAAAGGAACCAGGCAACTACACACTCAAACTAACCTGCCCACACTGCAAGAAAGAGTGGTACATAGTATGGGATGACAACCCAGGGCCAATCCAGCCCTTGTCCCTATAACGACAACCAACGGATCGACCAACCAAGCTTCAGGGCAGATCTTATATGGGTTTCATACAGCAAGTATCCATCACCCATTGGAGGTAGGAAAAAATGGGAGGTCCCAAATGAAAATGTTCAACAAGCTGTTCGGCGGGTCCGAGAAGAAGCCCGACCAAATGACAGCAGAAGACCACACCAAACTCGGATACGAGCACTGGAAGAAAGGCAAAGCAAACGAAGCAATAATGGAATATCAAGAAGCACTACGCATCGACCCCAACTTCGCCCTAGCACGCTCGAACCTCGGGTTCACATACAACGAGCAAGGAAGGCTAGACGACGCGATCACAGAATGGGAAGAGACATTACGGAGAGGGGTTCCAAACGTCATCATCCGCGGGAACACCGAAGACTGGCTCAAGAAGGCAAAGGCGCTTAGAGACGAACGTGCGAAGCAAATCGAAGATGTTGACAGCGCCGTAAGCTCATACATCAAACAGCTCGGACAAGCCAGCACCACATGGCCCGTTGCCCACGACGCCCTAAAGAGAATCGGCGCCCCCGCCACGGGCGCACTCGCAAAAGCGATAGAAAGCGACAACTCTCTCCTGCGCGCGCGTGCCATGGACCTGTTAGGAAAAATCGGAGATCAACGAGCAATCGAACCACTGACAAAGGCCTCAAATATCACCGAGGAAGAATTCCGCCGAATCACGGGAATAACAGGCGCAACCCAAACAATCATGATGGGCAGCACAAAAATTGAAGTACCACTAACCGACATGTTGAAGGAACACCGTGAATATGCGAAAACGGCACTCAAAGAGATCAAGAAGAGGACAAGATCGAACGATTGACCGGCAGTAGGAGACTGAGCATATATAAGAGCCCAGCTGTGCTAATTGAAAAGCCATCGACTTCGATCCGCGCCGTTCGTTCACTTTCCCAGAAGCCGACCGAACAACCCCTTCTTGGGCTTCTCCTTCTCAAGCCTGAAACACTCTTCATTCGAAAGCACAACCCTCACCGCGGTCGCGAACCTCGTGTAGGCGTCGGTCACCGCTGGGCTGAAGACAGAGATTCTCAAGTCTCGATAGAAATTCTTGCTTTTATCCCAGAATCCATGCAGATAATCCGCAGTGCTTCTAGTCAAGATGACTATCTTCCTTGGATCCAAGTAAGCGTTCGCCAGCTCCAATCGATTCTTACGAAACGCTTCCTCACCGTCAATCAGAAACATTCCAAGCAGTCGACCTACAACTTCGGATGTCTTGTTGCCCATGCTCTCTATGGGAAGATCGAAGAACTTGCGAATCTTACCTTCATCTTCTACATTAATCTCATAGACAAACTCAAAAATCCCCGGCATGTTCGTCCGCAATGACATTTGCTTGCACGCAAGAACTGCCGTCACCAGCCACTCCGCCTCAGCCAGCTTGAAACTACCATACTTTGCAGGGTTTCCCAACAGAATCCAGTCAAGAGCGAGTCTCACGTTCAGGGGGATGCCTTCTCCTGACCCGCTCCCCCTACTTCCCGCGGCTTCCGACATGCATCGACGTTGCACTTTGACTGCAATTGACTTAATAAATCTTACTTTCAAAAGAGGGGATGCTTTGCATCCCGACCGCGTCCCTTGCTGCCACTGATGGACGCAGATGGCTAGGGCACTGATTGATCGATCGATCTTGACGCAATGCCATTGTCAGCGCTGAAACGGAAGATCGACTCCAAAGGGATCGATCGATCAACAACTGCCGCCGTGGTTGGGAGGTCACCAGACGCCCTATTCTCAAAATCTGCTAGCTACACAACACTGTCCGACAAATGCTCGCGATCTCGACGGTCCCCGCACCAATCACCTAGGCGCGGTTCGCCTCCTGGCGGAAGCCGATAACTCGCCCAGAATCCTCTTCCCCCTCTTCGACACCCTATACTTCGAGAGAGCCTTACTCTCACGCTCCAGAGTCCTCTCCACAAGCTCCGCAGCATGCAACACCCCCAAATGATAAGCAAGCAACCCCCTCTCAACACCCACCCTCCTCGCCAGCTCATTAAAATGAATACCCGGATTCCTCTCAATCAAAATAAACGCCCTCAACCTAGCTGGATTATCCAGCGCCCTGTACGCCATCAACCTCTCGTATATTTCCTCTTCCTTCATGCCTGTACAGCAGCCGTTTATCTGGTATATAGAGTTTTACCTGATAAAGATCTCCTTACCAATCACTTTCCATTCCTTGTATCTTCTAGCCAGTTTGAGGATCACCTTGCTAGCCGTCGGAAATGAACACCCACCTGCCCCACCATAGGCATAGACATGCCCGTACACCGCCATAAACGTCAAGTACGCATTGCTCAGATAGCTCCGAGAGAATCCATACAAAGGATGATAAGCGTAATTCACGAGCACCCTCAGCTTCGGAGCGATCCTCTTATCCATGTAAAATCCACCGAACTCTGTCGCTGAACCCCACGACTCAACGTTGATGAAAACCAACTCCACATCTCCCCTCCCCAACATACACCTCTCAGCCACATCAAAGCCTATCTCCGAAGGAAAATCATCCTCCGGTATAACAGCAACAATCCCATCCCTCCTCAATCGCTCCTTAATCCTCCTCCTCAACCTAAGCCCCCTCCCTCCAGCACCAAGCAGCGCAACAACCAACGACACCTTTCCATAACGCCGCCTAAACTCCCTCTCAAACCTCAACACCACAGCCCTACCGAACACACCCATCAGTCAACACCACAACACCTAGACCCAACTCTATTAAAACACCCCTTCAACTGTCGATCGAGTCCGATCGATCGATCGATTCTGCAATCGATTGATCGAAGTCTATGCGCCTAGCTCACTGCCCATGGCTTGCGAAGCGTCATCATCCACTTGCCTGCGCTGCCATCGCCCCGAGGATAACTG
>Ga0315306_10001152_pt1 | contig 12734 bp, 9 predicted proteins | sample TDP1_MG_FD_203803 | JGI IMG/M metagenome (GOLD analysis project Ga0315306, IMG submission 203803) | Freshwater sediment microbial communities from Lake Towuti, South Sulawesi, Indonesia - TDP1 | ecosystem: Environmental > Aquatic > Freshwater > Lake > Sediment | place: Indonesia: South Sulawesi... | reverse complement strand
TCTACATGATGAAAATCGAGGAGATTCTAAAGAAGGAGATGGAAGCGAGAGCTGATACGCTTTACCGAGAGTTCTACGGCAGGATCAAGGAGCACGCTGAAGAGATCCACGTCGAGAAGCCCAGGAAGCAGAAGGAGAAGCAGATGTTGATGAGCCTGTCCCTACTCATACGTAAGGATGAGCTGAAGCCGCTCGGACAACTACTGGGGAAGATGAAGGAGATGAAGGAGATGAAGGGGCTTGAAGTCCGTTTCACTGGCCCCTGGCCGCCCTACAGCTTCACCTCGTAGCTTGACCCTCGGCCTTGGGGCATGAGATGGGAAGCCCCGTCTAGCCGAGGTGCAGAGGCAGGTCTACGGGACCCTGCCCGTCTCCCTCCCCTTCGCTGCCCGGGAGAGGTACAGCTTCTTGAAGATATTGAGGGCTGACAGGACCAGTTCCATACGGGTTAGTTGAATCGGCTCCTCGCCCGCTCTATACGACCTATACTTCTCCGTTAGGTCGTTGTGCTCCGCCTCCAGTTGCAAGGCTCTCGCGATATTCATGGCCGCCATGGTGATAGCATGGAGCAGGTCAGGGTATTGAATCGCTAACTCCGCCAGTTTGCTGCTTGCTCTATGCTGCTCCAACGGGTCTGAAGATTTAACGTAGGTAGTCACACACTCGGGGAGGAGTCTTTGGACCTCCTCCCTCGGCTTCTCCAGCCTGTAATGGAAGAGAATGAACCCTTCGGCTTGGTCTTGGAGCTTCCCGTGAAGCCGGTCAGTGATCACGTTCTGAAAGATCGCGTTGCACAGCGATAATACGTCTCTTATCTCCCTGTCTTCAAGAGGAGGGGGAGGGCTCGCGGCCAAAGAGGTCTCCAAGAACATGTGTTGCGGCTCAATGTCTAGCATCTCATATACGCTCGAACCTTCGCCCATGAGCGTCTGAGCGATACGCTCAAACTCCGGGAAAAGCTGGATGGTCTGACTTGCCGAGAACCATTTCTCCATTTCGAGAACTCTCTCCAAGCCTAAGAGCCGCCGGAAATGGTCAGTAAACCTGTAGGTCGCCCTAAGGCGACCATCTCCTCTTTTGTACTCCTCTATGATGCCTTTCCTCTTGAGGCTCACGATCTTCTTAGCGAAGGTCGTATTGCTTCCTCCCATTCTCCGGCGGAGATCCACCCTGAAGATGTCTCCTCCAGCCCTTTCAATCTCGCTCACGATCTCCTGTTCCCTCCTCTCAAAGTAGAATGAGTGAGGCCTCCTCAACTCGACGCCCATGTTCCGAACACCACTAAGCCTAGTACATATCTCCGTAACCAATACAGGCTCTGATGGACTGCCTCAAAAGGATTGCCGTGGAAATGGCTAGAGCCTCTCCGACCAGAAGGGAAGAGAAGCGTCATGCTCGCGAACCCAACTGACAGTGTATGGAAAGTCTCCACCGTCGACGAGGGCTGTTGAAAGGACGTTTTCCAAGGTAGGCATAAGTGGAGGAGGCGGGTCGGATGGGTTCCGAGGATACTTGGGCGCTCATAGAACAGCTCGCCACTCATCTTAGGCGCCGGCGCGGGAAGTCTCTGCGCGGGCCTTGGAAACCCTTTGTCGACTGTCAACCCTCGCACTGAGATCGGGATGAGGGGCCTCAATCGGAGTACGCGCCGTAGATCTCAACGGGCTGAGCTGGATGTCTTCTTGAACCTAGCCTTCAGGACGCCGTTCTTGTGTGATCTCTCGACCGGTGTTGCTTCCACGTTGGGCAGGGGGGTCTTGACGAAGTACTTCCTATCGCCGGTCCCTGCCTTAAGCGTCAATTCGCCGTCCTCGATCGTCAGCGCGATGTCCTTCTCTTCGACTCCTGGAAGGTCGGCCACCACCTCGACTTGGTCGCCTCTATCGAAGAACTCGATGAAGGGTTCTCTAACCTCAGCTTCACTCGGCACGGTTATCGTTCTGACGGATGGTTTTTGCTTGGCCGTCTTGCCTCTCTGAGCCCATCGGGCCCTCTCCTTCGACAACTCGTCTAGGCGTTTGAAGAACTCGCCCCCTCCGACGCGAAGCCCCTCAGGTCCTCCGAGGAGGCCGCCGACACGAATGTCGTAGTCTATCCTGACTGCGTCCCCATACCTCTCCCTAAGCTTTCTCTGGGCCTCGATGAGCTCCTTTCTCTGTTCCTCAAGTCGCGCCTTGAGCTTCTTCACCTCCTCCGGGTTGCCGAGGATTGACTTCAGATCTACGGTCCCCGTCCAAGCCTTGAGGATCTCGTCTAGGTCGATCCCAAGAATGCGAAGGTTGAAGAGGTCAGATACGTCTTTGCTCTTCCTCTCTTTCCCGCCTTTCTGGTCAGTTGCCATCAGCTCATTGCTTGCGCGGACCGCGCCATAAACCTTGTTCTCTTTCAGGAATGAAATATGCACAGCAACCGGGACTCTCCCGGTCGGATGCCGCTCTACCTCGTGGGAGACGACGCAAGGGGCACGATCCTTAGGTTGCTCGCATAACAGTCGAGCCGCTTGTTCCAGGCCTCGAAGGAACTCGGCATCACCGCGCCGGGGCCTCAGGAAGACCTACAGCTGCTTGAGAAGGCTGTCATCGCTGAAAGCTTCTGGAAGCAAAGAGGGGCAGGTGGGCCTCGCAGCAGCGATCTCCGGTTGTCGAGCCCCCGGGTCTTCTTTTCAGGGGGCATGGGAGAGCAGTATGAGTTCGAATCTCCCGGGGGAGACTGACGGAAAGGTTGACTATATCAGAAAGACTCTCTGACAACCAGTAGCGAGCTCTCACTCGCCCTCTGGTCGTCATCTCAGTACACTAGCAGGGAGAACCGCACGGTCGCTGGAACTTGGTGAGCATCAGGAGCCTTCGTTCATGCCTTCACTTCAAAGCTGCCAGTCAGCCGTATGTCTTCCGATGATCCCCCAACCATGACTTTGTAGATCCCAGGTTCCACAACAGGATTCAGGTCGCGGCCAAGCAGGGAGAGTTGCTCCGACGCAACGGTAAACTCCACCGTCTTCCTCTCCCCAGGCTCAACTGTTATCCTCCTGAACCCTTTGAGTTGCTTGACTGGCGTCGTAACGCTGGCAACAACATCGCGCAGGTACAACTGTACGACCTCATCGCCTTTGCGTCCACCCACATTCGTCACGTCTACGCTTACCCTGACCTTGCCGTTCGCTTCTACCTCTCCGGGGGTTACTCTCATATTGCTGTATTCGAACTTCGTGTAGCTCATCCCATGTCCGAACGGGAATAGGGAAGTGGAAGGTAGATCCAGGTACTTGGAGGTCCATCTGTCTTGTGATGGGGGTCTCCCCGTGTTCTTGTGGTTATAATAGATCGGTACCTGACCCACTGTGCGAGGAAACGCGACCGGCAACCTGCCGCCTGGGTTACTGTTGCCGAAGATCACGTCTGCTACCGCATTGCCTGCTTGGATTCCTAGGAACCATGCCTCTAGGATCGCAGGTATGTGTTCCGCTGACCAAGCGATCGAGAGGGATCTGCCGTTCATCAACACCTCGACCATAGGTACACCTGTTCCGTGGATCGCCTTCACCAAGTCTTCTTGCACTCCAGGCAGATCGAGAGATGATCGAGATGCGGCTTCACCACTCATGTCTCCCCTCTCACCGACTACGACAACGGCTACGTCAGCTTCACCAGCTGCCTTCACCGCCTCGTCGAACCCCTTAGTCGAGGTTCCCTCTACTTCGCAACCCTTGGCGTAGAGGACCCTGGTTCCAGGACGGGCTCCGCTCCTGATGCCACTGAGGACCGTGACTACGTCCTTGGGGTTCCCTTGGCATGACCAGGAACCGAGGGGGGGCAGTGGAGTCGTCGGCTAAGGGACCTATGACTGCAACAGATCCCATATCGCTTCGTAGGGGCAGAAGACCATCTTCGTTCTTCAGCAGCACTATCGACCTTCGTGCTGCTTCAGGAGCCAACTCTAGGTTGTCCTTGCTCTGGATGACGGTCCCAGCGCGCTCGGGGGTAACGTAAGGGTTCTCAAAGAGACCCAACCTGAGCTTTATCCTGAGTATCCGCCTTGCGGCTGCGTCTATCGTCTTCTCAGAAACGCGTCCATCCTTGACTAGCTGGACTAAGCTCGTGTGGTATATGTTGCCCTGCATGTCCATGTCTACGCCTGCGCTAGCTGCCTCCTTCGCCGCCTCCTCGGGTGTTCCAGCGATACCGTGGTTGACGAGCTCACCGATTGAGTTCCAGTCACTAACAACGAACCCATCGAAATCCCACTCTTCGCGAAGAATGGTCGTCAGAGTGTACCTGTTGGCGGAGGCAGGGATACCGTTCAGGTCGTTGAAGGCGCTCATGATCGTTCCTGCTCCAGCGTCAACGATGGCAGACCTGAAGGGGGGCAGGTAGATCTCCCTTAGGGTTCTCTCGGAGATATCCACCGAGTTGTAGTCTCTTCCTCCTTCAGCTCCGCCGTAGGCTACGTAGTGCTTCGGACAGGCAACAACGCTGTCAGGGCTAGCCAGGTCATCTCCCTGGAATCCCTCCACTTGGGCTCTTGCCATGACTGAACCTAAGTAGGGGTCTTCGCCGGCTCCTTCTGCGATCCTGCCCCATCTAGGGTCCCTGGCAATGTCAACCATCGGGGCAAAGGTCCAACGTATGCCCTCAGATGAGGCTTCGAGTGCAGCAACGGAAGCCGCCCTTCTAACGAGGTCAGGGTTCCAGCTGCTGGCTAGTCCCAAAGGAATGGGGAAGATCGTGGAGTAACCGTGTATCACATCTAGACCGAATAACAGGGGAATGCCCAGACGAGACTGCTCGACTGCGATCCTCTGGACTCTGTTCGTGTTCTCCGCACCGATGACATTCAGAAACGAACCTACTCTGCCTTCCTTGACCATTGTCTCGTACTGCGCCGGCAGTCCGCTGTACTGGCACATCTGCCCAACCTTCTCCTCCAACGTCATCCTTTCAAGCAAGTCCTCAACTCTCTCGTCAATCGTCCTGCCGGGATCCAGATAGCGCGGCTTGCTGCCTCTGGGTTGTGCCACGCTGATTGCCTCCTATCGAGGTAGCTGGATGGCTCTGTTCTTAAATGGCTTCACCTTTACTCCCTTTCGAGAGGTCTTCTTGTCTATGATCTCAGCTGGAGCTTGCGAAGGCTAACCGCGTCCACATTCAGAGTAGGCGCTCGTACTCGGCGCGTCAAAGAACCTAGCAATAATAGTGCTTACCGACGCGTGTCCATTAATCCACTGGACCTCGGTGCGATCTCTCACATCTGAGTTAGTCGGTTCGGTACACGGCACCAGTCTGGTGTCGACGCTCCGTTTTCATCCAGCTGACTTCTGTTTCCTATAGTACTCTTTCATGTAGTGGAAAGGGTCATAGGTCCGTTGCGGATCGAGCTCGCCTGCCCTCGTTGTCTGGGTTTCACTTGAGTATTCGTAGAGGAAGGTTGGTTTCCTCAGCCTCTTTAGCAGCTCAAGGTTCTCTGCTATCACGCCACTGCTGTTCATCCATATGATGATTGCAGAGTCGCAATCCATGATCATGTTCCTTTCTCTTTCCTCTAGGTCCTTTCCATACTGCACGTCCTTCCAGTTGCCAGCGTTATACCTCAGTTTGACTGCGTGTCCAACAACCACGTTCCTGTATCCTTTAGACTTCAGGTAATCCTGGAAGAGCCTGTTCGCCCCTGGAGCTTCTCCCACGATTATTGTCATCTCAGAGACTATGGCCTCATCAATCCTCTCCTTCACCTCGACCGGCAGCTCCTTGGCGTTGTAGGCGCTACTGCCCATCAGGAGCAGCTTCCTACCCTTCAGCCCTGATTCCTTATCCACTGTCCAACCTCACGCTTCGTAGCCCACAACCTGTTTGCTACGTGATGCGCTGGAAGTACCCATGATGTGAGAACAAGCCGCGCGGGTTAATCAATGGTGCGGTGAGCGGTATTGAGACTCAATTGAGTTCTCAGCCGCGAAGACTACTACCGCGGTATCCTCCCTGGGAAGCTCACGTCGGAGAATGAATGAGCCCCAGCCCTCTCACTAAGGGCTTCCGCCCGGTCTCAAGCTTGATCGAAGCCCAACATGAGAAGATTCGACCTTCCCCCTCACTTCCCAAGATGTCGGTGAGAAGGTCGCGCTCACCAGAGAGGAAGCCCTTAAGCTCATCGAGTAGCCATCAAGGCCATGAGGTTGGTGTGTATGCCGTTTGCCAGCGAATATAGAAGAGGTATGGGGTTTCCGAAAGAAGGAGAGGTCGTAGCGGGATTCAGTGTCGAGTCCGTCAGGGTTGAGCACGTTAGTGTCAGCAGAGGTCGATACGAGTATCCTACAGAGATAATCGTCAAAGGAAAAGGCGGCAAGATGAAAGTGCGGAAAGCGTTCAGGAAGTTCTTCGATACAAGAAAGACCTTGTTTTCCGGTTATGGGAACCCGTATCAGTGTATGCCAGGCAAGATGGAGATCGAGGGTCTGGACGAGGGAAGGTTTTCGATCAAGGCTAGAGGAACTTGTGTAAGGGTCTATCTGAGAGATGAACTGAACAGGTTCATCCAGTATCTTCTAGAGAACAGGTACTTGGCGAACAGAATGGACAACGCGGAGCGTCAACACATGATTGAAGACTACCTTAAGAAGTACCAGACTGTCTCTGTTTCCTGATGGATGGGTAGCCGCAAGGCGGCCTGACTGTCAGGGGCTACCTCATAAGTTTGAGATGTCCCGGGCAGCAGTGGCAGATGCCTGATCAGTACCCGCCTCGACTTCAGGCAAGAGAACGGAGAGGGAAGCCTGAATGCATAGAGGAATGCTTGCTCTCGGCCCGTGCTCTTGTTGCCCGTAAGGCTCCCCCCCTAGGTCTTAAAAGCAGCGAGAGACGAGGTTGGCGAACGGGTTGTTTTTTATCCCGCGGGACGGAATAAGCAAGGCTTCAGTCTTACTTCTCATTCTATTAGCTCTGCTTACATCTCCATCTGTCTCCCTTGAGGAGGGTCGGCTGTTGACATGGGCTGCCGCTCTAGATGAACAAGTTTACTATGGCCATGTTCCAGCGTTGATAAGGGGCGGCGCAACACATGGGAATCTGTCGCTTGTGGGAAACTATAACGGGACCGTTCTGATTGTTAGCGTCCTATCGAACGGTCTAGTGGAGCATCTCACCCTAGGGAAGATGGAGCGAGCTGAGGTCGTCCTGCCAAACGGCTCGTTCTTCAAAGTTGCGTCAAGCAGTCCTGTCTCGGTCATGCTCTACGGCGGAACCTGGATCGGCGCGAACTACGAAGGGGCCAGCACCTTCCATACGGCTGTTGACGGAGGCTACGTGGGGGAGGAGTTCATCTTCATGGCTCTCCAGCCGTTAAGCCCTCCCGCCGAGGTTGGCGCCGGGGGTGTCCTCGTCCACAAGATCTACGCCCTTGAGGACAGCGAGGTTACGATATGGGACTCATATGGGACCAAGGTGAAGGAGCTTCATGTAGAAGCGAACAAGGCCGCTGACTTCCTACTCACAAACTTCGGAGTCTACAGGGCAGTCTCGACCAGAAGCATCCTCTTGCAGACATTCGTTATAGGCGGGGCCGTAGCCCGAAGCTGCTTCTACCCGGCAGTTCAAGGAGGCTTCTTGGGCACACTCTTCTACGGCACAGGCCTCAGCGAATACAGGGCATGGGGCGAGACAGCCGCAGGCAGAGCTTTCATAGTAACGAGTGCCGAAGGCTCAGATGTCAGGATTATGGACTTGGACGGTCAAGTTGAGTTTGGCTCTGGGAAGGCGAAGGCAGGGGGATACCTTTCCCTCTTCAAGGAAGCAAGAACCTCGCACATGGCAATTGAGAGCGGTCGGCCAGTGATGGTCATGTTCAAAAGCGGCGAAGATGACGGCGGCATATCGTTTGGCGGCTTGAAGGCTAACCAAGAAGCTTACGTCTTTGTGCCTGAGGGAAAAGCTTATGTTTTCACCTACAGGGACACGACGCTGACACTTGACGATATGAACTTTAGGGTTCCCGCCGACTCCATGATCCCCCTTCCCCAAGGCCTCCATAGGATGAGCACATCAGAGAACCTCATCTTCGAGATAGAGAATGTCGGAGCCCAGACAGACCTCGCATCCTTCGGAGCGACCATCCCCTCCGTTCAATCTCTGAGCATCTCCCACGAGAACCTCCCATTGAAACCCATCGGAGAGGAAACGCCTTGGATGTACTACGCCGCGGTAGCCATCTTGGCTATCGGTGCCGGGGTTGGACTGTGGCAGCTAAAGAAGAGACACTAAGCGCCCATCTCGACGACGAAGGGAGGGACGGAGGGGGCTATCATTTTCACCATCGAGTCTGACCAATACTTTCCTATACTAAAGAAGGGTACTGAGTTTGTACCCTTCGTACAAGGCTATCCTCCAACCGTAGAGTACGTCTTCGCCCTTCTCAACGCATGCGGAGGTGCTCTGAGCAATCATGCCATTCCATAGAGCAAAGGCTTGGGCTCGAAACCTAGCCGAAACCGCTATGGCCTTAGCCCATAACCGCCACTAAGGCGAGGATGTGAACGAGAGTGTGAGCCTTTCCTCCCGCACAGGTGAAGGAAATGGTGGGACTCGGTTTGGTTAAGACTGAAGGATCTGGTAGATCGAAGATCTATCCCGGGAAGAGTACTCGGCCTCTGCAATATGTCCCGTAGGCGCGCAAGATAGGAGCATTGATAAAACAGCCACTTGACGAGGCTACCCCGGGCTCTGTTTTGCCATTAAACCACCCTAGGGCATGGTGAAAGGGGCGATTAACGCGTAGTTGAAGCGGTAGGTCTCCGTTCATCGATGGGCTAAGCCACAGCCAGGGGACACCCAAACAAACAGCTTTCGTGCACTCTTGCTGTCGGTTAGGGTCGAGCTGCTAGTTATGCAGGGAGGTATGGGCTGGGGGAGACAGGTTTAAAGGTGTGCAGAAGCTCAAGGCCTATCTATGGGTAGCTTGCATGAATCGACTGTTCAGGATGAGGCTTAGAGTATACACTATATCACTACTAGTAGCTCTCATAGCTTACACCACTCTATCTAGCAGGGCAGATTCGAACTCCGAGGAGGAGGAAACATCTAGACTTCTAGAGATAGGTAAACTATACTTAGATGTGCTTCCACCTGTAGGATCTAGATCGTATTCAGTTAGGCCTTCAAGGACAGGTTCTCTCCTAACGGTATCTGTGGAATCAAGAGTAGCACCTCTAGAGCTAAAAGCCTACGGGCCTCTGAATAGAACCCATATAAGCATAGCCTACTCTACCGAACCGTACATATTCTACGTTAGGGACGAGGGCTTAGCTAAGCTTACCTTCAGGAACCATCTGCCTAATGTTACGGTAGCCTACAGCTTCTACCTAGATCTGAGCGTACCCTTGGAAGCGGGTATCTCCAAGCCTATACTACTGGATGGAGGGTTAGTGATCTTCCACTTGGACCTTAAGAGGGCGGACAGCGTATCGCTCAGCGTGGAGCCATCTCCAAACCTTAGGTGTAAGGTTAGAGTATATGCCCTCTACTATGAGGTATCAGATAAGATGGTACAGTATCTTCTAGGCTTGCATAGGGAGGGTTCAGACGGCAGTCTGAGCTTTGAGGCTGATGCAGAAGGCAGATATTACATAGTCGTAGAGTCCGTGAGCGGGGTAGGCGTATTCTCTGTAGACTGTGAGGTTAGCTCCCCACCGTGGAATCAAGGCTGGTTCTGGCTAGCCACCGCTGCTATACCTTCGCTTCTAGCCTCTCTGTGGCTCTCATTTCACGCCGGGAGGATGAGCAGGCTAGCTCGACCTTCAAGATACGCTGTGCTAGGCGATGGTTTATCCCTGGCAACCTTAGCATCCTTTTCATCGCTGATAGGAGCATACAGTTATAGAGTCTCCACCCTCACACTTCTACTCCAGCTTTCAACCCTACTCTACGGCTTAACGTTAGCGGTCAAGTTATACGGCTCGATCCTAGATAAGAGGAAGATTCTGGCTGTATGCCCGTACTGCAATAAAACAGTAGATCTTACAGTTGGAAACTATTGCTGCGGTAAACAAGTTAAACTCGTTTCAGACATCTGGTATCTTGTACCTGCCGCTATAACCCTCCTACTGTTCCTAGCAGGCTTAACCCTGCTCGAAGCCGGGTTCAGGGCTTCAAATCCATTCTACCTAGGCGTAGCTGGAGGGATAGCTGGAAGTCTCGTAGCCTACATCCTAAACGGGAAACTAGATAGAGGCAAATCTTGGAAGCTGCTAGCCATAGGTCTAGCCTTCTCAGCGTTGTTCCCGATCATAGCCGCAACCATAGCATCGGGGCTCCTATCGCCTCCCATAGAGCGTGAGTGGCCTGGAAGATTCGCATGGATCAGGATAGCGCCTCCGACCCCACCTCTAACAGTTCTAGCAGCCTTCGCAGCTCCAGCCGCCCTGACTGCATACCTTACGATAACGGAAGCTAGAGAACTACTCAGAGAAGCTTCTAGGCTGCCGAGCGGACCACCGAGAGCAACGTAGTCATCGAGGGAACCATATCTCCCCATCGTGCAGGGGTAACTGTGACCCTTCACTATATGCTCAGCGGGGGAAGCTGGAGCAAACTCGCAGCCATAACAACGAGCGCGGCGGGCTCGTGCGAGCGATGTATGCAATACTTACGGTTCGACCGCCCCTCATCCCCATGGACCTCCTCATCGGCGCCGAGAAACGGTCGTTACGTTCCATCCCAGTAGGCAAGGTATCTCCTGACTTTTCTGACTATGCAGTTCGTTGTCTAGCAAGAGATCGCTCATCGTGTAGCCTGTGGTTCAATCCTGTTCTCCTCGATGTAGTCCCAGTTGAACTCCATGCTAAGCCCTGGCTTCTGCGGGAGCATAACATTTCCATCACTATCCATCGGGTCGCAGATGGCCTTTAGGTAAGGCGGCGGAGTCTCATAGTCACAAGCTGGATGCAGGAGGCCCCGCTCGTGGTACTCACACGTGGCTTCCGGGGTGGCTCCCAGTAGCTGAGCGTTTGCCCAGCCGGGACCATGCATCTCACACTGGATCCCGTATGCTTGGCAGATGCTGACTAGCTTGTGGCACCCGGTGATGCCTCCGTAGGCATGGTCAACCCGCATCATGTCTGAAGCGCCTTGGAGGATCCACTCAGCACGACTGAAGATCCCACCGGGGATATGCTCAGGGGAGAGGATAGTTATGTCCAACTCTCGAGTAAGACGTCTATAGGCTTCAACACGCGTCTCCATCATCGGGTGTTCAAGCCAGTAGAAGTTGAGCTTCTCCAGTTGCCGACCGACCCAGAGGGCTTGCTCCAGTGTGTAGCCTCCGAAGGGGTCAAGCATTAGCTTCATATCGTCGCCGACAGCTTCCCTTACCGCCCTGCATACCTCTACATCCTCCTTTGGGAAAGCTGGGATAAGCGGTGCTGGTTGCCACCTGTGAGGGTCCCACTGTACGTAGGCGTGGATTTTGTAAGCCTTATACCCCTGCTTCTTGCATGTGACGGCATGTTCTGCGTAGTCCTCCGGCGTCCCCAGATGGTCAAAGCTGCTGGCGTAGGCTTTGACCTTCTCGCGGCAACCGCCTAAGATCTTATGGACGGGAAGACCGACCATTCTGCCGAAGAGATCCCAAAGAGCACAGTCGATTATGCCCATCTGACTCTCGGTTAGAGAGCCTCTGTTGGTGCTGATCTCATCCATCCAATGCCAGATCCGCTCTCGGTCTAGAGGGTTCTCGCCTACGAGAAGCGGCTTGACCACGCGCTCATTGACAGGTTTGCTGCCCCCGATCATGTAACCCTCAACCCCTTCGTCCGTTACGATCTTAGTGATGGTCTCGGTAGTTTCCACCTCATCAGCCCAATTGATGCCGATCCATCTGGAATGATGCCATCTGGTGGTCGTCTTGAACGTGATCGTCTCGATGTCCTTGATCTTCATCCCTTCACTTCTCCTTGCGAGCGGGTTGGGAAATCAGCATTTAAGGCTTTGGTGATCATAGCGCGATGGGCTGGGCCTCTTATGTGTAGTCGCTTCTCGTGCTCTCAACGTTGAGCCATGACCCGTGCTGAACTCTTCAAGTGACGCGTAGAGGGTTCTACTTGAGGATGGAAGGCTACCACATTGTGGCTTGAAACCGAGATCCTAGCGTTCGGATTCGACCTTATGGGATTATCCGTCAAGGGGCGCAGGGACATGGACTTCACTTCTTCCCCCCTCTCGGGTCATGAGCGCTCCTTTGTAAAAGTCATTGGTCCTGAAGAGAAAGCTTTCAGTTCATATTGCCATTTTCCTCGAGCCAAGAAACCTCCAGTTGCCCGGTGATGTCGTCCTCGTCCACTCGACGGGTCCTCCCCAAGACGCCCGTATCCTTCAGCTCATGTTACCAACAAAGGAAAGCTTCCAATTGGCAGTATCCTCGCGACTATCTCTGTCAGCGCTCAGCGGAATCACGATGTAGTGGACCTAGGGGAGTTCAAGTTCCGACGGGATACCACCCTTTGGCCGAAATCCACTTTCATGATTCCGCTCTATGTGGCCTACGATCCCGCTAAGGATGAGACCTTCTATCTTGTCTACCGGCGTTCTACTCCATAGCGGACCGAAGCTTCTCGGGACGACCTGATCCGTGGACCAATCCGGAGGCTCATGTTCATCGCAGCTTCTTTCACGCTTCACTTGATCACTTTTCTCGCGCTCCTTCTCCAACTCGGGAAAGATCAGGGGTTTTTGTGGTCCTTGGGGCAGACCCCA
>Ga0315306_10001151_pt1 | contig 12742 bp, 10 predicted proteins | sample TDP1_MG_FD_203803 | JGI IMG/M metagenome (GOLD analysis project Ga0315306, IMG submission 203803) | Freshwater sediment microbial communities from Lake Towuti, South Sulawesi, Indonesia - TDP1 | ecosystem: Environmental > Aquatic > Freshwater > Lake > Sediment | place: Indonesia: South Sulawesi... | reverse complement strand
CCGCGAGCAATCCTTTGACAGGAGCAGAAACGGCAACGAAATGGGCAGCCGCGCGAAGAGATGATGCTAGTGAATTTTCTTGGGGCTATGTCTGCTCCAGCAACTGTTGAATGATATTCCATGTCCAATAGCTTGCGGTCGGGAATAGGTAGGGAATCTAGCTTCTCAATAAATGGTCTATCAGGAGTTGATATGACCTCATTTTTTTCTCTAAAAGTTATTCCAAGTACATCTTTGAGTTTTTGTCTTTTTTCTAAGCGCCTAACAAGTTCGACTACAGTGATTTCTCCTTCGCCTCGAACAGCGATGTCGATGTGGGGGTATTTCTTGAGAAGTCTTTCTGCGTTGAAGGTTGCGTGGTAGCCGCCGAAAACTATGGTTATGTTTGGGTTTTCTTTCTTCACTTCTTCCGCAATTGTCGCTGCCATTCGCCCTGAGCCAGTTAGGGTGGAAAACCCGAGGATATCTGGGGATTCTTTTCTTACCCATTTTACCGTCTCTTCTATCGAAAGTTCTCTGGCTGCTTGGTCAAGCATAGAGACTTCTAGTCCCTCGTCTCTTAGAACTGTTGCTAGATATAGAATGCCCATTGGAGGAGTAGCTGAGAAGCTTACGTCTTTCCATTTCTCGTGAGGTGCAAGTATATAGTCACGGGAGGGATTGATGAAAGAGAATTTCATTTCTCCTACCTTTCAAAAGGTTGTATTTTCTGCTAGACATTTAAATATGTATGTGCAATCATTTCTTCATAAAAACTCAGAGACATCTTAATAAAACATTTTAAATATTCACTGCATACAAAAACTGCATTGGAGTAGTTTGAGAAATGAAGTGTTGGACTCACTCTAACGTAGATGCTGTGGCTGTTTGCAAGTCTTGTGGAAAGAGTGTTTGCAGAGATTGTCTCGTTCTCTCTGAGGGCTATAGTTATTGTAAGGATTGCGCAGAGAGCGGTAGAGTTGCAGTTACTCCTTCTCCTTCTGAACCCACTGTTACTGAAAGTGTTCCAGTGTCTAAAGGAACGCCCAAGAAAGCGTTTTTTGTGGTTGGTGGGATAGGATGTTTTATTAATGCTATAGTGGCTATATGGTTTTTCTTCCGTGCACTCGACTTATTCGCTTTATCACCCTCTTATGCTATATTCTCTTGGATCATAAGCCATATTCTGCTTGCGATTGGTCTCATTTTAGCTTCTATAGGTTATTTTGGTATGCGTCGGAACTTCGGTTCGGGTATTGGTTTAGCAGGCTTTGCTGTAGGTATCGTTGTCAGTGTATTGTTTCTATTATGGACCGTCTGGGATTTCATAGTAGAGATTCCCATAGATTCTGGTTGGCTGCTAGTGGTGTACTTTGAAGTTACAGTCTACAACATATTCTTTATAATGATGATTCTCTGGGGGATAACACATGTCACTACTAGACGCTTTACTGGCAAGTCTGGTCTGTCTTCTGCCGCTGGTATGATGCTTATCATGACATCAATCTTCTTAGAAATCTTTGATATACTTTTGGCTGTCTTTCGGATTTGGGATTTCTACGGTTACCTGATGGGTGTATTAAGTGCATTAAATTTGGCATTGGGCATATTCGACCTCATCTGGACTTTCTTATTCTTTGTAAGTGAAATATTGGCAGCTATACTATTCTTTACAGCAAAAGTTCCAGAATCAGTTGTAAAACCTAGCCCCTGATAAAAGAAAAAAATGGTTGATGATGAAGGTTATGGTGTTTGTGTTTTTTGCTGTGGGATGATAGGTAGTGAGAATAATATTGCGGCTAGTATTTCGCTGGTGTAGAACAGTATGAGTCCCACAAAGATTAAAGGTGACATTGTAAACGCTCCTGATAATATTAGTATTATGCCAGTGCCCTTTGAAAGGCTAGGATTTCCCATATGCTTCTTGGTCTTAATGTGGGCTACTCCCCAGAGAACCTGCATAACCCCGAACAGTATAAGGGTGACAAGCGCTAAGATAAAGTAGATAACTTCATATGGATTATACATCCACCACGGATGCGTCTCCTCAAAGATAATATAAGCAATAGCAAAAGTCATAGTGAAAAACGTGAACATGCAGACAATTATGCTGAAAGCAAAGCCAACAGCACCCGTGGCAGAACCATAACTTCTTCTTAAGCCCAAATATCCAATGCCTGCTAGAATAAGTCCCACTGCAAATGTCATGGTAGCTGGAATATCCCTAAGAACTGTAAGTGGACCATGGTAGTAACCATATCCGATGTAGAAGATTAGCATGAATCCAACCCCGCTAAAAATCATGCTCAACAGAGTTGTGGACCCGCTTAGGATTGCTCCAGCTGCGCCTGCGATAAATGCTCTTCTGCTTGATGGCATAGTCGGTGTAGGCGTCGGTGCAGCTATAGGCGTTGGCACAGCAGCTGTCGGAAATTGAACTCTTCCAGCTTCTACACATGATTTGCAGTAGCTGTCGCCGGCGAGGGTTATTAGGCAGTTGGGGCACATGGCTTTCCCACATATTTTACAGATGGCTACCGCATCATCTCTTGGATGAATGAAACACTTCACAATCGTTCCCTCTCAATTTTATGTTTCATCTTCTCACAATCAAATTTACGCTAGACTTGTATTAAAACTTATCATTGAATAATATACTTAAATGAGTTTTGAAGAGGGGTTTCTTCTGAAGACGCTGTGGATGCTTGACTGGAAATAGAATACGATTGCGATAGCAGCTATGATGTCTGTGCACTTTGCTCTGGGACCTGCGAAACAAGAAACAGTATTGCAGCTAATATTTCGCTGGCAAAAAACAATATGATTCCCACAAAGGTCGTGGTCATTGTCAATACTCCTGATATTATTAGCATTATTCCAGTGGTCAGTGCAAGCCCAGAATGTCCTGTATATTTCTTGGTTACAATGTGAGATACTCCCCAAAGAATCTGAGTCACTCCAAACAATATAAGAGTAACAAACGATGAGATGAGAACAACAAAAAACCACATAAGAAAGCTAAACGGATCGCGGGGGTTGTAAGAGGCAATAACAATCATGGCTAACACCATATTGATAAATATGAAAACAAAAACTACTATACTCAGAGCAAAGCCAGCAAGTCCTACACCAGAACCATAGTTTCTTCTCACGCCAAAGTATCCAATGCCTCCCAGAAGAAGCCCTATTGCCAATATTATGGAAATGATCAAGAGCGTAACCGCAATTCCTATTAGAGCATAAATATAGTCACTGCCATAGTAAGATACGCTGAAAATCCATGCAATCGAAAACGCGAGAAGGATTCCAATCACTAAAGATGCAAACATATTCAAGATTGATCCAGCGGCGCCTATGATGAACAGTGCTCTGCTTGGACGACCAGTTGGCGTGGGTACCTCAACTGTTGGGACTCCAACTATTCCCGTTTCTACACATGACTTGCAATAGCAGTTTCTTGCTATAGTTACTAGGCAACTACTGCAGATACCCTTTCCGCATATTTTGCAAATGGCGACGGCGTCTTCTATTGGGTGATAATAACATCTCATTGCCTCTCTCTCCTCCTCAGCCCATTTTTGTGGCTTCCTTCCAAAATTTGAAATGCGCAAGCTTTGTATTAAGACTTATCATTCAAAGGGCTCGTACTTTGTTGGGAAGATGTTAATTACCGGTTGTTTTTCGCCAAATGTTATAAAAAGTTCATGCCGAATTTTAGGTCCATCTTAGGAGAGAGGCACAACTTCTTCCAAGTGCAGCTTTATTGTCTTGGATTGTCTGCGGGATCTCTTTCTCTAGGTCCTCGAAAAAATTCCTTGTAAACGGTTGTTGGCATATCTTTGATATTTGCCCTGATTTAATCATTTTTCATACCTTTTCGTGTACCCGTGATCTTCACCATTTCTTCCGAAAGACCATCCTCAAATCTCTCCTTCTACGGCGGGCTATAAGTTTTCTCATAAAGATTTAGAAGGTTTTATATCCATGAACCGTTAACCTTAAAAGGCTATATAGAAAAAAATGAAAAAGCGTGATGTGATTAGAATGACTAAAGTAGATACGGCAATTACATTGGCGTTTGTTGGCGCAATACTGAGTCTAATCCTTGGTACACTGGGTCTGATAGGCGGAATAGTCGTAGTAGCATTGTCAGGGCCTTGGGCTTATATTACCGTAGGTCTTTGGGCTGAGCTTCTAGTTTTTGGCATTCTGTCAATGATCGGTGGAATATTAACTTTCGTCTTGGCAAGGAATAAACTAATGGCTGGTGGGGAAGAACTCAAAATGGGTGCCATATTCTGCATCATCTTTGGTTGCATTGCCATGATAGGTAGCTTTATCATTGGTGGAATATTAATATTAGTTGCAGGGATTCTTGGAATGATCGAATGGAGCGAACAAAAGAAAGCCGCAGAAGCAGCTCCGCCTCCTCCACCTCCTCCTTAATAGCCGACGCCACCATTTTTTCTGTTTTTTTCCATTCGTTAAAATAGTTAAGAATCGCTATGAGAATTTTTTTGGTAGGTTTTTCTTTGCATGAATCACTATTTGAATTGTCGACAGATGTGTCAGAATAGTCATGATTAGTATGCCCCACTGTACGCTATTGAGGAAAAACTCGTGCCAACCAATCGGTACCTGGACGTTCAACGCGACTGAGAGCTGTGTCACAAACTGAAACGCAACCGCTATAGAAATCATCAACATGCGAAACGGTCTTTCGCCAATTGTGACTTTCGTCTCCTTTAAGCCCAAACCCATAGTCCGCGCTCTCGCATAGTCTACAAGAAGTGAACCAAGCAACGCTGCAAGTCCCAAGAGTGGGTCAACCAAACCTGCACAGATTATTGCAATCAAAACCACAGCATCAGCATATTTGTCTAAGCAGTTGTCAAGGACATCACCAAACGGAGTGCTTGTATTGGTGAGGTGAGCAATGGCTCCATCAAGAATGTCTATAAGACCCGAAAGCAAGAGGGCAGCCACAGCCAAAGCGAAATAGAGATCAGACAGAATATAATCGATTGGGGTTGGAATTGCTATTTTGATGAAAAAAGCTGCTTTAATGAAGTAGTAAGCACTTGCTGTCGAAAGGATGAAGGCTAGCACAGATGCGAGATTCGGAGAAAAACCAATTCTAGCCAGGTATGTGCCAAGCACAAAATTAAACTTGAGCCACTTATTGAATGTGGGGCGCACATCTTCATCGATTTCAACTGGTTTCATATGACTCCTTTTCCAGTCTTCTTTATACTCTTTGAAATCCATGAATTGTCTTGCTGCCAACTTTTTCCGATTCAGTAAGGCTAGAACGAAAGTGAGAAATATGACGCCTAAAACTATGATTGGAGAATAAGCGTCAAGTATTGACAGAATTTCTTCGAACACAATGACACCATTCGTATCTACTCGCTAGAAAGGATTTATATTATTTTTGATTGTTATATTCCCCCCATTCATCTAGATAACAGATACAGAGGCATAAACACGTCTGGAAAGAAAGTCGTGCTAACAGCACCAGAAACAGAAATGAACCAATTCAAGAACAACCCTTTCATGGCATTCTCTGCAGCCTTCCCCAAAGCAATCCCTTTCGCCATCATACAGAAACTCCTAAGTTCTCCCCCTGAGAGCCATCCAGACGGAAGAGCAGTTTTTGCCCCTTATGGACTTAGAAAACTGGAAGCCATCCTCTTAGATCATGGTTTTGAAGAATCTGACATTGCAGTTGTGCATCCACGTAAACTGAACAAGTTCGTTGGAGATGAAACAAAGGTTGTAGGCATATCGTCTATGGACCCTCTAGGAATAGCCTACGTCAGCCTAACATACTCTCAGCTAATTGGTTTCGGCTTCGAACCAAGCACAAGACTTGAGTTTCGTAAACTGCTAAACAAAAAATGCCTCAAGACAACGAAAGCCAAAATTATTGTTGGAGGCGCTGGAGCTTGGCAACTTGAAAACGAAAAAGTGAGAAAAGCGTTTGGAATTGACTGCGTCTTTACGGGCGAAGCCGAAATAGTGGCGCCAGAAGTTTTCTCAAAAGCCATAAATGGAGAGGACTTACCTCAAATAGTATACGGCGAAACAGCTGAAACAGATGAGATTCCACCGATTCGACATGCTTCAATACATGGATGCATAGAAATCTCGAGAGGGTGCAATCGAAATTGCCAATTTTGCGCCCCTTCGACACGAAAAAGAAAATCCATCCCTCTCTCAAGAATTCTAGAAGAAGTTAGGGTGAACGTTAAAGAAGGGAACCGAATGATAATTTTCTCGACAGAAGACTTCTTCTTGTATAACTCCGAAAAGAATTTCATTCCAAAAAGGAAAGCAGTTGTAGAACTGTGCCGAAAAGTCGCCGACTTGCCTGGCGTACAGCATATTCAGCCAGCGCATATGTCACTTGCACCAGTTGTAGTTGACCCGAAAATGGTTAGTGAAGTAGCAGAAATACTGTTAGAAAAAAGCTGGGGCACGTATGACGGTAAACCCTTCTTTACTTCTGAAACGGGAATTGAGACAGGAAGCAAACGTCTGATAAAGAAGTACATGGCTGGCAAACCGTTACCTTTCAAACCTGAAGATTGGCCAAGCATTGTGACTCAAGCCTTCGGAATTCTAAACGACAATTCTGGCTATCCATTAGCGACATGGATTGTAGGGCTTCCGGACGAAAACGAAGAAGACGTTTTAGCAAGCATCGAATTAGTTGAAGATTTAAAAGGAACAAAAGGGTTCTTTGTTCCACTATTTTTTGTTCCTCTTGGAGAAACCGCCTTAGAAAAAGCAAATAGTATAGATTCAAAAGATCTATCAGAGCTGCATTGGGAATTTTTTGTAGAATGCTGGAAGTACAATTTTAATGTGTGGCGAAAACCATGGGCATTGCAGGGCATACGCTCGCTTCTTAGTAAAATTCTTGTTCCCATGGCTGGAGGCTTCATGTACCTATTCTACTATAAATATAAGCCAAGTGCCGAATTCTTCAAAAGAACCCTCATAAACGCTTCTAAGGTCGATTTGATTACTGCCCGCGAGTAATACATATGACAACAAAGAAGCGAAGCAAGGGGTTCAAAATTGTATTAACTGCTGGCAGAGCCTTGATAAGCCACTACTACAATTTCAGTGGCTTGGGCTTCGTTTCTGCACTCCCATGTAATATTTTTCCACAATTCGTTACTGACCGTCTCTTTCCCTTAAAAAGTGATGAACAAGGACGAATGCAAGCAGCCCAACTGGGGCTTTGCAAAACCGAAGCCGCCCTACTTGACTATGGTTTCAGTAGCGACGACGTCATCATCTCAGACCCAACAAAACTGAAACTTACGATAGGTCCTGAAACCAAGGCAGTGGGCATAGGAGTACTTGACCCTTTAGGGCTCAGTTATGGAGCAAAGGTAGTTTCCTTCATGTTACGTAGATTTGGTCTAAAATGCAGAGAATCTATAATGTCAAAATCGTTTCAGAACGCGATTTTTGACCCCACCTTAGGGCGTTATAAACCCAAAATCATTGTTGGAGGGCAAGGCGTCTGGCAAATAGTGGACTCGCATATGCAAGAAAAATTGGGAATTGACTGTATTGTTGAGGGAGAAGGAGAAGGAGTTGTAGGCGAACTCTTTGAAAAAGCTGTCAGCGGCGAGGATTTACCGAGAATAGTTAAGGGAAAGGTGGTTCCGCCCGAGAAAGTGCCGATAATAAGAACTCCAAGCCGATGTGGCATCATTGAGATTACAAGAGGCTGCGGTCGCCACTGCCAATTCTGTGTTCCAGGGCTACTGCCGTTTCGTTCATTTCCAAAAGAGAGAATTCTTGAAGAAGTCAAACTGAACATCAAATCTGGAATTAACGGTGCCTCGCTACAAAGTGAAGACGCATTGTTATATGGGTCGGATGGTTTGGAACCCAACCCAAAGGCTGTTATGGACCTCATGCACTCTATTCGGAGGTTGGGAGTTGAAGAACCTGGAGTTAGTTTCGAGTTTTTTTCGATATCCTCTATCATGCAAAACCCGAAACTGGTTGAGGACATTTCAGAGTTTATGGGGCTTAGAGGAGACAATTACTCAGTTGTTGAAGTTGGGATAGAAACTGGAAGTCCAAAAATTTTATCAAGATATATGCCTAGCAAGGTTAAGCCTTTCAAAATTTCCGACTGGAAAGACATTGTTCTCTCAGCAGCAGATCTTCTGCATTCTAACAATTGGCGGGTATGCTACTCTTTCATACTTGGATTACCAGGAGAAACAAGAGAAGATGTACTCAAGAGTTTGGAAATTGTAGACGAACTGAAATCATACAACTGCGTAATAGTGCCGATAATTTTCATGCCAGCAGGCGCACTACGCAGAAGAGAGGATTTCACTTTTGAACGGATGACAAATGAGCATTGGGAACTATTCCGAAGGTGCATAGAGCAAACTCTTTCGAAAGCTCCTTCATTCCTAAAATCTGATACAACGGTGAAAAAAATTCGGAACGCCCTCATCAAAGCATTTTTCCATCTAGGCATAATAAAAATGAGACGCTGGAAAAAAGTGTGAAAATGATACGGTTCTGAGGTGTGATTTTTGATTTGCTTGCCGCCTTAACCTTTGACATAGAGAAAGATTGCTGCCCTCTTCTGGACACAACGGCTGGAATAGAAGAGGGTTTGCCAAGAATCCTTAACTTACTGGACAGACTTGATATAAGGGGCACTTTCTTCATAACAGGTGAAGTTGCAGAACTGTTTCCCGATGTTGTAAGGCAAGTTGCAAAAAGACATGAAGTATCATCTCACGGGTATCATCATGAGAAATTTGACAAAATGACCACTCATAAGAGGAGTTTAATTAGACAGTCAAAGGAAGTGTTGGAGACAATAACAAATCAAGAAACAATAGGCTTTAGAGCACCCAAGTTTCTCGTATCAAAAGCGCTATTCCAAGCTTTAGCGGAGGCGGGCTTCAAGTATGACTCTTCTATAACCTGCTTTAGACCCGAGCATGCCATGGTGAAGACTAATTTTCCAGAATTCCGTGTTCAGTTGCCAAGCGCACTCTTGAATTTTCCCGCTGGCTTGCAAATGTTCAAGACAATGTGTAGGGCAACCGCCTTTCCCGTGATGTTCTTTCACTGTTGGGAAGCCATAGATGTCCGTTCACTACTAAATTCCGCCAATGTTAACTTAGCGCTGGCAAAAAGATGCTTTCGCCCTGACATGTGGATTAACACTGGAAATTTCTTTCTTAAAAGACTGGAAATCCTTATGAAGCATCTTTTAGACTCGGGTTTTCGTTTTACAACTTTGCGAGATGCTTCTTCATAGCGTCTATGCTAACTGTTTCGAGCTTTGGCTAGAATCTTATGATAGTTTTTGAAAAGCCGTGCAGACCGTTTTAATGTTATGTGTCGTGGAGAAGTCAACACGATAATGCTCTTGAAAACGGTCATTCTTCCCGCTCCTTTTTTTCTTATCAATTCTCTGATGGCGGAGCTTAATGCTATGTCAACTGCAACTGGGGGAAGACGTTTGAAACCTCCTACGTCAAAATAGATGTCTCTTCTGACGCAGAAATTGCAGCCTGGGATTTCGGTGAAATTGAAAATGTCTCTCGCAACATACCACAAGTACATTGCCAAGTTAACAGGCGCGTATTCAGTAAATGCTGACGAGACTCTGCCAAGCCTTATTCCGATTCTTGCTCTTCCATAATAGCCAAACGGCGCTCCACATGCCCAGAGACTTTCATCAGTTTTAAATGACTTATACACTCGTTGTAGGTAACCTTCGGGAAGCAGTGTGTCAGCGTCGAGGAAGATGAGAATCTTTCCTTTTGACAAATTTGCTGCGAAATCTAGTTGGGCTCCTGTGCCCTGCATTAGGGAGACGACTACTCTGGCGTATTTGCGGGCAATCTCGACAGTGTTGTCTTTGCTTCCTCCATCGCAAACGATAATTTCAAAATTGAAACTAGTGTGTTGCCTAGCAACGGATTTCAGTGTTTCCTCAATGTGCATTGCTTCATTTATCGTAGGAATGATGACCGACATCTCAGTGCTCAACAACAATGCCCCAGTTTAGTCATGTAGATATGAAGTGATATTTTTAAATACAGCTTGACGAAAATTAGGAACTGCTAACTTGAAGTTTCAGTTTAGCCTTAGGAGTTAGGAGGATATGACGGCAATTATACCGAAAAGCAGAAAACTAAGACTCCTTGTCACAATTGCTGCATTAGCATTTCTTGTCGGTTATCTTTTTGACTTCTTTGCTCCAAAATCCTTTCTAGCACCTCAATACTTGTCCTTTCGCGACGCGCTACTACATGGACCCTTTGGACTCGAACATATCCTAGTTTTTCTTGTTCTCTTGTTCACGGGTCTCATTGTCTTTGCAGTTCCCTCGTATTTTGGACTCATGCTGTCTTACGCATTTGGAACAGTATCAATCATAGCTCCCCTTTTCACTCCATTTGTCAGCATACTAATTCCGGCAAAGAATCATGAAAAGGAAATTGGCAAAACTCTCGAAAGCCTACTCAAGTCTGATTATCCTAAGGACAAGATGGAGATAGTAGTCGTTACAAGTGGGTCAACAGATAGAACGACTGATATTTGTAAAGAATTTGCTTCAATGGGTCCGGTTCGGGTTATAGATGGTCCGCTTAAAAGAAAAGGAAAGCCCGCCGCACTTAATCTTGGTTTAGCCTCTGCGAAAGGCGAACTTATAGCTGTCTATGATGCAGACACGGTAATAAAGCCTGAGACAATTCGAAATCATGTAGCTCCATTGAGCGACTCAGAAGTATTTGCAACAATAGGTCCTATCCAAGTGCTTAATCAAGGCGAAAACAAACTTACCAAGGGCGTTGCTCTTGAAGGAACGTATTACGCTGGCGCTGGGCTTCTATTTGAGATAAGGGAACGACTGGGTCAAGAAATCCATCTTATGGGAAGAAACTATTGCATACGCAAAGACTTGCTAAAAAGCCTTGGAGGCTTTGAGGAAACGTCACTCACCGAAGATTTCAGCCTCATGTTCAAACTTAAGGAACAAGAGAAACGAATAATGTTCTCTCCGAAAGCAATTGCCGCCGACCTTGTACCACCAAAATGGGATGCCTTGTCAGCGCAACGAAAGAGATGGACAGCGGGCTGGAATGATGAAAACAAGAAGCTTATGGCTCGAACTACAAACAAAGGAAAAGCTGGACTTAGTTTAATTAACTTTCTGCTTCAAGGAAACTATGCCATGCTCACACCTCTTGCCATAGTCCTTGCCGCAATCTTTTGGGTGTTAGGAGACTATCTTCTCACGACAGCTGCATTATTAACTGTAATATTCACCTTGGCTTTGACTGTTGTTTCAGTACATAAGTATGGAAACAAAAAATATAGTCTACTAGCCTACTTTCCAGTATTCATTTTCCTAACAATGTTCATGTTCAAATGTGGCTTCGTAAAACCTAAGAAAGGTCTAGAATGGGAAAAAACTCCTACTGAATAATGTAGTTCTGCAATCGGCTCTAGTGAGTAGATACAAAAGAAGGGCTCAAATGCAACAGTGAAAAACGTATTCCAGAATTTGATAGCCCTCTTAGACAGAAGCTATGTCTGATAATTAATTGCACTTTCTTCGATGTACATAGCTTCATTTATCGTTGGAATAATGTAAATATTGTGATATCTTTAAATACAGCTTGATGAGAGTAATGACTATTAACTTAAGGTTTCAGTTAAAATCTTGGAGTTAGGAGGACATGACAGCAGTTATTCGGAAAAGCGGGAAACTAAGACTTATTATTACGATTATGGTTTTAGCCTTTTTATTCGGTTACCTGTTTGACTTATTTGCTCCAAAATCTTTTCTTGCCCCTTACTACTTGCCCTTCCGCTCTGCCCTATTATCAGGAAACTTTAGAGTTGAGCATATCCTGATTCTCCTCATTCTCTCCTTCACTGGTATCATAATTTTCTTTATTCCTTCCTATTTTGGATTTATGTTGTCTTATGCATTTGGGGAATTATCATTTATTGCTCCGATTTTGATTCCTTTTGTCAGCATATTGATTCCAGCGAAGAATCATGAAAAAGAGATTGGCAAAACCCTTGATTGCTTACTTAAATCTGATTATCCTAAGGATAAAATGGAAGTAATAACTATTACAAGTGGGTCAACAGATAGAACGACAGAAATTTGTAAAGAATTCGTTTCCAAGGGTCCAGTTTGGGTTCTTGATCAGCCGCTTCGTAGAAAAGGAAAGCCTGCCGCCCTAAATCTTGGGCTAGCCTCAGCAAAAGGCGAACTCATAGCGGTCTACGATGCAGATACAATTACAATGCCAGAGACAATTCGAAATCTTGTAGCTCCATTAAGCGAGCCTGAAGTATCTGCTGCAGTTGGTTCTATTCAAGCGTCCAACGAAGGCGAAAATAAACTTACAAAAGGAGCAGCTCTTGAATATACATGGTACTCTGGGGCTGGACTTCTACTCGAAATAAGGGAACGGCTGGGTCAAGAACATTATAATCTTATGGGAAGAAACTACTGCATACGCAAAGACTTGCTGAAAAGCCTTGGAGGTTTCGAAGAAACAGCACTAACCGAAGATATTAATCTTAGGTTCAAACTCAAAAAGCAAGAAAAACGCATAGCTTTCTCTCCAAAAGCTGTAGCGAAAGACACTGTGCCTCCAAAATGGGACACTTTTGTAATGCAACGAAATAGATGGACAGCAGGTTTTAATGAAGAAAACAAAAAGTACATGGC
>Ga0315306_10001150_pt1 | contig 12742 bp, 18 predicted proteins | sample TDP1_MG_FD_203803 | JGI IMG/M metagenome (GOLD analysis project Ga0315306, IMG submission 203803) | Freshwater sediment microbial communities from Lake Towuti, South Sulawesi, Indonesia - TDP1 | ecosystem: Environmental > Aquatic > Freshwater > Lake > Sediment | place: Indonesia: South Sulawesi... | reverse complement strand
TAAGCTGAAACCTGAAACTATACGTTTAATTAACGAAGGAAAAATTGCTAAAGGTGATCCTCTCTACACAGCCAAGATTGCAGGAATTTTGGCCGCTAAAAAAACAAGCACTTTAATTCCGCTTTGCCATCCGTTGCCATTGACAAACGTGGAAGTCGAAATAAGAGTTTTAGACAAGTCCATAGTGCAAGTTACTTCCACCGTTAAGACAAAGGCTCAAACAGGAGTCGAAATGGAAGCCCTTGTTGCAACTGCAGTTAGCCTTTTAACAATTTGGGACATGGTTAAAGGTTATGAAAAAGATGAGATTGGTCAGTATCCGACAACGGTTATCCAGAACATTCGTGTGGTTAGAAAGCTGAAGAGTTAAGATTCTGCGGAAAAGCTTGTTAACGCGCGCTCATATGCTCTAAAAAAGTTGGTAATGAAACCAAAAGGAGGTGTGCATTCATGCAAATCAAGAGAGATATAACAGTAGATATTCTGCGGGGGCTAGCAGTTGTGACTATGGTCTGTGGTAATTTACCCACAGTGTTACTGGTTGAACCTTATCCTTTCTGGCTTGTTCTTTATGGCGCATGGGCTGCTCCATTATTTATTCTAATCTCTGGAATGATGGTTGCCTTCACAACTCAAACAAAAGGTCATAGGTTAAAGTACTTCTTGGTTCGGGGAACGATGCTTATAATTGTTGGAGTGCTTATTGAGGTGGTTATACTTGGGAGTCATCCTTTCATGTTTTTTCAGATACTCTATCTTATCGGTGTCTCGCTGCCTATAGCATATCTTTTCTTGCGTTTGAATACTTTTTCTAAGTGGACTATAGTGATTATCTTTTTTTCTCTTACGCCTATACTTCAAGAAATTTTTAAGCACACGAATTACATTGTCCACCGTTTGATAGTTGATGGTTGGTTTCCTATATTTCCATGGTTAGGGTTTTCTTTACTGGGGGTAAATCTTGCTAATCTACGCTGGAAATGTAAGTCGCGTATTGCATTAAGGAAAAATGTTTTTTTCTTAATCGAGATTTGCATCCTGACTTCAGGTGGTGTCATTTGGTGGTTCACTTTTTATTATTACAATTGGCCATCAATTGGATATGTAATGAGTGCGATTGGGGTAATTCTCATACTATTTTCTATAGTGGATTACAAGCCTTCACTTATAATATATAAGCCACTGCAGGTCTTGGGTGAGTCGTCCCTTTTTATTTATATATTTCACCTTTCTCTAATTCAATATGTCATTGCTTTTATATGGTCGGAAGTAAACCTTCAAACTTTCTTGCTCATCTATATTGTCATGTTGCTCCTCATGGTATTAGTAGCATATGGATTAAGAGTTTTAAAGACTAGGTGGAAGAGCCGTCCATTTATTATTCGATTTTTACTTGGAAGTTAGAAGGATATAGTTGCAATAAATTAAAAGAACCTAATTAATTAGAGATATTATAAAGAAAATGTGGAAGAGCAATTCTTTCGCAAAAAGAACAATTAAAGAAGGCATTTCGAATGAGCAAAACCACAAAAAAGCATAAGGCGGAAGCTCCTAAAAGGCTGAGATTTGGCATTTTCATATGTAGCACATCTCGCTATCAACAATTGGAAAAAGGCGAACAAGTGCAAGATGTTTCCGGCGATTTGATTGAGGTTTTTCTTAGAAACGCTGGTCACACGGTAAATTTTAGAAAGTTGATTCCGGACAACAAGGCTTTGATTGAAGAAAACATGCAACAAGCTTTAGCCTCTTCAGATTTAGACGCTGTCGTGTTCTGCGGAGGTACGGGCATAGCTTCATCCGACCTCACCATCGAAACTGTTTTGCCCCTTCTGGAGAAAGTTCTGCCCGGATTCGGCGAGATTTTCAGGCGTCTGAGCTTTGACAGAATTGGCTCTGCAGCGGTTTTATCTCGTTCTATTGCAGGTGTGGCAAAAGGTAAAGCCTTTTTCTGTATTCCAGGCTCCCCTGATGCCGTAAAGCTTTGTTTTGAAAAGCTTATATTGCCGGAAGCAGCTCACATCGTTAAGCATGCACGGGAATAACGATGGTGTTAAGCGACAACTATGGGCGTCCATTACTTAACTTGCGAGTGGCAATAACACAACGTTGCAATTTGCACTGTCAATACTGTCACATGGAAGGTGAAGAAGGGCTTTTGGGAAATTTTGCTGAAGAAATGACTGTGGAGGAGATTGTCCGCATTGTGCGAATTGCTGTTGGTTTAGGCATTTCTAAAGTAAAGCTGACAGGCGGAGAACCTCTCATGCGAAAGGATATCGCGGAAATTGTCAAGGGTCTTGCAGCTATACCAGGGTTGGCGGACCTTTCCATGACATCTAATGGAACGATGTTTGCTTCCTTAGCTGAAGAGTTGCATGCAAACGGCTTGAATCGTGTGAACATTAGTCTTCCAACGCTGAATGGAGAAGTTTATAATAAGTTGACTGGCGGAAGATTAGAAGACGTTTTGGAGGGCGTTGAAACCGCTGTTGAGGTTGGGTTTTATCCTGTCAAACTTAACATGCTTATCTTGAAAGGCGTGAATGATGGTGCTGTTTTGGAAATGATTGGTTTTGCGAGGGAGAGTGGAACGATTTTGCAGTTAATCGAGCTTGAGCCAATTAACATAAGCAATACATATTATTCAGTGCATTACAAATCGTTAGACGAATATGAGAGTATGTTAAAGCAAAAAGCAGTGGCAGTCGAAACCAGACGGTACATGCAAAACCGCCACATCTATCGCTTGCTAAATGTAATAGTTGAGGTTGTACATCCAATTGAGAACACAGATTTTTGTTTGAACTGCGCACGTCTTCGCGTAACAAGTGACGGAAAACTAAAACCTTGCCTAATGAGAAATGATAAATTAGTGGACATTTTAACACCTATGAGAAACGGGTCAAATGATCAAGAGCTGATGGAGCTGTTTAAACTGGCAAACCAGAAAAGACAACCATACAATAGAATTGGTCTTGGCGCCGGGAGTTAGGTCTAAACATACGTTTAAATTTAACACGAGAACCTGCTTCAATAGAACTGATGACATCTTGAAATTCTCGGGTTCAATGTCACAAGTTAAATGTTCAAACTTTACTAAACCAGTTCTCGACATTACAAATGTTTAAGCGTGCGCCAGAAAAACTAATAAAAGAAAGCTAGAAGTAAAATCTGTTCATGCGTTGTTCACATTGCGGAATATGTTGTAAAAAAACTGAAATGATGCTTTCTAATGCAGATGTTGAACGTTTAGAAAGAGTGGGCTATAACAGACAGAAATTTGTGCGTTATGACAGGCATGGTCTTGCCAAACTGAAAAATCGCCAAGAGTTCTGCGTTTTCTACGACGTTCAAAAATGCCGCTGCAAAATTTATAAACATAGACCTTTAGGATGCCGATTTTATCCAGTAATCTACAGCGAACAAGAAGGAATAGTTGTGGATGACCTTTGCCCAATGAAAAACACAGTCTCGGAAATAGAACTCAAAAGAAAAGGCAAAAAAGTAATAGAGCTTCTGCAAAAAATAGACAACGAAGCAACTTCCCACAGAAATACAACTTGGAAGAAGCACTGAACAGAACTTTCAACGACAACGAAAACAAAGACAGATTTTGTTAGAGAGAGCGCATAGTTCGCCTCTCATATGCCTCCTAGTTCTAGGTTTCTGATGTTTCAAGATCTTCTAGAAGACTTGCGAACCGATTCTTTTTCTTGAAATCTTTGTCTTTTTCTGCTTGCAATATGACACATTCCATCCAATTTTTAAGTTCAGAATGATAATCTGACTTGGACGGATCTTTTCTCTCTATTCTCTTTATCCATGATTGTGTTGACTTGTTTAACTGCTTATTTTCCATTTCCATAGTTCTCACCTCATTTTGATATAAAGATAGATAAACAGGAGAATATTATGAAAGCCGTCATGGCGATTTCCGCTACGATTAGGCTTGCACTAGCTCTCCGATAGCGAACCTATTTCCGACGCTGGTTATTTTGAACTTCACGTGTTCTCCTTGTTTGGTGTTTGGCACAAATATTATAAAGCCTTCAATCTTTGCGATTCCGTCGCCTCTTCTGCTCATATCCTGAATTTCAGCCTCGTATTCTTTGTCAAGTTCAACAGGTTTTTTCAAGTTGTATCTTGGTCCACTACTTCTAAATCCGTACGACATTTTATCACCTCGGTTAATTTCCAGCTAGAATTGTCCTCAAAAGTAAGAACGTCTGTAGCCGTTATACCTTCTTCGGAAAAGACTAACCGCCTAACCTAAGATACACCGCCTTTCTTATTAATCTTTGTGTGAGAAAAAGAGTCAATCTCTTTTATAATCTCTTAATTCTTTGTGGACTCGGAAAAAGAATAGTAACATTTTTAAAGAGTACCAACAATGCCATAATGGTTTTCGGTGGTCAAAACATGCCAAAAAGCAAGAAAGAAAAAGTCGCAGGTCTGGAAAAGCATAGGCAATTGCAAAGAGCTAAGGAAATGAAAAGGAAACAGAGAAAGAAGATTGCCCTCCCTACAAAGCATACTAAAGGTAAAAAATAGCCAATTAAGCAACACGCAAAGATTGCAATAGTCTATTCTCTCATCACTCTGAGTTCTCTTCAACCTCTCTGCAACATGATGGTTTCAAAACTGCACGCAAATTTGCATCTTTTGATATTCGATATTTAATATGTTATAAACCAGTTTGATTCTTAAAATGATGTTTTCGCCAATCTGCTTGAGTTAAACTAATATACTTGGCGGTATACTCATCTACAGCAGTTGGGATTCTCTAGAGAAAGAGTTCGTACATAGTGTTTCACTTTTTCTCTAATTGTTCTGACCAATAAATGTAATTGTGTCTCGTGATTTGGAGGTGGAAAATTGGGTAAAAGGAAGGTCATCAACGAAGAGGACTTAGAAAACATGTTGTTGCCTAGCGCAAATGATGTGCTGGGCACGGCCGTTAAGATGCTTGGTTTTGACAGAATCTTGGTGAAGTGTCAAGACGGCAAAGAGCGATTGTGCAGAGTTCGAGGCAAGTTGAAGAGAAGAGTGTGGATCAGAGAGGGAGACATCGTTTTAGTTTCTCCTTGGGATTTCCAATCAGACAAAAGAGGCGACATATTCTGGCGATACAGGAAGAATCAAACTGACATGTTGAGACAAAAAGGCTATCTTACAATGTAAAGGTGACTTAAATGAAAGGAGGAATATGGACTATAAGAGGACGACCTAAAGGCCTCCACCACTCATATTTCGAAACTAGAGTTCTTGAGTACCTTGTAACACTTTCTATAAAACATGAAATCAACCCAGCGGAATTTTTTGAGGCAATTGTACGCGCGTGGAAGAAACGAAAAGCTGTATGTCATGGATTGAGTATTGAATTTCGCATCAACAAAAAAGATTGTGCCATCTTTCTCATAACAAAAGGCCACTTAATCATTGCTCAGTTTCCAGTGCCAGAGTGCATCCTCAAGGAAACTAACCTGCTCAAAGAATCTGACTATATACGCGAACGCATTAGACACGCTTGCGAAGTGAAAAAGAAAAAGGCGCTTGCCTCTGGTAACGCACGAATCGAAGATTTAAAGGCTGGAATGAAAAGAATCAAGCTAAAAGCACAAATTATCGAGATTACAGAGCCAAAACAAGTGTTAACAAGGTTGAACGATTACGCTATTTTCGCTAAGGCGACCCTTTTTGACAAGACTGGCACGATTAAGCTAACCTTATGGAACGGACGAATCAACATGGTTTCGCTAAATGACATAGTTCAAATTGAAAATGGTAGCGTTATTATGTTTCGAGGTGAAAAACAGCTAGAAATCAGGAGAAATGCCACACTCGAAGTGGTAAAACCAGCCAATTCGATTCAACAAAACACGACATATAGTCAAATTAACTGAATTTACGAAACAAGATGCTCTTAATGTCTCATATTATTTCATATATAATGGGTTGGTTTAAATCAAGAATGGAAATGTATGGCAATCAGAAATGAACTAAAACGCAAAACTCTTCAAATTGCACTTTTTCAAACATATTAATGTTGGCGCTGGGGAATGGGTTTACATCTAGGTTTAAGATCTCGGCGAATTTTTTATAAAGAGTAACTTAGATTACATTACTTCTACTTTACCAAAAATAGCTGAGGCTTCAAGAAGTCTAGCGATGCTAGTTTTCCGCGTGACGGAGAAACAGAAGTTCGAAACTCCCCGCTCGTACACAACTAGCAGTGAGCAACTGACAAGTCATTTTTTGGTTGGTTCCTTTTTTGGCTTATACTCCCCGCTCTGAAATAGTGGACTTGAAATTATTAGATCTGCTGTTGCTCGATTACATGCAGTTGGCACATTGTATAGGACGGCTATCCTGAGAAGGGCTTTAACGTCAACATCATGAGGAAGAGATTCTAGAGGATCCCAAAAGAAAATCAAGTAATCCAATTTCTCGTTAGCGATCAAAGCTCCGATTTCCATGTCTCCACCATGAGAACCGTCTTTAAGTAGAGTAATGTTTAAGCCTGTTTTTTCGGTGATTTTTCTTCCAGTTCCTCCAGTTGCATATAGGTTGTGAAGAGACAATGTTCCTTTGTTGAAGTCACACCATTCGACCAAATTAGCTTTCTTATTATCGTGCGCTACCAACGCAATAGTTCTTTTCAAAGCATCACCAATTCAAACTAAAACCGAATATGGTCAAATAGTTTTAAACTTTTCTAAGCACGGTTCTCTCAAGTCTTCGTGGAATTTAAAACCTCGTTAACTGTCGTGAAATACAGAATTTGAAGCTCAAACATTTAAGACTGCATGAGGCGAAATCGCAAAAGACCAGTTGCTTAATGAAAAAAGGAGGAGACTAGGTGATGCACCGTCCATAGGGGTTGTTGTTAGTTTGGCTAGAAAAGCCTGATTGGAGTGTTAGCTAGTGGGGCGAAATAGAAAAAGATGCATAAATAAAGCAGAAAATGAGCTTAAAAAGCGCCGGGAGTGGGATTTGAACCCACGCGGCCCCGAGAGGCCACAGGCTGTTGGGCGCTAATGCCTAAACGTCTCCAGGCCTGCTCCATACCTGACTAGGAGACCCCGGCTTACACATTGATTATAGTTTAATTCACTTTTTTAATTTATTATGGGTTTCTAAGGCGGGTCCTTACAAAACTTTATCCTATAGCCCTTAAGATTTTGAATGATGGAATAAGGAAAAATTAAGTGGTCCATTGAAATCGTAAAGAGAATTGTAAACAGACTAACTATGGATTGAGAAGGGTTATTGTTTTTCTGCTATAAATACGCGGTAGCCACTCTTTCGAGCCAGAATTTCAACTTTTTCGAAGGCTTCCTCAAAAATCATGTGAATTCGTTTACCTCCAACTTTGGACCTTACAACCATTTGAAAGTGAGCCTTGCTCGCCATGTGTTTTGGCGCATCAGAAACTATTGCCTTGACCGCTGCCATCCCAGCGCTCACTGGAGGATTTGAAAGAACACAGTTGAACGTTAAGCCTTTAACCGGCTCATACAAATTGCCTCTTCTAACTTCCGCGTTGCCCACATGATTGATTTGGATGTTTTGTCTTGCAAGCCAAACCGCCCGCTCATTCACGTCAACCATAAAGACGCACAAATTTGGATTAAAGGTGGCGGCAGCAATTCCAACAGCGCCATAACCACATCCAACATCTAAAACGTAACCCTTTTCCGAAAGAATCATGGACTCAATTAATAGTCTTGTACCCAAATCAACACGCTTTTTAGAGAAAACGCCTGAAGCTGTTAAGAATTCAAAGGCTTTTCCTCGAAAATATGTGCGAATTATACCAAGCCTCATTTTGGATTTTGGATGTGCTGCAAAATAGTGATTTAGTTCTTCTCTTTTCTTGCGCATCTATGTTTCGCCACTTTTCCAACATTTTGGATATGTGCCTCTAGGCATAAGTACCCGTTCGGTTTTGGCGACAATTCCATGTACCACATTCAGAATCTCTTCTGTGGAAGTCACTGCCCTAGCCAAAGCCACTGCCTCGTCTTTCAAAGTGAAGACTGCCACCATTGAACCAGCGTTTATTCCAGTTTCAAGAGATAAAATTCCAGGTGCTGTTAGGTTGGCTCCATGGCATATAGCATCTACTGCTGAGTCTCTGATGTAAATCTTTGGAACTAGCGCCAAAGCCCTTTCCATCGGTTGTATGAATTTTCGTAAAATCTTTTCGTCTTTTTGCTGTTGCCATTCCATAAACCAATATGCCACATCATGCAAAGTCACGATGTCCCCATCTTCAACAAAGGGTCCAGCCCTGGTTCTGCGGAGTTCTTGCATGTGGGCTCCGCATCCTAGAACTTCGCCTATATCGTAACAGAGTTTGCGTATGTATGTTCCGCCTTCGCATCCGACCTTGAAAAGAACATTTCGCCCATCCATTTCAAGAAAGTCAATATAATAGATTCTCCTCGTCCGTAATTGTCGCTTAACAGAAGCCCTTAATGGAGGTCTTTGATAAATTATATCTTCGAACTCTTTGAGAACTTCACTAACTCTCTCTTCTGTTGTTTCTCCATGAAGTTTCATAAGGCAGACATACTCTTTACCGCTAAAGAGCAAAGCCTGTACGATTCTCCTGGATTCCTCTAAAGTAACGGGTAAGACGCCGGTCACTTTAGGATTTCTCTGGTTTACGCTTAAGCCACTAGAGTCCCGCCGTGACCAACCTGCTGAAGATTTAGTATACGTTTAACCCATGCTGCTACTTCGTGGCTTGTCGGACCGGCTGGTTTATCAAGGTTTATGACACCGTAGCGTATGTATTCTTCAGCCGGTCTTTCTTCTGGTTTATGCCCGTAGCGGGGATTAGTCTTATCCTCAGCCTTAACTAACAATTTGCGCGTGATTTCCCATGGGACAACACTTCTAGGCATATGCGAATGCATCACTCCTACAATGTAGAAAAAGGCTTAGAAGTATAAGAGTTTAAGCCGAAGTCAAAACAGGCTTAACTTTTTGTGCCATTTCTTCAAGCTTGCCCGCCGTCTTCAAAGCTTCTGCAACTTCTTCGTCCGATGATCCTCGCTTGATGGCTATTTTTTCTTGGATAGGTTCCACATGGTTGATGTTTGACCTTCGCCTCTTTATCCCAGTCACCGTTTTTGGACCAGTTATTAACACGAAGCTTTTGTCTATAATGTCAACTATTACGCATTTCTTTCCAGCCTCTCGGCCTGTTAATTTCACGCAGATTCTACCAACCTCTATTGCTGGCATGTCAAAGTCCCTCTTCAAAAGAGCATAAAATAACCATTCAAACCCATATTTATTAGTTGCTGAGGTAAAGGCTTCAAAAATGCTATACATCGTTCTATGGACAGAACAAGCATTGCCCCTTTCTTTTCTGCTCCGCAATCCATGCTTCTATGCCGATTTCCTTCATCCGTCTCGAGTTTTCAATAGTTCTTTTATGATGAGAAGTGCCATCTGAACTGAATTCGCTCACGTTTGCGCATGGAAAATCTTTACATTGAAAACAATATTGAAGTCCCTGTTTCTTGGCACAGAGCATCATTTTACAATCAGAACTCCAGTGGACATCAAGCTGGCCTCTACATCCCTCGCATCTTATTTGTTCTGGTTTTAAAGTTTTATTACATTCTTTTTTAAACCATTCTATTATTTCATTCATCAACTTTTCATTGCCGTGACTAGCATGGTATATGTCACATTTTGCGCAGTTCAGACCACAGATTGAGATAACCCATTTTTCCGATTCTTCAGCTCTCATGCTTTCACTCTCTGAAGGGATTTGATTCAGTGTACAGCTAGTAAATATAAACTAATCTGAAAAGGTGAATGAATATTTACAATTAGTTTTCGATAAATGAGGTTAAATTATTGATGCGTAGGCATGGGCATAAAAGAAAGTAGCCCAAGATTCTCTACGTGAAAATGATGGGGAACGAGGGAGAGCAGCAGATTTTTGTGCATCCCTTGTTTTAAGTTCCTTCATTATTGTGAAATAACGATATAGAAACTCTTCGTTACCTGTAAAAAGGTAAGATTTTCCAATGGCAGTAGCTAAATGTGCGTTCCAAGCATTCTCATCGGCATTTCTTGAAACAAACTTCTTCGGCAGACAAGGCAGAAACTTCTTTGATACTATTTCCTTCGCTATTTTTTCTCGATTTAAACATGATATTAAAGCTAAGGCTTTGTTCGCGTTTTTGGAAAAGAAATCGTGGCCTCCGGGTCCTTTATGGCGTGGTTCCTTTTCTATTTTTGAAAAAGGTTGTTCTTTATTGACAATGGTTCTTTTCACAAAAGTTTCAGCAGTTTCAAGCCATTCTCGCTTCTTCAGCGATTTTGCTGCTAAGCTTAGACAATATGTCTTCCAAAAAGGGTCAGAATATTCTCTACCTTCTGTGGACTTCAGCTTGTTGATGTGGTTTTCTAAGCGATTTCCAGCCTGTAGAATTAGTTTTTCATATTTATTGTAGTTGAAGACTTTTTTGTAGAAGGTTCCGCTGAACAATACGTAAGAGCAATCATACAGACTCTTATTCTCCTTTTCTTCTTTTCCCACGAATCTCTTCCAATTTTTGACTATGTATTCCCATGCCCAATCTATGTTTGGCTTAAAAGTTTGTTTATGGGAAATTTTAGTGTGGTATGACCAAACCCATATTGCTTCAAGAGTATCATGAAAGTCTTCAAGTATTGGAAATGCGCCTTCCTCTGCGGATTCACCGATTTCCCAGGGGCAAATGCAGCCATGCAATGTGCCTTCTTCAACGTAAGGTTCAATAATTTGGCATTTTACTAGAAATCTTGAAGCTTTTCCGAAATGAACTTTTATATTTTGCTTATGATCGCTAAGTTTTTGCAGAAGTTCGCCTTTTGTGACTTTCACTTTTTCACCTGTTTCATTTTAGGTCATGAAGTTTTCAACTATATTGTAGAGGACGCTTGTTCCAAATACCAAGTTATCTATCGAGATTCGCTCGTCTATGCCGTGGACTGTTTTCAAAATTTCTCCATATGGCATATCCGCCCGCATTGGTTGAAAGCCATAGCATTTAGTGCCTAATTTTCTGAAGAAGCGGGAGTCGGTTCCGCCAGTAAGCAGTATGGGCGTTACAGCACAGTTGGGTTCAAACTCTTTTAGAACATTTACTATCTTGTCGTAAAGCGGTGTGTTCGCTGGCGATTCAGAAGGCTCGTTGGCTTGGATCGTTTCAAACTTTAATTTTTCTAAGTCAAAATCCTTTAACAAACCTTTTATTTCATTCATGGCTTCTGCTGGAGTTTGTCCTGGCAGAATTCTGCAGTCGAAAACCGCTTCGCATTCTGATGGAATTATGTTCTCTTTTGCGCCTCCGTGAATTATTGTTGGTGCAATGGTCATTCTAAGCCTTGCCCGAATTTCCTCAGCCATAGCTTTGTCCATTTGAGCTAACGTATCCAAGATTTGGTCGCTAATGTCTGGGTTTTGAAAAATCATCGTCACAGCTTGTTGCACCATTTTGTTTTCTTTTGCAACTTCGTTTAGAAACTGTTTTACAGAGGGCACTATTTTGATTTTTGCACGGTAATTTCCGAGTTTTTCAACAACTTTGTTCATGCGGAGTATAGCGTTGTCTGCTGCACCTGGCACTGAGCCGTGTCCCGGCTGACCTTTTGCCTTAACTTTAAACCAATAAATTCCTTTCTCCGCAGTTTGAATTGTGTAGATATTTTTGCTTCCAATCGGAATTGCTAGACCTCCGCCCTCGTTTATTACGTAGTCTGCCTGGATTTTTTCGGGATAGTTGCGGACTAGCCACCCTGCTCCTGCTTCTCCGCCTTTTTCTTCATCAGCCGTCGCAGCTAGTATCACATCGCCTTTCAATTTCAAATTGTTTCTTTTCAGAAGCTTCATAACCGTGACTTCTATGGCTGTCATCGACTTCATGTCTAATGCGCCTCGTCCCCAAACAAAACCATTTTTAACTATGCCTGCAAAGGGGTCTACGCTCCACTCTTTCGGGTTTGCAGCAACAACATCCAAATGCGATAAAAGTAGCAGGCTTGGTTTTTGACCGCTTCCTTTAAGACGAGTGATTACGCTGCCTCTTCCAGGTGCAGACTCGAAAAGTTCACATTTAAAGCCATCTTTTTCTAAGGTTTCAGCCAAGTATTTTGCTGCTTCTGTTTCGTTTCCTGGCGGATTCGTTGTGTTTAAACGAATTAAATCACCTAGGAGGTTTGTAATCTCTTCTTTCACTTCTTTTAATAATTTAGCACACATTTTGCTGGTTCACCTATGCTCTGATGTATAACGGCCTAATTCACTTAAGATTTTGTCCTTTTAGTTTGTTAATTTAACATGTAAGGTGGAAGGCTCCAGCAACTCGCCCTTTAGACTTTAAAAGTTTGTTAAATGTTTGACATGCTTGCTTTGTAGGCTGAATTACTAATTCGATTCCATGAGATTTTAAAGTGTTTTCTACTTCAGATGAAACCTTTACAATTCCATAATATCCTGTGCCAACAACGAGCACTTCTGGTTTTGGTTCACGTTCAAAAACATCCTTTAAATCTTCGACGCAAAGCCTATGCCCTTCTTTCCTCCACCAGCTATCAATAACTCGTTCGGGGAAAATTATGACATCGCTTGTGTATCTTGTCCCTTTAATGACTATTACACCAAAATCGTAGGACTCAATCAAGCTAAACGCCACACAACTCTAGCCTTTTTGGAGATTTAAATCTCACT